>Ga0247840_10006656_pt1 | contig 16496 bp, 13 predicted proteins | sample LaCruzMarch2015__FD_192404 | JGI IMG/M metagenome (GOLD analysis project Ga0247840, IMG submission 192404) | Freshwater microbial communities from meromictic Lake La Cruz, Castile-La Mancha, Spain - LaCruzMarch2015_17m | ecosystem: Environmental > Aquatic > Freshwater > Lake | place: Spain... | reverse complement strand
CGGAGGATATGGGTGGCCAAGTCAACGTTCTTTTGACGAATCTGGCCACGCTGGCGGACATGCCGAAAGAAATGGCCGAATCCGTGAGCCTGTTGGCGGGTCATCGGTTTCAGCTCGAACCCCATCCGGGCGGCAAAGGACTGATCCTCGTTTCTCGCGCACGGATGGGATCAGAGGATAATACGTTCAGCGACGAGGACATTCTTTCCGCCTCGGCTTCAACTGTGGTGCCGCTGGACGCACATTTAAGCGATGTGGAACAGTGGGCGGATCGCTTGCTGAGCGGCGCTGGATTGTCGGAAGCTGTCAGGGCGACTCTAAAAGTGGCCGCCCATCATCATGACGTGGGCAAAGCCGATCCCCGCTTTCAAAGCCTGCTTTACGGTGGGAATCGAATCAAGGCTCTGCAGGGCGGGCTGCGGGCCAAATCCGCGAACTGTCCTTTATCGCCCGCCGCCATTGAGGAAGCGCGACAACGTTCCGGTTATCCCAAAGGCGGGCGCCATGAGCTGCTTTCCGTACGGTTGTTGGAATCTGAGCCCAAACTATTCGAAGGTCTCGACCGCGAGCTGATGCTGCACGTAGTCGCCAGTCACCACGGGCATTGCCGGCCATTTGCCCCGGTGATTATGGATGAGAAGCCACGACCCGTCGATGTCACCGTGGCTGGCTATTCGTTTTCCGCCAACAGCGACACCCAGTTGGAACGGCTGGACAGCGGGGTTCCAGAGCGTTTCTGGCGATTGGTGCGTCGGCATGGTTGGTGGGGCTTGGCCTATCTGGAAGCCTGCGTGCGACTGGCGGATCACCGGGCCAGCGAAAACCCGGCCTTGACCGTTTCCGAGGAGAAATCGTTATGAATACCATTACCTGCAAAGGCCTTGACGGCGCCAATCCGCTGCACTTCCTGACTGCATTGGGGGTGTTACGGTTACTGTCACGCGAAGACGCCCGTTCACGGCTATGCTGGCGTTGGGAAGTCAACGGCTGGCGGCCCATTTTGCAGATAAGTGAACATAGCGGCGAGGATGTCGTGGTTTATCTGTCCTGCCATCTGGCGGCCTGGTTGAACGCCTTGGCAACAACGGGCAATGTGGACGCGAATCTCAATCGCGCAGTGAATGATCTCAAGGCAAAGAAGAAAAAACTGGCCGACGTGCTAAAAAGCACCACCAAGGAAGCCAAGACCACGGCAAAAAATAATAAATTGGCAAAAACTGATCTTTCAAATTTTGTCAAAACCCACACATCCAAATTACATGCAGAAATCGAGAAACTGGACACTACGTTGCGCCAAGCTCAGAACACCTTGGGTGATGCCTTGGGACTGGGGATCGCGCATCTGGGCGAAATTATAGGAGTCAAACCCGACCTGTTTCGCCGCAAAGCTGAAGCCGCATTATCCGCTTTTTTTGCCACCCCAAGGGTATCGGTGGTTCCATCCGCGTCCGACGCCGTCTTGGTGGTGGGCCAGATGGCTGCTTTGGCGTGTGACCAAGTTCCAGATGGGGATACCGTGCGTCCAACGCCATTTAGCTTCAGCAATGGCTCCAGCGGCCAATGCCTGCTAAAGGATTTTCGGAATTGCGCAAAAACTTGCACATCAGATCGGATTACAGCCTCGTTGTTCGGCAACGAGGCTCAACGGTTTGTGGCGGCATCCGGGCTTACCAGCTTGAATTGGGATCCACACGACTTACGGTCATATGCCCTAAACTGGGAGGACCCTGCCGGCATGAAAGCCGGGGTTGACGTCGCCTGCAACGCTTTGGCCTATGTCGGGCTGGGAACAATGACGGTTGCGCCAGGACCTGCCGGGCATTTAACAACGGTTGCCTGGGACCAAAACCGGGCATTTCGCTGGCCCCTATGGGAACCTTTTCTTAACCTGGATGTCATCTCATCGATGTTGGCAGGGACTGATTTGATGACAAAACCGCCGATGGATCGTCAAGCACTTCAACGGCGGGGTATCTCTGAAATACGCGAGGCCAGGCGCGATAATCCTAACGGCAAACGAAACTTTTTCGCCCCCTCCCACCCCGTATAGGAGCCACGCCATGAACCCCTCCATGCACCGGCCCACGGAACGTGTTCTCGCCGCCCGCGCGGTCGAGTTGGGGCGTTCGGCGGATCCGGCCGCGTTACCTGAATTGATGGGTTTGCTGGGCTCTCCCTCTGCGGAGGCGCGCAAACTGGCCGCCTCGGCCATCGGCAAACTGGCGGGCCTGATTGACGCGCCCGCCGCCGCCGCGCTGATCCCCCGCTTGCAGGATACCCATCCTCAAGTGCGGCAATATGCCGTGAAGGCGCTCAAGGCCCTGGGCACGGCCTCCGCATGCGCCTTGCCCGACCTGCGCGATATGGCCGCCAATCCGTCCGAAAAAGATTATAATCGCCGGGACTCCGCGTCCGCCATTGCGACGATCGAAGAAGCCCTTCGAATGGCGGAGGCCCACGTGACGCACGCCTGTCAGCGGTGCGGCGCGGACGTGGAGCCGGATGAATATGCCCGCTCCCAGCGCATGTTTCAGCGAACCTATTGCGACAAATGTTTCGATGAAACCTACATCCAGCGCCGCAATTTCGACACCCGCGTGGAAGTCAACAAAACCATTCGCGCCGCAGACGGCACCCTGGTGCAATCCGACGGCGAACGCCTGATCGCCGAATGGCTTACCGCGCACGGCATCGCCTATCGTTATGACGACCGCCTGCGCATCATTGAAGGGCGTCAGATCCGTCCCGACTTCTATTTACCCGAATTCGACGTTTATATCGAATATTGGGGCATGGACACGCTCGACTACAAAATCGGCATGCTTATCAAACAACAAATGTATCAGCATGCCGGGAAACGCCTCGTTTCCATTTATCCGGCCGACAAACCCCGGCTCGATGCCGTCCTGAGCGCCAAGCTCTCTCCACATGCCCGAATCGTGCCCGGACCGACTGACTCCGCCAAGGCTCCGTCCGTGTCCGTCCGAACGAACGGAAATGCAAGCGCACCGCCCAATGCCCCAGCGCCCGGCGTCGGCGAAGTCGGACGGAGCCAGCCAAATCCATGACCTGCGGAGAAACCGATGCCTGATGAACCGCTGACCATTGACCAGTTACATCAGTTCGCCTATTGCCCACGCCGAATGCACTTGATGCACGTGGACGGCCGATGGGACAACAACGTATTCACCGAGGAAGGGCGGGCCGCCCACTCGCGCGTCGACGCGTCCGACGAGCCGTTGCCGGATGCCACGTCGGCGCCGACCCATCCACCGGAAACCACGGCGGGTGATCCGCCCCCCACCGTTTCCCGTAGCGTCACACTCTCCAGCCCAACCCTCGGGCTGATCGGCAAACTGGACTTGGTCGAAACGGAAGGACAAAACGCGATTCCCGTGGACACCAAACGCGGAACGCCGCCGGACAATCCCGAACTCTCTTATGAGCCAGAACGGGTCCAACTCATGGCCCAGGGACTGCTCCTGCGCGAACAGAATTATACTTGCGTTAACGGCATACTGTATTTTGCCGGGGCCCGCAGGCGGGTCGACGTGCCGTTCACGCCCGAATTGGAAGCGCGCGCCCTGCATCTTCTTCGAGAGGCCCAGGCTTTGATCCGTTGCCCTATCCCGCCTCCACCTTTGGAGGAAAGCCCAAAGTGCAACGGCTGCTCGCTCGCCGGGATCTGCCTGCCGGATGAAGTCAATTTCCTCAACGCTCCGATCGCCTCGAATCCGGGCGATATGCGCCGGCTCTATCCGGCGCGCGACGATGCTCTGCCACTCTATGTCCAGGACCAGGGCGCCCGAGTGGGCAAGGCAGGAGAAGGCATCGTGGTCACCCGCGGCCCGGCCGACTTGGGTCGATTTTTGCTCAAGGATGTGTCGCAATTGGTGCTCTGCGGCAATATTTCCGTAACCCCACAGGCGCTCCACCTGCTGTGCGAACGGGGTATTCCCTTGGCGCACCTCTCTATGGGCGGATGGTTTTATGGGCTCACCCATGGCCACGGGCTTCGCAATGCCTATGATCGTGCCGCCCAATTTCGTATTGCCACAGACCAGAGCCGTTGCCTCGCCTTTGCCAAGGCCGTGGTCGACGCCAAGGCCCGGAATCAGCGCACCTTGCTCCGGCGCAACGCAGGCGCCGCGGCCGAAGCGGCCACGAACGACATGGCGCGCCTAATCGACAGGGTGGAGCAGACCCCACAGCTCGAATCGTTGCTTGGGCTCGAAGGTGCCATGGCAGCCGCCTATTTTTCCGAGTGGAACTCTATGCTGAAAGAAGCGCCACTGGCGCAAGGATTCGCCTTTACCGAGCGGAATCGCCGGCCACCCCGCGATCCGGTCAATGCCCTGCTCTCCTTTGGGTATGCCTTGCTGGCCAAGGAATGCACCGTGGCTCTCATGACCGAAGGCCTCGACCCGTGGTGGGGCTTTTATCATCAACCCCGCCATGGTCGGCCGTCGTTGGCGCTGGACTTGATGGAGGAGTTTCGCCCCCTGATCGTAGATAGCGCGGTGCTAACAGCCCTGAATACCGGCATGGTCCAGTCCAATGGCTTTGAAGTTACGAAGGCGGGCTGTTTGATGAAGCCGGCCACACGCAAATCATTTATCCAGGCCTACGAGATTCGGCTCGACCAATTGGCGACCCATCCCCTGTTCGATTACCGCTGTTCCTGGCGATCCATGATCCGACTCCAGGCGCGACTATTAACCAAATGGCTACGAGGCGACGTGCCCACTTATACCGGCATCACCACCCGTTAGGCGCTTTCAGCGCCTAACTGAATAATTCACTGGCGAGGTCGAACTGCGCGATAAGCGCCTAGTTTGCGAAGCGACGCCTTCGCAAACCTTGGACATTGAGAATTGCCGATTGGATGGTGGACAGAAACCGCGTTGGAGAAAAGGCATGGCCCGACGTTTTTATATCGTGAGTTATGACGTGAGCGACGACAAACGGCGCGACCAGGTATATAAGGCGTTGCTAGGATTTGGGGATCGCCTCCAATACAGCGTTTTCTGTTGTCAGTTAAATCCCAGGGAACGCGTGCAGATGAATATGCGTTTAAACGAAGAAATCCATCATGAAGACGACCAGATTTTTGTCGTGGACGCTGGGCCCGTGGAAGGCCAACACCCGGAACCACAGGTGAATTATATCGGGAAGCCCTGGAAACCCAACCCCCGTTCACAAGTGGTCTGATTCAGCCCGGCGATTCGAGCGGTCTGATGATGCAAAATTGCCGAGCACCGCTCGCACTCTTTGATAATCAAACACTTACGCATCTCATTCGATCATGGCGAATGAGCCTGTTGACGATCAAATCGCAGGCACTCAAAAATTGAATTGTAACTCCTTGATGTTTAGTGCATAAAGAGGATGTCCATTTCCGCACCATCCGTGGTGCGGCCCCATTGAAGCCAGCTTGACGGAGATCTCGACCGCCTCCTCCTCTGCATTTCCGCACCATCCGTGGTGCGGCCCCATTGAAGCGCGGTCGGATCGGTGGTGCGGTTGTTGGCCAGGTAATTTCCGCACCATCCGTGGTGCGGCCCCATTGAAGCGCGATCGGCCGCTGGCAACTGGAAGGGCAGAAAGGGCCATTTCCGCACCATCCGTGGTGCGGCCCCATTGAAGCTTGCGCGACAACGAAGCGATGGACAACGGGCGAAAGGATTTCCGCACCATCCGTGGTGCGGCCCCATTGAAGCAAGCGTCATCATGCCGCGTGCGATTGACGCCGTGTGATTTCCGCACCATCCGTGGTGCGGCCCCATTGAAGCAGGTCATGCTCGCGGCCTATATCCACGCCAATGTAGATTTCCGCACCATCCGTGGTGCGGCCCCATTGAAGCGGTCTCGCGCTCCAGAACACCGAAACGCGCCAGGATTTCCGCACCATCCGTGGTGCGGCCCCATTGAAGCACTCAGCGAGTGCAGACTTTCCATCAACGCCTTGATCATTTCCGCACCATCCGTGGTGCGGCCCCATTGAAGCCCGCGGCCGGTGTCTCTTCGCGCGGGGGCAGGAATTCATTTCCGCACCATCCGTGGTGCGGCCCCATTGAAGCATAACGCGGCGCGCGCCCGAGCAATACCCCGGAATCCTATTTCCGCACCATCCGTGGTGCGGCCCCATTGAAGCACCGTCACTTCGTCCCGCACCTTAACCGGCAGATTATTTCCGCACCATCCGTGGTGCGGCCCCATTGAAGCGTGCAACAGGCGGTGGCGCCGCGTACATCTTTAATATTTCCGCACCATCCGTGGTGCGGCCCCATTGAAGCATGATCCGGCACAGCGCGTTGCAATCCACATTCACATTTCCGCACCATCCGTGGTGCGGCCCCATTGAAGCTTCTATCATTTTCTTGTTTTTCTTTAATTCGTTTAAATTTCCGCACCATCCGTGGTGCGGCCCCATTGAAGCAGGGACTGGAGTCCGGAATCAGCGGTTTTGAGGGATTTCCGCACCATCCGTGGTGCGGCCCCATTGAAGCCCAAATCGTGACAGGCAATGAATATCAAGAGAGAAATTTCCGCACCATCCGTGGTGCGGCCCCATTGAAGCATGACTTTCCAGCGCCGCCTTGAATCGGAAATTGCCCTATTTCCGCACCATCCGTGGTGCGGCCCCATTGAAGCCCTATCCGGCAGCAGGCGTGGCCCCGGAATGTGAATATTTCCGCACCATCCGTGGTGCGGCCCCATTGAAGCTCTGGATTTGTTTTCCGGGTGCAAGGTGGCCTGGGGGATATTTCCGCACCATCCGTGGTGCGGCCCCATTGAAGCGAAGGAGTCGGGATTGAACCGGCTTCTCCCTCAAATTTCCGCACCATCCGTGGTGCGGCCCCATTGAAGCATGCCAAGATAGCTGGCAAATTCACCCCAATTAAGAATTTCCGCACCATCCGTGGTGCGGCCCCATTGAAGCATCTCTCATCATCGCCGCTTCCATCTTCATCCCATCCCATTTCCGCACCATCCGTGGTGCGGCCCCATTGAAGCTTTCTGGCTGGCGGACAAATACGAGACGCTCCTGGATTTCCGCACCATCCGTGGTGCGGCCCCATTGAAGCTCCCAAGCAAGGGAGGGTTGGCAGTCCCCTCCCTCATTTCCGCACCATCCGTGGTGCGGCCCCATTGAAGCGGCGTGACGGTGAAGCTCCATGTTGTCCGTTTTGAATTTCCGCACCATCCGTGGTGCGGCCCCATTGAAGCACAAAAGTTTGGAGGATAGGTTCAAAAAGTGTGGCGAATTTCCGCACCATCCGTGGTGCGGCCCCATTGAAGCAAATGCAGACGTCTTGTTCAGTCCCCTTTCTACACAATTTCCGCACCATCCGTGGTGCGGCCCCATTGAAGCTTGGCCCAGCGTGTCTTATCCCTGTTGGTTAGGAAATTTCCGCACCATCCGTGGTGCGGCCCCATTGAAGCATGGAAGTCCGATCACAAGAGCGGCACATGAGCCTACGTGATTTCCGCACCATCCGTGGTGCGGCCCCATTGAAGCCTTCCCGTTGAATACGTCATGCCCCCGCTGGATTGCATTTCCGCACCATCCGTGGTGCGGCCCCATTGAAGCACGCTGTGGCCTGGACCTGCAGGGTATTCGTGGCCGTATTTCCGCACCATCCGTGGTGCGGCCCCATTGAAGCTCAAGTCCGCAACACCTGCCAACTGTTCCGATTTGCCCATTTCCGCACCATCCGTGGTGCGGCCCCATTGAAGCGGGTTTTAGTAGGTTTTTTGTTCATGCGGCAAATCTATTTCCGCACCATCCGTGGTGCGGCCCCATTGAAGCGATCGTGTGCGGTCGGCGTGCGGGCGTCGGTTAATCGATTTCCGCACCATCCGTGGTGCGGCCCCATTGAAGCTCAGGACGTGCCGCTGGTATTGGCGCGCCTGTCACATTTCCGCACCATCCGTGGTGCGGCCCCATTGAAGCGTTGCTCGGGCGTTACGGACTGTTCGGCTGGCGGGGCTATTTCCGCACCATCCGTGGTGCGGCCCCATTGAGGCGCTTTGTTCAAAGAATCCCCACTGGGCAAGCCGAGTGCACTCATCGCCCTGCAGCGGGGCGGACTTCTTGGAACCGGGGTACCCGCACCCCGGTCTGACTTATGGAATGGATACCGGGGTGAGGGCACCCCGGCTCCAAGAATGTAAAAGGAACAAGCCCCGACATGTTGGAGCGCAGGCGACTCTTCTCTCTGCAATATCCCCAGATGGCCCACCACATTTCCGCACTAGTGGTGCAAAAATGTCTGCCGGTTTCGATTTCCGCACCAGTGGTGCGGAAATCCACGCCCGATTGTCCGCCACCTTATTTTCACAAAAAAATTAAATGAACATTTGTTGTGTTCGTATTCACCGCGCCAGTGAAATGGGTGTTCGGTTATACGATACCGCTAACGCCTTGATAAACAGATTGTTTCTTTCGCGTATTTTAGCGACTTTCGTAGTTCAACTGCTCTTTTTAGACTGACTCTGCCCAGGCTCCGTCCGTATCCGTCCAAACGAGCGGAAATACAAGCGCGCCGCCCATATCGAAGCGCCCGCCGATTTCTATGCCGTCCTGGACCGCTTCGCCAAGCTGGTGCCCCGGCTCCAGCTGACCGAGCTGCAGCTACGCATGAACGAGGATGAATCCCTGCAAGCCGATTATCTGCACGACATCATGATCCTGGCCTTCAGCCACCCGGCCATGGAAGGCATTATCCTGAGGGGGTTCTGGGAGGGACGCCACCCGCTCCCCGAGGCCGCCTTATATCGACAAGATGGATCCCTGAAGCCGGCAGGCGTCGCCTGGCGCGGCTCGTCAAAGCAGGCACCGCGCTCTTCGTCACGCTGCCTGAATAGCGCGGCGTTTGGACGCTGGCCAACCCAGCGTCCGAACGCCGCGCTATCGCCACAGCCGCCGTGCATTGGCCACGGTCAACGCGGCCAGGTCGACCAAGGCCAAGCCCCGCAGCCGGGCGACGACGTCCGCGACGCGCGGCAAATTGGAGGGCCGATTGACCGGATCCGCCACGCCGGCAGGCGTCAGATCCGGGCTGTCGGTTTCAATCAGAAGCCGATCGGCAGACACCCGCTGGACGGCCGCCGGGCCGCGCGTGTTGCCGGGCCGGGTGATGGAGCCGCTAAACGAAATGTGCAGGCCGTAGCCTTCGATCCGGGGCACCAGGGCTGCGGCGCCCGAAAAGGAATGCACCACTCCGCCGGCCGGCAGGCCGCCGATCTCATCCAGGCTCTCGAACAGTCGACCCCAGGCCTTGCGACAATGCAGCGACACGGGCCGGCCATAGTCCCGGGCCACCCGCAGCTGCGCCTTGAAAACAGCGGCCTGTTCCTCATCGTTGCGCGGCTCGCGAACATGATCCAGTCCAATCTCCCCCACCCCGGCAAGAGGCACGGTTCTCAGCAGCGTTTCCAGGCGTTTGAGCCAATCGGTGGACCGGTCCTGAAGATACCAGGGATGAATCCCGAACGAGGGGATAAGGCCCGGAACTTCGGCGGCCAGCTGTGCCACCCGGGGCCAGTCGCTTTCCCGAGTGCCACAACAGACAAACCCCCGGACTCCGACCGCTTCAGCCTCCCGGATCACACCCGGCCAGTCAGCCAGGAACACCTCGTCCTGCAAATGACAATGCGCATCAAACCAGTTCATGCTGGGATCCAATAATACGAATCCTGATCATGGCGCTCAACCAAGGTCAGCAATGAACGCAACGCATCGTCGGTTTTTTTCGAAACTTTCATAGTCAACAGCGTAACACCCCCAGCCGACACCGTCAAATCATGACCCGAGTGATGGCGGTTCCCAATCACGGAGGTATAGCGGCTGGTTTGAGTATGGGCAGGAAGTGGGTAGCTAAACGTCCAAAGGCATTGAGTTCACAGTCCGCTTTGTCGCGCACCGGATCATGCATGTCCATGAACTCCGAAATCAACGGCATGGTTATTCCGAAGGGGCTGACCTGGGAGGAGGTCAGCACGTATCGCCCCGCTGCGAAGCGGACTTCTTGGAGCCGAGGTGCCCTCACCCCGGCCTGATTTATGGAATGGATTCCGGGTGAGGACACCCCGGCTCCATCCGGAAGCGGAAAGGCGCGAAACCCATTCCATCATCGGATCGGTGGGGCGAGGCGTCCCTGCCGAGCCGCTCTTCCCCGGATGGCTCGGCAGGAACGCCTCGCCCCACCCGAGAACAAATTCCTATCAGGTCAGGTTCTATTGGCGAATCTTGCGCCTCTTTGCGGTAATCAATGGACGAATCTAGGTTCAAAAGCAGTTACCGCCGCCGCCAAAGCCGTCCCTATGCGGACATGAAAGCCCCAACAGAGACCCTCACCCTCGCTGACGCGCAATTTAGATCCATACGTCGGTCTTTATCCAGGATGCCTTGTTTTTTCCCCGTTTGTCCCACATGCGGTCTTCAATGGCTGATTCTGGATTCTGAATCCTGAATACCTGAATTGTTACGTGCGTCTAACTCAACACGCACCCTGCCTTCAACGGATATCCGCGCGCCCACGCGGCGCCGCTCATCGGGCGCTTGCCTTCGGGCTGGACTTCAAGTAGCCTGACGGCCTGTTCTCCGGCCTGGATTAAAGGCCCTTCACCCTTCGTGGAAAGCAGGGTACCCGGAACTTGGACCGCTCCTTCCGGAGCGGCTTCCACCTGGGCCGACAGCACCTTGATTTTCAGAGGCTGATCGCCGCCCAACTCCATATAACACCCGGGCCAGGGATTAAATCCCCGGATGCGACAACATAACACAGTCGCGGGCAGGCGCCACTCCAGGCGCCCATCCCTTTTCTTTAACTTGACGGCATACGTGGCTTCTGCGGGATTTTGAGCACGGCGGCGCACGGTTCCTGCGCAAATACGTTCCACAGTGCTGGCCAACAAGATCGCCCCGGCCTGTGACAGACGCTGATGCAACAGTCCGGCCGTTTCGCCAGGAAAAATATCGACCTCGGACTGATCAATGATATCCCCTTCATCCATACCCGGGCTCATATACATGGTGGTGACGCCGGTCTTAATTTCACCGTTGGCAATGGCCCATTGGATGGGCGCAGCGCCCCGGTATTTGGGTAACAAGGACGCATGCACATTCACACAACCCAACGGCGGCAGATCGAGAATCGTCGGCTTTAGGATCTGTCCATAGGCCACCACCACGATCAAGTCAGGGTGGTAGGCTCGCAAGGCTTCTATCATGTCCGGCGTGTTGATCCGGTCCGGGGTCAAGACCGGAAGTCCTTTTTCCAGAGCATGAGCATGCGCCGGACAGGGTGTGGGCTTGAGCGAACGTCCACAGGGCCTCGCAGGTTGAGAGACCACTCCGGCCACGACATGACCAGGCTGACCCAGCACGACATCCAGGCAGGGGCACGCCAATTCAGCTGATCCCATAAATACAATCCGCATCGTATCTCCTTTTTCCAAACATTAGGCTTGCCAAATCCAGAAAATCCTACTAAATAGTCACGTTTTTCGAATCCAAACCTATGGCTATTTAATCAATCATTCGAATGGCGGCAACAAAAATCGTTTGTCCGCATCGAACCAGACGAGGAGAACGATTATGACATTGACGGCATCCGACCTGCGGAAAGGATTGCGCATCGAGATTGATGGCCAGCCTTTCATCATCACCGAATTCACGTTCACCAAGCCCGGCAAAGGCGCGGCCATCTACAATTGCAAAATGAAGAACCTGATCACCGGTTCGACCTTGAATAAAAGTTATCGATCCAACGAAACCTTCCAGGAGCCCAAGCTGGAAGAACGGACCATGCGCTATTCCCATATCGAGGGCGATCAATATGTGTTCATGGATAAAAATTATGAACAGCTGAACGTGACGACCGACGTGTTGGGAGATGCCCGTTATTTCCTGAACGAGGATCTCGAAATCATGATCCTGGTCTTCAACGGCGCCCCGGTCGCGGTTGAATTGCCCAACTTCGTCGAAAAACAAATTGTCGAGACGGAGCCCGGCGTCCGGGGCGACACAGCCACCAACGTCACCAAGCCGGCCAAAATTGAAGGCGGCTATGAGATCAAAGTTCCCTTGTTCATCAACCAGGGCGACGTGATCAAAATCGACACCCGCACCTATGAATATCGGGACCGCGTGCGCGTGTCCCGATAATTCTCCCGCCGAGGTTGGCGGCGCAGATCCGCTGTGGGGAAAATCGCCTGCCTATTCTCATCCGCCCCCTGCCGGGGCATGGCGCCCTGTCCCATAGGGACATCGCCAATAGGCCGGCGCTTCAAACGCCGGTATCACGCACAAAATCAGCAACCCCCGGCAGAGCCGGGGGATTAACTTTGATTTAACAATCAGTCCCATCGGGACGACGGAAGACCGCCCATCCCACCCACACTTATGACGCCGCGCCTAGTAAGGCCAGCTTCAATTCCTGGTATCGCCGACTATACCACGCCCCCATTTGCGACTCCCGATGATCAAAGCCAAAGGCCCGGCGCTTGACCGCCAGAATGGGCGGGGCCTGGATACGCTTAGCCACACCCAGGCCCTGGTAAAGATTCCACCAACGTTCCAGGTCAGCCACAAACGCCCGGGCTGTCGAAAAATGCCCTGCCACCTGGCCGGCATAGCCCAGGTTCCGTTCCAACGTGCCCGCCACATACCAATCCAAGATTTCTTCCGGCGTCGATCGTTGCCACGGTTCCACCCAGTGCCGGAACAGACAATCGTGATACGGATAAATCAAGGGATCCCCCTTGCCTTCATCCACATTCTGAGCCGAACTCAACTCGGCTGACGGCGTGACCGTGAAACAACCTCCCGGAATAACCGGCCGCCCGAAACTCGTATCGTTCATATACCGCCCGAGCGCGTACACTTCACCTTTCCAGAGATCGGCGATATTGGCCAGATACCCACCCAGGTCGCCATACAAAGTCGTATACCCCACCGTGGCCTCGGCCTTGTTTGCATTGCAGGTAAACACCCCGCCAAAAGCGCAAGACACCGCTGCCAACACACGGGACGACCGATCACGCGCCTGAACATTTTCCAGCATCGACTCGCTCAGGCACAGACGTTGGGGCCACCGGCCAGCCACATCCGATACGATCAAATCCCCAAGTTGACGGACCGTCAATCGCACACTGTCCTCAATCGGAACCTCAGCATACAGACACTCCAGGTTTTCGGCCAACTGCCGCGCCAGAGCAATGGTGGCGCCCGAATTAAACCGGCTCGGCATATTCACCAACAACACCTGGTCCGGGCCCAGGATCCGCCGGTACAACGCCGCAACCACCGCCGAATCGATTCCGCCAGAAGCGCCCACCGTCACCCGATTCACCCCGCACTGCTCCATAAAACGACGGGTTCCGTAAACCAGAGCCTGATCGATCTCGGCGACCCCATCTTCCCGAAGGTCAATCGGATCGCCAAACAAAGCTCCGTTCAAGGGCACATCCAGGGTCAGACAACCCGGCTCGAACGCGGGTTGCAACCGGACCTGATGACCCAACCCGTCATAAATGCAGCTTGAGCCGTCAAACGTATAGACGGTCTTGCCATTATTCTGGATTCCCACGGTATTGACGTAAATCAAAGGCCGCCGCAGACGCTCGGCCTGAGCGGAAAACACCCGATTGCGCTTGCCGTTCTTGTTGACCGTAAAAGGAGAACAACTGATATTGACCGCCAGATCGAACGATTGGTCTGCCAAGACGGCCAGGGGTGACACGGCATAATCGGCGTCCCAAGCGTCCTCGCAGAGGACGCAGGCCAGGGACAAATTCCGGGTTTCGACCGGCTTCAACAAAGAACCCAACGGAACCCCCCGTTCTTCGGCCAGCCGCCGGGTATCATAAAAATAACGGCTGTCATCGAATTCCCGGTAGTTCGGGAGCAGGGTCTTGGGAACAAACGCATAAGGCCCGTTGCCCGGTCCCATAAAACGCCGGTCCTCGGCCACGAAACAGGCGTTGTACTTGCGCACCCGCCCATCTTCATTATGCTTGTCCCAATCCAGCCCCACATTCCCGAATACAACCACGATCCGATCAGAAGCCTCCCGGATCGCCTGACCACAGGCTTCGCATTCCCGGAGAAAGGCCTCGCGTTCCCAGGCATCGCCAATCAGGTAGCCGGGGATGGACATTTCCGGAAACACCAGTAGGGCCACCCCGTCCCGCCGCGCTTCGGCCACAGCTTTCAACATCGTTTCCGTATTGTCCGCAGGCCGGCCCGGAACAACATCCATCTGTGCCAATCGCACCCGAATCGTGGAATTTCGTTTCACGCTCATGCTTGAAACCAAAAGAAACAATACCGGTAACCCCGTGAAATCAAAACAACCCAAATCCCGCTCAACCTGTGCGGCTATAGCTGCGATTATCGCCCGGCTGCGGGGCGGACTTTAATCTGATCGGTGGGGCAAGGCGTCCCTGCCGATCCGCTCTTCCCCGGATGACTCGGTCGGGACGCCTCGCCCCACCCAAGAACAACTTCCTATCAGGCGCACGTATCGTCCTGCTGCGCCAGAGACGCCGCCGCGCGCCGCTGGGTCTGGATAGAAACAGAGATAGGTTATCATCACGGCATCACACATGCAACAGACGAAAGGCGTCCTAAATTCGCGCGTCAGCAGGGGTGAGGGTCGCCGTTGGAGATTTCATGGCCGCTTAAGGACGGCTCCGTCGGACGCGTCGCCCCACCCTCCAAACATTGCATGATGCTTGACTGAAGCAGTGGGGCGAGGCGCGACCAGGCCAGGTCTGTCGCACAACACCAGGCGGCTTCGAATCCAACCGGCATCGTGATATAGAGGTGACAGGAATGGAAGGCACGCGGGTCTTCATACACGATCGACAATCCGGGAATGCCTTTCAGCTCCGTGTTTAAATAGTGGGCGCATTCGCGGCGCTTGATAAAGGTATCCAGGCGGCGTAGCTGGACGCGCCCGACTGCGGCCTGAACTTCGTTCATGCGATAATTCAGGCCCCAAAGCCCGTTGACGTCCTCGACGTCGAAATGGGAAGGAATCCAATATTCCTTTTAATTTGACAGTCACGGCACCCACGTTAGAATACCCCGAGTCGTTTTTAAACATGTTTTAAAGGCGTCCGGTCGCCGTATCGCGCACACGCCCTGACGGGCAGGGCGCAGAAGTTCGTTCGGGAGCCCCGCCATCCCATGCCATCCGCATCGCCTTTACGTACTGCCTCATTTCGGAAAAGCGCCTATCAGAAGGCGTTGATCCTCAACTTGATCCGGGCCCGGCCGCTGCAATCGCGCACAACGCTACAGGCGCGGACCGGCCTGCGGCCGGCGACCATCACGGTCCACACCGGCGAACTGCTTCGCGAAGAACTGATTACGCCTTCCGGTCGGGAGAACAGCCGCAGCATATCGATTCGCTGCAGCACGTTAAAACACTGGCACAACGTGCCGACCTGTGCCCTGCTGCGCCAACACCTGAAGTGTCCCATTTTCCTGGAAGAAGAGGTCCGGGCCAAGACGCGATACGAGCAGCGATGCGGTCACCCTGTTCAACCCCGAGATGGTCGTGTTCAATATCGAGCTCACGCAGCCGACAGAACGGTTCCTGGAATCGACGCGCCAGGTTATGAATCGGCACATGCTGCCCGAATCGGCCCAGCGGCTTATCGTGCGCCTGGCCGAGGGCGGGGAAGCCATCGGCACGATAGGCGCGGCAACGGGGGGTTGGACCGGTTTTTCAAGATCCCGGAAACGACCCGGCCCGAGGAATTGGTGAACGCACACTAGCCGCCTGTCAGGCTGCTGCAAACGCTTGCCGATTTGATCGTCGTTGGACTGCGGGCTTGGCCCGCGCTGAAAACAAACACATAGAAAAGGAGACTATCATGAGCAGACCATTAAGCAAAGTGGCGCCAGACTGGTGGGATTACACAACCCTCGACCGCACTATTCTCGACGAGGCCGCGCGGCTCTCGCCCCGGGCGCTGGAACGGATGAACCGGCCTGGATTCAAAGTGGCGGTGTACGACACCGTGCAGGAGTTTTATTGCGCGGAGGCCCTGGAATACATTGAAGCCTGGAAGCAGGGCACGGCCGACAACCCGGTGGGCGTCTGCGGTCCGATCGGCCCCACGGAACAGTTGCCGCTGGTGGCGCAGATGGTGAACGCCTTGGGTTTGAACCTTAAGCACGCCCATTTCTGGGGCATGGACGAATGGGTGGTGGACGGCAAGGAAGCCGGAATCGACTATCCGCTCGGGTTTGCCAAGGCGGACATGGATCTGTGTTTCAACCGCATTCGGCGCGACCTGAAGATGCCGAAGGACCAGCTCCACTTTCCCGCCGTGAACTCGCGAGCGTATGACGAAAGCTGGACCCAGGTCCGGTGCGCTCTGATGCAAGGCGGCCAGGGCGAGGTCAAGCACTGGGCATTCAACGATCCGCCGGCACGCGTGGGCAAGTATAAAAACGCGCCCCCGACCCCGAC
>Ga0247840_10006652_pt1 | contig 16499 bp, 13 predicted proteins | sample LaCruzMarch2015__FD_192404 | JGI IMG/M metagenome (GOLD analysis project Ga0247840, IMG submission 192404) | Freshwater microbial communities from meromictic Lake La Cruz, Castile-La Mancha, Spain - LaCruzMarch2015_17m | ecosystem: Environmental > Aquatic > Freshwater > Lake | place: Spain... | reverse complement strand
GGCCCGCTTTCCGACAATTGCCATATTGTGCAAACCACAGAACGACTTACATGCAGACCCTGCGGGCTTCATGGATATAGATCGTGCCCTGAAAAGCATTTTAAATGTGCCTCTGGCATTAAGGTGGAACAACTCTTACTTCTATTATAAACAGTCGGCCCGATTTTAGAATAACCTCAATCCTTGCGCAATTTGTAAGTACCTTTGTACGTTATTTAGATCCAATTGAAATTATAACCATGTCACCCATTGAACGGGAAATTCAGCAATGCCTGAAAATATTGAACAACGGAGGTACGATATTGTATCCAACCGATACCATTTGGGGAATCGGTTGTGATGCAACAGATTTCGAGGCCGTTGATAAGGTATATCTTTTAAAAAGAAAGAAGGAGCACAAGAGCCTGATTGTTTTACTCGATGAACCTGAGAAAATCAGGGAATTTGTAACCGTCGTACCCGAAGTTGCCTGGGACCTTTTAAATAATGTTGATACACCCCTTACCATTATTTATCCCGATGCCAGAAACCTTGCTTCAAACGTCATTGCTGCCGATCAATCTGTTGCCATCCGGGTTGTAAGAAATGAATTCTGCAAACGAATGATCTGCGCATTCGGGAAACCACTGGTATCAACATCTGCTAATATTTCAGGCGATCCTCCTCCCAGGGTGTTTAAAAACATTTCAACTGAGATCATCAACGGGGTGGACTATGTGGTTGATGAATCGCTTGATTTGCATCAACAGGTTAAACCATCGCGCATTATCAAGCTGAACCTGAACGGAGAATTCCGTATCATCCGCCATTAAACTCTCAATATTTTTCTATTAATGAAACACCTTATCTTCGTTTTTACGCTTCTCATCCTTATATTTTCATATTCACAAGCCATCAGTGAACCGGGCGATAAACCAACACGCTTTTCCATTAATGGGAAAATCAGGGACGCGCATAGCGGAGAGGCCCTGATGGGAGCAACAATTTTTGTCAGGGAGCTTAAAACAGGCGCCGTATCAGATTTTTATGGCAACTATTCTCTCACCCTGAACGAGGGCAATTACACGCTCGTCTTTTCTTACATTGGTTATTCGACCATAGAAAAAAAAATTGAACTCAGCAAAGACCTCAAAGTCTCCCTCGAACTGACTCCAACAGAGCATCAGCTAAACGAGGTGGTGATCACGAGTGAAAAAAATGACAAAAATGTTGTCAAGCCCGAGATGAGCACCTTTCGCATGGATATAAAAACCATTCAGCGAATACCTTCCCTCATGGGCGAAGTTGATATTATCAAGGCCATTCAGCTGCTCCCCGGGGTGCAGTCGGTGGGAGAAGGCTCCAGCGGTTTCAGCGTACGCGGCGGGGCCCCGGACCAGAACCTGATCCTGCTCGATGAGGCCACTGTATACAATGCTTCCCACCTGATGGGGTTTTTCTCCGTTTTCAACAACGATGCCATTAAGGATGTCAAGCTTTACAAAGGGGACATTCCGGCCAATTATGGCGGCAGGCTTGCATCGGTACTCGATGTGCGCATGAATGAAGGCAATGCAAAAAAATTTGAAATCAACGGAGGAATAGGGATCATTGCGAGCAGACTTACTGTTGAAGGACCCATCGTGAAGGATCGCAGTTCCTTCATCCTTTCCGGACGACGTACCTATGCTGATATCTTTCTCCCCCTCTCATCCAATGAGGCGCTCCAGAATAATAAACTCTATTTTTATGATCTCAATGCCAAGATAAATTATCGCATTAATGACAACAACCAGGTGTTTTTATCGGGGTATTTTGGACGTGATGTATTCAAGAATGGATTTGCCGGCATGAAATGGGGCAATGAAACTGCCACCATCCGATGGAATCACCTTTTTACAAAGCAGTTATTTTCAAATTTCTCTTTCATCTACAGCAACTACCTGTATAATCTCGGAACACCTGCAGGAAACAACAACTCTTTCGACTGGAATTCAAATCTGCGTGATCTGGGCATAAAAGCAGACTTCAGCTATTATCTGAACACAAAAAACACAATCAGGTTCGGAGCTTCTGCCATTTACCACATGTTCAATCCCGGTGAAGCCAAGGGAACGGGCGAAGAAACTGTATTTGCCGATGTTAAGGTACCCAATAACTATGCTATTGAAACGGGTGTTTATGGAAACAACGAACAAAAAATCGGAGAACACTTCACTGTAAAATATGGATTGCGTTTTTCTATGTTCCAGAATATTGGTCCTGGAACTGTTTTCCACTATGATTCGTCCTATGCTGCAACTGATTCAACCATTTATAATTCAGGCGTGATATACAACACGTATATCGGAATTGAGCCCCGTCTCGGACTGCTTTACGATTTCAACAGCATCCATTCCATCAAGGCCAGTTATGCCAGGACAAACCAGTACCTGCAACTTGCCCAGAATTCAACGATAGGCACGCCACTTGACATCTGGTTCCCATCCAGTCCAAATGTAAAACCACAGATTGCCGATCAGATCGCCATTGGTTATTTCAGAAATTTCCGCAGAAACACAATTGAGACATCCGTTGAGGCGTATTACAAATGGATGCAGAATGTCGTTGATTTTAAGGATTTTGCCCAGCTTTTACTCAACAACAAACTGGAAGGTGAGATTCGTAGCGGGAAAGCCTGGTCCTATGGTGTTGAATTTCTTGTAAGGCTGAATGAAACCAAATTCAATGGTTGGATAAGTTACACATACTCCCGCAGTTTTCGGCAAATCGATGAAATCAACAGTAATAATCCATATCCGGCTCCTTACGACAAGCCAAATAATATTTCGATCGTTCTCAATTATGTAATCAGTAAGCGGTTTACTGTTTCGGCAAACTGGGTTTATGCCACCGGGGCCCCCGTAACTTTCCCGACCGGCCGTGCAGAGATCGGCGGAAAAATTGTGCCAATCTATTCCGACCGGAATCAATACCGTTATCAGGATTATCACCGCCTCGACCTTTCACTTTCTTTTTTCAGTAAGGTGAAACCTGGCAGAAAATTTAACTGGGACCTGAATTTTTCTGTTTATAATGCTTACAACCGTCATAATACCTGGTCGATTAACTTTACCCAGGACAATACTGATCCGAATGTCACCTATGCCGAGAAAGTTTATCTTTTTGGTATTATTCCTTCGCTCACCTTTAATTTTCATTTCAACAATGATTAGAAAAATTCTTTACATCATTCTGCTTGCCAATATAGCCGCCTGCACCGAGAAAATAGACGTCACACTCGACACTACCTATTCACGGCTGGTTGTCGATGGCCAGATTCAATCGGATACCGGTGCATACCTTATTGCCCTGACACAATCGGCTGATTATTTCTCCAATGAACCTGTTCCCAGGGTGGTGAATGCAACAGTTTCGATTAATGACGGTCAAAACATCTTTTTTTTGCATGAAACGCAAAAAGGAATTTCGGGAATTTATGAAACCGATTCGAATTTTGCAGGTAAAACAGGTAAAACATATACCCTCGACATTGAACTCCAGGAAAAAATCGCAGGAAAAACCAGTTTTGAGGCAACATCATACCTCCCAACGGTAACTCATCTTGATTCAATCAGCACACAGTTTCATCCTGAATGGGGTCGGAATGGCATCTGGACTGTTAAATTGTGGGCACAGGAACCCGGCGATGAGGTAAATTATTATCTTTTTAACCTTTACCGGAATGGAATTCTGCTGACCGATACCATCACAAAAAAAGTTATTTCTGATGACAAGTTTTATAATGGTAGTTATATGAATGGTGTTGATGTTGTTTATCTTAACAATGAACATCCCTGGGAGACGATCTATCCGGGAGACACAATCATGTTACAGATGTCGGGTATCACAAAGGAATATTTCGACTTTATTGATGAAGTTAAGCAATCAGGGTTCAACATACCGTTTTTCACTGGTCCGCCTGCAAATGTGAAAGGAAATGTTAATAATGGCGGGGTTGGATTCTTTTCTGCTTTTTCGAATAGCTTTGCCAAGACTTTGGTAAGATAATTTGAAGATTTGAAGTCCGGTTTTTCACCTGTCCGCCTGGCCGTCTGCCTCACAAAATAATGAAATTTGAAATACTCGTACTAACTTCGTCAATGCAACCTGTGAATGATAATATGGGTATTCCATGTGACCACTAAAAAACTAATTATTAACACATGAATAAAAAAACCACAATTCTTTGGTCTGTATTGATAACCATTTCTGCCCTCGTGTTGCCGTCAATGATGTTGGCACAGGATAAAGGGGTTGATCTCCGGGGTTCATGGATGGGGTCGATCAAGGTACAGGGAACGGAACTCAGGCTGGTCATGCAGGTCTCGGCAAATGAAACCGACAGCATGATTGTCACTTTCGACAGTCCCGATCAGGGCGCCAAAGGAATCCCGACCAGTAAAGTTATTTTGCGAAAAGATTCGATTTTTGTCACTTCCAAAAAAATCGGAGGAAATTTCACCGGTAAGATCAATGCGGATCATTCGTCCATTGCTGGTTTATGGAAACAAGGCGGTATGTCGTTCCCGTTGATTTTGAACAGACAAGAAAAATCAGTCATCCTGAACCGGCCCCAGGAGCCAAAACCACCATTCCCTTATCGTTCTGAAGATGTTTCCTTTACAAATGCCTCCGGGGGATTCGACCTTGCCGGAACACTTACGCTCCCTGACCAGCCAGGCCGGTATCCTGCAGCAATCATGATTTCGGGATCAGGGCCGCAAAACCGCGATGAAGAGCTGGCGGGGCACAAGCCTTTTATGGTGCTTGCCGACTACCTGACCAGGCGGGGGATGGCTGTACTCAGGTATGATGACCGTGGAGTTGGCAGATCAGGCGGGTCATTTAATAATGCCACCACAACCGACTTTGCTACAGATGCGGAGGCAGCTCTCAATTTCCTGAAACGAAGGAAGGACATTGATACGACCAGGATCGGGTTCATCGGCCATAGCGAGGGGGGAATCGTTGCCCCGATTGTGGCTTCTCACCGTCCGGATTTAGCCTTCATGATTCTGATGGCTGCTCCCGTTCTTCCCGGGGAACAAATCCTTATTATGCAGTCGGAGCTCATCAGCAAAGCAGAAGGTATAGATGAAAAAACCATCAAAACCAATGAAAAACTGAGCCGCAATATTTACGCGGTACTAAAAAAAACCAATGATAATGAAAAGGCAGGGCAAAAAATCAGGGCACTTTTCATTGCTGCCGACAAGAAAACCGCTTCAGATACGGCATACCACCGAATGACAGAGGAGCAGATCAGCGCTCAGGTTGAAACGCTGACATCTCCCTGGTTTCGTAGTTTTCTCATCCTTGATCCGGAAGAATTTCTTTCGCAGGTTAAGTGCCCACTGCTGGCCGTTAATGGCAGTCTTGACTTGCAGGTTCCATCCAGAGAAAATCTGCAGGCGATAGAAAAGGCCATGATTTTCGGCGGGAACGCCAATTATATGGTGGAAGAACTGCCGGGATTAAATCACCTTTTTCAAACCGCAGTAACCGGAAGCCCGACCGAATACGCCAAAATTGAGGAAACAATATCACCGGCACTCCTTGAAATCATTGGAGGTTGGCTCAAAACGAACATCCTTGATCAGTGAACGGGTACACCGGTGTATAGGTGAACAGATTCACAGGTTAACATTTATATTTATCTTTGCTCATATCAATTTACCAGATTACCATGGATAATTCAATTCACGCGGTTTCGCCGATAGATGGCCGTTACCGTTCCATAACGGAGCCATTGGCAGCCTATTTCTCTGAAGCAGCCATCATAAGGTACAGGGTGTTGGTTGAAGTAGAGTATTTCATCGCACTATGCAAGATTCCACTTCCCCAGCTGACTGGTTTTGAAAAAAAATTGTTTCCTAAACTTCGTCACATCTATGAGAAATTTGATCCTGACGATGCTTTCCGTGTTAAAGAGATAGAAAAGGAAACAAACCATGATGTGAAGGCCATAGAGTACTTTCTCAAGGAGCAGTTCGATTTACTAAGTTTGGGTTCATTCAAAGAGTTTATCCATTTCGGGTTGACCTCTCAGGACATCAACAATACGGCCTTTCCGCTGGCGATGCGCGATGCATACCGTGATATCATGGAACCAGCGCTGGAAACCATCTACACCGACCTGTATGCCCGGGCAAAGGAATGGCAGTCTGTTCCCATGCTGTCGCATACCCATGGTCAACCGGCATCACCTACCACAGTTGGTAAAGAGCTTTACGTGTTTGTTGAAAGACTCGGTATGCAACTGGCATTATTGGAAACAATTCCCATTTCGGCCAAATTCGGTGGAGCTACCGGTAATTTCAATGCACATAATGCGGCTTATCCCGGAATTGACTGGATAAAATTTGCCAATAAATTTATTAACGACACCCTTGAACTGGAACGCTGCCAGACAACAACCCAGATTGAACATTACGATAACATGGCAGCCTTTTTCGATAACCTGAAGCGCATAAACACCATCCTGATTGATCTCGACCGTGATCTCTGGGCATATATTTCAATGGAATATTTCAAACAAAAGGTGAAGGCGACTGAAACCGGTTCATCGACCATGCCCCATAAGGTAAATCCGATCGACTTTGAAAACTCTGAGGGGAACCTCGGGATTGCCAATGCGATTTTTGAACATTTGTCGGCCAAGCTTCCCATATCGCGGCTGCAACGCGATCTTACCGATTCAACTGTGATCAGGAATATCGGCATTCCTTTTGCCCATTCGCTGATCGCATACAAATCGTTTCTCAAAGGACTTAATAAATTGATTCTCAACGATCCGGCAATAAAAAAAGATCTGGAAAACAACTGGGCTGTCGTTTCTGAAGCCATCCAGACGATACTTAGGCGCGAAAATTACCCAAACCCTTATGAGGCGCTGAAAGAGGTTACACGCGGGCAAGAAGGAATTACAAAGATCACCATGCACCGGTTTATAGATGGGTTGAAGGTGACAAAAAAGATTAAGGATGAATTGAAGACCATAACTCCTGAAAATTATACCGGGATCATTGATTTCTAATCCTCCTATTGCAAAAAATGTAAATGTTAAAATGCAAAATAAAAACCTGGTATTTAGCTTTTCTTCTTCGTTTTGTTTTTCCAATTTTAACATTGAGCGCACTTCGAAAAGTCCGATCAATTGGATCCTGAGCGGAGTCGAAGGATGCAAGCACCTGTTAATAAGGACACTTCGACTTCGCTCAGTGTCCGGTTTTTCGTTAAATTGCCTTTTCGGAGTGGACTCAACATTTGCAATTTAAATTGACTTTAATGAAAGTTTCAGGATTCACATTTGTTCGCAACGCGATAAAATATGATTACCCTGTGGTGGAATCAATAAAATCGGTATTGCCACTCTGCGACGAATTTATTGTAGCTGTAGGACATTCGGAGGATGATACCCGGAATCTTGTACTTTCTATCGGTGATCCGAAAATCAGGGTAATCGACACGGTTTGGGACGATGCGCTGCGCGACGGGGGGCGCGTATTATCAATTGAAACAGATAAGGCATTTGAGGCTATTTCGCCCGACAGCACATGGGCCTTTTATATCCAGGCCGATGAAGTGGTTCATGAAAAGTACCTTCCTGAAATATCCGCTATGATGAAGAAATGGGAGCATGAACCAACGATCGAAGGTCTCGTTTTCAATTACACCCATTTCTGGGGTTCATACAATTATATCGGCGATTCAAGGAAATGGTATCGCCGCGAGGTGCGGATTGTCAGAAATGACAGGCAGATCCGCTCCTACCTTGATGCCCAGGGATTCAGAAAAAACGGCAGAAAGTTAAACGTAGCGGACATAAATGCAACCATATACCACTACGGTTGGGTGAAACCACCGGAAGCACAGCAGGCAAAATTGCAAACATTTCACCGTTACTGGCACAGTGACAAGTGGATCGAAAAATCGATGACAAAATCCGAAGTCTATGATTATTCCGGAATGAATTTCCTGGCGCCCTTTTCCGGCTCGCATCCTACAGTAATGCAAAACCGTATTGCCCGCCAGAATTGGGAATTCAGCCCGGTAACAGCAAAAAAATGTCATTCCCTTAAATTGACCTTCCTCCATTTTATTGAAAAGAACACGGGCTGGCGATTGGGGGAGTATAAGAATTACAGAATCGTCAGGAAAAAAACGTGACACGGGACACGGGACGCGGGACGCGGGACGCGAGACGCGGGAAACGTGACACGTGACACGTGACGCGGGACACGGGACACGGGAAACGTGACACGTGACACGTGACGCGGGACACGGGACATGGAACAAAAATCGCCTTTATGCGGCAAAAAACGAGTCGCGGGTTGCATGCAAAAATCACTATTCTTTTTTATCTTTGCAAAAACTAATGTATCATGGACCTAAGTAAGATCTTATCGCTTGCAGGAAAAAACGGCTTGTTTAAAGTGGTTTCACAAGCAAAAAACGCAGTAATTGTTGAATCGCTCATTGATGGCAAGAGATTTCCAGCATTCGGAAATGAAAAAATCAGTTCGCTGGAGGAGATCAGTGTATTTACAACCGGAGACGACATTGCATTAAAAGAGGTTTTTAAAGCGTTTCATCTCAAACTTGAAGGGAAACCGGCCATTGACAGTAAATCGGACAACAGCACCCTGAAAAAGTTTTTCCTGGAAATGGTACCTGAATTTGACCAGGAACGCGTATATGTTTCCGACATAAAAAAAATGATCAGCTGGTATAATATGCTGTTACAAAAAGAACTTCTCGATTTCTCTGAAAAAGAAGCAGAAGAAACTTCAGGAGAACCAGTTTCCGGTGAACAACCAGCAGATGAAAAAGATTCAGTTGAACCCGGCGATACGATTGATCCGGAAGTAAAATGAATGGGATCTAACCTATGATTTATAATTAATGACTTTCCAAAAAGTTGTCCAGGTTCTGACCGTTGTTAACAACTTCCGACTCAACAGCCGTCATTTCGTTATCGATCTGCATGCGCCGGCGCCTCTGCCGAATATCCTGCCCGGACAATTTGCTCAGGTTCTCGTGGGTGATTCTCCATCGACATTCCTGCGTCGGCCTTTCTCCATTCATTCTGTGGATTATGGAAACAATACATTTCGGCTGCTCATCCAGATCAAAGGTGAGGGAACCCGTCATCTGAGCAAGCTGAAACCTGGTGATCCGCTGGATGTAATCTATCCGCTTGGAAATGCATTTTCACTTCCACTTACCAAAGATGTTCTACTGGTTGGCGGGGGTTGTGGCGTTGCTCCATTATTGTTCCTTTCACAATTTCTCAACCAAAATAATGTCCGACCCACCATCCTGGTTGGCTTCAGGACAAAAGAGGAAGTTTCGGAAATTGAAGCATATTCAAAATACGGCAACGTACTGATAACCACCGATGACGGCACAGAAGGAGAAAAAGGATTGGTTGTTGATCACTCCATCTTTCAAAAGGAGAGACTTCCATTTAAAAAAATCTATTGCTGTGGCCCCGATGCCATGATGAAGGCAGTTGCCAAAATAGCCCGGATGCACAGGATCGATTGTGAAGTATCACTCGAAAACACCATGGCCTGTGGATTTGGCGTCTGCCTGTGTTGCATTACCTCAACAGATAAAGGGAACGAACGTGTTTGTGTGGAAGGACCAGTGTTTAATGAAAGCAGACTGAGATGGTAATGAAAGATCTATCTGTCAATATCGCAGGAATTCATTTCAAAAATCCGGTGACCACCGCTTCCGGAACTTTTGGATATGGCGATGAATTTCTCGATTTCATTGATCTGTCGAAACTTGGAGGAATATTTGTCAAAGCGGTAACCGGAAAGAACCGCGATGGAAATGCATATCCGCGAATGGCGGAAACTTCTTCGGGCATGTTGAATTCCGTTGGGTTGCAGAACAAGGGGATTGATCATTTTTGCCGTGAAATTTATCCAAGGATCAACCATTTTAATACCCATATTATTGTCAATGTATCGGGATCGACTGTAGAAGAGTATGTTGAAGTCGCTGAACGGATCAATGAACTTGAGATGATTCCAGCCATTGAGCTAAACATATCCTGCCCGAATGTTAAACTGGGAGGGATGGCCTTTGGAACCCTGCCGGCCATGGCAACAGAAGTAACTTCAGCCGTTCGCCGCGTTTACAAAAAGGTATTGATGGTGAAACTTTCGCCAAATGTGACCAGTATCGGCGACCTTGCCAAAGCGGTTGTTGATGGTGGCGCCGATGTGATAACCCTCATCAATACCCTACTGGGAATGGCCATTGATGCCGAACGCCGCCGTCCTGTGTTGTCAACCATCACGGGCGGATTATCCGGCCCGGCCATCAAACCCATAGCATTGCGTATGGTATGGCAGGCACATAAAGCTGTGCATGTGCCAATCATCGGTTTAGGAGGCATAATGAACGCCACCGATGCCATTGAGTTTATGCTGGCCGGGGCCTCTGCTATCCAGGTTGGAACGGCCAATTTCATCGATCCTGCTGTATCCGTTAAAATCATTGGTGGAATTGAAGCTTACATGGATCGGCATAAAATTAATAATGTCGCCGACCTTGTTGGAGCGCTCCGGACTGAATAGACTGAGACATGGATTTATCATTAATAAGAGACAAATCCGCTCAGTGTCCTTAGTCCGTTGAACGTGACTTGTCGGAGCAGGCTCAGTTTTTGATTTTTGATTTGTGGCTTTGAGTTTTGATCTTTGAATTTTGATCTTTCTTTAATTAACCGGTTAACACCAACATAATCAAGCTAGTAATGAAAACTCCCCCATCCGGAATTTCTTCTTTTATTCCTTTGTCTGCTTTTTTTGCATTGTTTGCAATATTTGCATTTTGCACCTTGAATAATTCGGGAACACTTATCTCACTGACTAATCAAAATAATCCTGCCAAATGGGTTAAACCATCCCTGACTCCCAACGACTGGATGGCCATGCAGCGCATCTATCCGTATGACCATATCAACCAGGAAGCATTTCTTGCAGCTACCAGCCAGGTACAACAGCTTATGCAATCTGCTCCTGACCGCAATTTCCCCTGGACGTTCACAGGTCCTGACAATATCGGCGGAAGGATTACGGATATTGAATCGCCGGCCGGGAGTCCTTCAACACTCTATATTGGGGCATCCACGGGAGGAATTCTAAAGACAACCGACCTGGGAATCACATGGGCCAACCTCTTTGACGATGTGCCCGTAATCTCTGTTGGTGATATCGCCATTGATCCGAATAACGCCCAGATTTTATACTGCGGCACCGGCGAAGCAAATTCAGCGAGTTTTAGTTTCTTGGGCAATGGCATGTACAAATCGACCGATGCGGGCGAATCTTGGCAACATATCGGGCTGACGAATTCGGCATATATTGGCCGGGTTCTGGTCGATTATTCCAATTCACAGCGGGTTTTTGTTGCTGCATGCGGGAATCTTTTTACGGCCACTGATGAAAGGGGAGTTTATCGCAGCGATGATGGGGGTCAAACGTGGCAGAGGGTGCTATTTCTTACCGACTCAACTTCGGCAATTGATCTGGTGCAGCATCCAACCAATCCACAAATACTATATGCCTCAATGTGGGAAAGGATACGGGGGTTGACCTACCGGCAGTCGTTTGGTGAAACATCAGGGATATGGAAAAGTACCGATGGCGGTACGACCTGGAATGAAATGACAACCGGATTGCCTTTCGGCAATAATGTAGGAAGAATCGGCATTGCCATTGCCAAATCGAATCCCGATATCCTTTATGCGTTTTATGACCTTGCCGACAGCGAAGTTGCTGTTTATAAATCGTTGAACGGAGGAACATCCTGGACACGCACCAACGATGGTGCATTATATGGGATGAACAGCAATTTCGGATGGTACTTTGGGCAGGTAAGGGTTGACCCCGAGAATGCCAACAGGGTTTTTGTGATGGGTGTCAACCTGTTCAGGACCGAAAACGGAGGGAGTTCATGGACCGACGTATCCTCATGGGATTTTCATGTAGATCATCATGCCATGTTTTTCGATGAAGTGAACAACAGGATCATTGAGGGGAATGACGGAGGACTTTATAAAAGTCAGAATAACGGGAATAGCTGGACAAAGATCAACAATCTTCCCTTGACCCAGTTTTATGCCATTGACATTGATTACCAGTTGCCCGAACGAATTTACGGCGGCACCCAGGATAATAACACCATTCGCACCCTTACAGGAGGAACCAGCGACTGGGAACCCATCCTGGGAGGTGATGGCATGTACACCCTGGTAGACTATACCAATTCCAACACCATTTATGCCGAGTACCAGTGGGGGAATCTTTACCGGTCAGACGACGGTGGTTCAAACATGAATTATATTTCCGGTCCGATGTCGGGCGACCGCGTCAACTGGTCAGCACCGCTGGCCATGCACCCGGATAATTCATCAATCCTCTACTTTGGAACTTACCGGGTATGGAAATCCACCAACAAGGGAAATTCATGGCAGGCAGTCAGCCCTGACTTAACAGCAGGCATCAATCAGTATTTCTACACAATTACCACCATCGACATCTCCCGTGTCAACCCTGCTATTGTGATCGCCGGTACCGGTGACGGGAAAGTGCACGTTTCGACTACTAATGGACAAAACTGGCAAAACATCTCAGCCGGTCTGCCAAACCGTTGGATAACAAAAGTTGCGGCTGACCCTTTCAACGCACAAACCATTTATGCCACCATTTCAGGCTTTCGCTGGGATGAACCCCTGCCCCATGTGTTTAAATCAACCAACCTGGGTTTGAACTGGATCGACATAAGCGGCAATTTATCTGAGTTTCCGGTAAACGACATCGTTCTCGACCCCGATCTTCCCGGACACATTATCGTGGCTACCGATGCCGGTGTTTATGGAACAGAGAATGGCGGGGAGTATTGGTACTGGATGTGGGACAACCTCCCGGCAGTGCCAGTCTGTGCCATGAAAATTCATGCTCCCAGCCGAACCGTTGTTGCGGGAACATATGGATTATCTACATACACAGCAAACCTGGATGATTTAATGACCGGCATTTCTCCGCTGAAAACAACTAGAAAGGTTAATCTGACTGCTAATCCAAATCCGGTTATGAGCAGTACAACCTTTATTTTTTATATGCCCGGAGAGGATCATATCAGAGTTAATATATATGACTTGAACGGCGACCTCAGGCAAGTGGCTTTCGAAGGAGATTTAGCCAAAGGAACTCAAAAAATCATATGGAACCCGGGTGCGGCCAATGCAATGAACCATGGGGCATTTCCTGCCGGTCTTTACCTGGTAAGAATCGAAGGAGACCATTACTCAGCAGCAACTAAAATCGTGAAGTATTAAGTCTGCTCCGAAAAGGCAATTTAACGGAAACCCGGACAACAGGTAACGACATCTCAGAGGACAATTCTGCAGGGTCTTAACCGAGGCATCAATTCACAATATTGACCTCTGTTTCCAACGAGATTCCGAATTTTTGAAATACTGAATCCATAATTTGATTTGCGAGACCGATAATTTGTTGACCGTTTGCTGTGCCGTAATTTACCAACACCAATGGCTGGTTGGGATGAACGCCTGCATCGCCGGTTCTGAATCCTTTCCATCCGCATTGTTCAATAAGCCAGGCTGCCGGAACTTTTACAAGATCGGGATCCACGGAAGATTGCGGGTAAAATGGCATTTCGGGAAAAAGTTCATGAAGCGTAGAAAACCTATCTTTTCGAACAAACGGATTCTTGAAAAAACTGCCCGCATTGCCTATCTCCGACGGATCGGGCAGTTTACGCCGGCGTATACTGCATATGGCTTCTCTCACCTCCCTGATCGTTGGATCCGTCACCTCCCGCTTTTGAAGTTCAGCTCGTATATCACCATAATCTAGCTTTAAAAAGGATGCCACTGTTTCCTCATCACCCTGTTTCGCTGTTTCCCTGCTTCGCTCAATCCCTGTCATTCCATCTGCATTCGATGCTCCAACTTTTTTCAACCTGAATGTGACATTGAGTATGATAACCCTGCCTTTGAGCGCCCTTTTGAATATGCTATCCCTGTACCCAAAATGACAATCTTCGTTGCTTAACCGTCTTTGTTTCCCTGAATCAATTTCAGCTATCTGCACCGATTCTATCACATCTTTTACCTCCACACCATAGGCTCCTATATTCTGAATGGGAGCTGCACCCACTTTCCCGGGTATCAGGGAAAGATTTTCAAGTCCGGCCCATCCGCGTTCAACACAATATTGAACAAATTCATCCCAGTTTTCGCCCGCTTCCGCTGTGACAAATACCTGCAGATCATCCTCTTCCCTGATCTCAATGCCCTTCGAATTGATCTTGATGACAATTCCGGCAAAATCGCTTGTAAACAAAATATTACTACCCCCTCCCAGGAACAGGATCGGCATATGGATCATGTGGCGATAATTGAGCAGCGTTAAAACCTCTGAATGCGTCTTCGCTTCAACAAAATACTTTGCCTCCACCTCCATCCCAAAGGTATGGTGGGCTTTAAGAGAAACCTTCTGGTCTAAGTGCATGGATTTGTGAAAGGTCAAAATTAAACGAATTCTCCGAAGGTTTGGTGGAAAAAACTAATTTTGTTATCCTGAAATACAAAACATACTTCGTGCTTTGTGCTTTGTGCTTCGTGCTTCGCGCTTCGTAATTCGTAATTCGTAATTCATAAGTCCCTTGCCAACCGCCATTGTTTCTGTTACCAACGACCTTACTACCGATCAGCGGGTTGACCGAACATGCCAGGCATTGGTAAAGGCAGGTTACGAGGTAATGCTGATCGGCCGTCGACAGAAAGACAGCCTGACGTTGAATCCCCGCTCCTACCGGATGCACCGAATGAGACTTCTTTTTGATAAGGGTCCGCTCTTTTATGCCGAATATAACATAACCCTCTTTTTTTACCTGCTTCTTCACAAATTCGATCTGCTCGTCTCAAACGACCTTGATACCCTCCCGGCTAACTATCTTGCCGACTTTTTGCTACATCCGGCCGACCATTTTCGTTACCGGTCCTCCTTAACCAATCATCGATCCGATCACAAACCCACCAGAGAGACTAGCCAACCCGATTCCGGATCCCAAAATTCAAAGGTGAATGACAACATGTTGAAAAGCAATGCATTTACGAACTTCCGAAAAAAAACAGACGAGAGCAAGCGTAAATCGGGAAATTCTAAACATCATGTCCGTCACCTTCACGACTGCCATGAATACTATCGAGGAGTTCCTGAACTCGTTGGCCGCAAATCGGTGACCCGCATCTGGCAGTGGATTGAAGACCGGATTTTTCCCAGCCTTGAACATGTTATTGCAGTGAATCAATCGATAGCCGGATTATATGCTGAAGAGTATGGCAATCACATCGGGGTAGTGCGCAATGTGCCCTTCAGGAAATCATTGGATGGCGCTTTGAGCAAATCGATCTTCCATATCAGGGATGATCAGAAAATAATTCTCTACCAGGGCGCTGTGAATGTTGACCGGGGTCTGGAAGAAGCTATTCTTGCGATGAAATACCTTGAAACCGATGCAATCCTCGTGATTGCCGGCATAGGTGATATTTTCGATTCATTGAAAAAATTTACAGAGAAGAATGAACTGACTGAGAAGGTAATTTTCCTTGGACAGGTTCCTTTCCAGGAGTTACATCCTCTCACCCAGCTGGCCGACATAGGCCTTTCGATCGAGAAGGATGTAAGCCTCAATTATCACTATTGCCTGCCAAATAAATTTCTTGATTATATCCAGGCCAATGTTCCGGTGCTTGTTTCCCCGTTCCCTGAAATGAAATCCATCGTTGACGAGTACCAGATTGGTGAATTTATTGAAAATCATGAACCGGAATCACTGGCTCGAAAATTTGATTCAATGTTACAAAATGCGAAAAACCTGGCTGTTTATAAACACAACCTGCTGAAAGCTGCCGGGGAGCTCTGCTGGGAGAACGAAGAAAAAAATTTACTTTTAGTCATTGATAAAATGAGGTGAATTCTTAATTTTTAATTTTTGATTGTCTCTTGACAAAAATCAACCTTCATATCGTCTCTTTCGACATTCCTTTTCCGGCCAATTATGGCGGGGTGATTGATGTTTTTTATAAAATCAGGGCATTACACCGGGCGGGGATCAGCATTCAGTTGCATTGTTTTGAGTACGATCGCAAACCGGCCCCGGAACTGGAAAAGCTTTGTACTTCCGTCCATTATTATCACCGCGAAACAGGCTTTCTAACTAATGTCAGCCTGAGACCCTACATTGTCTCCAGCCGTCGGTCGCCTGATCTCATAAACAACCTGCTGAAAGACCAGAATCCCATCCTTTTCGAAGGGCTCCACACGTGCGGATTCATGGCAGATGAAAGGCTTAAGGGACGTTTCATGATCTATCGTGAAAGCAATATTGAACATCACTATTATTATCACCTTTTTAAAGCGGAAAAA
>Ga0247840_10006650_pt1 | contig 16500 bp, 8 predicted proteins | sample LaCruzMarch2015__FD_192404 | JGI IMG/M metagenome (GOLD analysis project Ga0247840, IMG submission 192404) | Freshwater microbial communities from meromictic Lake La Cruz, Castile-La Mancha, Spain - LaCruzMarch2015_17m | ecosystem: Environmental > Aquatic > Freshwater > Lake | place: Spain... | reverse complement strand
AAAGAGCAATAAGAAGCCATGAAAGGCTTCTCTATCTTTGTGTCTTTGTGAGAGGATTTCTTCTCTTTCTTCCGTGTCTTCGTGAAAAACCCTGGATCGGGCTCCCAGGCTCAAGCGCGTAGGATGCGGTGAGTACTCGGGCACTGGTGGCGAAATGCCAGGAGAACCCCGTAACCCGTTGAAAGAAAAAATAGTAGGTGATTTTCTTCAATGGGTTAGTGAATTCGCCACCAGTGTCAGGAACGAAGCCCAACGAGCAGCTAACGTAAGGCGCTGAAATGTTGGGGTTCGTTCCTCACCCCAACCTACGGCATTGCGATGTTTTCGGGTTCGGAGCGAATACTTTCACAAACTCTGCAGCGTGGGAACGAGAAAACTTTCGAAACCGAGGCCTTGGTCACGGTTCCGGCCACTTGACATCGTAGGGTGGACAAGCGCAGCGCAGTCCACCAGCAACGGCGCGGGATTCGGTGGACTGCGCTATCGCTTGTCCACCCTCCGGCCGGAACGATGATCAACGCCTCAGTTGAGTCAACCAAGCGCCGATAGAGCCTTCGCACCTGATATCCGGACATGGCCTTGGCGTAGGGGCGGGTTTGAAACCCGCCCCAACATGCGACTATCGCGTTTGACGCAGATAACACATTGAAAAATGGCGGCTTGGTGTGCGATCTGCGCTTTTCAGGTGCACGGGGCTGCCGGTCGGACTGGTGTCCGGCCGGCCGCGGAGGGATCAATGCACCTGCAGCCAGGAGCGCCGTCCGCCTTTCAGGTCGACCGGGTTCTCGGTGGTGACTTCGACACCGGCGTCCTTGGCCCCGCTTGCGAACTTATATTCGCGGGTCCCGGCGGCAATGATCGCCGGCTCCTGAATCGGCCCAACCTTGGACTTCTTGCCGGAAGGGGTGATGAGGACCGTCTCTCCGTCCTCTTGCTGAATAGGCGCCAGATCCAGGACGTTGAAGACCCCGTCGCCGTTGAGGTCGAACAGCACCTCGCTGACCTGTTTGCCGTCCAGGAAGTTGAGTTCCATGAGCCAACCGTCGCCGCCGAAGTCGCAGACCACGTCGGAGGGGATCATGGTCGTGAAAATGATGCGGCCGCCGCGCGCCCGCGGCTCGGTGACCTGAATCTCGCCGAGCGCGCCCTCGTCCGGGTGCACGAGTCTGAGATACCAGCCGAGGTGAGTGCTTGGCGGAGTGCCCTCGGGTTTGTCGTCGGTCTTGTGCCAGACGATCTCGTTGGAGGTCGTCACGCGGATGTCGAAGTCCCCGAGGGTCTGCTCTTTGACGATTTTCTGCTCCAACAGGTGCTCTGTGCGGATATCGCTGGTCTCGTCGAAGCGATCCCAGACGCCGTAGAAGGCATTGATCTTAGCCTGGTCGGTGTTGGGGATGCGATCCGTGGTCCGGTAATAGGAGCCGGTGCCGAACAGGACCATGACGCCGCCTTGCGGATGGCGGACCACCTCTGGGCGGACGGTGATGGGCTGATAGGTTCCGGGGGTCACTGTCTCGCTCCCGGGGACCGTGACGCATTGCTTTTGATCTTGCTTTCCGTATTGCACGCATTGTCCTTTCTTAGTTTTGATGCATACGTCCACCGTGACGATCTTACATTCCTCATGTGACTCAGTCGTGGTCACGCTATCCTCGGTTCTATTCTGGAATAAGGGTTTGCCTCCGAACGAAACCTCCCAGCCGCCGGCTGCATTGGGCTCAAAGCGCCACAGCCGGCCCCGGAGGTCTCCCGCATAGATGTAATCCACCTTTGCATCGCCGTCATAGTCGATCGGCATGACGCTGGAGAGCCCGTTGTCCGTCAGGTCTTGCACAAGGATCTCTTCCAGTCGTTCGCCGGTGGCGGCATTGACGAGATAGAGTGCGGCTATCCCCGCGGCACTTTCGTAGCCGTTGCCGAAGACCGCGGCCCAGACCCCGTTGTGGTTGTTGTCTGGTAGCCGCACGACAGCCGGCTTGCTGAAGGTGTAACCCAGATCTTCGAAGCCCGCATCCCCGCCGACGATGTCCCACAGGACTTGAGCGCGCGCATCGGTCTCGCTGCCTTGGAATGCCGCGGGATTGGTCACATCAATGGCGAACATGCCGGCCCCGCCGGCCCCGAGTCCGCCAACCAGGACGCTGCGCCATTTTTTGCTTGCGCCCAGATAGGCGTCAGTCACCGTGGGGCCGAGGTCGACATAGAACTGGTGAGCTGTCTGGTATGCGAGCGTGGTAAGCGCGCTCAGCTTCGGGTAGACGGCACGCGGCACGTAGGCGAAGAGCTCATCACCGTTGTTGGCCATGAAGGCGTGCAGCATCCCGTCGTTCGCGCCGACATAGAGCACATGTGCGCGCCCGACCTGCGTGTTGGCAAAGTCCTGGTAGATCTCGGTTTCCAGGTCGTTCGGGAAAAAGGCGGCCGGCGGGCCGACATAGACCGGTTCCGAGTTGACGATATCCCCCAGCAGGGCATCGCGCGTGCGCAGCGTGCCGTTTGGCTGGCTGATCTCGTTCGCCTGACTGCCGCGCAGGTAGTCGAGCCGTTGCTCGCCCGCGGTGTCCGGGGTGCAGCTCGTCGGGCAGGCCCGGTTCAGGTTGGCTTTTTGGGCGGCGGCGATGCCGGTGGTATTGCTGTCGCTCCACCGGAAAGGAACGCCGTCGCCAGTGTCTTCGTTGGTGGTGAGAATGCGGCGGGTGCCGGCCTTGGCCTGGATGCCGATCTGGTCCTGGGCGTGCCAGGCGGCATCGTCGAGTGTGCCGTCGGGCTTGATCGGGAAAGCGATCAGGTCTCCGGTCCAGTTATCGGTGTCGTAGCGTGCCTGATAGATGCGGGTGTCGGTATTGAGCGTCACCGAATTAGCCGCGACCGAGGCGGAAGACGAGGTGGTGGAGATGATGTCGAGGAAGCGCGCCAGCGACGGCCCCAATTCGGTCGGGTTGCTGGCAAAGAAGAATCCGTCGGGGCGGCCATTGCTGTCCGCGTCCCATTCCGCCGGTCGATTCGGCAGTTGATTCTTATCCGTATCGACGAAACTGCCGTACTTGGCGGCGTACCACATGGGTTCTTCCAGTAAGCTGGCGGTCGAGTCGCCGAGGGTATAAGTTACGCTGGTTGCGGCCAGCGTCACATTGCAATTAGAGCACGCCTTCGGCTCGGTTGGGCACGGGAGCTTCTCGGAAACTCCGTTTGAGCACAAGTCGCAGGTCGTGCAGCCGGTGACGCCGCTCGGGTCCGTGTATTGAAAATTGTTGATCCCGGTGTGTACGTGAAACCCGTCTTGGGTGGTGCCGGCGATGACATAACCGAATCCCAGCTTATGATCAGTCGATTTCCGGTCGACCTTCGTCGTCACCGTCACGGTATTGCCGGTGATGGCATAGCTCAGGGTACCTTTCATATCCTGGTCATAGTCACCGCCCTGTTCGCTGTCTTCCCAGTTGATGTAGACCTCGCCGGTACCGGCGTCGATGTCCTGCGCCAGGATCTTGAAGTCGACTATGGCGCAGTTGCCGTCCGGATTGGGGGTGAGGTTGCGGCAGGCGGGCAGAATGGAGACGGTGCGCTCGCCCCCGGGAACCGGGATGACCAACTTAGGCGCGGCGGGCGACAGGGTAACGGCGCGGGTGGTCACCGTTTGCTCACCGGTCAAGGAACGGACATCGTTGGTGTGCGCCCAATGCGCCAGGCCGGCGGCGTAATAGGTGCCTGAGAGACGCGGCGCGCCGGGGCAGGCGCCACGGACGTCGCCTAGCGCGGAGACCTGTTTTCCGGTACACAACTGATTATTGTCCGTGCCGTTCTCCCCCACGAAGAAGTCATGGCCGCTGATCCCCTCGCTGTCCCCGACCGCGTCGGTTTTATCGGCGGCGCTTGGAGATCCGTTCAAGCCGCTTGAATTCATGCGGTCGTTATCGTAGGACGACTCGCTGGCGTTCAGCACGATAATGTCGCAGTGAGCGCACCAGTTCTTGTCGTCCAAGGGGTCATTCTCGTCGTTCAAGGGGTCAGTCCAGTCCGCTTTGGTCAGCCCCGTGATGTACGTATCATCGGTCGCGCTGAACTCTGAGGTGGCTGTCAGTCCGGCCATGTAGCGCAGCGATTCCAGATACATTTCGCTCAACGGGTTACCCCAGTTGCTGCACTTGCCTTCGTCGAAGAGGGATAAGGCCCAGGGGCAAGAGTCGGTCTCGTTGTAATACCCTTTACCACTGCCGTATTGATAGCGAGCGATGCGCAGGCGATCAAGGGTCGCGACGATTCCCGCCGCCTCGGTGAAAGTGCCGTCGGTTTTGGTATTGACCTCGTTGCTGAAGGCGGAGACGTTCTTGCGCAGCACGCCGCCCGATTTATTCTTGGCATAACTTCCGGTCAGCAGGCCGAACAGAAGCTTATTATCCTCGCCATAGGTGTGCAGGAGCCCCACCGGTTTGTAATGACCGTCGGGGTAGCGCTTGCACTCTTCCGCCCCGATCTTTCCCGCGACACAGACCTGGACCCGTGCGTTATAGTTCTTTTCGCCCAGCCCGTCGTTGCTTTTGTTCGGATCGGTGGTTTTCGAGCCGGTGGTGTTGTCTCCGCTGGAGCTGGAGTTTTGCTCGTTGTCCCAGGTGCACTGCCAGCGCTCGTTCGCGGCCCAGTAACGAAAATCGCCCTTGGCGACACGGATCTGCGGTGGCGTCGTAATGTCTTGAGATTGCCCGGAGTCGGCGTAGGTGGTGTTGCACAGCGTCAGCTTTGGCGTATTGAAGGGGGTGAGTTTTGCGCTATCCGTTCCTTCATAATACTTGGCGAAGCTGTGGGCGTCACTCGGAATGTAGGCGCGTTCCAAGACGGTCGTCGTGGCGGTGTCGGTGGAACGGTGGCCACCATAAAGCACCTTGCGCACGATGTCCATGCGCGACATGGTCGCCCAGTTGAGAAAATTGCCGCTCCATTCCCCGGCCACCTCATCGCAATACGGCGTATTCGGGTTGGGGGCCGTCGCTTGTGGTTCGAATCGCCCGCCGTCGGTGGTGACGTAGCTGTAGCATTTCGTGGAATCAAAGTACCCGTAATATGCGAAATCAGGCACATAGCTGGTATCCGGAATACCGTCGCCGGTCAGGTCATTCCAGTCGGTATAGGCCTTGTAATAGAGCGCGTGATCGTTGGAGAGTACGAACAGGACGCGCGGCTTGACCGACTGGGTGACGGTCAGCGGGGTTGTGGCGATGTCGCTGACGGCCGCGGCGGTCGCCATGACGGCGGCGGCGAGCAGGCCGATGAGAAAGCTAAGTGATGGATGCTTCATGTTCTGATCCTCGCTGAAACGTTCCTGACTCCACTGCAATGCACGTAAGTCAAACCCGCCGACCGGGTGGCGGCAGTTCCAAATCTTGGCGGCACCGTGCGGCCTCTGGTGGATGCGGCGCGCGACCGACGTGCCGGGTCCCTGAAACTGAGCGGCGCCCCTTATCCACCCTACAGCGGAGCCGGTTTCGGCCTTGATCATCGTTCCGGCCGGTCGGGGACGGTCCGCACAGCGGACCCTACGGTAACACCGTGACCTGTAGGGTCCGCTGTGCGGACCGGTGACCGTGCAGATCGCGCGGTGGCCGGGTTTATGATCAAGGCCCCGGTTTCGTAGGGTGGATAAGCGCAGCGCATCCACCATCAGCCCCGCGGCGGCCTTGATCAGCGCTCCGGCCACTGGAGGTCGAGGCTGTAGCATCGTAGGGTGGACAAGCGTTAGCGCAGTCCACCGACTCCCGTGCCGCCGCTGGTGGACTGCGCTGCGCTTGTCCACCCTATAGCGCAGATGATCAAGGCTGGCCGGCTCAACGCCGATAGGTACTCTGTAATACCACGCGGGTGGTCGCCGAGCCGCCAAACCCCAACGCGGTGATACGAAAGGTCGCGCGTCGCTCGCTGACGTTGTTGACCCCGATGCCCAGGCTGTTACCCGGCTCTACCCCAGCCTCCATCATCTCAATGATGTAGCGCGGGCGCAGCGCGATCCCGATCAGATCATGCCCATAGGTGCGGGCATTGGTGCTGGTGAGGTCGAACGCGGCCGGTACCTGCGCGTCGTCGAAGCGGTAGAGCCCGTTGCTGCCAACGAAACTCGGCAGCGAGGGCTGCACCAGCAATTCCTCGGCCTCCCGCAGCGCCGACTCGGCCGCCTGGAAGGCCAGGTTGCGGTCTTGCAGGTTGCCGGCCATGCGCTCGTCGGTCTTGATGGCCTTGAGCACGGTGAGGCTCACCACGCTCATCAGCAGCAGCAGCAACATCCCGACGATCAGGGTGCTGCCGCGGCTGCGGCGCCCGGCCATCAGGGGCATGAGGTGCGGCTGAGTGCTCACGGCACATACTTGCTGTTGCGCAAGGCAACCACGCTGCCGACGACGCGCCGTAAGCGGCGGTCCGTGGGTGCGGTGCTGATGCGCCCACTGGCCGGGATGTCGGCGTTGACGAGCTTCTCGTAGGTCAGACTGGCCGCTTGGGTGCGGATGTTCTTTTCCTGCGAGCGCAGCAGCAGCAGGAAGCGCACGCTGACAACCTGCGTCCAGTCGGTGACCCGGTCGGCGGTCACATAGTCGTCCACCGACAGGCTGGAGTTCTTCACGGTGTCACGGCCGTACAAGACCTGGAAGTCCTCCACGTCGCGAATCAGTTCTTCGGTGATCAGGCCGATCGCGCCACCGACGAGTCCCAGACGCTTGCGGATCAGTGTAGGTGAATCACCCGTGGTCACAAAGTAGGCGTGGACGGCAAAGCGGCTGACCACCGAGCCGGGGCGGAAGATGCCGGTTTGGGCGTCGCCAGAGCTGCTGCAGTCGAAACTGCCGAACAAGCGATCGGTGCAGTTGCCTGGCTCCAACGCGGATGTGTCATGCAGGATCGTGTCGAAATTGGCCGTGTCGCCCGGCGTCGTCTGATTAGTCAGACCGGTTACCTGAAACACGGACGTTTGGGTGCAGGCGGGATTGGATGCGACCAGCACCTCGCCGACCTCAAACCCGTGTTTGAGCCCAAGCTTCATCTTCGCCGCATTGTCATTGATCATGCTGCGTTCGAGATCGATGGCAGCGCGCCGCACGATCAGGATGTCGGTGCCGGATTTGAACAGACCGGTGAAGTCTGACGGCGGGGCTTTGGTTGCGGTGGCGTCGCCGTCATAGCCTTCGATCCCGCCGGTCTGGTACCGCCAACTGCCGCCGGCCTGGCCGCCCTTGACGGCGTTGCCGAGGGACGCGGTCGGGCCGCCGCAGGAGAGATAGCCGGCCATGCGCAGATCGGTGGCGATAAAATCCACCGCGAAGCGTCCATGTTCGTCGAGCCGGGCCATGGTGTCGCTCAGGACAGTGGCCTGCCTGGTGCCGGCGTAGAGTTGGCCCAGGGCGGCGATCACGACCAGGCCGAGGGTGAGTGAGATCATGATCTCGATCAAGCTGAAGCCGCGCGCAACGATACCGGGGGCCGGCGCTGCCGGGCCCGGGCGGAACCTGCGCTGGGGCTGCTCGATCCTCATAGCTGGGTCATCACACAGACTTCCTGAATGGCGCCTGAGATCGTTGGGCCGAGGCATGAGTTGCGTTGCGGCGCGGACGCGCGCTCGGCACGGGCGTCGTTCCATTGTACCGCGACCAAGAAGCGGTCGTCGGTCCGCTTGATCCCGGCGTACCAATCGGGGAGTTTGGCGGAGTCGATGGTCTGCCACCAGGCGAACAGGTCGAGGGTGACCCGATCGTCGTCATCGAAAGCCAGGGGGGTGTCGAGTGCGCACGGGCGCGCATCATTCGCGTGCCGGGTGTCGGCATTACAGAGTGTCGCGTTGTCGTAGCCGCCGCCAAGTGCGGTTAACAGCAGTCCGTTCTCACCCCGATTCACGCGCATCCGATCAACGATGTCGTAGGCGAGGGCGGTGGCCTGAGAGCGCGTCAAGGTGCTGCCCGCGGCCCGCAGTGCGAGCACTTGGGCGGTCGCCAGGCCGGCGAACGCCACGAGCGTGACCACCACGGTGACCAGGACCTCGACCAGGGTGAAGCCGCGCGGGTCAGCCCGCGACCCGCGACATTGCATGGCAGAGCCCCCGTGACGGTGAGCGCGGACGATCATGAGCAGCCTGAATCACTCTCGTTGATGTTGATACGTCCAAGATAGTTCAAGTCCAGGCCGCGGGATGCGCCGCTGTCACAATAATTGAAAGTGCCGGCCACGTCCGGATAGCCGGTGCCGCGGAAGGTGACACCATGCGGGCGTGACTCGGTGGCGTTGGTCATGGATGGCGGAACGATCGAGAACGCGGTCTGATCGAAGCGGGTAACATGGATGATCTCATCGATTTCGCTGTCCGCCACGTGGTCTTCGTCGGCGTCGGTGAACACGATCCAGCCGTTGCGCCAGTTCGGCAGGTCGCCCGCGGTGCAGGTTTGCCCGTCGGTCGATGCGCAGATCGACACCGAAACGCCGCGGCGGGCGGCCTCGCTGCGGGCGAGTGTGAAGGAAGAGACCATCTCGGAGACGGCCTGACCGCGCTGCATACTGGTATGGATACCACCGAACGCCGGTACGCCGAGGCCAAGGGCCAAGGCGGCGGTGCTGACCGTGATCATCAGTTCGACCAGGGTGACGCCGTGCATCTTCTTCAATGTTTTCATCGTATTCTCGTAGAGGCTGTGCGTGTGATTCGTGAACTTGATCGCGCGGGGATTCGGGCCGACTCAGTCGGGATGCGAATCAGGCCGGGTGTGTTACGTTGCCTTAATATGTCGAAAGCAGAAACCATGCCATTCACGAAGTTCGACACGCGCGCCATTCCGGCGCGGTCGATTTCACCGGGGGATCACAGTAACCCTATGTCGCGTATGCTTTCTTTTTGCGACATGACGGCGCCGGCGGTGGTGTGCTCCGTCGGTTCCTTGATCCCGGCACCCGTCGCGCGATTCAGGCGCCCCTCAGGCGTAAATTGGCAATTGCGCAAATTGCGAATTGATTTGCAATCCCTAGTCGGCCGCTCTGGTAAAGCCTTGAGAGGGTGGCAAGAATATTGCTTTGGTAAGACGATGGCATGCTTGGGCACGTTGGGCAAACGGGCCTTGATCTTAATCCCGGCCAGCGGCGTGCGTAGTCAGGGCTTCCAGCCCTGACGGTGTCAGGCCAGGATGGCCTGGCTACGCACCTGGCGAGCCCAAGTGGTCGGAATCTTGATCGAGGCCTCCGGTGCGAAGGCGCTATGACCTAATCATCGGAGCCGGCGTGGGCCGCGCGACGCGGAGGATCGCATGAAGGTGTGGTGTCTTGGTCTGGTGTTGCTCTGTGGCGCCGCGGGTGTCGCTCCGGCAGGGCGCGCTGAGTGCGGCGGCGATTTCGGTGACTGGCTGCAAGGCGTGCGGGTGCAGGCGCAGGCTGCTGGAGTCGGCCCGTCCGCGGTCACCCTGCTCGCCGGGGTGCGGCGGAGCGAGCAGGTGTTGACCCGCGATCAGTCCCAGCAAGTGTTCAGCCAGGATTGGCGGACGTTTTCCGGGCGGATGGTGAATGCCTTTCGCCTGAAGTCCGGCAAGGCCCAGTCGGAACGTTTCGCGGAGTCCTTCGCCGAGGCGCAGCAGCGATTCGGCGTGCCGGCTCCGCCGATTGCGGCTTTCTGGGGGCTGGAGTCGGATTACGGCGCGGTGCAGGGCAGGTTCAGCACGCTCGATGCCCTGGCCACCCTGGCGCATGACTGTCGGCGTCCGGACCTGTTTCGCCCGCAGTTGCTCGCCGCGTTGCGGTTGGTTGATCTGGGTTATCTGCGGCCGGAGGCCCTCACCGGTGCCTGGGCTGGGGAATTGGGCCAGCTCCAGTTGCTGCCCGCGGACTACCTGTCCTACGGAACCGACGGGGATGGCGACGGCCGCGTTGAGCTGAAGACCAGTGCGCCGGACGTGATTCTGACCGCGGCGCGGTTTCTCCAGCAGTTGGGTTGGCGCGCCGGTGAGCCTTGGCTGGACGAGGTCAGCCTCCCTGAGGCGCTGCCCTGGGAGCAGATCGCATCCGCTGACACCTGGCCCCGGCGGCAATGGGCTGCGTGGGGGGTGCGAGGGGTCTCTGGAGCGGACCTGAACGGCGACGAACTCCCCGCCGGCTTGCTGCTGCCCATGGGGCACAAGGGTCCGGCCTTTCTTGCCTACCCGAACTTCGCGTGCTTTCAGCGATGGAATCAGTCGATAGTGTACGCGACCACGGCTGCCTATTTCGCCGGCCGGTTGGCTGGGGCGCCCGCGGCCCGGCGCGGGACGCCAGACCCCGGTCTATCGATTGATGAACTCAAGCGGTTGCAGGAGAAATTCCTGGCGCTTGGCTATGCGGTCGGTGCGGCGGACGGCATCCTTGGCGCCAAGACCCGCGCGGCGGTCCGTCAGGAGCAGTTGCGGCGGGGGCTGCCGGCGGATGGCTGGCCGACCGTGGGTCTGGTAGCGGGCATTCCCGTTCCTGCGCAGGCAGTCGAACCCTGAACGAATGCCGTGTCGTTGTCGTAATCGGAGAAGCGATCAAGTTTGGCATGAGCGGCCCGCTGTTAGTGAACGGATCTGAAGACGCTACCAGCAAAGATCGGTCGTGTTTTCAGTTGCGGCATTGAATGCTGCACGGGCCGTGGTGTGACTGTACTGTAGGCTGGCGCAGTCGGTATCGGCCGCCTGGCTGTCACGCGCGGTTGCGACCAGGGTGAATGCCTCGGCGGTTAACGTGCCGGAGAGCAGATAATGATTGTCGATAGACCAGCCGTCGTCGTCTGTTGATTCCGTGTCATTGTGAAAGGCGGGGCTGATGGCAGTGGAGTCTTCGTCCGACACCTGTGGACAGTCGGGATGATTGTAGCGGCGATAGCGGCTATAGCAGCGCTCCAACTGCTGGGCAACCTGCAGCAGGGACTGCTGCGCGTCGGTCCGCCGCATCTTACGAATGTGGCTCTGGTAGCTCGGATAGGCGATCATGGCCAGCACGGCGATGATCGAGATGACGACCAGTAACTCGACGAGGGTGAAGGCCCGATGCGAGCGACCTGACATGGATCTTCCTCCGAACCTGTTCATGGAGTGTGACACGGGTGTAGATCATCGGTCCGGCCGTAGAAGCGGCTTTCAGTATCGTAAGGGTGGACAAGCGCAGCGCAGTCCACCAGCGGCGGCGCGGGATTCGGTGGACTGCGCTAGCGCTTGTCCACCCTACGGGCGGAACGACGATCAAGACCGGTGCGGTGAGGAACGAACCGCACCAACCGCCGGTGGTTCGTTCCTCACCGCACCTGACCGCCTGACGCATCCGGCCGGCCGGGATGATGATCAAGGCCTCATTGGAGTTGCATCCACGCGCGTCGGCCGCGTTCCGGGTCGCCGGGGTTTTCGAGTGTCACTTCAATCGCCGCCTCGCGTGCGCCGCTTGTATACTTATACTCCTTGGTGCCGGCGCTGATGATGGCAGGTTCCTGGATAATGCCGACCAGCGATTTCTTGCCGGAAGGTGCGCGCTTGACATCAGTCCCTTGCTCCCGCACCGTCACCAGGTCGGCGGCATTGAAGTAGGTATCCGCATTGAGGTCGAACACCACCTCGGTCATGCGTCCACCGGTCAGCGCGTTCAACTCCATCAGCCAGCCGTCGCCGCCAAAGTCGCACAGTGCGGTGGTGGTGTCGGCGGGTATCAGCGTGGTGAAGATGATCCGTCCGCCGCGCGCCTGCGGATTAGTCACCTGCAACTCACCCTCGCCGACGCCTTCCAATGGTTGGCGAAGCTCCAGGTACCAACCCAGGTGGGTGGGCGGGTCGCTCGGGGTCGGCTTGCCCGTGCCGAGATGCCAGTTGATCGGGTGGTCGCTGGTCACCCGTACATCATAGCTGCCCGCGACGGCCGTTCCCAGAATCTGCTGCTTCAACAGATGACTGCGGTCGATGTCGCTGGTCCCGTCGCGTTTGTCCCATATCCCGTAGAACGCATTGATAATACTCGGGTGAGGGATGCGGTCGTTCTTGGGGTCGCTGTTGCCGCCGTCACCCTTGCGGTAATAGGAACCGGTCCCGAACAGGACGACGACACCGCGTACGGGGTGGCTGACGACCTCGGGACGGACCGTGATCGCGGTGGTGACCGGGTCGGCGCCCACGCCGCTGCTGACCCCGTCGTTGAAGAGTGGATCGCCGGCGAAGGAGACGATCATCCCCGCGTTGTCGGCTGTCTCGAAGCGCCACAGATTGCCCTTGAGGTCGCCTGCATAGATATAGTCAACGTCCCCGTCTCCATTGTAGTCCACCGGGGCGACACTGGACAGTCCGTTGTCCGGCCCTTCATCGACGACGATCTCGGCTTTGCGTGTCCCGGTCTCGGCGTCCACGACATAAAGCACGGCCTTGCCGTCCGGGCTCTCATAGCCGTTGCCGAACACGACGGTCCAGATACCCCCATAGGTATCGTCGGGCATGCGCACAATCGCCGGTTTGCTGTACGTATACCCGAGATGAGTGAAACCGGTGTCGCCGCCGACGATGTCCCACAAGACCTGGTTGGCCGCATCTGCCTCACTGATCAGGTAGTCGGCAGGTTCCGTAATATCCAGTGCATAAATCCCGCGTCCGCCCGCGCCCAAGCCGCCGACCAGGATAGTTCTCCAGTTCTGTTTCCCCGGCAAATAGGCATCTCCCGCCGTGGCACCGCTGTCCACGTACGCCTGGTGATACTCCCGGTAATTGGATGCCGTAAGTGCCGCGAGTTTCGGGTAAACGGCCCGCGGGATAAAGGCAAATATCTCTGCGCCGCCGCCGCTTTCGCTGGTCGTCTTGGCCGCCTTGAATCCGTGTAACATGCCGTCGTTGGCGCCGACATAGATGACATGTTGGCGCTCTGCTTGTGCCGCGGCAAAGGTGCTGTAAGGCGCTGCATCCAGATCGTCCGGGTAGAAGGCCGCGGGCTCTCCCACATAGATCGGAGTGGAGTTCACCACGTCCCCCATGAGATGGATACGGGTGCGGAACAGCCCCCCATTGGCCGCCTCGTGCGTGCGGCTGCCTCGCAGGTAGTCGAGCCGGGTCTCACCGATGGTCAGTTCCTCTTCGGTGCAGACATCACAATTGCCACTCAAGGCCCACTTCTGACTATCCGCGATCCCGTCATCGTCATCGCTGGTGGTATTGCCCCACGCGAAGGGGACGCCAAGGGTGGCGGAGCCGTTGGCGACGCGATCCGCGTTGGTGGTAATGATCCGGCGGTTGCCGGCGGCGCCTTGGATGTCGATCTGCGACCGGCCGCTCCAGACCAGCGTGGACAGCGACCCATCGACGAAATTCACCGGGAAGGCGACCAGATCGCCAGACCAGTCCGCACTGTCGTAACGGCCCTGAAAGATGAAGGTATTCTCTTGCAAGGTCACCGAGTTGGCGACGACCGCGGCGGAGGAGGAGACGGTGGCGATGATCTCGAGGAAGGTCTCCAGTGATTTCCCCAGCTGCGCCGGGTTGTCGGCAAAGAAAAAGCGGTCAGGAACGCCGTCATTATTGGTGTCCCACTCAGACTTGGTGTCCGGGAGCGCATTGGCATTGGCGTCGATGAAGCCGCCGTACTTGGCGCCATACCACAGGGGGTGCTCCGGAAGCCGGGCGGTGTTGGTGCCGGCCTGGAATTTACGCACACAGTCGACCGGCTTGTTGGACGGGGTATCCTGCGGGTCAGTCAGCATACTGAAGTTTTTGCCGCCGGTACGAACAACCTCCCGATAGACGCCGTCGCCGTGGTAGGCGCCATCGCATTTCGTGTTGGTCGGAGTGCTGCCGCTAACGGTCCCGGCAATGGTATAGCCGAATAATAGTGCGTTGCCGGCAGACGCCTGCTGAACGGATGTCGTGATCTTGAGTTCATTCTCGGCGACGGTGGTGTTGCATTCACTCGCGCAGGTGTTGGCGCAGGTCGTCGCGCAGGTCGCGGGGCACGCCGTGTTGCAGGTCGTGCGCGTGTTGTAGCAGTTGGTCTCGCATGTTGAGGTGCTGCAGCCATTCAGGCATGTTTGGTATTTCGTCTCGCAGGTGTTGGTGCAGGACCTGTTGCAGGTTGTGTTGCAGGGAACGCTGCAAGCGTTGCAGACCTGCGTACAGGCTGTCGGGCCGACGCAGAACTGGATACGCTCGACGCCGTCCATATCGTAGTCATTGCCCCAAGTGGAGTCCTCCCAGATGACCCGCAGGCTGGCACTGACGAGCCGGCCCGACTGGTCCTTGGTCAGGTTTTCCACGATCAAATCCTGTAGCGTCCCGGTGCGCCAGCCGGCCGTGCTCTGGACCGCGGCGGCGTTCTTGCTGGCTTCCATGTGCGGCAGCAAGGTCACGGTGTTGTTGCCGACCGGGATATTGAAGCGTGGCAGGTCGCGGGCCAAGGCAACCGTTTGGGTGTTGACCTTTTGTTGCTGATCTTTCACACGGCGCAGGCCGGTGGTGTGGGCGAAGTGCGCGACTGCCGCCACTTGGTAGCCACCGTCCAGGGTCGGCCCTTCGGGGCAGATGCCTTGAGCATTGGCTAACCCATCGACCGCCTTGGCCGTGCATTGTCCGGTGGTACTGCCGCCGACGATCAGGTTGGTGCCGATATCGTCCTGAGCGCCGATCAGGTTGGTGCCGGTGGTCAGGTCGAGATCGGTAAAATCGCTTGAGAACTCATCGCGGTCGAATGAGTTCACCCCGGTGGACAGGAAGATGATGTTGCTCTTGGCACACCATTCGGCCACGGGCATGGGATCGTCCCAGGGGATTGGGGTCAGCGTACCGAAGTAGCTGTGGTCATCGGCGTTGTAGGGGGCGTAGGGTTCGCGCTTACCGGCGAGGTAGCGCAGCGACTCGAAGAATATCTCTGAGACCGGGTTTCCCCAGTTCGTGCAAACGCCGTTCTTTAAGCAATATTCATTGGGCGTGAGCGTGCATAGCGGGATGCCGTACGTATTGCAGTCCGAGTATTTCCGGTTTCCAAAGCTATATTTGTTGATCCGGAATGCATTGATGGTGCTGATGATTCCTTTATTGGTAGTGATGAACTGCCCGGTCTTCAGGTTGATTTCATCGAGTGCGGCATTCGCTTCCGTATTGCCTGCGATCAGTCCGATCTTGCGGCGTAACACGCCCCCGGACAAATTCTTGTTGTAGCTTCCGCTCATCAGCCCAAAGCGCAATGAGCCGTTTTCGCCGTATTTCTGGAGCAGACCGGTCGGTTTGTTATGGACGACGCTGATGTCGTCCTTATAGTCCCGGCAGTTGTCCTCCAGCCACCCGGAAACACAGACCGCGACGCGGGCATTCAGTTGATAGAGTTTGGATCCAACGCGTACGGGGCTAACGTCACTATTGTTGCTTTCCCAGGGTGCGGTCGTGTCGGCACTCTTGACCTCGCGCCAAGCACACTCGGTGACTTCACCGGAGGCCCACATGGACCAGTTCCCTTTGGCGACGCGGATCAGCGGCGGGTACGTGCTCGTATTCAGTGATTGGCTCTCTCCGTCGCTAGCCCAGGTGACGTTACAGAAGGTGATGGTCCCATAGTCGCTGGTGGGCGTGTGACGTCCCATTTCAGTGGCGCCGCCGGGGGGGGTAAAGACCTTCGCGAAGGCATGCGAATCGGTCGGCAGCAGCACGCGCTCCAGGATCGTCTGCGCCGGGTCGTCGATGGAGCGGTAGCCGCCGTAGAGCACCCGGCGCAGGATGTCCATCCGTGTCATCGTTGCCCAATTCAGCAGGTTACCGCTCCAGGTGCCGCTGTCTTGACCGGAGATCCCAGGATTGCAGCGATGGCCGGGGGTGGCCTTTCCGGTCGGTTCAAAGTAGCCGGCGACACTGTACACGTAGCATTTCTTAGGGTCGAAATAGCCGTAATACTCGTAGCCGCTCTGATAGGTGGTGTCGATTGCTCCATCGCCGTCCAGATCGGAATAGTCGTTGTACGCCTTGCGGTAGAGTTGGTGGTCGTTCGATAAGGCGAGCAGGACCATCGGCCGGACCGTTTGGGTCACGCTGAGCGGGGTCTGGGCAAGATCACTGGGAGCCCCCCAGGCGACACCGGCAGCGATGGCGATAAGTCCACATAGAATATGGTGGAGTTGTTGGTTCATGTCTCGTGCTCCGCTTGGCCGGTGTGTGGCCATCACATCGCTTAACGTCGATAGGTTGTCTGGAGGACGACGCGGGTGGTCGCCGAGCCCCCGAACCCGATGGCGGTGATCCGATAGGCCGCCCGCCACTCCCGCCCGTACTTGACCCCGATGACCAGGCTCGAACCTTGCTCTACGCCGCCCTCCATTTGTTCGAGGATGTAGAGCGGCTGCTGTGCAACATGCGCCGTGCCGGTCAGATCGCGGGTGTACTCATGGGCATTTTCGCTGGTGAATTCATAGGGGCTGGGAATGCCTTCCTGATCGAAGCGATAGAAAGCCGGAAGGTTGGGCTGTGACAGCGCGTGCTCAGCCTCCCGCAGCGCGGCTTCGGCGGCTTGGAAAGCCAAATACTTATCCTGCAG
>Ga0247840_10006649_pt1 | contig 16506 bp, 9 predicted proteins | sample LaCruzMarch2015__FD_192404 | JGI IMG/M metagenome (GOLD analysis project Ga0247840, IMG submission 192404) | Freshwater microbial communities from meromictic Lake La Cruz, Castile-La Mancha, Spain - LaCruzMarch2015_17m | ecosystem: Environmental > Aquatic > Freshwater > Lake | place: Spain... | reverse complement strand
TTTAATTGAAATTTAAAAAAAATTTCAATAAAGATAAAAATTATATATTTATATTTTTAAATAAAGAATTATATAAATTCATATTATTAAAGTTTTTGTTTTCCTTATTTATTTTAAATAATATTTTTAAATAGGAAAATCAAAAACTTTAATAAAAATTAAGATTTAAGGATTATATTCTGTAAATCTTGAAACATAGAAGTTATTTACAACAACATGGTAAGTTGAATCTAAACCTTTATTTAAACGTTCTTTTACTCGACTCATGATACGAGAAATAACATAAATATAAGCTTGTTTAAAAGCTTTTTGTTGGTAAAATTGAACCGTTTCTTGTTTAAATTCTTCTAATTTTGAAAGTCTTTCTTCATGTTGTGAAACGCAATTATTCACTTCTTGTGTAGCTCTTAAAACACCTTCTTCACGAATTTGTTGAGCTTTTTTCTTTGCTGATTCTAATTGAGCTTTTGCTTGATTTAATTTTTCTTGTGCTTCAGCTGCTCTTTGGCTAGCTTCTTGTAAATTTCCTAAAATTGTTTTTTTACGATCTTCTAGTAAAGCCGTTAAGTTTTTTCCAACAAAAGAAATTACAACAGCAACAACGGCAGAAAGGTTAATAATATTTGTTTCAAAAATATTTGTATTAATTCCAAAACCTTCTGCTAAAGGTTGAAATAATGATAAATAAATATGCATTAAAATGATTATTTTATGTCAAATTTAATAAAAAAAAACAATAAAAAATATGAAATGATTATATTAAATAATATTCATTAAATTTTAATTTAAATATAGTTTTTAAATTAAAATTAAAGATAGTTTTTTTATTGATTTTTTTAGATCCAAATTAAGTCGTATCGTTCGAAAAAAATTCTCACCAAATCAGTGGACCCTTTTTAAGGGTGGATTTCTTGCAAAAAATTCAATACTTAATAAATTCAATCCTTAATAAACTCAAAAACTTCATTGATTCCTTGTTATCTTATCTTGTTATTTTATCCATTCAATTAAAGTTCATTTCAATTAAAGTTCATTTCAATTAAAGTTCATTAAAGGCCATTCATATTTGTTTTTGTTTCGTTGGTTGGTTGTAATCTATGATTACAACTCTTTTCATATTTTATGATTCTAATTATCAACGATACCAACTTTTTTCATATTTTATGATTCGATTCGATTCGATAATCTTTGATTTTCTCTTTCTTTCGCAAAGCGAAGAAGCGAAGAAGCGGAATCTTCGATTCTAAAATCATATTTTATATTTTATGATTCGAACCATAGCATTGCAGTAAACAACCAAAACCAAGTTGTTGAGATCATTTTTTATGATCTCAACAACTGATTTGGTTAAAAACCTATGAATTATAAGAAAAAAAAATTAAGAAGCAAATGGGTTTGCGAAAAGTAATGCTAAAGCAACAACTAGCCCATAAATCGTTAAAGATTCCATGAACGCGAAACTTAAAAGTAGAGCTCCACGGATTTTTCCTTCCGCTTCAGGTTGTCTAGCGATTCCTTCAACAGCATAACCAGCAGCTGTTCCTTGTCCCATACCAGGACCAATAGCAGCAAGACCTACAGCTAAACCAGCAGCAACAACAGATGCAGCAGCAACAATTGGATTCATATGAATTTCCTCCTAGTAAAAAATCAGTAAAATTATAACAACCATTTTAAGTTTAACTTAAAAGCAATTATAAGTCAATTTATAAAAAATTGCATTAAAATTATTTGAATTTTAAATCTTTCTTAGTTGAGATCTTTGATCTCAACAAGAAAATCTTTGATTTTCGAATCGAATCGAATCGAAGATTCAAGTTGGTTGTAATCTTTGATTACAACTTGAATCTATGATTCTTAGAATCATAGATTCCAACCAACCAACCAACCTTGGTTGTCGGATTTCAACTTAATTAAATATATCTCTTTGAAATTTTAAAAAAATTTCAATTTGAATATAATAATATATATGAATTATTTAAAATTACAAATAATTATTATTTGTAATTTGTATAAGTTACAAAGTAAAATGTACGAATTACAAGTGTGTAATTTATATGAATTACAGTTACTGTTGTTACAAATTACAAAGTAATTTGTACTATCAGTCATATTAAAAAACCTGTATTTATATAGGTTATTTTAATTTTGATATCCTTATCCCCTGTTTGGGGAAAAATTGATCAAAATAAAATTTAACCAATAATATTAGGAAATTAAAATGAACTGATAAATTATTTAATTTATAGTTGTTTTTTTTAAACAACTATAAATTAAATAAATTAAATAGTTTTTATTATTATTTAAAATAATTCGATTCATATATATATATATTTTATTTAAATAAAATTTTAAATAAATTTAAATTTTACGCTTATCTAAAATCTTCGATATCGAAAATCTTTGATTTTCGAATCGATTCGACCGCTTCTTCGCTTCTTCGCTTCTTTTGCGAAGCAAAGAAAGAAAGAAGCGAAGAAAAAGCGAAGAAGCGGAATCTTTGATTTTCGAAAAAGAACTCGTTCAGCTTTTAAAGACGTCGACCGAATGCCAAAATTCAAATAAATCGAAAAAGATAAAGTTTAATTTAAGTTTTTAAATTTGGATAAAAAAAACAACATAAGAGAATATAAGAAAACCGTTAAAATAAAATATGTTTGTATATTAAACGAAAACGTAGATAAAATTCTTAAGATTTTTATTTTTAATCGTCTATTTGAAATTTAAAATTTCAAATTTGGATTTAAATTTTTCCAAAAATTTTTAAAAAGTAGGTGTTTTTGCGCTTTTAAATAATATTTCAATTTCGAAAATCTTTGATATCGAAAATCTTTGATATCGAAAATCTTTGATATCGATAATCAAAGATTATCGAATCGAATCGAATCGAATCGATGCGAAGCAAGCAAATCTTCGCAAAAATCGAACCTTATATTTAAGCGATTATTATTTATTTATTTATTCTTTTATTTTTTATTTCTTTTTTTTTTTTTAAATATTGACAAAAAAAAATTTTTTGATAAATTTATAAATTAGGAATGTTCAAAAAAACAAAAGCTTATTAAAAGCTAAATTGTTAAAAAAAAGAACCTTTGGTTTTAGAATCGAAAATCTTTGATTTTCTCCTTCGCTTCGCGAAAGAAGCGGTAAGCAAAGCTTTAAGTTATTCGAAAATCTTCAATTTTCTCCGCGAAGCGGTATCAAAGATTTTTTTTAAAGAGAAAAATTTTTTGGAGAGTTTGATCCTGGCTCAGGACGAACGCTGGCGGTATGCTTAACACATGCAAGTCGTACGAGATTGATTTTTGTATTTCTGATACGAATTTCAATTCTAGTGGCGGACGGGTGCGTAACGCGTAAGAACTTACCTTTTGGTGTGGGATAACAGCTGGAAACGGTTGCTAATACCGCATAGTGCTGAGAAGCTAAAAGTGAAAACTGCCAAGAGAGAGGCTTGCGTCTGATTAGCTAGTTGGTGGAGGTAAAAGCTCCCCAAGGCGACGATCAGTAGCTGGTCTGAGAGGATGATCAGCCACACTGGGACTGAGACACGGCCCAGACTCCTACGGGAGGCAGCAGTGAGGAATTTTCCACAATGGGCGAAAGCCTGATGGAGCAATACCGCGTGAGGGAAGAAGGTCCGTGGATCGTAAACCTCTTTTCTCAGAGAAGAAGATATGACGGTATCTGAGGAATAAGCACCGGCTAACTCCGTGCCAGCAGCCGCGGTAATACGGAGGGTGCAAGCGTTGTCCGGAATGATTGGGCGTAAAGCGTTCGTAGGTGGTTCTTAAAGTCGACTGTTAAATCCCAGAGCTCAACTTTGGACAGGCAGCCGAGAACTCAAGGGCTAGAGTACGGTAGGGGCAGAGGGAATTCCCAGTGTAGCGGTGAAATGCACAGAGATTGGGAAGAACACCAGTGGCGAAAGCGCTCTGCTGGGCCGTTACTGACACTGAGGGACGAAAGCTAAGGGAGCGAATAGGATTAGATACCCTAGTAGTCTTAGCTGTAAACGATGGATACTAAGTGCTGTCAAAAACAGTGCTGTAGCTTACGCGTTAAGTATCCCGCCTGGGGAGTATGCTCGCAAGAGTGAAACTCAAAGGAATTGACGGGACTTGGCACAAGTGGTGGATTTTGTGGTTTAATTTGATGCTACGCGGAGAACCTTACCAGGATTTGACATCCCAAGAATCTCCTAGAAATAGGAGAGTGCTTCTAACGAAGAGCTTGGTGACAGGTGGTGCATGGCTGTCGTCAGCTCGTGCCGTGAGGTCCTCGCGGCAAGTTTAGTATAAACTAACTTGAATAAATTCAGCTAATTTGGGGAACATCTAAAGCTTATTTTATAAAGCTTATTTAAGCCAGTAAAATATAAAATAAGCTATGGTAATCCCAAGGTAAGCTATAAAAACAACCAACCTTTCAGGTTAAACTTTCTTTTAAAGGATTTAGTTGGAATAAATCAAAAACCAATTCTAGTTTTTTGAGTTAAAACTAGAATCAAAATGATTTGAAAGCAACTTCTGTTTAGGAACTGTAGGGCAATGTTCGAAACCATTTTATGACTTAAGGAAAGTCAACTCAGGTGGGGAAGGAGGTTTTAACATTAATAAAAGAATAGAATTTGATTTATTCTCCATAGAATTTGATTCTATGAAAAACCAGCCTACATTGGTAAAACCCAATTTTAATTATTATGTTAACAAAAAAAATAAAAGAAAAAGAGTTAACAAGTGTTAACTTATCTCAATTTGAGAAACTTTGTATTCAAAGTGTTTATTTAAGGTTAGAAAGTAGGATTTTATTGGAAGAAGCAAAAAAAAATCTTTTAGATGAAAATCCTTCCCCTGCTCAGCATGGTAAAGGACCATTTGCTTACAATGGCTTAAAGAACACAAAAGAAACAATTTATGTAGGTGATTCTCCATTTGATAAACAAAAAGGAATTGTTATCTTTAGTGGAGCAGGTATTTCCAGTCTGGAAACCCAATTGGGGGAACAAACTGAACTTGTAACTGAAGGAAAAGCACAAAGAGTTGAAACAATTTCATATCTTACTTTACCTTCATCTGTATCTCAACTACAGACAAAAGAAGCAAGAGAACAATACTTAAGAGATTTATCCTCTAAAATTCTAGGTGCAGGAACTAAAAAAGTAAAAGTTAGTTTTAATGAAAGAAAGAAATCTCTTGAAATTGGTAGCAAAGGTGGCAGATTACTTACTTTATCATTTGAAGAAGTATTTAATACTTCTGGAGTAAAAGAGTTCATGTGTGTAGCGAAGTTAGTTTGTGTTGATTGTCAAGCTTCAAACATCTTTGAGGCAACAAAAGCAATGCCAAAACCATCTCTACAGTGTAGTGTAGCAAAGCAAGTGGAAGACTTATTGGACCAAATTCCAGTAAAAGATGACCTTTTAAAAAAAGTTGATATTATATGTTCAAATTATAACACAAATAATGTTCTAATCACAAAAAGAGAAAGAACACATGAAATTGACTTGCATAATAAAGTGAAATACTTTAAAAATGCCTTAAATTCATGTCTTAATAATATGCCTGTGCTTGATCCACAAGCTCAAGAGCAATATTTAGGTGTTATGAATACATTTATTGCTGACTTAAAAAGTTCTTCTCTTAATGAAAAGGTTTCATTAGATATGGTTGAAACAATCTCTAAAGCACTTGCTTTAGATAATGTTCCAGCTGAACCACCTAAAAAAGCTAGAAGAACTACAAAAGGAGGTGCAGCATAAGTACAAACAAAACTCTTTTATTAAGAAATAGTAAAGAAAGTTTTTATTCAGAAGAAGGAATTGCAATTGGACTGGGGTGTTTATTAGGAGATGGAAGTATTAAAAAAACAGAAAACAGGCTTCAAATTGAACAATCTGAGCTTGATTATGTTGAGTGGAAACTAAAATTATTCCAACAATATAATTTAGCAACAGAAAAAGCAAAAATTAAAGAAATTAAAAGAAGCACAATTGATAAAAAAACTGGTTTATCTAAAACGTTTACAAGTTATAGATTCTTATCAAGAACTCTGTTTCAAGATTTTCACTGTTTTTATAAATATTTAGATAGTGGAGATCCAACTTTTGATCAAAATAAAGTTCTACGAAGAAGAAAGCAATTTATCCCTGAGCTCCTTGATTGGTTTAATCACCCTCTTGCATTATCCCTTTTTTATATGGATGATGGGGGTGCACAAGACAACCAACCTTATTTTTCTACAGGAGAAGTAACTAATAAAGAAGTTCTTTTAATGCAACAAGTCTTCAAACAAAATTTTGACTTGGACTCATCCCTAAGAGTAGGTGATGGACATTATAAAGGCATTCTTATTAGAAGAAAAGATTGTTCTAAATTCTTAGATTTAGTTCAACCTTATGTTTCTCAAGTAGATGGTATGAAAAGAAAACTTAAAATTTCAAGATTTTAGCAATTGAGCCAAATCTTTGATTCTTAGAATCATAAAATATGGTTCAAGTTTGGATATTTTTGTAGAAACTTTAACGACTATACACTGGACATCTTAAAATTCTTTATCTTTTTAAGGTGATGATATAGTCTGACAATCAAAGAAACTTGGTTGGTTTGAACAATATGGTCTTAATTTATGATATTGTTGTCATATCATATTGTTCTTTGGAGGTGTAAAGTTAAGTCTTGTAACGAGCGCAACCCTTGTCTTTAGTTAAAACTTCTCTAGAGAGACTGCCGGAGCAATTCGGAGGAAGGAGAGGATGACGTCAAGTCAGCATGCCCCTTACATCCTGGGCTACACACGCAATACAATGGTTGAGACAATCGGCAGCAAACCCGCGAGGGGGAGCGAATCTGGCAAACTCAATCTCAGTTCGGATTGTAGGCTGCAACTCGCCTACATGAAGTTGGAATCACTAGTAATCGCAGGTCAGCTATACTGCGGTGAATACGTTCTCCAAGTTTGTTCACACCGCCCGTCAAAGGTCGAGAGCAGATTGAACCCGAAGCGGCTAACTCTAACCTCGCTTGCTTCGCGAGCGAAGAAGAGGGTCATTACGGTGCGATTTGTGATTAATCTTAAGTCGTAACAAGGTATGCGTACTGGAAGGTGCGCATGGATCACCTCCTTTTTTTTTTGAATTTTTCATCTAATTTTATCGATTCGATAATCTTTGATTATCGATATCAAAGATTTTCTCCTTCGCAAAGCGAAGAAGCGGGTTGGTTGGTTAGTTGGTATCAACAATACCAACTTGAATCTTCGATTCATTTTATGAATCAAAGATTACAACCAACATAGATGATTCTATCGATTCTTATATTATTTATATTGGTTAAGTTCTTTGATTTGTTTTGCATTTTTTTTCAAAACAAATCAAAGATTCTTATAAACCAAGTTTTTAAGTTAAAATAAGAACTTAACCAATATATATAATATAAAATTTGAATCTTTTTTTATATTTGGATTGGACCATTAGCTCAGGTGGTTAGAGCGCATGCTTGATAAGCATGAGGTCGTTGGTTCAAGTCCAACATGGTCCACATTATATTAAAAAAAAAGATTCTTTTTTTTTTTATTAAAATTGTTTAAAATATCGAAGAATTATAAATAAATCGATTGAATTTGGGGATATAGCTCAGTTGGTAGAGCATCTGCCTTGCACGCAGGGTGTCAGGAGTTCGAATCTCCTTATCTCCACCATTATAATTAAAGATTCATTCTTTTTATTATAATTTATCTTAAATCGTTAAGAAACCTTACATATCTTTCTCTCCGCTTCTCTTTCTTTCGCAAAGCGAAGAAGCGAAGGAGCGAAGAGAAAATCTTTGATTTTCGAATCAAATCGAATCGAATCGATAAGATATGTGAGCGAGATTCTTTCTTTATATGTTTTAAAGAAAATTTTTAGGTCAAAAAAACGAAGGCTCACGACGGAGACCTAGGCTCTTAGAGACGATGAAGGGCGCGATACCGGCGAAATGGCTTTGGGGAGCAGGAAAAATGCGTTGATCCAAAGATCCCCGAATAGGGCAACCTCTCGAACTATCTATGAATTCATAAATAGATAAGAGGCAACCTGGTGAACTGAAACATCTCAGTAGCCAGAGGAAAAGAAAGCAAAAGCGATTCCCGTAGTAGCGGCGAGCGAACGGGGACTAGCCTAAACCAATTTTATTGGGGTTGTGGGAAGACTTGATTATTACTTGTAATGTTTTTTAAAATAAAAAAGAAAAACAAGTTTGAAATTTTAAAAAAATTTCAATTTGATAACTATGTTATCATTCGAAAATCAAAGATTTTCGATAAGAAAGCATTATTTATTTATATATATTTTTTATATAAAAAAAGAAGACGAAGCAGCTGAATCCTGCACCATAGATGGTGAAAGTCCAGTAGTTATATTTTATATTGCTTTTTTTGATTGTCTATCCCGAGTAGCATGGGGCACGTGGAATCCCGTGTGAATCAGCGAGGACCACCTCGTAAGGCTAAACACTCCTGAGAGACCGATAGCGAAATAGTACGGCGACGGAACGGTGAAAAGAACCCCCGTAGGGGAGTGAAATAGAACATGAAATCGTGAGCTGACAAGCAGTGGGAGGATTTATAAATCTGACCGCGTGCCTGTTGAAGAATGAGCCGGCGACTTATAGGAAGTGGCGGGTTAAAGAGTAAGATCTGGAGCCCAAGCGAAAGCGAGTCTGAATAGGGCACAATGTCACTTCTTATGGACCCGAACCTGGATGATCTAACCATGAGCAGGTTGAAGCCTAGGTAACACTATGTGGAGGACCGAACCGACCGATGTTGAAAAATCGGCGGATGACTTGTGGTTAGCGGAGAAATTCCAATCGAATTCAGAGCTAGCTGGTTCTCCCCGAAATGCGTTGAGGCGCAGCGGCGGTGATGGGCAATCTAAGGGTAGAGCGACTGTTTCGGTGCGGGCTGCGAAAGCGGTACCAAGTCGTGGCAAACTCCGAATATTAGATACGCTTTCCATACGCCAGTGAGATAGTGGGGGATAAGCTTCATTATCAAGAGGGAAACAGCCCAGATCATCAGCTAAGGCCCCCAAATGGTTCCTAAGTGGAAAAGGATGTGAAGATGCTGAAACAACCAGGAAATTCGCTTAGTTTTATAGGCTGGTTGTTGTTATTTAAAACACAATTAGAATTAGGTTAATTGCAAGAAAGTTTATAAAATGCTGCGTTTTTTATATGCCAACTTGCAGCATAGCTAATTATTCTACAAATAAGTTCTTTTTGTTCTGTTTTTTAAAGAGTTCCAAATAAGCAACTTGGTTAATCAATTTGGTTAACATAAAGTTAAAACTCAAATTTTAACCTTAAAAAAGGTAATTGGGGTTTTTATAGTGTAGTTGGTACACTTCATAGTGCTCTGGCTATAAAAATCTTTGAAAAGGAGGTTTCCTTTTCAGAATTTAATAATTTGTAAATCAATCAATAATATACCAATGAAACCCAAACAAGTAAAACTTTTGGATTTAGTTCCAGCAGAAATGATTGAAAACTTAGTAGTTGAAAGCTGTAATATCACTACAAGTTCAAAGTCAAGTTATGAAATTCTGGCTTCAAAAACCCTTTCTCCAAAAAAATCAAGTCTCTACAAGGTATGGCACTGGGCCATTGTCTTATAAGGGCTTTTCAAATGAAGCTGAAACGCTCATAGCAGCTGAATCTGAATCACCGGATAAAACGAACTATTTAGTTCGAGCTGTAGGAAAACAAGCTTTAAAAAAGCTTGAAGGTGTAGTTTCAAATCATTCATCGAGTTTAACTGACTGCAAAGTCTCAAACTCACAAGCTATTGCTGGTCTGGAAATTCCAAATGGAATTGACGCTGGAACTTTAATCTCAAATGCAATGCAAAATCAACAGAATTTGGGCAAAAAAAGATTAAAAGTTGCCATGACTCCATCTGGAATCTTTGAAATTGGAACAAGAAGTTCAAATAAACATATTCAAGTTTCTTTATCTAGAAAAGAAGGAACACCATCAAGATCTTGTTTGTGTGTAACTTCTGTTGTTAAAGAAACAAAATCAAACTTTTTTCCTACATTAGATAAACAAAATTTAAGTTTAAGTGATATTCATGCTCTAAGTATTAGAGAAGCTTTTGAAGCTTTAAATGATTGTGATTTAAAACTTTTGATGATTGATTTCATCAAAAAAACATTTTCATTACCTTCAAAAGATAAATTAAAAGCAAAGAAAATAAATAATTTACCTTCTAAAGTTAAATATTTACAAAGTGCTTTAAATGCCTCTATCCAATATTTAGAAGATGCTGAATTGAAAGATTCAGCAAGAATTGTAATTATTTCTTATTTAAATCAGTTGTCTAATAAAGGTTTTTCAACTGTAGATGCTCTTACTTCAATCTCAAATATTGGTGTTCCTGCGTCGATACGCGAAGGAGATGTCTCCCTTTCGCTTCTTTTGCGAAGCAAAGAAAGCAAAGAAGAAGGCGTAGAACCAGCAGCAGCTGATAAAAAGAAGAGAAGATCTACTGGAAAAGCTTCTAAAGGGGAAGGAGGTGAAGAATAAGTTTAGAATAATTAGAATGTTCAACGACTAGAAATTTAATATTTCCAAGAATACCTAAGTTAATTTCATATAATATGTCCATTAATATGGCCATATGATATAAAATTAACATTACATAGTCTGAACTGCATGGAAAGCATAACATGCAGAAGCAAAGAATAAACATCTTTGTATGAATAATTTTATTAAATTATTCACTTAATTAATTCTTTTATTGCTTTCTTTTTGTTGATTATTCAAAAAATTAGATTAAACTTAGTAATTATGGTAGCAAATAAATTTAATAATGAAGTACTTTGTGGTTTTTTTGATGCTGATGGTTCATTTGTAGCAAGGGTTTATTATTTAACTAAAAAACCTTTAGGTATGAGTATGAAAATTGCATTCAGCCAAAAAGATGCATATGTATTGAAAGCAGTATTTAAAACACTTGGAGTGCCATCTACTGCTGCAATTAATAAAAGAAAACACTTGCTTCCTTCAGGGAAAACCTCAACATCAAATAGCAAAGAATTTGCTTTTTCAAAACCAGCTTCTAAACTAATGTTATCAGTTTGGGAGAAAACCCCCCCAAATGCTCCAACAAAGTATTTGGATTACAAAATTTGTTTAATTTTGGATGAAGCTCAAAAATCTCAAAAAAATGAGATCACAGTTATTAATAGGCTGTTGCCCAATGAAACAGTAGATTTAAGAGTTGCTTGTTTATCTTTGCTTTATTTAAGATTTCAAATGTTTGGCAAAGTTAAACCTAATCGAAATCCAAATTTGATTCCTATTGAAGATTATTATCAAGGGGTCAACGCTACTCAAGTTGAAATTGATGAAAGTAGAAGAATTGGTCAACTTCTTTTTGATATTGTTCAACAGGATTTAACTCAACATGTAATATCAGTTACTCCAGCTTATTTATTAGGTTACCACATTGGAGATGGATGTTTTAGCATTGGAGCATCTTTTAATGCTGAAACAAATACTCAATTTAGAGGTAACTTTCTTTGGAAGTTAACTGATTGTAAGGAAAATAAGCCTTTATTAGAAGTAATTAAACAATTTTTAGAAAATAATGGCGTTGTTTTTGGTCCATGTTGTTGGAAAGATTCAGGGACTTATGTAGATTTGGAATTAACAACTCTACCAGCTATTAAACAACTGGTGGATTTATTTGAACAATGGGGTGCCAGAAATGTTTTCCCTAAAGTGAGATTAAATCAATTTGAATGTTTTGCTGAAGCATATTCATTGTATAATGATCCAAATTTTAGGGATGATTTAGCAATGTGTCAAAGATTTATTGATCTTAAATGGAAGATTAATCCTGGCACTAATTCTAAAAAGAAAGGTTCTCATGCTGAAGATACTATTTTACTCCAAAATTGGTTTAATAATAAAGCTAAAAGTTAATGTTAATTAAGCAACAAATTGTAGAAGCAGCTATTTTTTAAAGAGTGCGTAATAGCTCACTGGTAAAGCGTTTTTGCGCCGACAATGGCCGGGACTAAGGAACCTGCCGAAGCTATGAGATTTTTTTATAAAAAAATCGGTAGGGGAGCGTTCAGCTCCGGGTGAAGCCTTAACGTAAGTTTGGGTGGACGGTGCTGAAGTGAGAATGTCGGCTTGAGTAACGAAAACATTGGTGAGAATCCAATGCCCCGAAAACCTAAGGGTTCCTCTACAAGGTTCGTCCGTGGGGGGTGAGTCAGGACCTAAGGCGAGGCCGACAGGCGTAGTCGATGGAAAACAGGTTAATATTCCTGTACTTTTTTGAATGGGAACCGAGGGACGAAGGAGGCTAAATTGAGTCTGTGAATGGAATGCAGTGGAAGCGTTCGAGGTTTACGCGAAGCGCTTGAACCGATCGAAAAAAAACGAATCGGTAGCTGAGACGTGATCCCACTCTCCTGAACTTGTTCGGGTTGAGTGTCAATGATGTCATACTTCCAAGAAAAGCTCGTACACCATCATTTATGATAAAACATTCAAAAAACCTGTACCTGAAACCGACACAGGTAGGTTGGTAGAGAATACCAAGGGGCGCAAGAGAACTCTCTCTAAGGAACTCGGCAAATTGGCCCCGTAACTTCGGGAGAAGGGGCGGGTTCCTTCGTTTTGCGAAGGAACCTCACAGTAACCGGGCTCTGGCGACTGTTTACCAAAAACACAGGTCTCCGCAAAGTTGAAAAACAATATATGGGGGCTGACGCCTGCCCAGTGCCGGAAGGTGAAGGAAGTTGGTTATTAATTTATTAAGAAGCTGACGACCGAAGCCCCGGTGAACGGCAGCTGTAACTATGACAGTTCTAAGGTAGCGAAATTCATTGTCGAGTAAGTTTCGACCTGCACGAAAGGCGTAACGATCAGAGCGCTGTCTCAGAGAGAGGCTTGGTGAAATAGACTTGTCCGTGAAGATGCGGACTAACAGCACTTGGACAGAAAGACCCTATGAAGCTTGACTGTATCCTGGAATTGGGTTCGGGCTTTTCTTGCGCAGTCTAGGTGGGAGGCGTTGAAGGTTTCCTTCCGGGGAAATTGGAGCCATCAGTGAGAGACCACTCTGGAAAGGCTAGAATCCTAATAGTGATCCTTTATTCAGGACACTTGACGTTTTCAGGTGGGCAGTTTCTTTGGGGCGAAGACCTCATAAAAGGTAACTGAGGCGCGCAAAGGTTCCCTCAGTCTGGACGGAAATCAGACGTAAAAGAGTGTAAAGGCAAAAGGGAGCTTGACTGCAAGACCTACAAGTCGAGCAGGGGCGAAAGCCGGCCTTAGTGATCCGACGGTGCCGCGTGGAAGGGCCGTCGCTCAACGGATAAAAGTTACTCTAGGGATAAATGGGTAATGTCCCCATTCTTAGTAATAAGAATACTACATTTCAACTTGACTATGTATTGTCGAGACAGAAATTTTAGAGTAAAAAACAAAAACCAAGTGAATTGCAAGAAAACTCAATTTCTCATATATATATTTATATATGATAAATCAGTTAATTTGCAGCTTAATTGTAACGATAGAGGACCAATTATGTACGTTACAACAAGTTCAACGACTAGGGAAGGATAAACAACTTCTATAGAACTTCCCACAGTGCTTGGGAACTCAATTTGAGTTCATGACATAGTCTGACCTTTTACGTAAAGTAAAAGATTTAAACCATTATGGTTTAAAGCTTATTTTATGATTCTAAAATAATACGGATCAAAAATAAAAAATAAGTTAACAATCGTGAACAGGCTGATCTTCTCCAAGAGTTCATATCGACGAGAAGGTTTGGCACCTCGATGTCGGCTCATCACATCCTGGGGCTGTAGTAGGTCCCAAGGGTTGGGCTGTTCGCCCATTAAAGTGGTACGTGAGCTGGGTTCAAAACGTAAAATACTGCGTCGTTTTTTAGTAATAAGGAGCTTAAAAGTATTGGCTTAATTCGGTGAAACCTTCTGAAAACAACAAACTGGTTTTCATGGCAACGCCGAGGGAAGGATATTTTATAAACAAAAAACAAGGTTAATCGATTCGACCGCTTTGCGAAGAAAGAAGCGAAGAAGCGGTATCAAAGATTTTCTCTTCGCTTCTTTCTTCGCTTCGCTTCTTCGCTTCTTTCGCGAAGCGAGAAGGAGCGAAGAAAGAAACGGTAAGAAACCACGTGTTTTATTGATAAAATATCTCCCCGTAGAGACTTCTCTGTAAAGATAATTCCAGAGAGATATTTTTCACAATTTAAAAGATTTTAGATTGTAAGGAGAAATATAATACGCCAACTACCTTTGTTAGAATCATAAAATATGATTCAAGTTGTAATCATAAAATATGATTCAAGTTGTAATCATATTTAATGATTACAACCAACCAACATATTTTTAAGGTAGAAGACATAGTCCATGCCCTTACGAAAGTTTGGGAATAACATGCGTAAGACAGTTTGGTCCATATCCGGTGTTGTCGTTAGAGCATTGAGGGGACCCATCCCTAGTACGAGAGGATTGGGATGGTCGTGCCAATGGTGTATCAGTTCTTTCTCCAGAAGGAAACGCTGAGTAGCTACGCACGGTTTTGATAACCGCTGAAAGCATCTAAGTGGGAAGCTTTCCTCAAGATTAGTGCTCTCCATTATGCCGCAGCTAGACAAGCTGATTGATAGGTATCAGGTGAAAGGTCTGTAAGGATTTTAGCCGAGATATACTAAAGGCCAATTGATTTTGACCAATTTAAACATAAACAAAAACGCCGGAGCTTTGCTCCGCTGAAACTCTGGTGCTCTATGCTTAAGTGGAACCACGCCAATCCATCCCGAACTTGGCTGTGAAACTCTTTAGAAGTTGACGGACTTGTTGGAAGTCTGGCAGGAAGCATCAACTTAGTGCCAGGGTGATCTTTTTTTTCATTTGAAATTCTTTTATTGTTCAACCTCCCGCTTCTTTCTTCGCTCCTTCTCGCTTCTTTCGCGAAGCGAAGAAGCGAAGCGAAGAAAGAAGCGAAGAGAAAATCTTTGATATTGAAAATCGTTGATTATTGAAAATCTTCGATTTTCTCGCGAAGCGATCAAATCGATGACTTAGAATCATAAAATATGAAAAGAGTTGGGCCTAATCTATGATACCAACTTGGTTGGTATCATATTTTATGATTCCAACCAACTTGAATCTTCGATTCTAAGGCCGTATCAACGATACCAACCATTTATAATCGTTATCGAAAATCTTTGATTTTCTCTTCGCTTCTTTCGCTTTGCGAAGAAAGAAGCGGGAGGTTGAAATAACTCGATCATATTCTTTAATATTCTTTTCAATATTCTTTATCGAAAATCTTTGATTTTCTCTTCGCTTCTTTCGCTTTGCGAAGAAAGAAGCGGGAGGTTGGTTGATATCAACGATTCATAAAATGGTTGGTATCAACCATACTTAGAATCATAAAATATGAAAAGAGTTGTAATCATAGATTACAACCAACTTGAATCTTCGATTCGATTCGATTCGATTCGATAATCTTTGATTATCGATATCAAAGATTTTCGATAATCAAAGATTTTCGATAATCAATGATACCAACCAAGATTTCAAACATCTGGAGAGATGGCTGAGTGGTCGAAAGCGACTGATTGCTAATCCGTTGTACGATCTTTTTCGTACCGAGGGTTCGAATCCCTCTCTCTCCGTATGTTCTCTTCTTCCTCTTTTTCTCTTTATTCAAAATTCAAATCAAACGAAGTTTAAACGTAGAAACCATAGATTTATTTTTGTTTGGTTGTAATCTTTGATTACAACTCTTTTCATATTTTATGATTTATACCAAGTTTGAAACCAAAAAAGGATTTCGCAATTGCAGTTCGTAAAAAAAATTTGTAAAAAGCGAAATTTAGTCTTTTGATTTTTTTTGAAATTTTGATTTTTTTGCATAATGAACCTATTTTTAAGCCTATCAAAATATAAATTATATATTATATATAAACTTTAAATTTTGATTTTTTTATTTCTTTTAAATAAACAATTTATTTAAAAAAAATTTAAATCAAAATTTTAATTAAAGACCGTTATTTCATTTTCTATTAAGAAAGAAATTAGAAAATATTCTATTTTAAAGAAAAATCATGTTAACAATTTTATCTTTAGTAACCTCAGTAAAAGACTATATAGAAGTCCTACATAAATTAATTGAAACAGATTCAATGAATGGATTAAATAGTTATTATGATTTTGGAGCTGGAACAACTTTTTTAGTTTTAGCAGCAAAAGAAATCATATCTAATTTTTTTAGTCTAAAATGGTTACAAACAATTTGGTCAATCCCAACATTCGTTCCAGATATTGCATCTGCAATGGTTTCGGAAATCTCTATTTTTAATGGGTCTCTTCAAAACAATATGACATTGTTAGAACAACCAATTTCATATGGAGATCAAAATTTATTATTTTATTGTTTAGAAAAATTTATGATTGGTGCAATTAAT
>Ga0247840_10006646_pt1 | contig 16515 bp, 15 predicted proteins | sample LaCruzMarch2015__FD_192404 | JGI IMG/M metagenome (GOLD analysis project Ga0247840, IMG submission 192404) | Freshwater microbial communities from meromictic Lake La Cruz, Castile-La Mancha, Spain - LaCruzMarch2015_17m | ecosystem: Environmental > Aquatic > Freshwater > Lake | place: Spain... | reverse complement strand
TCCGGAAGGTCGGCATGACAATCGCCACCGCATCCCTGGTTGTTGCACCAGAAAAGCACTCTCTTCCCGGTCGGCGCTTCCCACCAAAACACACCGGGCATCCCGTCCGCGCCAAAGATCGCCGCCTCGTCCCAGAAAGATGATGCGCCGGGATGTCCCCACGCATAGTACTTCGGCAAGCCGGGACAGAAAATCCGGACACCGGCTTCGGTCAGCACCTGGCTCAACCCCCAACTGAACCCCGGAATATCGTTATGCTCGGCCGAGATGATGGGAATGCCGTAGTCGCGTTTCAGGCGAAAGGCATGGTAGACACAACGCGCCAGCGTCTCGTGCCCGCAAAGTTCAGTCACCATGTTGCCAAACAGCGCCGTCAGCTCAATATCCCCGCACCGCAGGAGCTCCAGCATGGCGGCGGCTCTCTCATGACGTGCGTTGTGCAGGAAGTGGTCAATGGACCAGGCCTGCTCAACGACCGCGCGAAACTTTGCCTCCTCAGGAAATTCACGCGTGGCAACGGCCAAGTCAATCACGGCGTCCAGCCAGCGGTCATGCTCCGGGATGACGTGCGCGGCCAAGTCCGTGTAACCGACATCGTGGTGGGAAAGCTGGACGACATGAACAACCCAGCGCCGCGGCGGCTGCCACGGCACGCACTTTCGGTCGGTCAGCGTCCCACAGATGAAAAGCTCACAGGAAAGTTCGCATGGCGCGGTCACTTCCATGACTCCGCCCTCCACCACGGACTCGCCCCGGGCGACAGGAATATCCGCAGTCATCGCATGGCCCTGCGCCGTCAGGCGCAAGGATCCGGCGCCGGCCGGTCCCTCATGACGGATCGTAACCCGAGCGATTTGCCGCAGTCCGCCGCTTCCCGCGCAGAGAAACGGAGTCGGTGTGATGTCAATAATTTTGGCGCGTATAGATGTCATATTGATAATGCAAAATCCTTATTCGTCATCTCCCCGACCGCGGCGACCATGGCCCGGAAATTTTCCGGTGGAATCGGCGGGTTGATTTCGCTGGAGGAGGCCACGAACATCCCACCCGTCTTCAGCACGTTTGTCGTCCTGATATGCCGATAAACCTCCGCCTTAACCTGCGCCGGCGTTCCCCGCTCCAGCAAATCCACCCCGTCCACCCCACCCGCCCATACCATTTCCGGCCACATATTTTTAAACTCCACAATATCCATTCCGCAATTCGGCTCAAGACAATAGAATCCGTCCACACCGCAGGCTATCAGTTCGGGAATGACCGATTTCCAGTTACCGTCGCTATGGTAGAGCGCCTTGACGCCGTGCTCATGCCATATTTCCGCAAGACGCTTTATATTGGGATAATGGAACTCATTAAGAAATTCCGGGGGGAAAATAGGACCCTGCTTGGTTGAGAAATCTTCTGCAATCAGGACCACCGGCGATAACTTTTGGTATTCATCCGCAATGGCCTGCGTCTTTCGGATGCTCCCCGCCATGGAAAGATTTATATACTCCCGGAAAATATCGGGATAAGCGTCAAAAAAATAAGTAAACATTTCCAACCCCATGCCGGCGTCGCCATACATCGAGCAGAATCCTGTGTGTGTCGGATAAGCCAAAATTACCGTCTCGCCTAATCGCTGCTGCAAATCCGCCATATAATCGTGGAATTTTAACTGCTCTTCTGCCGCGTTCCACTGCCCCTTGCGCATGGCTTGCATTTTTTTGAGCAACCATTCTTTTGCGCCTTCTTCGTCCTTGAACGGACGCGCCACCGTCCAGCAAGTCCAATTATCATGTTGGAAGACAAATCCATCAGACGATGTCACGCGTTCCGTGCCGCAAGGCGCAGCCGGCGGCATGGCAAGATCGCATGTCTGGCGGATAACGGAGCAAATATCGTCAATTGTATAGTCAAAGCCTTGAATATTTTTGCCGGTCCAGTCGGCGATCACGCGCGGATTATAGCTGAGTTGTTCAAGCAACGCCGCGCGGTCAACACCCTGATGATGCAGCGTTGCCTTTACCCGCTCCATCTTGGTCATTACATCGTTCTTAAATAATTTCTCCATCTGTCGTCTCCTCTCGTCAATACGATCCAGTTTAATCGCTCGCAAATATCATTCCCGCGAAGGCGGGAATCCAGTTTTGTTTTACTATGTTTCTGGATTCCCGATCAGTCCGCAAAGGCGGACATGTCGGGAATGACAGCCATGCTAAAAGGCGCGATAAGAATGGGAAACATTCGATTCCGCATCTTTGTAAAAATTAACACAACCATCAAATCACCTCCAGAATTGATAGCCGGGACATCTTGTAAATTGCCAGGGATAATTACTCAAGGGATGATTTTTGACTACCTGGCACATGACCGCCAGGGAAAGCATCCGCCACCAGGTGGCAAATGAACTGCCCTCGCCCACCCCGGAAAACATATATTTACTGCCGTAAAACATTTCGGCATCCTTTATAAAGACAAAGCCATTATCGGCAACCCGGTTGCGCAAGACCCACGCAATCGCCCGGTTCAAAGCGGCAAGAATATCTTCCCGGCGGTATTCTGTTTTAAAATAATAACGGCACAGGGGATCAATGGCGTCAATATCCTCACACCCGCTGGTATTTTCATGAATACCGAACCCGCCCCGGGGAGTTTGCAAGGAAAGCATGGAATCAATAATGCGCTCCGCAAAAGAAACCGGACGATGATCATATTCATAAAGCAGATAAAAGTGATAGGCGCCCTGGTAGGCTTTGTTCATTTCCGCCGGAGTGTCAAATTTTAATCCCCACAAGCCTGTTTGAGCATCTTGCGTCTTATCCAGCCATTCAAAAATAATTTCCATGGCGCGCACGGCGGGGCGAATATGATGAAAATCCCGCGCATACTGCAGAAGTTGTCCGAGGTTGAGAATTTCATTCCCGACAAAATCTATTTTTTCCATATCGCGCCGATTGAGCCAATCGCGAAGATAAGTCTCATCGTAAAATGGTTGGACAATCTTGAATTCTTTTTCCACGACTCCGCCCAAGGCCGTCATGGCGATAATCACGTGACAGCTCAAATGCCACCAGCCGCACCAATCCATATGCGGCGGCACATACCACGACCCCGGATGGGCGATAATTACATCCTTAAAGAACCCGTCATCATCCTGGAACGACTGAATATATTGCAACCATTCCTTCTTCGGGTTGGCATCAAAGGTTTGCAGTTCATTCAGAAGATGACGAGCCAGAGCGGCATAAATTGAGGCATAAAGAATGGGCTGGGTCTGGCAGGCAGCGTAGCGGTAGCGCCCATATCCATCCTCCCGACAGCGCAAGCCTTCATAAAAATCAAGAATTTCCAGCTTAAAGACGGTCGCATCCATTTGACTATCTTTTTCAATAATCATTGCATTGCTACGAGTTTGAGATTTTTAACGATTATGTCGTCCAGATATCTGATCTCCGAAACGAAATATCCATATCCGGCGATCCAATGATGACCGATGCCTTCGGTAAATATCCAGTCAATCACATCCTTGACCGGCGAGTTGAATTTCACCCGCAAGGGATTGCCGGGGAAAACCATGTCGGTCGGCAGGGCTTCGCCCTCCAGGACAGCCATCTGATATCCGTCCCCCTTCGGCAATATACTGACAAGCGTAACCGGCCCCGGCTTGGCGGGGAACAGCGAACATACGCCCTGGTTGGCAAGCCGAACTTTGGCAAGTTTTATCCCGGCTTTCTTATCGGCAAGCGAATATGAAGAAGAACCGCAATGCGAAAAGACCACACTGCCATCCGGCAGAGGATCAAGCCAGTCAGTATTATGCGTCGGCCCGCCGGTCAACGCCTGCAAAATCAACATGCCAACCGCGCCATTAATGTCCCCCTCGCAGGCGACCGGAACGCCTTCATCCGCCAGAACAGAGGCGGCCAGGCAGGCAAAACCCATGTAATCCGGATAACAACCAAAGGCCAGAGCCGAGAGATTTTCATCGGCGACTATTTTTTTGATCGCAAGATAAATTCCGGCAGAATCCAGTCCCGCTTCATCGGATACCGCCGAACACGTCGCATCTTTTCTTATTTTTTCCCAAACCTGTTTTTTTGCGCTCTTGTCCGCTTCGCGGGCATAACGCAATAGACCGACCATGTCCACGGGCACGACTCGGCAACCAAAAGTCTTTTTCAACGCCATTTCGTTTGCCCCAACTTCCGTCATGCCCCGCACGCGCTGTCCGGTTATGCCGATCTTTGTCCGGCGCAGATGGTAGCTGAGCGCGGCAGTGCGCAGAAAACTCATGCATCGCTCAAGCTGTTCCCCGGCCCGGATCTCGCCAAAGACGGCCTGAAATGGTTTCTCCAATTGTTTCAGATAACAGGTAACCTGTTGAACGCCGCACAATGCGCCGGTTTCCATTCCCGGCAAAGCCCATAAAATTACCGGCACATTACATTCCTCCAGTAAATCCAGGACAAGATAATCCTCAAACCAGCTTGCCGACGCCAAGGCAACGCACGCAACGTGCTTTTCGGCAAAAATTCTGCCCGCAGTTTGCGCCTGCCCGGCGTTCTTTATTGCTCCGCCGTTCACGACCCGGCATCCGGCCGACTCCAGCACGCGGACAAGATCAGCCGCGGCCTGTTCCGCGCGATCCGCGCCGACTTCCATCGGGCTGGCCAGCGCGGCCACGCCGATATGAGGAATTAAATTTGTTATCATTGTATTGTGACTCCCCTCCCAATCTCTAAAAATTTCTGCACCCTCGCCAGCGGAGTGGAAGGCGTGATCGGACTGCCGGTGGACATGATGAATCCCCGGCATTTTTTGCCCGCTTCCGCCTGGCGCTTAATTTCCCGCTTCAAGTCCTCATCGCTTCCGTTCTGCAGCACGCCGACCGGGTCAATATTGCCGAAAAGCGATATTTTCTGGCCGATCGTTGTGGCGATTTTATCAATATCGTTGATGTAATTTTTCATGGTAGCTTCCACAGAAAGACCATCGGTGCCGGAGGAGGCAATCTGCTCCAGGCGGTCCATCACGCCGCCGAAATAAATCAAGATGGCCTTATGGTTATGGCGGTGGATTTCAGCGACCATTTGTTTCAGATACGGCAGGCTGAACCGCTCATAATGTTCAACGGAAATAACATCCGCATAACACATGGCGTCATCAATATAAAACGCATCCCCGCCCAGCGCGCAACAGGCCCGGATTCTTTCGATTTGTTGATCAAGAACACGTTTGCTCAGCTCATCAATCAGCGCGGGATCATCAATGAGCTTCATCAGCATATTTGTCTGCCCAAGATAAGAAGCGCAGGCCCATAAAATACCCTCGTTGCCGCCGGAAATGATAAAGTGCTCGCGGCCCATTTGGCGCACGGTTTCAGTTATGTAATCAAAACGCCCGTCTTTCAACATGACCTCGGCCTTGACGGTTTTAACCAACCGCTTTATATCCGCCTTGTTGAAAACTTTCTGGGTTTCATTGGCGGCGTATTCGGAGGCATGACCGCCGGCCGCGTGCCCGGCAACAAGCGTGCGTTTGCCGGTTCGCTTGTCTATCGTATAAAAATCGCCTTGTTCCCATTCAAATCCCACGGCTTCCCTTTCTGCGCACGGTGCGGTTTCATGCGGCTGGAGTGTTTCAAAAGAAGCTTTTGCGAGCATTGCGGCATAAAGCCGACAATATTCTTCCGGTGACGAGGCGAGCCATTGATGCATCTCCCGTGAATCCCGGCCGGTCAACTCGGCAAAATGGTCCCTGTAATAGAGCATTGAGTAGAGCACCGTCACCGGCATCCGGTCAACCGGTTTTCCCTTCAATACGGCATGCATGCGTTCTTTTGAATTCATATTATAATAATCCTTTCTTTCGCCAACGACTGATCACCTCATAAACCGCCGCCCGATTTTCAGGCGAAGTATAAACTTCATTAAAGAAAACAACCCCTTTCAAATTGGGTCTATAATTGTTAACTATCCATTCCCCCATACTTAAAATATATGCCGGATTTTTTGAGGGGATATGTTGCACATCGGTGTAGTTGTATGTCGGCGCACTCCGGGTATCAACATGCAAAACCAGCGGAAAATCTCCTGAACTTTCCAAAACTTTCCGAAGCATATTTTCATCGGCAATTGTATGAACGCAAGGCATGGCAACATCTACACCCGCTTTCTTATAAGTGCAGGGCGAAAACCTATATCCTCCATAATCTCCCAGTTCCATATAACCATGATGCCATACCGCGATGCCGGGCCTAATCGTTTTAATGGCGGACGTATACTCCGTCAGCACTTCCTGGGCCCGCATCTTGCTCCAAACCGAAACCGCGTCTTCATTGAAACGCGCGGTAATTTTACCCATTACCATAGCATCATTGAATTTCTTCGTGGTGTCATCGCAACGGCATCCATCCACTCCCACCATTTCAAAACCATAGCTTCTTACGGAAGAGGCATAATAATTTAACAAATCCTCAACCTCGTCGCACGCTAATTTACAGGTGTCTTCATTATCAGCACAATGATAGTAATTCTGTTGACTTCCTTCTATAAATTTAATGCGTGGATATCCTATCTTCACCCTGTCCGGATTCCACCAGAATCCGTTCATAAAAAGCTGAACATGAAACCCGAGACCGTTGGCCTCCGCGATGATTTCTTTCAAAAATTCATTCCGGGGATCAGTGTTAATACATTTCTCGTTAAGATAGCATCTCAACCTCGGATTTCTGACAGGCCAGGTATATCCATCATGGAGCGGATCGTTTAGACCGTGGCTTATCATCATGAAAGAGATGAAATTCATGCCGTTATCATTCATCTCCCTTAAAAGCCGCTTGAGATAAACCTTATCCAATCCTTCCCTGTTTTCCGTCTGGTAGGTGATCCCCGCTTGCCAACCAATATATTCAAGTTTCCCGCTCATTCAGCGTGCCTCCTTTAATTTGAACCACACATTGTCCGGCCGGCCAATAATTTTCCCTTTCGAGCAATTAAAGACCGGAGTTTTTCCAGGGATTCCGCGAGCGGCGGGGTAATTTTATGATCCGGCGTTAAAGGCTCCACGATAAGGATAGGACACGTTTTCACCGCCGCCAGTGTTTCCGCGATGCGTTCCCAGTTGATAACCCCCTGGAATGGAAACCAGTGACGATCCTGCCATTCAATGCCGGGCAGCGCGTCGTTATCGGAAAGATGCGTGCCGATAATCCGATTCTTAAAACAGTCTAATTGCTCAAAAAATGTGTCGCCATAGGTGGCATGGGAGCTGTCAAAACATATTCCCACCACATCGGCCGGCCATTCCGCCACTGTCCGCGCCATTGTGTCATGCGGCAATCCGTCAATGTTCTCAACGGCAATTTTCACCCCGGCCCGGTCCGCGTCCGTGACCAGCTCATCCATGCTCCGTTTCCACAATTCATGAGCATGCGGATACGAGAATTCAACCGGGCTGTTGTGCGGCCAGAATGGCCAGCGATCATAACATTCATACTCCACAATCATATATTTTGCGCCGAATGCCTTTGCGCCTTCCAGGACCAGCCTGCGTTCGACGATATTCTGCCGACGCACCGCATCATCCGGATCGGCGAGCCAGTGCCCCTGAACCGGCATGCCCGAAGGACCATGCACGGATAACGCCTGTAAATCGTATTTCTCCAGCCAGCGGCAGACATCCGCTATCGTGTTTTTGGCATGCGGGTCCAACCAGCCCCGCAGAAGTGATATTTCCATGTGCCGGATATTAAAGTCATGCATCTGCCGGAAGTCATCCTCAACCGGCGGTCGCTTGCCAAACACGCAATTAGACAAACCTATTTCAATTCCCATTCTCTTTTCCTCCCGGCCTGATTTCTCAAATTACATCACTCGCCTTCGCCAGTAGCCCCGTGCACGGCGAGTCAAGATGGCAAGGCGAACATGCCGAAGCATCTTGGCGCAGGCGGATGGCCTGTCCGAGCTCCCTGGCCGGCGCTCGGGCATAGGCGGCTAGGGCTTCGGCGGAGTTCCGCTACAGAAGCCCCGTCCTTCGGACGGGGAGCTTCACTTCCGCCGCCTGACGGATGCCGCGGATTGTGTCGGTAATATCCCGCTTGGTCATGATTGAAGGCACCGACATAATGACACTGCGTTCCATGAGCGCGTCGGATTGCGGCATGGCGCCCTTATGATAATCGTAATCAGACTGTTTATTGGCCGGCAGGGTCCAGGGGAAGCCGTCGGCGGAGTTGGAACGTTTTCCAACCAGCGAATGAATATTATAATAAACATGCATGCCGAAATCGGCCACGCGCATGGTCGGCGACATGCCGGCAAATATCTTGTTGGCGTTTAAATATTCCGCAAATTTCCTGGCTTTGGTCCCATCCGGCAAAATCAGGATAAGGAAGGCGGCCGTATCGCCTTTTTCATCGTTAATGCGCCTGAATTGAATCCCCTTGATACCGGCAATGCCAGCCTTGATTTGTGCTTTTGCCCGGCGCATGGCGGCGATGACCTTCGGCAGTTTTTGCAACTGAACCCGGCCGATTGCGCCGGCGATTTCGCTCATCCGTCCGCCGAATCCCCAAAGCTCATATTTTCCATCTTCCATGACCAATCTTCCGTTAATCCGTGGATAGCCGAGATCGTGGATCGCGGAAGCACGCCGGAAGAGATGTTCGGAATTGGTGGTGATCACTCCCCCTTCGCCGGTGGTCATGATTTTGTTCAATTGCAGGCTGAATATTCCCATGTTCCCGAACGAGCCGACTTTTTTACCCCGGATTGTTCCCCCATTACATTGGGCACAATCTTCCAAGACCGGCAGTTTGTGCTTGCGCGCAATTTTCAGGATGGCCGGCATGTTGGCCGGCGCGCCGCTCATGTGCACGGCCACAATCAACCGCGTCCGCTTACTGATGCGCTTTTCAAGCGCTTTGGGGTCAAGCGTGAATGAAGCGTCAATTTCCGCCATGACCGGGATCGCCCCCAGGCGCACGACGCTGGCCACGATTGATATCCACATATAGGCCGGAACGATCACCTCGCATCCGGGGCCTACGCCCAATGCCGCCATGGCCGTGGCCAGCGACTGCGTGCCGCTGCTTACGGCAAGCGCCCGCCGGACACCGACGGATTTGGCAAACTCATTTTCAAACTTATCAACCTCGTAACCGCATTTCGGCCCATAGTACCGGAACGGACTCTTGGCACGGACAACGCGCAACGCGGCGTTTTCCTCTTCCCGGTCGTAAAAATTTGCCCCGGGAAATTCAAAGGGCAATGGTTTCGTACGGATTGGACATATTTTTTTAGCTCGCGACATTTTTTTCATTCTATTTCCTCCCAGTTATTATTTCATGATTCGGACACAAATTCCAGTAATCGGCATCTACGCCACGCGGCCAATGCCGCCTCGTAATGACACAGCGGTATCTCCTTGAAAACAGCATTGGTACTGCCAAAGACGAACCGACCACCCGGCTTTCCGGCTTCCATTATCCGGCGGGTCTGCTCCGCAATTTTCTCAATCGGGCCGAACTGCAGCAGACCGCAGTCCAGGTTGCCGCACAGGGTGAGGCGGTTCCCAACAGCGTGCTTCACCGTTTCCATGTTCATGCCGGCGACCGGGTCAATCGCCTGCAACGCGTCGAGCCCGCCGGAAGCCAGGTGGTCAAGTATCGCCGTTAGATTGCCATCGGAATGCAGGATGCTGCAAAGTCCGGTCTCCCGCACGACCGCGGTCCAGCGGTGAAGGTATGGCAGCCAGAAGCGATCGAGTTGGGGCGGTGAAAAAAACACGCCATGGTTATCAGCTATGTCACAGCCACAGCACACCGCATCGGCGCCCAGTTCGCCGGCCCGGGTAACGCCCCTGATCCCTGATGCAAGCTCAGCTGCCGCCAGGCGGTCAACATCTCCAGGCGAATCAAATAGACGATAACAAAACTCTTCATAGCCTTTCCCGGCCGGCGGCATGATCATGCCGGAGGTGAACATAACCAGCGCCAGCTTATCTCCCGCTTCCCGGCGCAACTCCACAAGTTGACGCCAGGGATAATCCTCCGGCAGCCAGTAATAGGCCGGCACCCCGGGGGCTACTTCCCAATAACCGCCGGGACAGGACAAGGCATCGTGCTCCAAACGGAGCGCCACTTGAACCATCGTCTCGGCATTCTGGCGCAGCGCCCGTTCCTTTTCATCTCGCTCCAGCGACTCGAAAGTCCGGCCCAAAATCAGCGGATGTTCAGCGTATTGATCAAAAAGATGGAATTCAATTTCCCACAAAGGAATGCGATCGGTCATTCCTCCGCGCAATGTCGTCAAAAATCTATCGCGTCCTGTCATGGCTGGCCCTTACCTTCAGCAATCATACTAATGTAATGTTTCATTCGAACTACTTGTAAAAGTCTTCTTCTGCCACCTTCGGCCCCACCCCCCGCTTCGCGTACCCCTCCCAGGAGGGGAACATAACCTCTTGTCCCTGAACTCTTTTCCGCCACAGGCGGATCTGCCTTTGGCATGAAATGTCCCCTCCACCGGAGGGGTGGCCGGAGGCCAGGGTGGGTTCCGATCCGACTTTTGCAACTGTTTCATTCATATGTTCAATTAATTCAGTGACACTACACTAATGCGGCATCCCGGAAAAACGGAAAGTGAACAATCGCGCCTGCCTGAGAAAAAACTCAAGCCTGACCGGAATACCGGCCAGCGATCGCAAATCAGTTTTACCGCGCCAGCTCACTCCAGCGGATAAATGATTTAAGTCTATTGGATCGCAGTCATCGCACGAGAAACCGGCAAGGGGGTTTCCTTCCGCACCCCGAATCTGCACAACCACTTCGCCCAGTCCCTGACAGTCAACGTTCAGTTCAAGCCTTGCGCAGGAATGAATAAGAATGGGTGTCAGAAAGCAGCCGCCGCGTGCGCCGGCCTTCACGGCGATAAACCTGTCTTTTTCCTGTTCCAGACGGAAAATGCGCCCGGTACAGCCGCCATCACCCGGCCGAAACATGCCGTGGGTCACGCTGAACCCGCCGTAATATTGCGACAATGTTTCGCCGCTTTGAACAATGCCCGGCGCCACGATAATTAATCCGCCATCAAGATCCTTGCCATATATTCCGTTGCGCACATACGGCCGGCGGTCGGGCCTGAACCACTTCCGTCCGTCGCGGCTCACCGCCAGTTGGGTCTCAAACGTGCCGTCGTTTCCCTGGGCGAAATACCGGTGATTTTCCCGTCCTTGAGAGTCAAGACCGCCGGGTGGATATTTACGGAAAAGACCCGGGAACCCCAGATAGCATCCGTCGGCATGGCGCGTGGCACTTAAATGATTTATGTCAAGTCCGGGCAATTGCGGATCGTCGCCGTCAATATCCAGGACCGTCTCAAGTTCATCAGTAATATAGACCGTGCCGGTTTTGTCCGGCCTGTGTCCCCAATCTGTAAACGGCCAGGGCGACTGGTCAAGACTCTCAAATTCACAGCGGACAACAGTGCGCCGGCCCGGGAAACCGCGAAGAAACGCCACATATTTATTAAGCAAAGGGTCGTAGATAATCTGGTTGCTGGTGTCGGCGCTGAATGGAAGCACGGGATTGGGCTTGCGGGTCCAGCATAATCCATCCGGAGAAACACTCACGTACAATTTGCCATCGTATTCGCTGACAGCCATGAATTTTTCTTCCGGCGGTCCCAACGGATTTATAGATGGCGAACATATTGAGCCAGTGAACGGTATGATGTTGTTCTTCCGGCTGCCGTTGAATTCCACCAGTCCAAGGTCAGGGCGTTCCCAGTGAACTCCATCGGTGGAAATGGCAAAACACTTGAACAGCAGGTTCGCGTGGAGATAGTCTATATCCAGCATTGGCCAGCCGCAGAATCGGCAGACAATGTTGCGGCCGGGGTTTTGCCGGTTACATCGTGGACAAGCCACATCACCGGCCGCTCCCCGGTAATGAGCAACGGCGCCGTACCACATCTTGAAAACGCCTTCGTCCTTCAGGATCGCGTGAGGCGCAATGCGGTATGCCTCCCAGGGACGTTCCGGCCCCAGCACGAGTCCTGCTTTTCGCGCGGGATTTATTTCAAAACCAATATTTTCGTCCTCTGCCATGCAACACCGGTCAAAGAGATACTGTGTGGCTGTTCCGATATTGATTTTTTCCGCCATTTTACTTCCCTATTAATCTTTGCCCATCATTCACCGCCACGCCGCCATGGCCTCCTCGAGAAACCCGGGCACCACCTGCCTACGCCGTGACAAGCTCCAAGATTTCCGGCAGACGCCGTTCTATCTCCGCAATCGTTACCCGGAAGGCCGCCTCCTGCGCGGTCAACCCGGCGGAATCGGCGTCGGCGGGGTCGGTCACGGGCCAATGAATACGGCGCGGATTGCCGGGCAATTCCGGCGTCTGATCGCGCGCCTGGTCACCGATCGTCACCACCACATCCCAGGGCTGATCCGCCAGGGAGTCAACGGACTTCGGACTCTGGCCGTGCATATCGAGGCCGCGTTCCTGCATCAGGCGCACGGCCATGGGATGCAGGTGGTCCCAAGGCGCCACGCCGGCGCTCATCACCACCGCGCGCGCGCCGGCCAGTTGGCGAAATAACCGCTCTGCGATTTGACTTCGGCCCGCATTCCCGGTGCAGACAAAAAGAACATGAGGAGGCGGGGTATTATTCATGGGGTATATGTTTTCGCGCGGGTTCATGAATGCACTTATTTTTTCTGGCTGAGGCGATCATATCGCGATACCACCAGCCGCTGTCCTTCACGGTGCGTTTTAATGTCTGATAATCCACCCGGATCATCCCGAAGCGCTGTCCCCAGCCAGCTTCCCATTCAAAGTTATCCATCAGGCTCCAGACAAAATAGCCTTTGAGATTAACGCCGGCGGCTATGGCCCGCTCGCATACTTCAATGTGCCGGCGCAGGTAATCAATCCGGTAGTCGTCATGGATCGCCCCATCCGGCGCCACGGGGTCATCACAGGCCATGCCGTTCTCCGTAACATAGACCGGCAGGCCGGGATATTCTTTTCCAATCTGCAGCAGGAAATGATAAAGCGCTTCCGGATAGATTTCCCAGCCCATGGTCGTGGCCGGGACGCCGCGTTCCTGGGCCGATACCCCGCTCCAAAACAGTTTGCCGTCCCGGCGCACCGGCCGCACCACGGTGCGCGTATAATAATTGACGGCAATGAAATCAGGCCGCGTGGCGATGATCTCCATGTCCCCTGCCTTGACTTGCGGATGGTGGCTGCGATGTTCCCAGACATCCTGCGGATACTGCCCGGTGAAAAGCGTCCCCAGCCACCAGCGCGTCAGGTAGCCGTCAAACAAGCGGGCGGCGGCCACGGCATCCTCGGCCGTTCCCGGTTCCCCGCCGCCCGCCGCGGTATCGGCGCTCATGCGCGCGAAGCCGTCCGCCGTCACTGCCTTGTTCGACCCGGTGTACGGCTCGGCGGGGTGATGATAATTGACCAGGCCCACCTGATTGTCCGGATTAAACGCTTTGATCACCCGCAGGGCCTTGCCATGTCCCAACAGCAGATGGTGCGCGGCCTGGACGCCGGCCTGCGGATCGCCCAGACCGGGCGGTTCAATGGTTCCGCCATAGTGCCCATCGGCAATGCAGATCGGTTCGTTGATTGTAACCCAATGCCGCACGCGATCACCATAACAGCGGACCATGTGCGCGGCGTAGTCGGCAAACCAATCGGTCATCTCGCGGTTCGTCCACCCGCCACGGTCTTCAAGCGCCTGCGGGATATCATAATGGCACAGGCAAACAAAGGGCGTAATGCCGGCCGCCAGCAAGGCATCAATCAGACGACTGTAAAAATTGATTCCCTTGGGATTCAATGCGCCGCGTCCATCCGGCTGCACGCGGGACCAGGCAATGGAAAAGCGATACGCGTTAAGCCCGATCCGGCGCATTAGATCAACATCCTCGCGCCAGTGGTGGTAATGATCCACGGCCACGTCGCCGGTCCCGCCGCCCTTGATCTTGCCGGGCGTATGACTCCAGCGATCCCAGTTGCTTTCGCCCTTGCCGTCCTCGTTCCAGGCGCCTTCAATCTGGTAAGCCGAAGTCGCGGCACCCCAGATGAATGATTTTGGAAATGATTTTTTTTGCATGGTTTTCCTTACGGATCTGATTTACTTTTCTGATTCATTGTTCTATCCGTATGAAGAGTTGAAAATCCGGCGGCGATAAGCTGGTGCGGACAATTGGTAAGGATTATATCTATCCCCTGCCGGACATAATTCCGGGCATCTTCAGGCTCGTCCGACCAGAACAGATTGCAAATAAGACTTTTTTCATGAGCGCAGCGTATTTCCTCTTCATGCACACCACGGCCGAATTGAACATACCGGCAGGCGTATTTTTTCGCCAATTCAATCTGACGCATGCTTCCATCCTGGCTCATCAAACACGCGCGGGGAATTTCCGGAAAAAGTTCCATGGCTGTCTGAAGCACTGGACCGGCATCCCCGGCGATATAGGCAAGATGGATCAGCGCCTGTTCCCGCAAAATATTGCCCACCAGTTTGACCAACCGCCCCTCCGGACCCGCCTCCTTGACATGAATATTCAATCCGATGCGCCCGTCGATAAGCTCAATAACTTCTTCAAAGCGCGGCATGCGCACACCCCGCCATGCTGCGCCGCATTTAATGCCGGCGTCAAGCTGGCTGATTTCAGCCCATGTCATTTCGGCAATCATCCCTTTGCTGTTGGTCGTGCGTTCAACATCCGGGTCATGACACACCACCGGAACGCCATCCTTACTCAGCCAGAGATCAAATTCAATTTCATGGACGCCCAGCGCCAGGGCCGCGCCGAAGGCCGGCAGGGTGTTTTCAGGACAAGCCAGACTCAAACCGCGATGGGCACAGAGGCGGGGGAAGGGCGCCGACGTAATCTTCGCTTCCCTTTCTGATTTTGAAAGTAAACTCCGAATCGAACCCTCCTTAATCTCGCCATGCATCAATCATGGCCTGGACACTCTGCCAGGGAGTGTCCGGGAACAACGCGTCCACCGGCGACAGAATAAATCCGCCTTTATTGCCGAACACCTCCAAAGCGGTCTTGACCTCCGCCCGGATTTGTCCGGGCGTTCCCATGGCCAGGGTGACGCTGCTGTTGACCCCGCCGGCCACGGCCATTTTAACGCCGAACAGTTTTTTCGCCTTCGCCAGATCAACGTGATCCTGCACGGGATCAACATAGTAGAGCAAATCCACGCCGGCATCCATCAATTCCACCCCGAGCGTCATGACACCGGTCGTCATGACGTAGCCGAACTTTTTACCCGCCTTATGGGTCATTGCGGCCAACTCGGCAATGCGCGGCTTGAGGAACTTTTTAAATATGGACGGCGACCAGAAATCGGTGGAACTGTACCATCCCCGCTGGCAGACCATGTCCACCGGATATTGCAGCGCCAAGGCAGTGCGGGCTTTGTCCGCAGCATGAATAACACCCAACAATTTATCAAACGCATCCGGATGTTCCATGCAAAGCATGACCGCCCCTTCCGCGCCGGCAAACCAGACCGCCGCATCCATGCCGAAAGCCGACCAGGCCTGGACCATTACGCCCCTTTCCAATGCAAAACGCGAAACCTTGCTCATTCTTTCCGCGAACCATTTTTGCTGTTGCTGGTTTGGACCCTGGTAAAGCCATTTTATTTGCTCTACGTCAGAGGGCTCCGCAACCAAATGCCGTACCGCCCGGGGAATATTGAAATCTTCAATCAACGGAACGCAATCGGGTTGAACCACCCAGCCCGGCTTTTCTTCCTCGTTCGTTTTCTGGACGCTATGCCGTATTTTCCCGTCCGGAGTCTGATATTCGCGCGTCATGACTGGATATTTTCCATCGACTTTACCGACCGGCTGCAATGAATCGGCAAAGGTAACCTTGGCATCCTGGCTCCACGGAACGGAGACATCCAGGACGTCATCCATCCCCAGGGAAAGCCATGCTTCCGCGCGCTTGAAATCGTCCTCTATATTCCACGGTTGCGGGATTTTATGCAGATGCTCAAGCCTTCCGGAATACCAATATGTCCGTTTCTTTCCCTCCCGGCTCCAAGCCAAGTGGTCCGGCGCCCGGAATCCGAAAACCCAGGCGTAGAGCGGAACATGATCGGCCTTTTTTCCACTGATGGCCGCGAGCATTCTTTCGCGTGATGTCATTTTATTCGCCTCCGTGTTAGAATATGATTATTTTTAATATATATATATGTTCAATATATAGAACATGTCTGTAAAATGCAAGATTATTTCTTGTTAATTCTTATCCAACCGGCCCCCGGATCGCGCGCCCGACAGCAACGGACGCAAGTATTTTTTGGGGCGGCGCTAACAACTTGATTTGCCGGTCGGCTGATATTATCATTTAAATACACATCGTATCTGGTACAACTTAGTACCTGATATGTCAGGAACCGCGATAAAAAACAAGAAAAGGATTTACCACGGGAGGCACGGAGACACAGAGTAGCAGAGGTTGCTTGAAATCACC
>Ga0247840_10006643_pt1 | contig 16516 bp, 12 predicted proteins | sample LaCruzMarch2015__FD_192404 | JGI IMG/M metagenome (GOLD analysis project Ga0247840, IMG submission 192404) | Freshwater microbial communities from meromictic Lake La Cruz, Castile-La Mancha, Spain - LaCruzMarch2015_17m | ecosystem: Environmental > Aquatic > Freshwater > Lake | place: Spain... | reverse complement strand
GGCAGGGAAAAAAAGAGAAGCAAGATCCAGAAGATCGAATTAGGCACTACAATTGAAATGCATTTATTGATTATCAACGACTTACGTCGCTTTTAAGGTCAAATATAGGCGATTTTCGCCTATATTTTGCCCAATAATCGCATGTCGTAAGAAACTTGGGTTAGTGATGGAATCGCGGGATGAACAAGCTCCGTCTTGCCGTTGTGACCACCGTTGCGTTTGCGGCACTCGCCGCGCCAACTTTTGCATGCACCCGCGCCGTCCTGAAGCTCGACGGGGGGACGGTCCTGACCGGCCGCTCGATGGATTGGATGCAGGACATAGGCAACAATCTCTGGGTTTTCCCCCGGGGCATGAACCGCGACGGGGCCGCCGGTCCGAAATCTCTCAAGTGGAAATCAAAATACGGCAGCGTCATCACGACGATTTACGAGGTGGCAACGGTCGATGGGCTCAACGAAAAGGGCCTGGCGATCAACGTCCTCTATCTGGCCGAGTCCAACTACGGATCGGTCGGCGACAAGCCCCCGATGTGCATCTCCGTGTGGGGACAATATGTTCTGGATAATTATGCGACGGTGGCGGATGCGGTGCGGGATTTGGAAAAAGAACCTTTCCGGCTGGTGGCCCCGGTGCTCCCGAATGGCTCCCCGGCCCACGGCCATCTCTCGATGACCGATTCCTCGGGAGACTCCGCCATCCTGGAATACATCGACGGAAAGCTCGTCATCCACCACGGGCCTCAATACACGGTCATGACCAACTCCCCAGAATACTCGCAGCAACTCGCGATCAACCGCTATTGGGAAGGAGTGGGGGGAACGGCCTTTTTGCCAGGAACGTCCCGCGCCTCCGACCGGTTTGCCCGCACCTGGTTCGGCATCAACGCGGTCCCCCGCGCCGCCGACCCCAACTACATCAAGGCTGTTCCCGGCCAGGCAGTGGCGCTGCAGGGTGTGTCCAGCGTGCTGAGCGTCATCCGTTCGGTCAGCGTCCCGCTCGGCATTTCGACGCCCGGCCAGCCGAACATCGCGTCCACGATCTGGCGGACCGTGTCCGACAGCCAGCATCTCGTTTACTACTACGATTCGGCCACCGTCCCGAATACCTTTTGGGTCGAGCTGGCGAAGTTGGATTTCAGCCCGGGCGCGAAGGTGGTGCGCCTCCTGCTCACCGGCGGCAAGGTCTACGGGGGAGAAACCTCAAAATTCTTCGAGCCCGCCGAACCGTTCACGCCTTTGACGGCTTCCGCAAAATAGGAGGGAAAGGTATCAGGGGAGCGGATTGAAGGTCAGGTGAAAGGGCCGCCGGGAGCGGCCGCCCGCACATCGAGGGCAATCTGGCTGCGCAGGGCCTCGAGATCGGGAAACTTTTTTTCCGGGCGGAGGAAGCGCAGGAATTCGGCCTCGATGTCCTGGCCGTAAAGATCGCCGGAGTAGCCGATGAGGTGGACTTCGAGGAGCCGCTCGCCAGCCGTTTTCACCGTGGGGCGCGAGCCGATGTTGGCGACGCCCGGGACCACCCGGCCGCCGAAGTGGACCTGCACCGAATAAACGCCGTCCGGCGGAAATTGTTCGTTGTGGGCCGCGAGGTTGGCGGTGGGGAAGCCGAGCGTTTTTCCGAGCCCGTCGCCGGGCATCACGGTGCCGAGCACCGAGTAGCGCCTTCCGAGAAGGCGTCGGACGGTTTCGAGGTCGCCCGATTCCACAGCCTGGCGGATGAGCGTGCTGCTGACCGTGGAGCCGTCGATTTGCACGGGTTCGACCTCGGTGGTTTCAAACCCCAGCTCGTGACCGAGACGCCTCAGCATGTCCGCATCGCCGCGCCTCGCGTGGCCGAACCTCCAGCCTTGTCCCACGCAGATCCGGACGAGATGCTTCGCGGAGGCACCCAGTTGCCGCAGAAAATCCTCCGCCTCCACCGCGGCAAAATCCTTGTCGAAGGGGATGACGAGGACCGCAGAAATTCCGAGTTCCTCCATCAGGCGGAGTTTGTGGCGGGTGGAAGTGAGGAGCCGGGCGGCCTGCCGGGGCCGAAGGATCTTCGAGGGGTGGGAGTCGAACGTGAGAGCGACCGCTGTCCCGCCTGCGGCTTTCGCGGAAGCCAAAGCGGATTGCAGCACCGCCCTGTGGCCGAGGTGCATGCCGTCGAAAACGCCCGCAGCGACGACCAGCGGACCGGGAACCGAAGCCAGACCACCCATGTCGCTGAAGACGTTCATTTCGCCAATCGGGTTTGAACCAAGAAGGCCACGGAGGGTGGAACAAAATATCGGCTCATAAAAATGCTGCTTCAAAATCAGCTATACCGTGTAAGCCAACCCCAGCAACTCGCATCTCGCGATTGTCCCGTGTGGCATCTCTGTTCGACGCGATGCAATCCAGATTCGCATGGACTCTTCTGCATCTGACTCTGATTTTTTGACTCCTTCTTTTGGTGTGGGTGCGAGTTGTGTGGCGAGTCGATCCGGGTCCAAGGAGGTTTCATCCACGGTTGCCGAGCCGTTCAGGATGACACGCACGACGGATGAGGATGTGGGTTGTTCTGGCCGGTGCCAAGTAACCCGGTAGCGGGCTTCCACCACGTTTGGCTTGCCTCCGGCGCTTGGCAGAACCGCGGTATCGGCATCGAAGGGCGCGTTTTGCAGGTAGATGAGGAGCGCATCCACGAGCGGATGGCCGATGCCGAACAGCTCGCATTTTTTGGTTCTTGTGGCGAGCGAGCGGTCGAACGTCACCATATCGTATTGCGCGTTGATCTGCGAGAAGCCCTTGAGGCAGTCCGGCGTGACGATCTGCCAGAAATCGCCAGTTGGGAGGACGCTGCCACCGAGACGGATAACAGCCTCACGACACCAGAGGCCCAACTGCGCGAGGTGAAACTGTCCGGTGATTTTCCGGTAGTGATCGAGATTGAAATGGGTCAGGTCTTGTGAGAGCTGGGAAAGCGCGTCTCTCGCCTCCTGAGCCTGGTGCATCATCTCATCGATTTCGCGCTCAGTGCGCTTATAGTCTTTGTCCAGCAGGGCTTGCCGGAAGAGCTGTTGGTAGTTCGGGCTGGAGCCGAGGTAGCCGAGGATCTCGGTGCGAAAGTCTTCCAGAGGTTCTCCGGTTTCCGGGTCCGTTTTTCCGATGGCTTGCGCGATCGCGAATAGCTTGCTCGCCAGGAGGCTGTAGATGCGATCCTCCACGGTGTCTTTTGCCACCAGATTGTAAACTTGGGAAACGTCTTTTTGGCCAAAGCGGTGGATCCGCCCGATTCTCTGCTCCACCGCCATGGGATTCCATGGAAGGTCATAATTGAAGAGGATGCGCGCGCACTGGAGATTGATTCCCTCGCCGCCTGCAGATGTGCAGATGAGAAACTTTGCTCCGTTTTCGTCCCAAAAACTTTCCGCAGCCGCGATCTTGTCTTCCAGCGGGCCGCCCTTGATCGTGGCGATTCGCTCGTCCCCAAAGATCCGGGCGAGTTCGAGGCGGAGAAACTCCAACGTTTCCCGGTATTGGGTGAAGATGATGAAGCGTTCTTTTTCGTTTGTTGCCCGAAGCTGGGAGATCACAGCCAGCAGCCGGTCGAATTTCCGATCCGTGCCTTCCGGGACCAGCCGCACCAGCTCGCGCACTCGGGCTGTCTCGTCGGGAATTTCTGCATCGGCATAGACACCCTCGTCGCCATCCTCGTCAGCATCGAGCGACCATTCCGTGCTCTCCTCGGCCTCCGTGAGCTTGCGCACGATCCGTTGGCGCACCTGGGCGATATAGGCGTCCGCATCGGCATCGTTGATCGTCGTTTGTGTGGTGGTCAGGATTTCGCGGGACAAGATGCGCATCTCGTCTTGAATGCGGACGATCTGGGCTGGTATGGCGGGGTCGAAATTGTTTTTCCGCTTTTTCTCCAGTGCAATCTGCTCGCGCACGAGCAGCACGAGCAGTCTTCGCCGCAAAGCTTGCCGGATCGCTCGCGGGCTGGAGGACATCATCTTTTGAAAGGCCGTCATGACGAAGCCCACCGCGCGCTGGGCACTGGTTGTTCTGCCCGACTTTCCCATGCCCGAAATTTCGTAACCGGTCTTGAGGTAGTCGGTGAGTTGCTCGTAGAAGCGCTGTTCCCGCAACGCTGGTTCAAAGGATTCCGTGTGAACCTGACGCCGGACGAAAAGTGCGTTGCCCTGGGCATCGGTCACCTCGCGTTTGGTTCGCCGGATCATCACGCGATTGAGCAGGCTGCGATGTTGGAGCAATGCCTGCGGCGAGTCGAAAAGATGATCATCCAAAAGGTTGATCAGCGACCAGAACTTATAGTTGTCACCCTGGTGCGGCGTGGCGGACAAAAACATGAGATCGCGTGTGTGACCGCGCAAGGCTTCCAGCAGCCGGTAGTTTTGCGTCGCCTGAGTTTTCGTGCCGTAGCGGATGCGGCTGATATGGTGGGCCTCGTCCACGATGATCAGATCGAACCTCGGCCCCGCGAGCACGCGTTCCATGCGAAGCGGGCGCTTGAGGGTGTCAATGGATGCGATGACCTTGTGCTTGTTCTCCCAGGTGGCGGGAGCATGGTCCTGAAAATCGATGCCGAGCACTTCAAACTCCAGTCGAAAGCAACCGCGCAGCTCCGATTGCCAGTTTTTGACAAGCCCTGCCGGGGCGATAATGAGAACGCGGCGGGCCTCGCCGCGGGCCACCAGCTCCCGGATGATCATGCCGGTTTCGATGGTCTTCCCGAGCCCGACCTCATCGGCTACGAGCAAACGCCGACGTGTCATTTTCACCACATCATAAGTGAGCAGAATCTGATGCGGCAGGAGTTGTGTGCGGGAATTTGTGAGCTCTCCGCCAGTATTGCCAAGGGCAAATTGCCAGGCGAGCTGGCGGAGAAGAAAGTCCTTGGGGTTGTCGAAATTTCCCTGTGCCAGCTTGTCCCAGGGAGACAGGACTGGTTCGAGGCGGTTGGCAGGAAGCGTCTCGACCCTCCGGCCCTGGCGGTCTTCGAAAATCACCTCTGCGATATGGAAGCCTTCGTCCTCGCGGATCCGGCAGACTTCACCGACGCCGAGCTCCCAGCGTCCAGACACCCGGACCCTGTCATTCACCTTCAGGCTCTGGCGATACAAGGGCGTCGCGTTCACGACAGACTTTCTCCAAATTCGTAGAGAGGACCCCCCCCGGCTTCCCGGACGACCGGGTTCGAGCCAAAGAGCTGCCAGAGCGGAATCCGTCTGTTCAGCCGATTGTAGGACGCAAAGATCTGTCCGTCGGCCCCAAGGTCCAGCTTCATGCGCAGCGGCACATGGATGAGACCCAACCGGCTGACTTCTTCGGCACAGGAGCTGAGGCGGCGGCGGATCTGCCGGAGGAAGTCCAACGGCTTTGCTTCGTGGATGCCTTCGTTTTGGTCGAGCTGGGTGAGCAGGTCGTCCAGACCGGTAAGCGTGAGCGCCTGCGCGCGGGTGAAGGGAAACGGGTCTTGCTCAAACTCGCGGAGGAGATCGAACAGCCCGAGGTGGATCGGGTTTACCTTCACGGGCGCATCAGTATGAAAAACGAGGTATCCGGCCATAGGAATTAAGAGTTTTAGACTGGATTAACAGGACTGGGTGTGAAGAACTTGCCCATCCATTCTTCGGTGTAAAAGGGCAACAGTTTACCGCAGGGCACGCTCCAGCGGTTGGGATCGCGGGTATTCAGGTATTCCAACGCGGCCCGGATGGCTTCGCGCTGTGCGCCGAAACGGTTCACCAGCACGTCGAGCCGCTCGCCGGTATCCGCATGGGCAAGCAGGAGGTGCAGCACATCCACCAGATTTGGCCCAACCACGACTTTCACGGTTGATTCGAGCCCGGGCAGAGCTTCCTGAACAAATTCGGGAACATCGGCCTTGAGGAGATCCATGAGACCCGCAAGACGTTCCGTGGGGGTTAGAATCTCGTAGGTCCGCCCGCCTTTGAGCCTGCCCTTTCGCAAAAGCGGTGGTTTGTGATCCGTAAGATCGCTCACTTCAAACACGCCGCGCGTCAGCTTGCTGATGCTGTCCACCGAGACCTCACGTTTGTCGCAGAGTGCCAGCAACCACACTTGGGTGAAGGCATCCGTGCTTTCCAGCTCGCTGGGAAGCGGGTTATCCGTGCTGACAATCTGCTCGACCATCACCCGGATGTCCTGGAGCGCGGCCTTCAACGGAAATGGCTGGCCGTCCCAATCGATCACCGCACCGTAGTGCCGCGAATACACTTCCAGGCACTTGCCGATCAGCACCATCCGCACATCCGGGTCCGGAAGCCGCTGGCCACCGTAACGGCCGGATTCGATACGCTGGATTTCCTGCCGGGCTTTTTGCCTCACAATCTGGCGCAGCCCAGCCCAACTCCGCTTCGTGCGGAGGTCTTCGGTGCGGACTTTGCGACAGACGTGAATCAGATCATAAGCGATCGCCTCGTTGTCTTGAAGATGCAGGGATGACTCGCCTTCGGATTGGATGGGGTAGATCGCCTCGATCCCGAAACCAGAGTCCATGACAGCGCTCAAAAGATTGCTCCAAGCAGCGCCTTCCGCATGGTGAAATGTGAAGGCCATCAATCCATTATCATTCAGCTTTTCGTGGCACTTTCTAAACACGGCTTCCAATCCCTCGCCAAAGTCATCAACAGACACGCCCCGTGATTTGTTCTCAACAATCTCCGCAAGCTTTGGGGTATGCTCCGGAAGGAATGCCGGATACCGCTCCTTCAGGGCCAAGCGAAGCCATACATAGAAAAAATCAGCCAACTCGGCATAATTCACGTTGTCAGCATAAGGAGGGTCTGTGATCACGAAATCCACCCCTTTCAGTTCACCCTCTGCGAGCGTCCGGGAGTCTCCACATCGCAGGTTTGCGGACCTCTCAGTTAAGATAATCTCCTCTGTATGGATTGACGAGGCCTCTGCGGAACTTCCGTCGTAACACCGCACAAGTTTCCCATCCGCGGTATATGAGCAATCCTCGGGTTGCTGTCCCCACAGCTTCCCTTTTCGGACAATTTGAAACCACGGCACAAATCCTTTGCCAAATGCGACTCCCCATACATGATCCTCGCAGGGAGTCATTTTCGGTTGAAAGTCATGCCTGGAAAAAACGCCCTTCGCAGATTCGCTTTTACTCTGGTTCGTTTTATACCGTGCAAAGACATTGCTTCCCTCCAATAACGAGAAATAGGCGGACAACAACATCTCCTGGCAGGAAAGGTTTGTTTCCTTATTTATTCCTTGCAGCAGACTGCTTAACGCCAGCAGTTGCCTCGGCGTAAACATTTGGTGCCAGAAGCGGTAGTGATGTTCATTCAGTCTGTCCGTTTCTTGGCCAGAGGGCACCTCGCTCTTCGGATAAGGCAACCCGTCCCGATACTTGTGCCACGAAGCCTCCGCTTGGGCAAAGAGCGCCTGATCAGCGGGCGCATGGCGGGCATAATACTTGCCGCTTTGTTTCCAGACAAGATTGTGAGTCGGCGGGACATAGGGGCCGACATATTGGACATCCGTCGCCCCGGCGGCTTCCTCGCCGTCCGGTGCATTGTCGTCATCCGGCGAGGGATCATCAAACAGATCACGCTCGGACTTGCGAAGGTCCGGATCGTTGATGGGGTGGCAGCACGGCGCATAAGCTTGGATGCCGTAGGCGTGCATGGGGAGGAGTTGATCCTCCGGCAATGAGCGGATGGAGTCGATGATGGCGTCGTTGTTCCCGCAATGGGGGCAGACGAATTTCCCTTTGCCCGTCACATGGCCCGCATGGGGGGTGAACGTGTGGCCGGCAGGGCTCGTGACGGTGGCCTCGTCCGGCAGTTCCCCGCGCCACTGGAATACTTCCTCGCTTTTCGGGCAGAGGAGCACGGTGAGCGGGACTTTTTTGCGCTGCGGTTTTTTCTTTTTTCCGGTCTTGGCATCCAAGAAGGCCGCCGGGATTTTGACGATCTCGTAACAATGCGGGCAGCAGACGTGACTTTTCGGCAAGGTTCCCCATCGAACCGCAGCCTGTGTGCCATCCGAGTCACCCTGCGCGACGTAAAGCCCGCCGTCGGGATGAGCGTATGTCCAGCGGGCGCTTCCCTTGCCATTGGAATTGCGCGCGCTGTTCAGCATGGCACGCGGATCCGCCGTGAGAGCGGCGGGTTCGATTTCCCAGTCGAAGGACTTTTTGCAGCGGGGGCAGGTGCAATCGGAATGATACCGGATGCTCGGGCTCTTGGCCGCCACGACGTAATCGGAAAAGAGCGGCACCTGTTTCCGGCAGGTCGGGCTGGTGCAGATCGCCGACTTGACCCAGAACGTGTAAATGGTGTCCGACTGCAGAAGGTCGGACGAGGGTTCATGCACCCAGGGCACGGCCGTCTTGTAGAGATCCAGCAGCGTCTCGCGGAGGGGTTTCCCAGACCAAGGCACGATGCGGTTCGCCAAGCACTCAAAAGCCGCATCAAGCTCGTTCAAATCCACGGGCTCAACCTCGGTCTTGACGATGAACCATGCGACCGGATTGAGATCAATGCCCACCACCTTGCATCCCAGCCGCAGTGCCTCCACCACGGTCGTCCCTCCACCCATGAAGGGATCCAGCACAACCTTGCCTCTGGTATCCGGGTCGTTGGAGTGGTCTTTGTAAAACTCCTCCATGATGTTCGTGCCTGCGGGTTTCAGGGCACCGAGAAGAATCGCCCGGAAGACACAGGAGGCCCGGCGTGCAAACCATTTGTGCATCTGGTAGATCGGCTTGAACGAATTCCGTTCCGGCACGGCCAGCCGGTTGATCTCGACAATGGGAAAGTCCTCTTCGATGGCGCGTTTCATGCGGTGACCTTGTGCCCGAAGGGAGTGGATTGGTGAACAATTTTGGACTTACCTGGTTCTTTTCCCTGGCGGTCCAGAAACTGAACGCAATCCATAAAATGGATGACCATCTGCCCGCGGGTCTTGGCCGGAGCCGTGCTGTCCACGATCGCTCGTCCGAGGCAGAGCCGCTGGCTGCGATCCGCATGGTTCAGGAGGCGCGGAGAGCTGATCTCCGTGATCCAGATGTAGCGGGGAAAGTCGAGGCGGAGGATCTCGTCTCCGAGGCCACGGTGGAACCGTCTGCTTTTGACATCCCGCCTCAGGCTGGCTTGGAATGCCACAGATGAGGCAAGAAAAGTTCGGTATTCAAGCTGGTCCATGCAGTCGGCAAGGTCCGGACGTGCGGCTTTGAAAATATCCCGCCAAGTCGGGAGTGTCGGGTTGCCGGTGTTTTGAGCCAGCAACTCCTCAATGCTCTGAACGGACATCGCTTCCGCTTCCTCTCCCCGCAGCGTCACTTCCCTTGGGACAACGGCGATAATGGACCGTACCTGGTTGAAAGACAACAATCCCGGAGGTTCGGTGAAGAGCGGCATCCGTATGTAGGGGCCGGTATTGTCATTGTGAACGATCCACTCGGGGATACGCTGGATGGCGACCGACCCGCCTGCGCCGGGATCGTAGGTGTGCCCGATGGCGACCAAGGCATGGTTGTTTGTAGCCAGAATGACCGGCAGCCCGCTTTCGATGTAGCGGTAGGTGATATCGGCGAGTTTTGCAGTGAGTTGACGATGCTCTTGGATTTTTCGGTCGGCCTCCGAGGCTTGGGGATCGATCGGAAAGGCGCGCTCGATGTGTGGTGAACAGGGTCCCAGCCCCTCACGGAATTGCCCCCACGCGAAAAACCCCATGCCTTCCAACGCATCGAGCATCTGCGTCACGGTGAGCCCGAACTCCGCGGGGAAAGCCCGGCCATGGGCGCTTTTGGCCTTGGCGAGGTGGTTGATTTCCGAAGGCAAAAACTCGCGATGCCCGAAGTGCCGGGCCATGTAGCGCGCAACCATCCAGAGGGAAGCCTGGGCACAGGCACCAACCTGAGTGTCCTGTTGCACGAACGGCATGCCATCAATGCAAAATGCCTCCCCCAGAAGGTGCGAGTCAAAGGCAGCTTTGCAGTGAATGAACTCCCGATCCGGATCTCCAATGGGAGGCACGAGCACGGTTCGCCCCATCCGCTGGAGGTCGGTCGGACGGAGCACGATGAAACCGAGGTAATGATTGGAAAATCTCCCGAAATTCTGGCGAATGCGTGGTGAAATCGCACAGGAAAAGAAGTGAAGCCGGACACATCGAGCCGGATAGCTTTTGAACGCCTTGCTGTAGAAGGCAGAAAACTCATCCTGATAGTCCCGATCAACATAGTCGTATTCGAAAATCGCGGTGGTAGCTCCCCATGGTGCGGACCGAAGCGCGGAAAGTGTCGTTTCCAGAGGCCAGTGGTTGCCCTCGAATGGGAGAGCAACTTTCCGCACCTCCTGAATGAAGGAGGGATCCGCAATAGGAATAATCTGGAGTTGCTTGATCATGGCCATGAAAAAGGGCATTGCCACCCTGCGGCGGCAATGCCCGAAATAGAGCGGTTTTGAGCGCTGTCAGCTACCTCAAGACGCACCGCTGAAACTCTTCCCAAGATCTGGCCCGCGCATCCGCGTAGGCATCGACTGCCCGGGCGACCCCCGCGTCCACCCGCTTCCAGTATTCGTCCCAGTTGGTGGATTTGATCGCGGCTTGCGCTTGCTTCCAGATTTCGTTTTCCGTTCCCTGCTCGCGGCGGGAGCGGCTTCGGATGACTGTAGGTGGCATGATCTTTTTGAAAGGATGTAGGCTGAAAGTGATTAAAGACCTGCGACAAGGAACGTAGCAAGGCAAAAAATGCAAGGGGAAACGACGGGGGGAGAACCCAACCCATGAAGTGAAGTAGCCCGTCGAATCCAGCGCCGCCGGAGGAAGCGGTGAATTGTTGAAAAAATGCCGGGCGTGTCATCATGGGTCAGATGATGTCGGAGGGCTTGTAAATCACCAGCCCCTGGACCTGATCAAAATTGGGATCGGCGGTGGCGAACTCCTTGATGCCGAGACGTCGGGCGACGGCGAGGTTCAGGGAATCATTCGTGAGAAGTCCGAATTGGGATTGGATCTCGAGAGCGGCAAGGAAATCTCCGGGCAGAACGGGTTCGCAGTGGAGTCCCCCATTGAGAATTTGCCGGACGTCATCCGCATAGCTTGAGAGGGATCGGACCAGGGCGGGGCGTTCGCTCATGGTTCGGGCGGGATTCGTACCGGCGATTCCCATTTCCTTGCACTCGATCATCATCATTCGGTGGGAATACTCGGCCAATACAATGGTGGTAATCACCCCCTGCACCAAGGAGGCCGCGCATGAGCGCAGCAGCCTGATGGCCTCCTGGGACTTGGCCCGCCGACTGTAGATGAGCAGGTTTGTGTCGATGAAGACGGTGCTGCCCGGAAGAATGCGGTCGAGATTCATTGGTCGTAGTAGTCGAGTTCCATGATCTGTTTGAAATCTTCGTCGTTGATTTTGACCGGCGGCTTGTCGAGAAATCGCTGGAGGCCACATTTGACCGCCGACGCTTGGTTTTTCTGGTGGAGGTAGGTCACCACAGCGACTTGAATCAGCTCGCTGATGGGCTTTTTCTCGCGGGCGGCAGCGACCTTGAGATCTTGAAAGACGTCTTCTTCAAGCTGTGTTCCAATTTTGACTTTCATGGGTTGTGCGGGGTTGAGACAGGATTCACAGCGGTGAAAAAAGCAAGAGGTTGGACAGGATTCACAGGATTTTCAGGATTCAGAGGAAAGAAGATTTTCATGGTATGTTTGGTTTTCTGAAATCCTGTTGAATCCTGTAAATCCTGTCTAAGAATTCTGTCTGCCTTTCTTCATCTGGGTTCGAGTTCGATCCAAGGGACAAGGACTTCCAACAGCGAGAAGCCTTCATGCTGGTAGAGACGGCGCGAACCACCACCCTGGGCGCGGGCGCGAACGCGTCCCCGGAGCATGGCAAGACGCTCGGCAGGAAAAAGCTGAAGATCAGGATGCGCAACAGGCATATCTTCCTCTGCACCAAAGCGACGTTGCCGGGCTTGTCCCAGAAGCGCGGCTGCATTGGAGGAGCGACTGGATTCCAAACTGCTCCCGAAAAAGATGTAACCATGATCGCTCGTGATCACGGTGGGCAATCCCGGCGGGAGGGATTGGACCGTATTTTTCCAAAGCGTGGGGATGTGGTGTACGTGGAACGTGGCAAAGAGATCCTCGAACCGGGCTTCGTCGTTTTGGAACAGTCGATCCGGATACGTGGACCACAGAAGCAGGCTGCGGCCGGAGGGATACCGGTCCCGCATATTGGGTTGGTCCAGATAAAAGGCATCCGTGTTATGGGATGCAAGCAGGGCATTGCTGGGGAGTCGTGAGGGAGCGGTTTCTTTTCCTACAACGCGCTGCTCAACGAAGGCCACTGTCTCCGTTGGGACGCAGGTGGAAATGACCTGGCACTTCTTGACCCGGAGGCCGCTCGCATGTGCCTGGGCCAGCAGAAGCGGTAACTCGCGCAACGAAAGGCCGTCGAAAACCACAACGGCGCGGTTTTGTGCCGATGGCAGCTCTTCATCCAGACCCAACCATGCACGGGGGGAGGGAGCCGATTGAACAGATGCAACGAGTTCATCCCAAACCTTCGGAGCCCCGGTGGTGATGATTTCCTCCAAACGACAGACTGCGGCTTCACCCTCACGGAGATACTCCGCAAGCGACAAGGAGGTATAGCGCTCCGGCGAAAAAACCTGGCCTGTCAACCAATCACGGATGCCAGGAAGGCGTTCACTCTCAGAGAGCAAGGATTCGATGGGAAAATCTGGAGCGGGCATGGAAAATCAGGTTGTTGCGGAGTCCAGGGTGACAGTCACGCGGCAGGATCCGGGAGAGAAGTCCGGGAGGCGCTCGACCATGTCTTCAACCTGGGGCTTGGAAAAGCTGCCGTCGAACTCAAGCGATGCCTCCCCCGAAAAGTGCCCCGGCCCTGCCAATGATCCGCGGACGAATGACGGCAGGGTGGATATTTCTGTATCCCGCGCATCAAACGTAATGGCGAAGCGAACGCGCAAAGCCTTCGCCGCACCACTGTCCTCCAACAAGCGCGCCACCTCCTGCCGGACAGCCAAACGCGAAGTCAGAAAGGTTGTCTGCAAAGTAGCTCCGCCCTCCGATGACGGGCTATCCGGATTTGGCCACGCCGGAGGCAAAGGTGGTCCCGATTGGGAACCCCCACCCGGAGAAGGTGTGGGATGCGGTCGTGGGCGCTCGGCGCTGGGCTGATCAAACGGCGCAATCAATGTCGCCTCGCCCAAGCGGTCATCTGAAGGCGGGCGGACTCCACAATACCGACCGGGATTGGGCCAAGCCGGGTGACTCAGCCCAGCAACGCTACCCTGCTCCACGACACTGAGCACGGCTTCCCGAAAGCCGGTGCTGCTCAAAATCATGGGAAAGCCCAATGTCTGACGATATTCGTTCTCCACCGCCGAAGTCTTTTTTCCCAGCAATTCCTGGATCCTGCCGGTGATGTGCTCGGCCAGGAGCGTGCTTGGGAACAGTGTGCGGCGCAGGTGATCGAGGATCTGCTCCGCAGATGCTGCTGGGGGAAGCGGCTCGCGCTGCACATCACAGTCGGCCGGGGTGGAGCCATATTGGATGATTTGAACGAACGCAAAATTCGTCTTCTTCAAGTTGTCCAGGGCAAACCGGCGGTTCTCGGTAGCGATGCGCTGAAACTCGTCGCGCTTTTCAGCCGAGTCCGCACTCCGAACCAACAGCTCCGCAGCGCGAGCATCCTTCGCATACTTCAGTAGATTGGCATTCGAGCGAAGATTGACCTTTTCATCGCGGGGCTCGACAAGAACCACCGTGTTTCTCGGCACTTCGAGCCCCCAAAAAAGCCCATGGACATCGCTGATTGAAAGGCGCGATGGCGCAATCACAAGACAGGTGTCTTTTTTCGGGCGCGACTTGACCTGGGCCTGGCAGTTTTCCACGGAGCCAAAGAACACGGCCTCCCGATCCCGAAGAATCTCCGTGCGCCACCAATCCGTCACTTGCTCCCACGCCTCATCATCTGAAACACTGATCGCCCGGTAACGGACTTTCGAGTGGGCGTTCTCCTTGGTATCGAAAAATAGGCTGCCGTGGCGTTCGTGAAAATAGGAGCCGAGGCTCCTGAACGTATTCAACGCCAGTGTGAACTGGTTGTAATCACCATCCGGCGCGATGACCTGTCGGGCCAATTCGCTTTCCAATATACCGGGTTCCTTCGGCGAAGGGGCCAGGCTCGCAAGCAAGACCGCAGCCGTGATGCGGTCAGCGAAGGGAAGGTGTTGGAGCTCCTTGAGATTCGATTCGGCGCTGCTGACCAGGTTTTGTGCGGGATCGAGATCGGCCAACCAACTTCGCATCTCAGGGTCCAGCAAACTGGCATCTGCCATCGTGATCAAATGAGTGGCCGACGACCGCGCGCGAATAAGCGCCGCAAGGAATCCAAGGACGCCGCGGGTGCCTTGAAATCCCCCCTTTGATTGGCGGATCCGCACGAGCGCCACATCCAGCAACTCCGGCGAGAACGGATAGCATTCCCGCATCTGCTCAGCGTATCCCTCCGGAAGTTCAATCCCGAAACGTTTCCAGGTATTCAGATAGCTTTGAATGATGGATTCGATTTCAGGTGACGCATCTAGCGGTGATTTGGCAAACAGGCGGTGGAACAGGATTTTTCGGCGATCTGAAGAGTCTTGGAAACGAAGTTCCACGCGGGACACGCGTTTGAGCGTCTGGCCAGGCTCCTGACTCCCGTCATAAACAGAGGCGATCAAGGCAACGTTGGATTCAGCCCGATTTGCCTCCTCGGAGATCATCTGAAGGAAATTCAGATTCCGCTGACGAAGGGCTGCGTCGGAGATTGATCGGATCCCGCTTTCCAACTCATCCAAGATAAGGATGAGTTTATCTTTGCCCACAGCCTTTCTGAACTCATCGATGCTGGGCGGTTGATCCACACGGAACTTGGCACCGATTTCACCGCCGATGACGCCCCAAAGTGACTCGAGGGGGAAATCCGTGAACTTCTTCCAGATAACACGAGCATGTTCGGGCGCTGAGAATTTCAAACTGTTCGAGTCGAGCCAGGATTGGAGCGCCGCTCCACTGCGTATGAGATGCAGCGGAACAAGCAGGGCATGGGACTTGCCAACGCCTTTGGGACCTTCAGCAAGAAATAGTCCTGCAACTGCCTCATCAGACTGCAATCGTTCCTGCAAGCCCAAGATCAATCGTCGCAACTCTCCGGACACAAATGTGGAATCGAAAAAATCCTTTGCTCGCGATTCCAACGCCTTTTTCTTTGCGTCCGAGATGCGTTCCAGATCGATCACTCCATGTAGGCGACCGGATAGAACTTCGGAGCGTGGCTGAAGAAGATCCTTGATCATCCAACGAGCATTCATTTTTCATCTAGACGCGTCAAGAAAAAAAGAATATTCTATTTATCTAATTGATCGGGACGGCAAATTCCAAGATTCTGACCCCAGTTTGACCATCACGCGCCGCGCAGCCTGGAAACGGCGGGGAGGCTCATCACGCGGGAGGCGACCGCCTCCAGGGGGCCGGCCTTCAGCTCCTCGACCGTGATCGCCCCGTCCACGTTGAAACGTCCGGATTTTGTGCGGCGCAAAGATTTCAGGTGGGCGCCGCAGCCGAGTTCCTGCCCGATGTCATGGGCGTAGGTGCGGACGTAAAACCCCTTGCTGCAGACGACCCGGAAATCGATTTCGGGCAGGCGGACGGCCTGAATTTCGTGCGCGTAGACGTGGACGAACCGCGGCTCGCGCTCGACCACTTTTCCCTGGCGGGCGAGCTTGTAGAGCGGGACGCCGTCCTTCTTGATCGCGCTCACCATCGGCGGCATCTGGTAGAAATCGCCGTGAAACTTTGCGAACGCGGCATCGATCTGCTCGCGGGCCAGCTCCGGAACAGGCCGGGCCTCGGTCACAACTCCGTCGGCGTCCTGGCTATCGGTGACTTTCCCGAGCTCGAGGGTTCCCACGTATTCCTTGTCCTCGCTCATCAGCAGGTCCTGGATCTTGGTGCCGCGGCCGATCGTGATCAGAAGCAGCCCGGTGGCCAGCGGGTCGAGCGTGCCGCAATGGCCGACCTTTTTCGTGTTGAGCGCCCGCCGCGTGATCGCGACGACATCGTGCGATGTCATCCCGGTCGCCTTGTCCACCAACAATACCCCGTCAATCTCGTTTCCTGATTTCATCGCTTACAGCTTTTAAAAATTCTTCCCTCACCGCTTCCAGTGTTCCGGAGACGCGCGCGCCCGACGCCATCGGATGCCCGCCGCCTTTGAACATCTGGCAGATTTTGCACACGTCGAGAGCCGGGTCTTTCGACCGGGCGCTGACCCGGACTTTCCCCTCCGGAAGCTCCTCGAAAAAAATCGCGGCGCGCACGCCATCGATCGAGCGGAGCTGGTCGATGATCCCCTCGTTGTCCTCCGGGATGACGCCGAGTTGGGCGACGTCCGCGAGGGTGAGGGAGAAGGTGGCGATCCGGTCCCCGCAATGGAACTCGGCCTTGTTAAGGGCGAAGCGGAG
>Ga0247840_10006642_pt1 | contig 16517 bp, 11 predicted proteins | sample LaCruzMarch2015__FD_192404 | JGI IMG/M metagenome (GOLD analysis project Ga0247840, IMG submission 192404) | Freshwater microbial communities from meromictic Lake La Cruz, Castile-La Mancha, Spain - LaCruzMarch2015_17m | ecosystem: Environmental > Aquatic > Freshwater > Lake | place: Spain... | reverse complement strand
AAGAACGGGGGGTGGGGGGGGGGGGGGGGGGGGGTAGCTACTGCCGCAGCGTGGAGGGGGCCTATCCAGGCAACTGGGCTTATCAAGGATTACTTTAAACATTGACCCACCCGTACGATAACCAGGGATGATGAAAGATTATGAGAATCAGAAACGTTTGTTTATGGATTAATGAATACTCTCCTCTCACGGATAAAGTCAATATTATTTAAAGGGAAAAGATGCTTTTTTAATGTCTGAAATAATCAACTTTCAATGTAAATGTTCCGGTTAAAAGGTCTTGAAAAGCCGGTAATGAAATTTCTTGATTCAGGGATGACATCATGTTAACAAAAAACTACATTTGGAGAGATATATCATCTGCCATAGATTCTGTTTTAATAACCATAATTATTATCATTAAGGAGGTGAATGACGGCGTTTGACAAGGCGATGTAATAACGCACCATAATCATTTTTGATTCACGGTTTAAAGGAGGGAACCTTATGCCAGATGTCTTCAAGGATTATGTAAAAAACAAGAATTCCAGACCCGGCCCTTTGAAGGGGGTGCGGGTTCTTGAGGTCTGCACGCTCCTCTTCGGACCGGCTGGGCCTTCATTTATGGCCTCCCTGGGGGCTGAGGTGATCAAGATCGAACTCCCCCCCATGGGCGATGTCACCCGTTCGCTGAATCCTTTCGGCTGGTTTTACAAAGAACAGGGTCCCATGTTCATGCACATCAATAACTCGAAATACTACATGGCCCTGGATCTTCATATTGACTGGGCTCAGCAGATTTTCAAGGAATTGGCCGCCAAGTCGGATATCATCGAATTCAACCTCCGTCCCGCGGTGACAAACCGCTGGAACATCGGTTATGAGGATATCAAAAAAGTTAATCCCGGCATCATCTATATCGAGAAGAACGGCTTCGGCCAGTGGGGCACGTATGCCGAGCAAGACCGGCCTTCCAACGACGGCGCCGCGCAGGCCCTCTCCGGATACGCCTGGATGTCCAGTTTCCCCAAGCGTCCGCCTCTGAAACAGAGCATCTGGATCTGCGACGTATTCGGGGCCATGATGGGAGAAGTGGCGGTCCTGGCAGCTCTGCATCACAAGAGGAAAACTGGGAAGGGACAATTTATCGAAATGTCTCAGACCGAGAACATCATGCGCGCCATGGGGTGGGTTTGGCCTTATCAGCAGATGACGGGCAATGGCGTGGAACCGTCGGGTAACCGTGACCAATGTATATGCCCCGCCGATACTTTCCTCTGCAAGGACGATTTGTTTGTCGCCCTGGCGGCCCCGGCCCCGGATGAATTCAAGGGGCTGTGCAAGGCGATGGGCAAGTCTGAATTGGCTGATGATCCGCGTTTCAAGGAGCATACCCAGCGGCTCGAAGGGGAAAATGCTTTGGCGATCCTGAAGATCATCGCCGACTGGGTACGTACGAAAACGGCGAGTGAAGTCGAAGAACTGGGCAAGCAGAGCGGTTTTGCCGCTACCCGCCTCCACAATTCCCGAGATATGTGCGAAGATCCCCAGCGCTGCGCCCGGGGGTTTGTAAAAGACCTGGATGATCCCCTCTATGGAAAGTACAAGGATCATGAAATCCCGATCATGATGTCCAAGACGCCACCGAAGCACCGCTGGTCGGTCAGGCCGGTCGGTTTCGACAATGATTTTATCATGACGAAGCTTCTGGGCCGGAACCAGGCGCAGATAGACGAACTTTATCTGCATGGGATCCTCGGTAAATGGAAGGACGCACAGGGGCGTCGTCCCCCGTCTGATTGGGATGGACAATCAGGCGCAATCTTGAGGAGGTGAGGCGCTATGGCAGAATATAAAAGACCAAAATGGGCGGAATGGGCCGATTATGTCCGGTCGCTTGATGATCCGGTGAAAAACTTCGAGAAGCCGGAGGCCCTGGATGATTTGGTTGTATTGGATTTGAGTTCCCGGAGCATGGCCGGATGTTTCTGTTCATCCCTCCTTGCCGAGCTGGGGGCGGAGACGATTCGTATCGAACCGCCCGGGGGTGATCTGGTGCGGACCTACTCTCCCAACGGCGTCATGCATCGGGGCACCGGCCTGGCTTACCTCCAGGAAGGGCGGAACAAGTATCATGTCACCCTCGATCTCGACAAGGAGGAGGGCCGGGAGATGCTCAAGTGCCTCGTCGGGGCCGCTGATATTCTTATCGAAACCTATCCCGCCGGAGTTATGGATGCCTGGGGAATCGGCTACGAGGAACTTGCCAAGATCAATCCGCGCCTGATCTACACATCCATTTCGGGGTTTGGACAGTTCGGACCTGAGAGTGCAAGCAAGCAGTATGATTACGATAATGTCAGTCAGGCCCGTTCGGGAATCCAATACGGGACGGGAGAAATCCTTCCCGAGGGCAAGACCTATGACGAAATGCCCTATGCCGTTCCCACCAAAGCCGGTCCCTGGATAGCCTGGGCAGCCTCCGGTACCTTTGGAGCCATGGGGATACTTTCCGCCGTCTATTATCGCGGGATGACCGGAGAAGGGCAGGCGATTGACATCGCCACGCCGGAGGCCTATGAAAGACTCCACGACTACGCCCTCCACTGGTACTCCGATCAGGGGATATTGAATGAGCGCTTTGGCAACCTCGATACGGCCCTGTGGCTCTATGGATTCTATCCCACCAAGGACGGCGGCGTCTTTTTGGGAGGGCTCCGCCTCGAGATGTGGAAGGCCTTCGTGGATATCATCGGCAAGTACGATGAATGGGGGGCCGAGCAATGGACGACCCTGGCGCCCTTTATGAAGAAAGACTGGCAGCTGAAGTATCAGGCCATGATCAATCCGGAAACGGAGAAGTACACTAGCCAGGAACTGACCATGAAGTCCGTCGAATATGCCAAAACGGGCCGGCTGGCCCCGATTACACCAGTCGTGGCGGAAATCGTCTCTCCGGAAAAGGCCATGCGCGATGAAGTTTGGCGAGATCGCGGTGTATTTACGCCGGTTCAGGATCCTGTCTATGGTTCCATCGTCTGCGCCCAGTCTCAGTGGAAGGCCACGGAAACGCCGCCCCGGACGAAATGGGTATGCCGCCCGGTCGGCTATGATAACGGCTACATATACCTTAAATATTTTGGTTATGGACCGGCGAAGCTCCGGGAACTGACGGAACAAGGGATCATTTGATTCGATAAGGAAGGAAAGGAGAAACACATGCTGGAGATTAAGGGATCTGTTGCCGTCATTACCGGCGGCGGTGGTGGAATCGGATTGGAAATCGCAAAATACTGGGTTAAAAACGGCGGCAAGGTGGTGATTGCCGATATTGCCCAGTCTTTTCTCGATGGTGCGGAAGCACAATTGAAAGAATTGGGCGGCGAGGTAGCGACCGTGGTCTGTGACGTGACAAAAGAGGAGGACAACGCCATCCTTGCCGATACGGCCATTGAACGCTTTGGCCAGATCAATCTGGTCGCGCCTTTTGCCGGCATCATTAAGGATGCCATGATGGTGGCCACGAGCAAGGAAACGGGCAAGGTGAACAGAAAAATGTCCCTCGAACAGTTCAAGGCAGTCATTGACATCAATCTGACGGGGGTCTTCCTTACTGTCCGGGAATGTGCGGAGCGGATGATCAATAACAACTGCAAAGGACTGATCTGTCTCGTTTCCTCAACGGGTTCCCTGGGGACGGCGGGTCAGATCAATTACTCCTCATCCAAGGCCGCCATGTCCGTTATGCCCAAGGTGATTACGGCAGAGTTCCTCAGGCGGGGCCTGTCCAACCGGATCCGTTGCGTTGCCGTTGCCCCCGGTTATGTGGGTACGGCAATGGTCAAACGGATGGATCAGAATGCCCTTGATAAGATCCTGACGGATGTCCCCATTGGCCGGCTGATCGAGCCGGAAGAGGTTGCATCTCTCGTCGGCGAGCTTTATCGGAATGAGGCCCTGGCCGGAGATGTCTTCTTTATCCACGGAGGCCTGCGTCTCGGTTCCAGAGGGTAGGGGGGTGCTCTTAACTCTTTATATAAAATCCCCCCATCCCCACTTTATCAAAGGGGGGTAAGGGGGAATTTTATGCGTCGTTGTGCCCACTTCGGGCATGGGTGTTAATAAATAACTTGATGTGTCCTTGGCGGGGAGGAAGGATGATATTATGTCTTGCCTCCCCGTCAAGCTTTTTTGGAGAAATGCAGGGTGGAACAAGCGAAGCGGTTCCACCAACAATATTGATTAATCTGGTGGATGCGCTTCGCTTCATCCACCCTACTCCTCATCTTAATGGAGGGAAAGAAGGCCCAGTTATGACAATGGAACAAAAAAGAGAGATCCGGGAAATACTGATTTCCCGGATCATCAAATCGGAAGATCTCAACCATCATGGGACGCTGTTTGCCGGCAGGATGGCCGAGTGGTTGGTGGAAGCCTGTCTTATTTCCGCTATCGACCTCTTGAGAAAGCCGGAGGACATTGTCTGCGCCCGTATTCACGGGATGAATTTCCTGAAGTCGTCAACATCCGGCGATATAATCGAGATCAAGTCCCGGATTGCCCACCTGGGAGAGAAAAGTCTTACCATTGATGCCAAGGTTTTCGTGAACGGCAGGAACGACATACCTTCGGTCACGGGCATGGTAACTTTCGTGACGGTCGACAAAAATGGAATCCCTTACGCCCACGGAATGACTCTGTCACCGGAGTATATCGAAGAGAATCGCCCCATCCATCTTGCTGCCCTTGAAGCAAGAAAGCATCGGTAAAGGGACACTGTTCATATATTTCATGTTTGACAGCATACAGAATATCAGTTATCAAGTCGTATAAACAATCTCCTTTTTATCGACATGTTGATAAAAAGGCGCTGGGGAGGGGCGTCGTCTTTGTTGAATGGGAGTTCCCCTTTTGCATTTATAAATGTTATCCGACCGTTATCAACCTGAGGATCGGTTTCTGATATGAAGGAACAGGATACGACCGGGCAGGAATGCCGTCTTGAGAATGATTCATATCGCCAGATAGTTGAGTCCATAGACGAAGCCATCTTTGAATTAGATACCTTGGGCCATTGCCGCTACGTCAACAGCGCCGGCGTCCGGATCAGCGGATATTCAATTACCGAGTTGATCGGGATGCACTTTGAGGTACTCATTAAACCAGACTATCGAGAGCAGGTCTGGAAGATTACAGGTCGCCAATTCTTTAAAAAAATCCCTAAAATTTACCACGAATTTCCGATGATCACCAAGGACGGCAGCGAAAGCTGGATCGGTCAGAATGTTCACCTCATCTTGGAGGAGGGCGAGATTGTGGGAATCCGTTGTGTCGCCCGCGACATCACCGAACGAATAAAGATGGAGGAATCTCTTAAGGAATCTCTGGAGCGGGTTAATCAGCTGGCCGTTGCGGCGCAGGCGGCGAATGTGGCGAAAAGCCAGTTTCTGGCTAATATGAGTCATGAAATTCGTACGCCCATGAACAGCATTATCGGTTTCACGGATATGCTTCTCGACACTCCCCTGAACCAGGAGCAAGCCGATTATCTGCGGACCATCAAACGCAGCGGCGACTCCCTCCTGTCCCTCATTGACGACATTCTTGATCTTGCGAAGATTGAAACAAGTCATGTGCACCTGGAGATGGTTGATTTTGATCCGGAATTGATGGTTTACGAAGTCTGCGACCTGATTCATCCCCGTCTTGCCGGCAAACCCGTTGAACTTATCTGTCGTATTGCCGATGAAACGCCGGCCCGGGTCAAGGGAGATCCCACCCGCTTTCGGCAGGTGCTCCTCAATCTGCTGGGAAACGCCGTCAAATTTACCGAGGCCGGAGAAATCAGCGTCGATCTTGACGTGGATGGCGGAGAAGATGATCGGGTCAGGTTGCATATCAAAGTCCGGGATACGGGCATCGGGATCCCGATCGACAAGCTCGAATTTATTTTTGGTTCCTTTCAGCAGGTTCAGGGAGAGTCGACACGGCAATACGGCGGGACGGGTTTGGGATTGTCCATCAGTCGCGAACTGGCAGGCATGATGAACGGAAATCTATGGGCGGAAAGTGAACCGGGCTTGGGCAGCGTCTTTCATTTTACCCTGACCTGCCAGGGAGCGGCGACATCACAGGAAGAGTCTGTCCCTTCTGCATCCCTCGGGGGGAAACGGGTTCTGGTCGTTGATGACCATCCTGCCAACCTCGATATCCTGGGGCATCTGCTGCGACGACAGGGGATGATTGTCACCCCCATCAGCAACTCCGCCGATGTCGAAGCGGCGATCCTGAACGCCGCCGCAGAGAGCAAACCTTTTGAACTTGCCATCATTGATATCCAGATGCCGGGGATGGACGGTTATGAAACGGCAAGACGTATTCGCCATTTGGAAGAGGAAATTCCACGTATCCCGCTCCTCGCTTTTTCATCTTCCACAGAAGGGATGCACCGGCGTTTCCAGGATGCCGGGTTCAACGCTTATCTCCGTAAGCCCGTTCGTCGCAAGACCCTCGTCGACGTACTCGAGAGAATTATTGGAGAAGGGAATCAGGCAGGGATACGGGAATCCGAACCCCTTGTTACCGAACAATCGGTAAGCCCCAATCTCAAACAGGAGGCGCGGATTCTCCTTGTGGAGGACAATCCCGACAATCAGCTCCTGATGAAGAGAATTCTGACCAAAGGGGGTTACAATATCGAAATAGCGGGGAATGGCCGGGAGGCGGTTGATGCATACCGGCAGGCGCCCGAACGGTATGATCTTATCCTGATGGATATCCAGATGCCGGAGCTGGACGGATATGAAGCTACAGAAGCGATTAGGGCCCTGGAAGTGAAAAGAGGGTTGGCGGAGAAAAACGCCGTGCCGAAATCAGTACCTATTGTTGCCCTCACGGCCCACGCCATGGTGACGGAGCGGGAACAATGTCTGAGCAGGGGAATGAACGATTACATGACCAAACCCATCAAGCGGGAAAAACTCTTTGAGATGATCCGCCGCTGGGTTGCCCATGAAGGGCAGGAAGGGGGGTGAAAAGAGGCTGAAGAAACAACAAGCGGGAACATCATGGTTCCGAGAGGGACGCCGGATTTTTATTGATGAATGAAGAAAGGGAGGAGACATTTATGGGTAACCTTTTGCCCCCGTTAACGGAAGAAGAAAAGAAGCGCTATAATGTTATCAATAAAGAGAATCTAGAATACCTGATGAACCGGTATAACAAGGTTAATCGTTGGGTTATTGCCGATATGATTCGCAGGAGCGCCTACCACTACCCCGATAAAGCGGCCATCATCTTTAAGGACAAAACCCTGACCTACGCCCAGCTGGAGGTGGAATGCAACCGCGTCGCCAATGCCCTGCGTGACCTGGGGATTCAGAAGTACGACCGTGTGGCGATCCTGGCCCACAATACGATCCATCATGTCCTGATCTGGATGGCCTGCTGCAAGATCGGGGCGATCTATCTGGCCATCAATTATCTGCTCCGCGGGAAGGACATTGCCTATTGCATCAATCACTCGGAGAGCAAGGCCTTCATTGTGGAAGACGCCCTGTTTGACCTGGTGAAGGACGTCCTCGACGATATGCCGACGGTGAAGACCTGGATCTGGTCCGATCAACTGGCGGGACAGCCCCCGGTCAGCGATCGTTTCCTCAATTTCGACGACTGGTGCGGCAAATACCCCGCTACGGAACCGGACACCATCCTTCACATCGAAGATCCATGCCAGATGACGTACACCAGCGGGACGGAATCCCTGCCCAAAGGCGTTATCATCAGCAACCAGGCCCTCATGGCCGAATATATGGGGACCATTGTCGATGGGCAATATGACGAGGACGACATCAACCTCAACGCCCTGCCTATCTATCACTGTGCCCAGCGGGACGTCTTCATGAACCCCATCTTCTGGGTGGGAGGAACCAATATCTTGATGATGCCCGATATCGGTCAGATATTGAAGAATATCGCCGCGTACAAGGCAACAATGTTCTTCGCTCCCCCCACGGTCTGGATCGGCATGCTTCGTAATCCGGAATTCAGCAAGCAGGATCTGTCCAGTCTCAAGAAAGCTTATTATGGTGCTTCCATCATGCCGTTGGAGATCCTCAAGGAGATGATGGAGCGCCTGCCCGGCGTGAAGATTTACAATTATTATGGCCAGACGGAACTGGCGCCCTATCATACGATTCTCAAGGCCAAGGACGCCCTGGCCAAGATTGGTTCGGCGGGATTGGGGGGCCTGAACATGGAGAGCCGTCTGGAAGAGGATACGGGGACACCGATTGACAAGCCCGATGTTCCCGGTGAGATCTGCGGTAAGGGACCCCATGCCCTGATCATGTATTTCAAGGAGCCGGAGAAGACCGATGAGGCCATGAAGGGGGGCTGGTTCCACTCCGGGGACATCGGCGTCATGGATGGGGACCGCTATATTACCGTCGCGGACCGGAAGAAGGATATGATCAAGACGGGTGGGGAAAACGTTCCGACCCGGGAGGTTGAAGATGCGGTCTATCTGGACAAACGGGTCCAGGAGGTGGCGGTCATCGGTCTCCCCGATCCCAAGTGGGTAGAGGTCGTAACGGCAATTGTCGTCCTGAAACCGGGAGAGACAATGACCGAACAGGAACTCATTGCCCACTGTCGTAACGAACTGGCAACCTTCAAATGCCCGAAGAAGGTCTTCTTCGTTGACGCTCTACCCAAGACGCCGACGGGAAAGATCCTGAAGCGGGAAATGCGGGTCACATTCAAGGACCGCTAAATGTTTCAGGGTTCAAGCAAGAGCCCTTAGATTTTGGTTTTCAAATCATTTGGGGCTGGCTTGTTTTTTTCAAAACAAGCCAGCCCCTTAGTATAAGGCTCGGGCAGACAGCTGTTTTACCCCACCCCCACCCTGGCCCTCCCCCTGAAGGGGAGGGAAAAGGTTAGATCCCCCCTTTCCAGGGGAGAAAAAGGTTAGATTCCTCCTTTTAAACGTTATATCACTCACGCTTAAAGGGGGAGGTTAGGAGGGGGATGGGGTTATATGATGGAGCCGAATTGGTTTTATCTTAAATTTACTTATTCTCCGTCATCCTTCAAATGAAAATATTTCTAATTTATCATGGACGTACTGCTTGTCAATCCGCGCTTTAACGGCGCTTCGGAAGTATCGCCTCTCAGCCTGGAATGCCTGGCGGCCCTTCTCCTTGCAGATGGATTATCCGTTGCTATTGTAGATATGGATATCGGTCGCGAGGCGGAAGCCGAGGCCCGCCTGATTTCGAATCTGGAAACGGGAAGCCCCCGGATCGTGGGCGTTACTACTCTCTCCGGCAGCTTCCCCGCTGCTTTAGCGATCTGTCGAAAGGCAAAAAAAGTAGATTCCAGCATCATGACCGTTTTGGGAGGCATCCACGCTACCGTCCTTCATCACGAGATTATCAGAGACTATGAAGAGGTTGATGTGGTCGTCCGGGGTGAAGGGGAAGAAGCCCTCCGGGAGCTTATGAGAAGTAATTTTGCGAAGGGATCCCTGGAAAGGATCTCCGGGATAAGTTACCGAAAGGATCATCAGATTCGGTGTAATCCTGATCGGCCCCTCCGGAAGGATTTAGGGACCATGCCGCCGCCGGCTTTTCAGATTCTGGACAACCGGGGCTATAAAACCCGGAGTATTTCCTCCAGCCGCGGATGCTACCACAACTGTCATTTCTGTTCGATTCAAAGCCTCTATCAGGGAGTTGTCCGTCAGGAACCCCTGGAGAAGATCGCGACAGGGATTCGAACCTTGCGGAATGCCGGGGCGAAGCGGATAATGTTCACGGATGATAATTTTACCTTTCATCCCCGGCGCGTTCGGGAGATCTGCGGGATGATGATTCAGGAAGGACTGGAACGGGGCGTCGAATTCTATGCCCAGGGGCGGATAGACGATTTCTGCCGCCAGCCGGTCATGGCGCAGTGGCTAAGCGAGGCTGGCTTCAAGGCTGTCTATGTGGGAGCTGAGTCGGGGGCTCAGGAGATACTGGACCGCTATGGAAAGGGCATGGAAACAGGAGACCTGAGGCGCGGCGTATCTTACTGTATCGAGCAAAACCTCATGCCCGTAGTCAGTTTCATCCTATTTGGTCCCTGGGACACTGTTGAAACGATCCTGAAAACCATCCGCCTGGCTAAAGAACTGTTCGAGAATGGAGCTGAAATCGCCTATACGGAATGCCTGATTCCCTTCCCGGGAACTCCCGTAAAAGCTGAACTGGAGAAGGATGGCAAATGGAGGGAATCAGACGGTGTTTACCATTTTGCATCCTACACGGGAATGGATATGGATCAGGTTCTTAAAAGTTGCGATATGTCTCGATCTATGGCGCGTCACCTATATGCGAGGGATCCCCTTTTTCACGTCCGCAGGGTCTATTATGAATTTTCTCTGCTTGAATATCTCATTCAGGGGCAGGAGCCGCCGGCTTATGACTCCTGACTATACGGTATAAACAACCCCGTTTTTATCTTGACAATTGAGAGATCTTAAGTTTCAGTTTAAGCAATGGATGCAAGTAATTGAGGGGATAATGAAGTAAGGAAAAATGTGGATCATGAAAAAACGGATTTTCCTCATCTGTATTGCCTTGATACTGCTATCTGGCGCCGGTGCGGTCCAGGCACAGGAAGCGTTCGTCATCGGCGTAGCGCCCCACAGTAGCGCCCGTGTCATTCTCGAAATGTACCAACCCCTGCGACTATATCTGGAAAAGGCGCTGGGAACGCCGGTAGAAGTTGTAACGGCGCCGGATTTCAACAAGTTTGCCAAACGCGGCTTGGAACAGGCCTATGATATTGCCATCACCACCAGTCACCAGGCACGTCTCTTTCAGACGGACGCTCGCTATATTCCCTTGCTCACCTACAAGGCTGATTTTAAAGCCGTTGCGTTGGTAGCAGCCAAAGGTCCGATCCGAAAACCCATAGATCTCAAAGGGAAAAAGATACTTGGCTTGAGCCCATCATCCCAGGTGACCTTGTGGGGGCAGCACTGGCTGGCTGATCATGGCGTCAGTCCCGTCTCCATCCAATATGTCAGCGCCTCCGACAGTGTGGCCCAATTGGTCAGCTCGGGTGAAGCCGCCGCCGGTTTTACGTCCCTGGCCAACTTCCAGAAACTCGCGCCGAACATGCAAAAGCAACTGCGTATCCTCGACCAAAGCAAGTCTATGCCCGGCCGGGTTTATGTTCTTAACAGTAAGCGCTCCGCAGAGAAGAAAAAGATTGAGGCAGCCCTCTGGGGCTTTGCCGGTACGCCGGCGGGGCGTCAATATTTTGAGGCCAACAAACTTGAAGGTTACCGCAAGCTGAAACCGAGAGAGCTCAACGCCATGGACGTATACGCCGCCGAGGTCAGGCAGGTTTTACACGACACCAAGGAATGAAGAAAATATCCCCCTGGCAGACAGTACGTGGACGTCTTCTGTTGTTGGCAATCGGCGTGGAGCTGGCCATGCTGACGGTACTTGTGTTCAACAGCATGCGTCTCCTCCAGAACGCCATGATCAGCCAAGCCCAATGGCAGGCGGAACAGATGGCTCCGGTACTCGACGCGGCCCTGACAGCCCCGCTGGTACAGCAAGATTATGCCACCGTGCAGGCCGTTCTCAATGAGAGCAGGGCGACGGCAGGGATCAACTATATAGCCGTGGTTGCCCGGGCCGGCAACATCGTTGCCGCCAGCGGCTGGCCGCTTAACAAGCCATTGCCTGTGCCAAGCAAGAGCTTTTCCCTTTTCGATAGTAGCAGCACTCCCCGCTATGACGTCGTTGTTCCCATCACTCAAAACGGACAGCAACTGGGAGCGCTTCATTTCGGGCTCGATCTCTCCAAGATTATCTCAGCCCGACGGTCTCTGCTTGTTCAGGGCGTCAGTATAGCCGGCGTCGAGCTGATGCTATCCTTTATCATCCTGTTATCGATTGGTTACTGGCTGACCCGACATCTGACATTGCTTACTCAGGCAAGTCTCCAGGTAGCGGCTGGAAATCTGCCGCCGCCAACGGTATATGAAGGAAAAGACGATATCGGCCAGTTAGGCGCGGCCTTTAATACCATGTCACGAGTGATTTCCGAGCGCGTCCTGGAACTTACCAAAGCAAAAGAGGCTGCCCAAGAAATGAGCCGGGAGCGAGACAGCCAGAAGGCGCTGCTGACGGCGACCATTGATTCCACGCCCGATCTGGTCTTTTTCAAGGATCTCGATGGCGTATACCTTGGCTGCAATCAGGCCTTTGCCACTTTTGTGGGAAGGACGATGCAGGAAATCAAAGGCTGTACGGATTACGACCTCTTCCCCCGCGCAACGGCTGATTTTTTCCTGGAGCAGGATCGCAAGATGCTTGCCCGTGGAGAGTCACGCAGCAATGAAGAGTGGGTACAATATCCGGATGGTCATTCCGCCTTGCTGGATACCAAGAAATCACCCTTGCGTCATACTGATGGACAGTTGATCGGGCTCATCGGCATTGCCCGCGACATCACCGCACGCAAGCAGTCGGAAGAGGAATTGCGTTTGGCCAAAGAGGACGCGGAGGCGGCCAATCAAGCAAAAAGTGAATTCCTGGCCAACATGAGCCACGAAATCCGGACGCCCATGAACGCCATTCTCGGCATGTCGGAACTTCTGGCGGAGACAACCCTGAGCAGGGAGCAGGAGAAATACGTCCATCTTTTCCATGACGCCGGGGAGAATCTCCTCACCCTGATCAATGATATTCTCGATCTTTCCAAGGTGGAAGCAGGGCAAATCAAATTAGAGGAAGTTCCCTTTCACCTTGGAGATCTTATCGAAAAGATTACAGAAATACTTGGCATGCGGGCCGGTGAAAAAGGACTGGATCTGATCTGTCATCTCCAACCCGATCTTCCGGAGGATGTCATAGGCGATCCCCTGCGATTACGGCAGATTCTTACCAACCTTATCGGCAATGCCATCAAGTTTACAGAAAAGGGAGAAATCGTTTTGGAGGTGAATACCACCAAACCCCTCGATCCAGAGGCAAGAGAAATGAACTTGGTATTTTCCATCGCCGATACGGGGATCGGAATTTCGGCGGATCAGTTGGCACATATATTTGACAAGTTTACCCAGGCCGACGCCTCCACATCGAGGAAGTACGGAGGTACGGGATTGGGGCTCGCCATCACCAGACATTTTGTTGAGTTGATGGGTGGAACCCTGTCAGTCAAAAGCGAACCGGGCAAAGGCAGCGTTTTTTCATTCACCGTAACCATGCCGACACAGGACAAGCCGCTGACCAGGGAAGAAATTGTCACCCCTCCCGACCTGCAGCATGCCCGCATTCTCGTTGTAGACGACAATGCCACAAACCGGATGATAGTGCGAGAATCTCTCGCTTCCTGGGGTGCACGGGTAACAGAGGCAGCAGGAGGAGTAGAAGGATTGTCCCTTCTCCATCATAATTCCAAGGCAGGGAAATCTTTCCATCTCGCCATCATCGATTATCAGATGCCGGATATGGACGGTTTCGAGACAGCCCGGTGCATAAAGGCACAACCGGAGCTACAGGAAACTATTTTGATCCTCCTCACCTCCGTTCACAGCAAGGACGACATGATAAGAGCCAGAGAGATTGGTTTTGTCAGCGTTCTGTATAAGCCTGCGAAAAGGGCGGAGCTAAAAAAGGCCATTATTCATGCTTTGGGGAGCCGGGAACTCGTGCATCCCCCATTGCCGCTCATCCCTGCGGGGTATCAGGGAAGGGAAGAGGAAAAAAGGACAACCACAATTGCGCTTACTCCATTGCAAAAGAAGCCTCTTCGGATTCTCCTGGCAGAAGACAATAAGGACAATCAAACATTGATCCGGATGTATATGAAAAATTCTCCCCATGAAATGCAGATAGTAGATAACGGTCAGCTAGCCATGGATAAATTCGTCAATGACGGACCTTTTGATCTTGTTCTCATGGATATCCAAATGCCCGTCATGAACGGCTATGAAGCAACCCGGGCCATCCGTGCCTGGGAGGCGGCGCAGAGTCGGGAACGAACCCCCATCGTGGCCCTGACGGCCCACGCCCTCAAGGAGGATCTCAAAAAAAGTATCGATGCCGGTTGTGACGCCCATCTAACCAAGCCCTTGAAGAAGGCGACCTTTATAGCGGCCATTGAACGGTACTCCGCAGAAAAAGGAATAACCGGCACAAATCAGATTTCTATGGATCTTGCCTGAATGGTTTGGATCACTCAATGACCACCGCCTGAGGCGGTGGTCATTGACTTCTGAAGGGCCTCCGTTGCTCGCTTGAGGAGAAACTCCTGAAAACCCTTGTCATGTTCGATTGAGAAAGATTCCTCGAATCCCCGGTCGGCGTTGTCGAGAAAGAAATGCTTGGTCTGCTCCAGGGCATACTGAGGGGCCTCCATGATCTTTTTGGCGATCTCAAGGGCGCGATCCAGCAGTTTGCTTGTTTCCACCAGTTCATTTGCCAATCCGATACGATAAGCTTCCCCGGCGTCGATGATGCGTCCGGAGAGACATAATTCCCTTGCTATGCCGGCGCCCACAATCCACTTAAGGGGTGTAAAGAGGGTAGGGGCGCCGAACTTGATCTCCGGGTGGCCAAAGCGGGCTTCGGGGGAGCAAATTCGGATGTCGCAGAGTTTAACCAAGTCGAACCCTCCCGCCAAGGCCGGACCATTAATAGCGGCGATTGTCGGTTTGGGGAAATACCAAAGATCACGGTGATATTCTGAGGATGTCTGGTAGAGCACATGCAAAAGCCCTGGTTTATTGAATTCGCTGAGGTCAAAGCCGGCGGTGAAGGTGCTGCCGGCGCCGGTCAGAATGAGTATACGGATGGCAGGATCATCCTTCCATGACTTCAGGCAGGCGGAGATCTCCCGGCGCATTTGAATCGAAATAGCGTTGCGCTTTTCGGGGCGGTTGAGGGTCAGAATGCCTATGCCTGTGTGGAATTGGTCGGTGCAGATTGTTTCGTAATCCATAACTTTTCCCTCCTCAAAATTGATTAACATCCATGCCCGAAAGCGGGCACAATGAAGCATGAAAATCCCCCCCTTACCCCCCTTTGGCAAAGGGGGGATGGGGGGATTTTCATATAAATTCACGGAAAACGCCCCTACCCCTTTATTAAGAAGGGCAGGGGCGTTGATTACTCGGGCAACAAGTTGCCTTTATTTCAGTTTGCTCAGGATGTCCCGGGCGATAATGACGCGCTGGATCTGGTTTGTACCTTCATAGATGGAGGTGATCCGGACGTCCCGATAGTGACGCTCAACGGGGAATTCCTTGGTGTAGCCGTAACCGCCGAGGATCTGGATGGCGTTATGGCAGGCCCGTTCCCCTGCTTCCGTGGCGAAATACTTGGCCATCGACGCCTGGCGGGCGAAGAACCGGCCGTTTTCCTTCTGATAGGCGGCGTTCATAAGGAGGAGCCGCGCCGCTTCCAGTTCCGTGTAGGATTCGGCGATCATCCACTGAATAGCCTGGAAGTTGGTGATGGATTGATCGAACTGCTTTCGCTCGATGGCGTATTTGGCGGCATACTCGATAGCTGCCTGTCCGCAGCCGAGGCCCAGAGATCCGATACCGATGCGCCCGCCGGCCAATTCGCCCACTGCGGTGCGGAAGCCGTCGTTTGGTTTTCCCATCATGGCAGTCTTGGGAATGCGGCAGTCCTCAAAGACGAGTTCGTTGGTGACGGAGGCGTGTTGTCCCATCTTATGTTCCGCCCGGCCGACAATGAAACCAGGGATGCCGTTTTCGACGAGGAAACAACTGATCCCTTTGCCCTTGGGGGCAGCTTTGTCCGTTACCGCCCATACAACAAATACTCCGGCGTATTCGGCGCTGGTAATAAATATCTTGTTGCCGTTCAATACCCACTCGTTGCCGTCCAGCACTGCTGCGCAACGCATCCCGGCCGGATCAGATCCTGCCGTTGTTTCCGTCAAGCCGAAGCCGCCGGCGGGGTACTCGCCCGAACAAATCTTGGGGATATAGGCCTTTTTCTGATCTTCCGAACCGATGGCCTGGATGACTTCACAAACCATGTTGTTCACCGAGGTGGTTACCGCTGTGGAGGCGCAGGCCCGGGCGATTTCCGTGATCGCGAGACTGAAGGCCACTGCCCCAGCTTCCGAACCGCCGTATTCACCTTTTACGGCAATCCCCATAAGTCCCAGTTCAGCAAGCTTTTTGAGGTTCTTCAGGAACCCTTCCCGATCACCCTCCTCATCCAGTTTCGCAGCCAAAGGTTCCAGCTCCGATTTGGCAAAATTTCTTGCCGTATCCTGAATCATCTTTTGGTCTTCAGTTAAATCTAAGTTCATTGCATCTTCTCCCCTTCCTGATAGTGTTTATTAACACCATCTGTCCCTTGAACAGATGGGTAATTTCCGGATTAATGAGAAAGATAAAATGAAAAGAGGGGAAGAATTCTTCCCCTCTTTTCGGTGATATGTCGTTAACCCTTGTCGATGATGGCCTGGATGTCAGGCGTATAAGGAGTTTT
>Ga0247840_10006639_pt1 | contig 16518 bp, 8 predicted proteins | sample LaCruzMarch2015__FD_192404 | JGI IMG/M metagenome (GOLD analysis project Ga0247840, IMG submission 192404) | Freshwater microbial communities from meromictic Lake La Cruz, Castile-La Mancha, Spain - LaCruzMarch2015_17m | ecosystem: Environmental > Aquatic > Freshwater > Lake | place: Spain... | reverse complement strand
AATTCATCAATCACCTCGGAAATGCCCAAGGCATCGAAGATTGCAGCAACTAACCCTAAGTGATCAAGCGATAAAGTTGATAATTTCATTTCAGGCCCCTTCATATCCCTTTTGGGCTTATTGAATCATGTCAGAATAAAAATGTTTCATAAAGAAAGGACGACCTGCGGGATGTGGGATGAGGCTCGCAAGCCAGGCACATAAGAAAGATGCGCGTCGCTCGGGAGCTGGCAGACATCCGAGCCCGACTGCGGGAGCGGCGACAGGCTGCGCAGGGCGAGGGCAGAGCACGGCAGAGATCCGGGCGGATGAGAGCGGAGGACCAGATCATTCAGCTATGGCTTTCAACAATGCGTCTTTAGCGTCCGAATAAAATTGAATATCGATCTTCGTTGCCATGTCATCAGAGAGATCAAAAAGCTGACGACGGCAGGATACAGGCATTAGCAAAGCTGTTGCACCCTTTTCAACAGCAATTTCAGCCATACCAACTGGATTATGAATGGGCTCAATGGAGCCGCCTAAAGCTATTTCCCCCACAATAATTAAGCCGCCTCGAACGCTCTTCTTTAGTAATGATGTGCAGAGAGCGACCAAGCCTGCAACACTAAGTTTTGCCCCAGCTTTCGAGACATCAAAGGCCCTGAGCTGTACTGTAAATTCGTGATGTCGTGGATCTTTATCCCCCACCAGTTGTGCTGATCTGGCGTAGAGGTTCTGCTCTGCATAGCTCATGCTTTCCCGGAAAGCCGGAGGAACCGGCTTATTGAGAATCTTGACGCCGGAACCTGGACCTTCGTTGACCTCAATACGGTACAATCCAGGATGCTCTTCCATGCCGCCTGGGCTGATGGTCCAGACCTGTCCCGGCTCCAGAGGATCGCTACCAATGCTGTTTTCGCTCTGCAATTCCGGTGTGGATACGAACTTCTCAACCCCGTCTTCTCCTATAACATAGCTGAAATGAGTGTTTCTAAACTCTGCTGCACCGATCCGCTTCTGTTGTTCTTTGACCCGGCGCCTGGCCTCCATGGCAATGCGAACAGCCCATTCGAGGTCCTCATCAGGGATGACAGACTCGCTTCCTGGATAGAGGAGTTTTAATAGGCCACTGACTGTTTTGTTTACAGCATTGATATCTCGCCCGCTTAGAGCCCCTCCGAAGAACACCCTATTTTGTAGTGCAGATACTCTGCTTTGATTACGTAGCTGTGTCCAGCATTCAGAAAGGAAGTCACTTACAAGGCCGAAATGATCGGTTAGATATTCCTTGCCGATCTTTGGGACATCCCAGCCTGGAAGGAAGGCATGAATGCGGTCCATGAAGGCAGTATCATCTCGCATCTCTTTGGGCATGGGTCCAAAGAGGTGTCCTATACGCTGTTGATGTTCGACGTCTACCTCAAAGTTGCCGACCAGCACCAGGCTGCCATCGGCACGAATGCTTTCTTTACCGCGGCTGAATTCGCCTGATTCCATGTAGCCCTTCATTATATTGATGCCATCTTTCTGGTCAAATGAGATTCCAGAGATCTCATCAAAGCAGACGACATCATATAGGCAGACCAATCCACGCTGCCCGGTCGAATTATTGACAAACATCTTAGCGACTGTAGCCTTGCCGCCTGAGATCAGATGAGCATAGGGGGATATTTGCTGAAAAAGGTGACTCTTTCCAGTGCCTCTGGGTCCTAGTTCTACAAGGTTGTAGTTCCTTTCCACGAGAGGGACCATGCGCAGCAAAAGTGCGTTCTTGGCTCGGTCGGAGAGTGGTGCGGGTTCAATGCCGATGCTACGCAATAAAAATGCCTTCCATTCTTCTGTGGAGAAGTCTTTTCTGGCTTTTACCAGAATATCCAAGATATCTCTTTTTGAGAGCTGGATTTCTCGAAGGCTATTGATTCCAAAAGGCCTTCCTTTGCTCTCCTGAGCAATGGCTGCATCATAGGTGAGGGATATCTCAGCATAAAATCCTCCGGTCAGCATCCTTTCGTGCTCTTTTACTAGTTCAGGAGTGATCCGGACGTCGCTAAGCTGAAGACTTGGCAGCGTCGCCACATAAGAGTCAGTCTTGGCATCTAGACGGGCAGTAATGAGGTCGATAATCTTCACCTCACCGTCCTCTCTTGCTCGAGCCTTGAAGAGCTCTTCTTCTCCGGCCCTTACTGAGCGGCTCTTGAGCTGACGCTGGACGATTCCGAGACCTTCCTGGATCTCATCTTCGTTGATACTGGCACAATAGCGCCCCAGGAGGAACTCTACTACATAGGTTGGCACTGGAAATTGGCGGCTAAAAGTGCGGACAAGATCCTTTCGTACCAGATATCCATCGAGAGAGGTGGCTGCCAGCCGATCTATCTGATCCAGTTCATTCATTCGCTACCCCCACCCACAACCGTATCTAATTGAGCCACAAGATTGCCTTTTGTGTCGAGGACAACGATGGTGGCTTTGGTTCCTTCTAGATCTTCATTTTCGACGACCAAGGAGACCTCTTGGTTTTCAGGGAGTGGCTTTCCCCCCTTAACGAGACTGGATGATGAATTGCCAGGCTGCTCGCGAATATCGATTGATAAGCCATGGAGTGGGAGGCCGCCATTCACAACAACCTTGCAGCGTAACCCCTTCCAATCCATTTTGATGTCGATCTTAGTGCCAGATGCAGAGGACGATGATGATGAGACAATTAGTTCAAGCGTGAGGCACTCTTGGAGGCTTAATCCGCCATGATCGTATTCCTTACCATTTCGATAGCAACTGACGCCATCTGCCAGAGCAAAGTGCTGATTGGGATTCCAATACCACGGAAATTGCCTCTCGTTCGTTGAGGCACCTGGTTTGATGGAAGCGCAGCGGCCCCATTTGACTTGAGTCAATTCGCTAGGTAGCTCAATTTTAGGAAGACCTCCGGGCATCAGAAGCCAACCATGATCCGTGACGATGTGAACGCTCTGCCAGCCTACCCCAAGAAGCTGCAAAACTCTCTCTTGGACATCGCCCAGTATTCCCTCAATGCGGGTGGCCAATTTAGAGCTTCTCTCATGGCCTTCACGGTCAATGTCGCCAAACTCGCACCAGGCATTTCCTTTTCCCGTGCCATTCGATGAAGCATCAAGAATATCCCATCCTGCGTCCTTCAATAGCTTTTTAAGGTAATATCCGCTGAGCGACTGCCTCGACTCTGCAATACAGGGTTCGAAGTTAGTGCCCGCCTCGCCGCCTATTTTGTCCCAAATGGGAGTTACAGCGGGCTTGCCGGTTGCGGTAACGCTAGGCAGTGCCGCCCAAATAATTCTCTCCTCGACCTGGCATCCTCGATTGATCAGTTGCTCTTTCAGCCTCTTAGCCACATCAAAACGCAGACCGTCTGCGAAGAGGATGCACTCTCCCTCTTTATGTTGGCTTGTTTTACGGGTGGATGCACAGCCGCCCGGATAGCCCGAGCCTTGCACCAGGTTTTGCAAATACCGAGCAGATTCTTCAATCCAAGGGAGGTAAACAGTCCGTATCGTCTTTTTAACTGCCTCTATGTCTTCGGTTTTATTCACGGCGGCAATTGATCGAATAACTGCATCATCTGCAATCCAGCCAGAGTTCCGGTATGTTGCCGCCAGTTCGTCAAGTGTGCCGACGGCCAGAGGGCTTGCTGTTGTACGCGCGAGAACGAAGAGGTGCTCCAATGCCTGGGCAAGCGAGGCATGCCCTAGCTCTGCCCATACAAGTGCCCTCCTGTGGCAGTGCTGTTTTTCCAGGTCCTCGATCTTTTTTCGGGCCTCATGAGCCGGCAGGCTGTTTATGATCTCAAGATCTTTGCGAAGCTTGTTTTCTTGTTCTTCATTCCATTGGGGCCATCCTTCAATTTGGCTTCCTCCTGTATGCCAGAACAGCTTACCTTTCGGTGGTTTGCACTTTTCCCGGATGAGGGCTGGGATATTCGGGTACCGCTTTGGTGCTTCACAAAACCGTTCCCAGACAGGTTTCCATGGCCCCTCGTGAGTTGCCAGTTTTGCCGCTCCAGAGATAGTACCCTCATCCTCCGGGTTAAAGCCAAGCTGCGATTTGCAGACCTCTACAAAGGCTCGCCATTCGTTGTCGCCCCGTTTTTCCTTAAAATCCTCGCTTTGGTCGAGCCATTGGAGAAGATCTCGCACCGGATCGCCGGTGAGAAGGGTATTGAAATAATCCTTATCCAGTCTTTTTCCTCTGAGAAGGTCGATATCCTCGTCGAGCAGGCGGTAGAGGGCTATTTGAATGGCGTTCTTAGTCTCGTTATCCTGGGCGACATCCAGCCCCAGGCCGCCTTGATCGGATCTCAGAAACATGAGGATGGTCCAGTCCTTGGAGTTGATCTGGGACCATATTGCTCCACGATATTGCAGCTCAGCGAGCGGCTTGAGGTGATCAGGGCAGCTCTCTGTAGCTCGCAGGTCCTGGCGGCTGATTCCCGGCAGGTAGATGATGGGCAGTCTATCGGCAGGCAGCTTTACCTCATCGATTTTGCGGGCAACCACAGAGCGAAGCCAGATGGCCGGACCGGTGCGCTTTTCCGGGCTGTATTCGCCGAGAATGACAAGCTCAGGCAGCTCCTCTTGCAGGCGCATAGTTACTGCCTCCCACTGGCGGCCGTGGTCGGGCCAGAGGATGCAGGCGGGAGCAGCCTGGACTTCAGGGTTGTACCTGGCTGCAGAGCGTATCGATTGGATGAGTAATTCTATGATTCTTGCCATCTTCTCTAGTCCATCATTCTTTCTCTTTTGTTTCGTCTAAACATGGTCTAAATTCATTTCATATTTCAGACGTTTTAGACCAAAGCAAATGCGTTTTCTGCTAGTTATTTCCGAGATTTCGGGCGTCATATTTAGGTCACTTTTTTCGTCTAACTTGAAGATTTATGACTCCGGTTTAGACGATAATTAATTATTCGCCGTCCTTCATAGCTCTCTCTGCTTCTCTCTTCTCCTTCAGGCTCAGATGGTAGTCGTTTATCCTATCGCCCCCAAAGGGGTGATACCACGGCGCGCTTTCCACATCTTTTCCCCGGTCCTTGTTCCAGTTGATGTTGGGCCGCTCTCGCAGCACTCCCGCGCCCTTCCTGCCCACGTCGGGCACACTCAGGAAAGGCCGGATATTCAGCCGCACGCCATCGTTTAGATCGGGGTTCCAGCCGATGGGCTGTTCTTCCAGAGGCTTCCAGCGGATGAAGATATCGTATGGAGCTTCTTTTGTGCCTTCGCCCTCCAGTATCAACTCCAGCCGCTTCTTGAGCGTCTCGGCCGCAGCCAGCTTCTCCGCTGCCCCGTCCACGCCGCTTTTGATATCGTCCTTCTGGCGAGCGATCCAGTCGCCAAGATAAACGTAAATCAGGCTTTCCAACAATTTGGCATCGAGCCTGTGGTAGTTGACCAGCGCCGCAAAACCGTCGTGCAGGCCGTCCCAGATGTGCCAGATGAAGGGCCGGTGCATGAAGAGCTTGCAGTGTTGCAGGAAGAATTTCTCCCGCAGCCAGCTCTCCAGGGACTTGCCAGCGTGGTCGGCCTGCTTGAGCAGCTCGGAGAGTTTGTCCGTGCTCCAGGCTTCGCCATAAGCTGCAGCCAGCAGGTTGAGAAGATAGTCCGCAGCCGCGGCTTCGCCTCTCACCGGCGGGATGCAGACGATGCCGTCATCGTCTGCGAATGTGAGCAGCTCGTCGCATCTCTTCACCCAGGCGCGGGCTTCGTCGGATAGCTCCATCTGCGGATCAAGCTCGGCTGGCCAGCGGTAGCCCAGCAGGCGAGCCATGGCAACCTGCAGAGGCGCATCGCTCTGGGCCGGGTGGCCGTGGAAGATCCACTGGGTGGGATCGTCGGAGTAGGGCCTGGGCAGGCCATTGGGGTAGCGCTCAGCGGCGACCCTGGTCCAATTATCGATATCGAAAGGAACTTTCAGGAGATTTCCTTCTGTTACACTCAATGATTGATCAAGGCCCCTTACAGAACGAGAAAAGATCTCTGAAGAGCAAAAGCACCAAATTGCAGGAAGATTATTTGGATCATTTGGTATTATTGGAGAATTACTTTGATCAAAGAAGACACCATCATAGATCGAACAGGGTAATTCTCCCATTAACCGTGTTAATACACCTTTTTTCCCCCAAGCAGATTGTCCTTGTATTCGCGCTTTAGGACTAATTGCGAGAATGCCTTTACCCTCTTGCCATTTAATAATGGATATGCGACCATCAAAAAATCTGGTTTTATTAGTTGAGAGCTGTATCCAAGACCAATCTGAACCATTTGCAGAGACTTCCCAGAACATTAAAATAAATCTTGGTAAATCTCCTGTGGCGACCCCTTGCGTACAAAACGCGAAATCCTGAAGTAGCGAACTACTTTGATTCGATTCGAAGGAAACTATTGCATCCGGATTCCCTAATTGATTTGCCTGCCCCACTTGCTTGATCTCGGCAGTTCGGAGTAAAGCAACCTTCTCAGTTGGTTGACGTGTTTCAGAGGCGTCAATACCTGAGATGAGACCTGAAACAACTTCTTGATCTGATGCAAAAAGACCATTCTGGTTATTCTTCGCCCTTCGACCAATACTAACAAGTGTTGTGTTGAATGCCCACCAGTCCATGATTTCGAAGGCAGCAAATCCCAGCCTGCCAATCATATGCCAGGAATTCTCCTTCAGCAGCCTTTCTCGGAACTTCTTATAGCTGGTAAGAAAGAGCCAGTTTTGAGGGATGACTATGTTGGACGTCCCGCCTTCTGTGCAAAATTCCAGGCATCGGTCAAGGAATACGGTTGCAAGGTCATTTTTGGCTGCAGAATAATGTTTCTCGCAGAACTCTTTCAACTCCTCGTTCTGTTTGCCCCTTGCCAAATATGGAACATTGGTGAGGACCAGGTGGTATTTCATGGCCATCATCTGCGCTGCTTTCGCAATTCCCTGCGCCACCACGCCCATTTCCTTCTTGTCATCATCCTGATCTCTGGAGAGTGCTTTCGTCAAGAGGGGCGCAACATCTTTCCATTTCAATCCAAGCAAATTACCCCTGGATAATCCGGTTTTAGGATTAATCAAACTGCCCAGGATTGGTGCTTTTTCGAACTGGTCGTAGAGATCATCAAGGACAATCTGCAGGTTGGCGTCTTCGCTAGCAAGCTTAAGCCACTCTTCTTTCTTGGCTGCGATGGAAAGTCCGGAACAGGCCAAATTTAGTTCTGGCAGCATCCGGTATCCGCCCGCCTCTGGATACCGCCAGGCGGCAAAGGCCAGGGCAAAAGCGGCCAGCTCCACGCAGCGCATGTCGATCTCCAGGCCGTACAGATTATCTCGCAGGACGGCGTCCACCGCTTCCGCAGGCAAGAGCCCCTCCCGCTCCGCGCGCATGGACGCGAGCATGGGAAAGGCTGCCACCAGGAAATGCCCCGAGCCGGTGCAGGGGTCGAGGGCTTTGAACTCCTTCAGGTCTTGCGGCCAGCCGTCGAAAGTCCCGGCTGCCGGGGCCCAGCGGCCGTCTTCACCCCGCACGAAACGCAGATAGTCCAGGGGCACGCCGGGCAGTGATGCCTTGCGGCGCAGCTCCTCCTCATCTCTGGCATTTTTCAGGTCGTCCTCGGAGAGACGACGGGCCGCCCACCAGGCGCCCAGGGAGTTGTCCAGCAGGAAGGAAACCATGTAGGGCTCGGTGAAGAGCTGGGTGACCACGGGCAGCTCACGAGCACCAATTTTTGCTCCCAGCGCATCAATTTCATCCTTCCTCCTGGCCTGCCAGAACTGATAGACCCAGCCCAGGGAGTCGGAGGCGAAAAAGACCTCTTCCGGCAGCTCGGCCAGCAGCCGCTCCAGCTTCTGCTGATGCTCAGGGGGCAGAGAGAGTTGAAAGACAGGTGAATCGGGCCGGAAGATCTGCGGGAGCATTCGGGCAGCAAAGCGAGCGGCCAGCTCCCAGCCGTTCTTTGCCCCTTCCTCTGCAGCCAGATCCTCGCACTCCTCCAGGGTGATGGGTACGGGGTCGGCGGGATCGGGATACATGAGCAGGTTGTTCTCCGCCAGAAAGCGGGCGAAGAGCATGCGGTGCCAGTGTTCATAGGCCACCTCTTCCACCAGGCGAGTGGTCTCCTGCCGCCTGTCCGGGTCACGAACATCCCCAAGCTGGCGACCGTGGGCACGCAGCTTTGCACCCAGCTTGCGTTCATCTTCGTTGAGATACGAACGAGGATTTGTCTCGCCAACACCAAGCTGCTCTAAAGAGGCCCTGGCGGCAGCCTCGGCAATGTCTCTGGCTTCTCGAACGACGCGCTCCAGCTTGCTCCTCAAGCCTTTTTCCAGCGGCTGCATTCCACTCATTTCCTCGCTTCCTGCTCCGGGATCCGGTTCTTTGCTCTGTAACCCTGATCGGGATGAGTTGGCTTATCCGGATACCTTAATTCGAGCTTCCCTTCCTTGACCATCCGGTTAAGATAATTTATCCTCAGCGAGTCAGGCATGCGATTTAGTAGATCTGCCAGGACTCTCAAATTAAGATAATAGTCCTTGCACAGCTTCAATATGGTCATCTCCATAATATCTTTAGGAACTTTGCCTTTTTCCTTTGCAATCCTGGCAATCCGTTCAAGCTGCTTGAAATATTCGGAGCTGCCATTCAAAAGTTCGGAGCTAGGACCCAAATATTCGGAGCTGGCATGCATATGTTCGGAGCCTAATCCAGAATCCTTCCCGGCTTGTTCAGGCCTGGGCGAAACTGGCAATTGAGCTATTCTATGCATCAAAAGACCCTCTTCCATTTCAGGAGACTCCCCTGCCAGGACGTAGAATGTCCCCCGAGTAGCTCCGTATGAATCGAGAAACCTGTCTTTCGCCAAAGCAGATAAGGCCATGGTGACATCATGAGGATGCGCCGATGTCATGCTCTTGAGCCTGGCATGAGTCACCGTCCCTTCTATTACCGCCGTAACTAAAGCAAGCCTCTGCAGCTCTGATCGCCCTCTGAATGATGATCCGAATCTATTGTCGAGCTGTAAAAGGACTTCCTCGGGGATCAGGCTCACCATTCTAAGGGTCAACTGGGTCAGATCCGGATCGAAACTCTCCGAAAGATCGGGCGCCCTCCATAGCTGTTGTTTCCAGTTCCTGTAAATTTTTGGAATGCCAGATCCTGCCTGCTCTCCATAACCTATAAGCTGAAACATCTTCTGTAGGTTGCGATTCCGGCAATCGCTCATCCCTCCTCGGAGCACATCATCCAAGGATAGCCGCATTATACCTGGATTTCGGAATAAAAACATATCTGGGCCATTCACCACCAGTATTGGTGTGCGCCCGAAATAATCAGCATGAATGATCGTATTGATGAGAGCTTCACGCAGGGCTTCATGCACTGGCGTATCATCAACTCTCCTCATACCTTCGAGCTTGAAGGGCACTTTGAGATCCCTGAAAAGCCTTTGTCTCGTCAGCCGATAGAAATCATAGAGATTGCCGGACCAAGTCCCATCGGTAGTGATCCTATCGGTCCAGCGAGTTTCATTCACGTCTTTTGGCCGCTCTTGGTAATCAACAACATAATTTGGATCGGCATCGAGAATCGAGCGCAGCTTGCCAAACATCAGCAGGCCAGCTAAGGTCAAGCCCTCTTTTTTTGTGTCTCTATCTGTGGTCCAGCCGCCAAGGGAACGAAGGAACTCCACATCATCCAGATCCAACCAGGGATGATCAGGTTTTGCAGCCTTGAACTGGTTTCTATAAGCTCTCAGAGTACCCTCATCGAGATCCTTGAAATCGAAGTTCTCAAGCAACGTGGCGTCTCTGGAATCTTCTCCTTTATCCGCAATTATCCTTCGAACGGTCTCATAATCGCAGTGATAGTCACCTTCGTAGTTCCTCCTGTAAGTACCTTCAAAGGGGTTCATCCCGACATAAACAGGTCTTTGATTTCGACGAGCACGAGGTACTGAGACCTGAATAACTTTCTTGCCCTGATATTCCCGGACCTGAACCATCTGATCGGCCAGGAGGTTAATGCTCACCTGGTTGCGGTTGTTCAGACCATCCCAGAGGGCCTTAAAAATCGACTCGGGCTCTTGTATACCTACGGCCGTGAAGAATCCCTTGGGCTTCTCTTCTATCCCCAAGAGGATTATGCCGCCGTTAGTGTTTGCCATTGCCGAATAGGTTTCGAAGAAGCTTTTCGGCAGCTCGCCCCTTCCATCACGTCCCGTAGCTCTCTTTGCCTCAAGATCAATTTCTTCCGCAAAGTCACGCAAATCCGTATCTGTTAGATTGAACATGATAAGCTCTTTGTAGTCTCTAGCGAATTACAACAGGTCCTTTGATTAGAGCGGTCTTGAGCTGATCGGTCACTTCTTTCACCCAAGCATCTATCTCCTCATCGTTCCTGAGGGTACGGCGTGGAATGTTCACGGTCTGGCTTTTTGGTTCCAGCTCTTTGGCAGCCATTTCCCGGGCAGTGGCAAAACGCTCCGGCAGCGCATCGATCCGATCTTTCCAAATCTTGAGGGGATTCTTTTGCAGAGCCTTGATAAGATCCTCTCGTGTCCCCACGGTGAGAGAGGCCGCAGGGGTGATTCCACAACTCTGCCGGATCGCTGAGCGTTTGCCTTCAGCAAGCTTCTGCCAGGAAGAATCAGCCTCCAGTTGTGCAGTCTGGCTCTCCATCTCGGTTCCATATCTTTGACTGTATGCAGCAAGCTCTCTACGCAGTGCATCTTCGAGCGACTTTACCAGAGGCAAAACCGGATCGGGCTCAGACAGCAACAGACGCTGATTCTCAATTGCCTGGGCCTGGACCCGGACTTCCTCTCCCGCTTTGATCTCACCAGCGAGCTTGAGCAGTTCCTGAAGAACCATCCAGGAAGGCCAGAGTCTCTCGATCAGGTTGGCGAGCTTATTCCAGTCCTCGAATGCCTGACCGAACATTTCCCGGCGATCGTAAAGAGAAAGAAGTTGACTGTTTCCAGCAGTCAGTCGAATTTCACCCAGAGAAGAAGTATCCGGTGGAAGGGGTTTGGGTGCTTCGCCTCCAGCACGGTTCGCTAATTCCTGCATCTTCTGAATAAACTGCGACGCTGCAGACAACTCATCACCGAGTTTCGCGGCAATGCCGGCCTTCTGGAGAAGCTTTCGGATCTGAATGCGTTGTTCAGTTGGCACTATATCTGATTCAACCTTGATGGTCACTTTGCCAATGGCTTTCCTTTCTAACTCCTTGAAATCTATCGCCTTGCCTCTTTCATCATGTGCCCGAATAATGCCGTCTACGAGCAGCACCTGCAAGCCGCCATCAATTGCATCCCTCGACCATCCAAATGGGGCATTCTCAAAATGATCTCGAATCTCCAAGCCTTTTTTCCCGCCCGCTATGAAATTCCGGATAGCTTTGCATACTGGATTGTTCTCTGGCTTGCCATCGTCGCCTACTGCTTTGAGGGCATCGGGCGATCCCAGCTTGGCCCTGGAATATACCTTATCCCACCCGGCATGATCTGCCACCTCGAACTGTGGATATAGTCGCTTTAAAGAATTCTCAGAAGCCTCAAGCGCCATGCTCCGCAGATCGTTTCCGACAATTTCATTGCCCCCGCTCTGAAAGACGCGAGAACCTGAGAAAACGTCATCCATCAGATCCTTGATCTTGCCCTCTGCTCTCTGTTGAATTGTCTCCATAGCGGCACGCGCTTCCTTGCCCTCTGGTGTATTGGGGACGCCTCTTATGTCCAATGTGGCGCTGGCCGCTTTATAATCGATCAATTGATGGCGCAAGTCATCTGCTGAGCGCTTGGGGATAAAGACAAAGACAGTTGGAGACTGATTTCCGGCCTGCAGAGCCTCTGCCCTAGCGGAGTTCTCATCAACGCTCCAGCCATCACGAACCCAGACACAGATTTTTTTATCGTGATCCTCTGGAAGCTGTGAATCAAATACCAGAGAGATATCCCGCACCACTTTTGATCTTCCCTGAGTCAGCGAGAGCTTATTTACCGTTTCCCTGAATTTGCCGCGGATACGGTCATTGCGCTCTGCCTCGATACGGTGTGCAAGGTTTGCTAGTTGACTGCCCTGGCTGAGAAACTCGCCAGTCCATGCAGCGCTCTCCTCTGTTTGGATGCGATATTCCTCGCCTACTCTCATGAGGAGTTCGCATTTATCAAGGAGACTGGGAAGCTTACTGCGAAGCAGGCTGCTTCCCAAAGAGAGATCTTCAACCATCAGGTCTGCAAGAGTATCAACAGTGGCTTTTATTCCAATCTCGTCGTTGCTTCCTGCTAGCTTATTGATGAGAAACACCAGGCCAGAAGCTCGAGCCACGAGGCGCTCATCTGCTGAGCCTTTATACCAGCTCATGGTCTTCTCGTGAACCTTGCGAGGCAGGATGCGTGATTGGAGCAATTTCTCGGCTGAATCGAAATAGAGGTAATCTGCAGGCACTACATGCCCGAGATTTTCATCCAGATTTGTCTGGATAACCTTATGCACCATACTTAGCTGGTTGCGAAGCTGGCTATCGGTGCCTGTCTGATCGAGTACGCGCAAAGTATTTTCCCAGAATCGGCGTCGAACAGGCAAAAGGGGATAATCCTGGACGAAGAAATTAATGTCATCCTGTCGATGGCCAATGGTAGTATTTGACAGATGCCGGGAGATCTCTCCCAGGTTGGTTTGCATAACTTGCTTGATCGGGAGAAATGCATCAGCATTTTTTGCAAGTATGACTTTGCGAATCACTTCATCAACATCGGCATCAGAGAGCTCGACACGTATCCTAAACCTGCCTTCAAGCTTCTTGAGGTTTGATGTACCTGTTATGGCCGTTTGCCCGGTGCCTATGAAAAAGAGCTTTCCGCCGATGTTCTTAGAGCAGGCTTCAACAACCTCCTGCACGTCTTTCGACCTCTGGCTATCCTCGCCGATGTACTGTTGGATCTCGTCAAGTACGATGAGAGTTAGAGGAAATACGCCATCTTTGGATAGCGCCTGGCGAATTGCTTTTATCATCTCGTCACTTGAGATGTCCTGGACGAGAGGATACTGATTATTGAGGATCTCTGCACAGGCCAGTGACGATGAAAATAGATTGGGCTTGACATATACTAACGCTTCCTGTAAGGCTTCTGCAACATAGAAGTTGTCTAGTTCTTCCTGCCAACTATGCCCATTCTGCTCCAAATACCCCCTTACTTTTTCATATATGCCTTCGCTCTTCAGCCGCATGACAAAACGGGCAACTGGATAAAGCTCCGGGAGATCTGCAGACTTGAATATGATGCTAAGAAGAGCCAGTCGAACGCTTCCACTTGCGCTCGCGCCTAGAGTTCCGGAAGCCGCATGAAGTCCTCCGTGCCGTTTCGATTGTATGCTCAACTCTTTGAGGAGATCTGGAATAGGCAGCGGGAGATCGGCAATTCCTCGTGCTGTGGCTCCATCTTCAAATGCAGTGTCGACCCAAAGCGCACGAAGCATTTTCACCAAATGGGATTTTCCAGATCCATAAAAGCCGCTGACCCAGGCGGCCGGCTGTTGCGCTTGGCTGATATTCTTCAAGTATGTTTCCAGAATGTCCTCTATGCCTTTCTTGTATTGTCCGTTGCAGACGAAGGTTTCCAGCTCATAACGTAGGACCGCCATTGCCGGTTCGGTCTTTTCGTCATTTACGCTCGCTACACCCTCGTTAACAAGTTTTTGGGTAGCAGGATCTTTTTGGTAAATTTCTCGATTGATCATCGTCCCCTCAATTAGAACACCTTATCAGCAGTTATCGGCACTGCAAGATAGTTCCACCCATCATATCCATCCAGCAAGCGGTAATTGTTGTTTTCGTAGCTTCCAGGAAAGAAAACCAGAAGCCTTCCCCTCACGAGGGGCGCAAATTTATCTACAACCTCTTTGACCTTCAGAAGACCAAATAGCGAGCCTACTCCTTTTAAGGCTACCACTGAATTTTCCGAAGCTGAATTGGCTCGAAGTAATTCCTCGAAATCATTAGTGATGAATGCAAGATACTTGGGAAGCAGTGTGTAGAGATGCTCAGGTTTCTTGAAGTAGCTCTTGGCATATTTCTGGCTGGCAAGCCAGGCGGGAAAAGTATCCGTAAGATCAAAAACAACCCAATCGTGACCAGATTGTCGGGTTGCAATCTCGAATTCATCGATTTTTACTCTCAGACGGAGTTCGTCTTTTTCGCTATAGATGCAGAAAATAACCCGTTGGGCTGCCGCTGCATCGTCGCGCCAGGGAATACCGATGAACTTGCTGTAAGAATTTATCAGTTGTTTAATCTTGGTCACTTATCCACCTCCTTTCTTGATCTGTGAGAATCCTGGGAAATTGAACCTCTACCACATTTCCTACTCGTTTGAAAATGATCCATCCACGTCGTGATGCATCTTCTGCTAACTCCATAGCTTGAGCCGGGGAACAATCAAGTAGACGGGCGTATTCGCTCGTGAACAGAGATTCCCCACGAATTCCGGTCAGATACCCGAGAAAGAGCGCATAAGCCACAGATCCTGGTGTTGCCTTGGCTATAGATCTCATCTTTTTCGCTTTTCCTGTAAGATGACCGGACTTAGTCCATGTGCTGTTCAAGTTTTGCGCGGTTGATTTTAAAGTTGATTTGCTAAAGCGATCTGGGTATTTTACGTCTATATATTTTTCTAGAGATGCGCGACTGACGGTCGTGCCACTTGCGAATTTCAGAATGAAAGGAGCACTCATTCGGAGGAGGGCGTCTCTTCCATATGCACACAGCAAAGCCATAATCGGTTGCCCCTCAAAATCTCTATTCCAAAAATAATGAAGTGAACGAAAAACAGCAAGAGATGAATCGAGAGAGTAAAGATAAACCAGATGGCTAGCGGTAAGTTTTCTGGATTTTCCAGAACGTTTTCCCAGGCAATTATCTTCTTTGATCGCCTTGAGATAATCACTTTTTGTAGCGTCTGGACTAATGATATAAGATAGCAGAAGTCGTAGATCCTCCAGCATCATGGTGCGGGATGTATGCACTCCGACTTTTTCGAGTCTAAACCCGAAACGTGATATTTTACTTGTATTTTTTTCCCTCATTTCAACGACTTTGAGGTGTATCACGTCCTAGCACAAAAAATGATCGCCCTAAACATATATTTGAGGCTTATATGTCCCACAGAGGTATCATCCGCTTATGGATATTCTATCGGCATGGATCCCCATCCATATCCCTCCCCAGCCTCTCCGCCATCCCCCACTCCTTGCCCAGCTCCACCCCGATATCCATACCCGGCTCGATCCTCTTGAAGCCGGCATACATGATGCAGATGAGCTGCAGCGCCGAGAAAGTCCTCCCCGGCAGCGCCCGCAGGACGTGGCTCTCCTGGGGGTCGTTGATATCCAGCCCGTACTTGCCCAGTATGCCGATCTCGAAGGTGATCTCCTGGATCTCCTGCAGCGACTTCCCGCGAAACAGCCGCAACGCATCCAGCAGATAGAAGACCGCATCCATGCGTGGCCCACGGGCCTTCAGCTCTCGGGCCGCAATCCTTCGCAGCCCATCTCTAGCCAGACTGCGCAGCTCCTCGGGTGCCTCCATCTCCTGGACCGCCTGGAAATGCTTCTGGGCCGGCTCCATGTCTCCCAGCTCCATGTAGGCGAAGGCGAGGCCGTACACGGTCTGCGGGTCCAGGGGATCGATCTCCAAGGAGCGGCGCAGGTAGAAGAATATTCCGATATAGTCCAAGGTTTTCACATAGAATGTGATTTTCGAAATATTCATATGCAAACAGGTTTAAAAAGAACCTAGCAATACCGATAAATATTGATATGCTTGACTCAGGGAGAATGTTCTATGGGAAGTAAAGCTTCGTTAATAATTGTTTTATTATTTATATTAACATCTACGGCAGCCGCTACCTTTACAAAAGAAAAGGTGAGCGATTGTGGTTATTCTTTCGGAATTATTTTAACCGGAGAGGACTACAAAAAAGCTCAAGACTATAACCGAATGTGGTCATCTTTCGAACAGTCTTTTCTCAATAGTTTTGTGGGAAATGAGAAGTATATAGCTATGATCGAAGGGGATACTTATGCTGTTGGAATAAGCAATTTTGTGAAAGATACATATTTTAAAGATAACCTTATGGAGGAGACCTCGAATAAGCTTGATGCGGCTGAATTTATAATGCGTGCAATGATAGGCATAAAATCTTTTGATCCACGTCCGGCGCTTATAGGATTTTTGGGATCTCAATCAATCGATTTTGGTATTGCATGGAAAGCCCATAGCGTAATATCTGAGGCTACCAAATTATATCCGTATGATTTATATGATGGCGTTTCTATATATGTAGCGACCAGCTGTTGTCAGCCTTTTTTTTGCCCTGCTGATTGGATTATTACCCATGTGCCCAAATCACAACCGAAGGAAGGAGCACCCGAAGAAGGAGCACCCGAAGAAGGAGCACCCGAAGAAGGAGCACCCGAAGAAGGAGCACCCGAAGAAGGAGCACCCGAAGAAGGAGCACCCGAAGAAGGAGCACCCGA
>Ga0247840_10006638_pt1 | contig 16520 bp, 20 predicted proteins | sample LaCruzMarch2015__FD_192404 | JGI IMG/M metagenome (GOLD analysis project Ga0247840, IMG submission 192404) | Freshwater microbial communities from meromictic Lake La Cruz, Castile-La Mancha, Spain - LaCruzMarch2015_17m | ecosystem: Environmental > Aquatic > Freshwater > Lake | place: Spain... | reverse complement strand
AGCACCGCCAAGGCTGAAGGGTATACCTTGGGTGAAGGGGTGGCTGAATTAATTTCCATTATTGGCGACGGATCATTCCGAGACACTCACACTATTTTGCAAAAATTAATTCGCTCATCGGCTGATAAAAATTTGGATTTGAAAGAAGTGGAAAAAGTCACTGGCGCCCCAAAATCAAAAATGATTAACGATTGTGTTCAGGCGGTGGCCACTGGCGATGTGGATTTGGTTTTTGCGGTGACTAAAAATATCGCTGAATCAAATATTGATGTCAAAGTTTTCATGCGACTCTTTTTAGAAAAGTTTCGAGCCGGCATTGTCTTGCGCATTGCGCCGAATAAGGCAGGGGATTTGGAAGGCAGTTTTTCCAGCGACGATTTAGGCTTTTTGAAAAAGTTAGTGGCGGAACATGTCGAGGTCTTTAATGCTGGTAATTTGTTGCGGTTGCTTGAGGCTTTTGATTTGCTTGGTCGCAGCGCTATGCCGGTTCTGGCTTTTGAATTGGTGCTGGTTGAAATTATCCAGAAGAAATAAACCTTTTTTAGAATAAATAAAATTTTGATAAAGTTTTTGATTGACTTTTAAAAAATATTTTTGTTATTATATATAAGTATCCCCAGGAAAAAGCATGGCTATAGGTTCTGTCCTATAGCGGTGCTTTTTCATTTATACTCAAGGCCATTTTTAAAATCTTGTAAATAACTTATTTTTCCTTTAGCTTCTTTCTTTAATAAACCTGAACAATGATTAATGTGAGCACTTAGAACGGCTTTTAATTTGTTTTCTTGATAAAGATATTTTACTAGAGAATAAAAATCGCCATCGCTGGTAACAATCACCGCTTGATCAAAATTATCTTTTTCTAACATAACATTTAAAACCATGTCAGCATCACAGTTTCCTTTGGGTTTGTCGTCGTTGTTCAAAATAACCGGTTTGAAAATAATAACAAAGCCAAATTGTCGTAATTTAATATACAGTCTCTGATTAGAGGGAATATAACCCATAAATAAGAAGGCAATTTTTACAGCATATTTCTCCTTTAAATAAACTCGAAATCTTTGCCAATTTATTTTCCAGCCAAGCTTCTCAGTGCCTTTTTGGGTGTTTTGGGCATCAATAAAAGCATAATTGTTTTCAAACTTTCGCATCTTGGTATTTTATATTTTGGAGATAAAGTCTTGTTAAATAAAAGATAAAATCGAAATGAAGTTTTATTAGCTTTTAGACAGTTGAAATTATTGTTAAAAAAAGTTAAGGTATAGAGCATTGGGGGATCGTCTAATGGTAGGACGTCTGGTTTTGGTCCAGTTAATCGGGGTTCGAGTCCCTGTCCCCCAGCCAACTTGAGACAGGTTCGGAGTCCGAAGTGTCTCAAGTATGAAATCATATGAATGATGTATATTTAATACTTTTGGGTTCAATACTTGCATTAGCAACATCTTTTCTTGTTGAAATATACAAGGACTGGTCAAAGAATAAAAATTTATTAAAAAACTTTAAAACGGTTTTAAAGCTAGAGTCAAAAAATCTTGTTAATGTTGTTGATAAATTAACTGAGGGTTACAGCTCAAAAAATTATTATCCAATAAAAGTGATAGACCAGATCGACAGAAATTTAACAAGAATGGAATCGATTAGAAAGGATACAATTTATTTGAAAGAGGAAAATAAGAAGGGGGAAATTTTAAACTATATTAACGATATGTTTGTGCTTTCATCAGATCTACGCTCTGTTGAAAATTATGCCTTTAATAATCCAGAAAATGAAAATTTAGAAGATAAGAGGGTTAGAATGGATTTTTCAACAAGGGAACGTCAAATGATAGCATTAAGAATTGTTGACTTAAAACGTAGAGGACAGGATGTGGTAAATTATCTTGAAAATTAGACAAAATGATTAACTTTTCATTTAAGAATGAAATAACAGATTCGGCTGAAGATGTTTTAAATAGAAGGGCATCAACACCGATATATGGCACTTTTATAATTTCGTGGATTATTTTTCATTGGGAATTTTTGTATACATCTTTTTTCGTAAATGAAGATTTTATTTATAGAACAACTGGTTTTTTGAAAAACCAATACCTAGTTAATACATTTATAAATTATAATAACTGGTATTTTTATTTTTCTTGGATAATGCCATTTATTTTAACTTGGTTTGTTATTTGGGTTTTGCCAAAACTTATTTTATTACCAGCATTTGAAAAAGATGAAGAATATAGAGTATCAAAAATAAAAATTCGTGTAGATTTAGAAAGGGGTTTAGTTGACAAAAAAACAGAATTAGCAAAAAGCGAGACTAGAAAATTTGAAGCAGAAGAACAGAAGGTTATTAAACAAAAGAAAGTTGAAAAAATAGACCCAGGGATTTTATGGGAACAAGAATATTTAGATTTTAAAAATAGTCCCAATTACGATCCTTTTGAGTTAGTTTTAAAAACGATTTATGAAAATGGAGGCTACCTCCGTGATTCAGGAATTCCAACTGAATTATTGGCATATGTTCATGGTGGAGGAATTGTAGAGCTTAATAATGATAAATTTAATAATCGAATCATTAGTCTTACAGAAAAAGGTAAATTTTTTGTAGAACAATATACAAAATCTCGCAGAGTTTAATTAAATTTATTAAAAATAGTAAATAATGTCTACCAAACCCCCAACCCACATCCTCTCAATCCACGGCGGCATGACCTTTAAAACTCAAAAGGACTATTTGAACTTTTTAAAAAACTGCCAAATTAAATTGAACAAGCCCAAGAAATGGCAAGATGAATACTTAACCAATGAGCTTGGTCCAAAGTTTGAAATTATCAGACCAACTATGCCTTTGAAAGAGAATGCTAAATATGCTGATTGGAAAATTTATTTTGAAAATTATTTGCCACTTTTGAATCAGAAATTTATCCTCATCGGGAATTCTTTGGGTGGGATTTTTCTAGCGAAATATTTGTCTGAAAATCGTTTGCCGAAAAAAGCGGTGTCGGTTTATTTAGTGTGTCCGCCGTTTGATGGTAGTTTGTCTGACGAGGATTTGGTTGGGGGCTTTAAGCTTAAAAAAGATTTATCTTTGATTGAGCAGAATGCCAAAAATGTCTATCTGATGTTTTCGCAAGATGATGATGTGGTGCCGGTGGCTCATGCTGAAAAATATCGCCAGAAATTAAAAACCGCCAAAATCATTATTTATAAAAGCAAAAACGGCCACTTTAAAGTGTCGAAATTTCCTGAGATTGTGAAGATGATAAAGGGGGATTTAGTATAATTTATCAATATGGAAAAATTATTATATACAGAAATTGGTCCTAACGGAGGGACTTATAAAAAAGGTGATTGGCGGGAATTTGCTTCTCAAACTGAAACTGAAGTTAGGGGCTTTTTCGGTGAGTATCGTTTTCTTAGTAATTTTTGGCCAGCACAAGTGGTTTTAGATGGGGTTGATTATTCAAGTACCGAATTAGCTTATCAAGCCGCAAAATGGCAACCCACCAAAAGAGATTTTTTTCTAAAATGTACAGAGCTAGAATCTATTGATTACAATCGAAAAAATGTTCCAGATAAATATTCTGAAGAGGAATGGAATTTAGTTAAGACTGACATAATGAGAGATTTGCTTCGTCAAAAATTTGATCCGAAAATTAACCCAGAAAATTATCATCTTTTAATTGCAACAGGTGATAAATATTTAGAAGAAAGAAATTGGTGGGGAGATTTGTATTGGGGTGCTGATAAAAATGGTAAAGGTGAAAATATGCTAGGTAAAATTTTGATGGAAATCAGAGCCGAGCTAATTACTTAGGTTTAATTTGCACCCGGCCCACTCTTCTGTTATATTCTCCTCAGAACGAAACTGAATATGTTATACACAACTGAATATGTCATGAATCTGTCTACAGGCAAGCCTTTTGAATTTGAGATGCCTGATGAGAGATTTGCGCGTTGGCAACATCAAAGAAATTTATTTCTCGAAGGAAGTGGATCTCCTCTTCTTGGAAATAGCTTGGAAGAAATTATCGCAATGCAAGAGTGTTATCTTTTTCCAGCTTTTGAGAAGCTTCTCGGGATGTGGTTTAAAAATGGCTACACAGAAGAGTTGATGACCGAAATTCTTGTTAGTTTTGGAGCAACTGAACCATTCATCTCAAAGCTTCTTGAAGACAAGGAATATGTTGAGTCCATTGAGCCTTGGTTCGCAGGAATCACTTATGATGGTGGTCGAGCATCAAGAACTTTGCTCAAAATCTACAACAAGACGAAACAGTATTTTTCACCCTAAAGACAAACTACCCACAACACCGTAATTGGTTTTGTGGGTATTTTATTTATATAGCCATTTCGGTAAAACGCGATACAATTATATGGTATGGCAATGAGATCAACATATTTGTGCCAGGAATGTAGCAACAGATTTGATGCTACGCGTGGCGATTTAATGAAAGCAAAAGAATTTAGGTGTGTTTCTTGTGATTCGGTGAAATATATCCCACATGCAGAACTTGAAACTTTTGATTATAAATGTGCCGATTGTGGCGATAAGATGGATGTTATTAAAATTCCAATGTGTCCTGTTTGTAAAAAAAGAAACAACAAGGCAGAGAAATTATTAATGATGATAGATTAATTTTGATAAGTTATGAGATTTAATGAATTAGGTATGGGGAAAGATCAGCCGATTGAAGCTGGACGGTCAAGAAATTTGGAAGGTTTGAATGATGGAGAATTTAGAGAAGTTGATGAACTTGGTTTGAATAGGGTCGGCAATATGATTTTTACAGATGATGATCTTCAAGTAGATGAAAATGATCCGTATTATAAAAAGTTCATGGAAATTGCCGAAATAATCAGAGATGATTTGAAAGCTCGTGGTTTTGATAAAATTATTGATTCTAATTCTTTAAATTCATCTGAGATTAGAGAAGATTTAGAACAAGCTTTAAGAAGAGCTGAAGCAGAGGAGGCTGCAAAAGAATATAAACATTTAAATCCTGGAGTTAAACCAATCATGACTTGTCTTGATGCTTTAGGTCAATCTGGTGAAGCTCCAAAAATATCTGGTGAGATAGATCAAATTGATTTATATGTCAGCCCTGAAAAAGCTAGAGAAAATGGTTTTCTAAAAGAAGGTGAGCGAGCTTATATAATTTCTCCTATTGATAGTAATAGTAAATTTTCTGCGGACTATAAAGATTGTACTGGAATTGTTGCGGTTGGAATTGATTCTAAAACCAGAGAAAATATTTCTTTTCTAAGCCATCAAAATCCAAGCTATTTTCTTTTTGCTGAGAAAGATGATTTTATCAGAGATTTTAATCAGCGGCTTATTGAATTAAAACAAAGATGTGAACTAGGTACTGTTGATATTGTAATTTTTGGCGGACAATTTTTAAAAGCTAAAGATTTTCCAGACGATCATGAGGTTCAAAAATTTTTCAAGGATGAATATATTTCTTCTGTTGAATTATTATCTGCACAAATAGAAAAGCAATTTGGTTTTCAGCCAACAATTGTAACCGGTCCAAAGTTTGAACCAGGACAAGATATGGTGGTTTTTGATAACTCAAATAGAAGACTTTATTTATTCAGGGCGATTGCTAATCCTCAATTCACTAACAGTTTTAAAGCACACGAAGCTGAATTCAATTCTACCGATTGGAAACCTGGAGAAATTAGTATTGATGATTATTTAGGAAAGGATAAAAAATAATTCTTGATTTGATATAATTTATTATGACTTTCACTTTAAAAAAACTAGAAGATAATTCGAATCCTTTTATTCGTGGTTTAAGAATTTTCTTACTGATTTTAATTATTATCGGTATGGCTCTGATCTTTACTCAAAATTTATGGGTGCCAACATTGGTTGATTATATTTTAGCGCACGAAGCAAAGCCTTATTAAACCTTATTTTACTTTGTCAGAGCTTTCTATATAATTTAAGTATTAACAACTAATTAACCAACATGGGATTATTTTGGAGTGATTCGAAACCAAGCGTTTCAAAAACAGAATTTAAAGAGAAAATTATATCGCACATAGAAGCTGGCGATTGGAGTGATGAAGATAAAGATTTAGTAAAAATGGTTTTTGCTGCCAGTTTAAATGAATCTGATTCTCAGTCAGGTATTGATAGAAAAGAAATAGAAGAAGGTATTAATGTTTTAAAAAAATCTGGCAAGATTTCAAGCGAAAAATTAGAAGATTTGAAACAACACATGCTTGAGTGTGCCAGATAATTCATGAAGCATTTTGTTTATATTTTAGAGTGTGCTGATAAAACTTTATATGTTGGTTGTACTAATGATTTAGAAAAAAGATTACATCAACATAATAATTTAAAATCTGGGGCGCACTATACAAAAATTCGCAGGCCAGTTGTTTTGGTGCGATCCGAAACTTTTTCAAATTTAAAAGAAGCTCGCGCTCGTGAAGCAGAAATCAAAAGAATGAAAAAATCTGAAAAAATCGAATTGATACAAGCCTAAAAATAGGGGGAAAACTCTCTTATTCATTTGTGTTAAGATATAAATATATATGCGAAGTATCGGAGAAAAATGTGCGGTTTTTGGCATTTACGGAAAAGGTATGGACGTTAGTCGTCTAACCTTTTTCGGTTTATATGCACTACAACATAGAGGTCAAGAAAGTTCCGGCATCGCGTCAACAGACGGTGCCGAAATTTTTTGTCACAAAGATACCGGTTTGGTGGCTCAGGTTTTTAATGAAGAGATAATTAAAAGTTTACCAGGTCATATTGCAGTGGGTCATAATCGATATTCCACTTCTCAGGGTTCTGGTGTCGAATTCACTCATCCAATTGAAGTATCTGATAAATCTTTGATTTTGGTTCACAATGGAAATCTACCAAGCGTTACTGCTTTGGTAGGTTTTTTAAAAAAGCGAGAAATAAAAACGGCTTGCGAAATTGATTTGGCAAAAGCTTCGGATTCTATGATTGTTACTGAAGCCATTCACACTTTAATAAAAGAAGGTAAAGAAATTGAAAAAGCGGTTGAAGAAATTTTTCCATTAATGACCGGAGCTTTTTCCATTTTGATTATGACTAAAAATAAATTGATTGCTATTCGTGATCAATATGGTATTCGGCCACTTTCCATTGCTAAATTAAACGGGGGATATGTTTTTGCTTCTGAGACCTGCGCCTTCCATCCAATCGGTGCTAATTTTATGCGAGATGTGAATCCTGGAGAAATGGTGGTGGTTGATGAACAAGGTTTAAAAATTAAACAAATCGTTAAAGGTACCCAAAAACTAGACATCTTTGAATTCGTATATTTTTCAAGGCCAGACAGCAATCTGTTAGGTAAGTCTATTTATGAGGTAAGAAAAAATTTTGGTATTCAGTTGGCGACAGAACATCTTATTGACGCCGACGTTGTTATTCCTGTGCCAGAGACGGCTATTCCTGTAGCTATTGGTTACGCTCAAGCAACCGGCATTCCGTTTGAAATGGGGCTTATTAAAAGTCGCTATATTCACCGAACTTTTATTCAACCTGAACAACATATTCGAGAACAAGGAGTGAAATTAAAATTGGCGCCACTAAAAGAAGCCATTGAAAATAAAAGGGTAGTGGTGGTTGATGATTCAATTGTTCGTGGAACGACTTCACGTCAAATTGTTCGAATGCTTTTTGAAGCTGGAGCCAAAGAAGTTCACTTTATGGTAAGTTCGCCCCCAGTAAAATATCCTGATTTTTATGGTATTGATTTACCTCGTCAAAGCGATTTGTTTGCTGCTACAAAAACAGTAGAAGAAATGAATGCTTATCTAGGTTCTACTTCGCTAAATTTTCTGTCGTATGATGGCATGATTAAAGCTACCGGTCTCGACGAATCTCTTTTCTGCACAGCCTGTTTTAGTGGTAAATATCCAATTGATTTATTAGAAAGAAAAAGCGAAGTGACTTATCCAAAAACTGAAAAATAAAACTTTATTTAAAAAAACGAACAAAAATATTTAAATAAACAAAAAACCGTCTCTTGCGAGACGGCTTTTTGTTCGAGTTCTAAACTCTTGATACGTTCACTGCTGCTGGACCTTTTTCACCTTGAACTACTTCGAAGGTTACAGTGTCTCCAGTTTGCAATTCATCGTAAGTCACACCATTCAATTCTTTTGAGTGAAAGAAAAGATCCTTTGCTTCGCCTTCGCGAGAAATGAATCCAAATCCTTTATCAGTAAGAGTTTTAATTGTTCCTTGCATGTTTTTTATTTTTGCTTTTACTTTTCTTCTAATGTTTAAAACTCGACTAGGTTTTGAATGAATCATACACTGAAATAGTAAAATAAGCCAGGGGAAGTGGTATAATGATATTTAGAAAGAACCTTATATTATGAATACTCTGAAAATCATTCAAGGTGGAATGGGGGTTAATATCTCCTGTTCACCTCTCGTTAATTGCGTTTCCAGATCCAGTCAGCCTGGTAGAGAAACTCTTGGAACCTTATCAGGAGTTGTGCTTGAAAAAGTCATGACTCGTCAACTTGGGCAAGGCGGTCAAAACGCCGAAGCCATCATCAATGCACTGAAAACTTTTCCTTTTCAAACAATCGCCGAAGAAATCATTGCTGAATATTACGGAAAGTCTCACAAAAGCACTCCGGCATTCACCATAAATCCTTCCGATCGTTTGATAAAGCTCACTGTCTGTGCCAACTACGCCTTTGTCAAAATGGCGAAAGAAGGTCACGACAACCCTGTTAGTATCAATTACTTGGAGAAGATCGCCATGCCGCACGTTTACGCCATTTTTGGCGCGATGTTAGGCGGTGTGGATTTTATTACCATGGGAGCTGGAATACCGATTGAAATCCCCGCACTGATCAACGCCTATTTGGAAGGTCGTTCTGGGACTTATAAAATTCCAGTTATTGGTGGTGATAATTATGTAATGAGTTTCGATCCGCAATCTTTTTTTGGACAGGAAATTCCGCCCTTGAAAAGACCGGGATTCATTCCGATCATCGCTTCGAATGCTCTCGCCATGAGACTTGTTAAAGTGCTTCCGGTTGGAAGTATTTACGGATTCGTGGTTGAAGGACCGACAGCGGGTGGACACAAGGCTCCTCCGCGCAATAAAGTCAACTACGGTGAAAAAGACGAAGTCAATTATGAAAAAATTGCTGAGCTTGGTTTGCCGTTTTGGATTGGTGGCTCGTGCGCCTCTTCAGAAAAATTGAAGGCAGCTATAGCAATTGGAGCTAGTGGCATTCAGGCCGGCTCGATCTTTGCTTTGTCGAAAGAATCTGGAATGGATCCAGAAATTCGCCGAGAAATTCTTAAGGCAGGTTTTAATGGCACCCTCGAGATTGAGACCAGTATGGAAATTTCGCCAACAGGCTTTCCATTCTCGGTGGCAAATTTACCAGGGTCGATATCTGATCCAAAGATTTATGAAGCCAGACGAAGAGTGTGTGATTTGTGCGTTTTAGTGTCTTGCTATAAAAAGCCTGACGGTTCAATTGGATACAGGTGTCCTAGCGAACCAACAGAACATTTTGTTCATCACAAGGGTGGCAAAATGGAAGATACGATAAAACGAGGATGTGTTTGTAACGGCCTCATTACCACTGCTGGTTTGCGATTTGAAAATGAAAATCACGAACCTGCAATTGTCACGCTCGGTGATGATGTCAGTTTTTTAAAGCACCTTATGAAAAATGAAGACGACTCTTACTCGGCAGTTGATGCCATAAGATATCTCTTCGGGGAATAATTCTCTCCAAAACGCAGCCGTCCAAGTTCAACTTGGTGCGGCTGTTTTTATTTATATATTAATACTTTTTTATTTTTTAATATTAAGTTGCTATAATAAATTAAATGATTAATTGGACTCTTAATGTAAATTTGTTTGATATTTTTTTTGGCTTTGCTCATCAAAATGTTTTTTTAGATTATCTTGGAATATTTTTCGCTGATTATATGCAATATGTTTTAGCAGCGATTTTTCTTATTTTATTTTTTTCAAAAAAGCACAAGAAACAACACCGAACTATGGTTGTGGTGGCAACTATGTCGGCTATCGCGGCGCGATACATAGTAAAGCCTTTGATTGTATTTTTTTATGCTGAACCAAGACCTTTTATCGCTCTGACTCAAATCAAGCCTTTGGTTAAAGTTATGACTAGTGAAAATTTACAGTCATTTCCATCTGGCCACACTTTATTTTTCTTTGCTTTAGCGACGACAGTATTTTTATTTAATAAAAAGTTAGGAGTTTGGTTTTTAATCTCGGCAGCATTGATAAGTTTTGCCCGTATTTATGTTGGAGTTCATTGGCCGATTGATGTTTTTGCCGGTGTTATTATTGGTATTTTAACTGGAATGGTGGGGCACTATCTTTATAAAAAATTTGGTCAGAAAAAAATAAAATAATATTTCCTTGCTTTTGTCAAGAAAAGGTGTAAGGTGTACATATATGGGAAATTTTCAAAATAGCGGAGATAGAAGAGGAGGCTTTTCAGGAGGACGAAGCGGCGGTAGTCGTGGAGGTTTTTCTGGTGGCCGGGGCGGTGATAGAGGAGGTTTCGGAGGTGGCGATCGAAGAAGTTTTGGTGGCGATAGAGGCGGAAGCCGAGGTGGTTTCGGTGGAGATCGTGATCGAAGCGTAACTATGCACAAGGCTACTTGTGCTGATTGTGGTAAAGAATGTGAAGTGCCTTTTCGACCTTCTGGTGACAAACCTGTTTATTGTTCAGAATGTTTTGGTGGAAAACGTGAAGCAGGTGATCGAGGTGAAAGAAAAGAATTTAACCGAGAACCACGACGAGAATTTAATTCAAGACCTTCATTTTCTGCACCCTCAAATGAAGATACTAAAAAACAATTCGCTGAACTTAACACAAAAATCGATCGTTTGATTGGAGTGGTTGAAAAACTTTTAGAAGGTAAAACTGGCACTAAGCCAGAAGCTAAAACTGAAACTAAATCAGAAGATAAAAAAGAAGTTGAAAAACCTCTTGTAGTTACAAAAGCTGCGAAAAAAACTACTTTAAAATCTGTTGTTAAGAAAGCTCTGAAGAAATAGAATTACCAGCAACGAATCCTGTAGTCCAACATAATTGCAAACTATAACCACCTGATGGTCGGTCTATATTTAATACATCACCAATTATAGATAAGTTAGGATACAGACGAGATTGCATAGTTTTAAAATCGATTTCATTTAATTGCACACCACCAGAAGTGACGATGGCTTTTTCGACACCCAATAATTCTTTGACTTGCAAAGGGATGGCTTTTAACAATTGCACTAATAATAGACGTTGTTCACGGGTGACGCTGTGATTTGGAGTATCTGGATTAATTTCAGAAAGGTCCATTACAATTTGGGCAACAGAAGGCAACATAATGGTGCTCAATCCATTCACAATTTTTTTATTACTATGCTCTTTAAAAACTTCTTGGAGTTTGGCATTTAATTGTCCGTAATCAAATTCAGGCATAATATCGATGGTGATTTTTACTTCGCCATATTTTAAAAGCTCGCTCACTTCACCACTTAAATTTAAAATAGTTGGTCCAGATAAACCAAAGTGAGTAAATAAAACTCGGCCAGCTTTTGTTGCGTGTTTTATTTCGTTTTGCCAAAGAGAAATTTTTACATTCTGCAAAGTGACGCCCTGTAATTGCTTGACCCATAAATCTTTTACGGCGATTGGCACCAGGGAAGCCGACGGTTCAATAATCGTATGACCAAGTTGTTTTAACCATTCAAAACCTTCGCCAGTTGAACCAGTTTCAGGATGAGATTTTCCACCTGTTGCTAAAATAAAATGATTAGCGCGAATATGAACATTGCCTTTTAATTTTACGGCCACAATTTCTTTGTGGATTTTTTGTTTGTTCTTATCTTTTTCTTTGGTGTCACGAGTAGCAAAACCAATGACCGGGCTATTAGAAATAACTGTCACGCCAGTTTGTTTCATATATTCCACTAAAACATTCCAAACGCTGCGCGCTTGATCACTCTTTGGAAAAACTCTTTGCGTAGCTTCGACTTTGGTTTCCATTTTTCGATTATTAAAAAAGTCTAAAGTTTCTTTAACACTCCATTGAGCAAAAGCTGAAAATAAAAATTTATTATTTTCTTTAAACTTTTCCAAAAGTTTTCGATTATCAAATTCAGCATTGGTTAAGTTACAACGACCACCACCACTAATTAAAAGTTTTTTACCAAGACTTTCATTCTTTTCAATTAAAATAACTTTGGCACCATTTTCTGCTGCTCGCCCTGCCGCCATCATTCCTGCCGGTCCACCACCAATAACCGCCACATCCCACAAAATAGTTGTGTCGATTTCCGGCGCAGAGATTTTTTTAGTTTTTGGCCGATTTAATTTGGCTTTATTGAATGCAGCTTTTTTCATGTTCAGCTATAATAGCACAGCCCTTGCAAAATAACAATAAATGTGGTAATATGATAAGGTAATCAGAACTTTAAAAATAAAGGTTTTTCACCGCAGCTTCAAATGGCTTATTTAATTGACTCAAAAAATTTAGGCCAATTAGAGCTGTGGTGAAAGGTGAAAGATTCCTGTAACCAACGAGAAACATTCAGTAGGAGAGCCGAAGTTTGGAACTCACAGCATGTTAGTTAATGTTGTAAAAAGAAAGGCGCCTTATGGCTACCAAACTACAAATACCCGTGCTCGTGGGGTCAATCGTGAGCAATCAGGAGAGCTTTGCCACTCTTCCAGTTAGCGATGCCCAGTGGGCCATCGAAAACACAGCTGAAGCAATTGGACTTGCCATCAAGGCGATTCAGGAACGCAATCAGTTTGCCTCTACGGTTACACGGAAGATTCCATCATCCGAAGCCGAACAACTTGAAATGTGGAAGGAAATTTATGCCACCTATTTTGGGTTCGAGGCTCATCAATCATTCAATCTTATTACTCATCCAACAGGGAAAGATGGATTCGGGTGGTTCGTGGTCGTCCGCAAAGACATCACCATGAATATGGTGCTTCGGGCCATGAGGACAAAGATGAAAGTGTATAGCTACATTGGAGATGATCTCGACAGTGGTGTTCCCACCAACGAGCGCACCTCTGAGAAAGGCGACTATGCTATCTTTGTTCGAGATGGTATCGAACCCGATACCGATCTCCGAAATACTTCGGCCAATCAAATTGCCAAGAAAAAACTTCAGACGATGACGCTTCTCGAGCGGCTTCTGCTGGAACTATTCTATTTTCACTTCACTGGCGAACATCTCGATGTGAATGGTTGGACAATTTGTGCAGGCTCTCGTTTCTCTGACGGTAACGTTGCGTGCGTCTATTGGTATTCCAACGGCGGCGAGGTCCTGGTCGGCTGGTGCAATACTAGTTTTTCCGACGACGACGCGGGTGCTCGTGCAGTGCAGCAGTAATCCTTGCACCTTTAACCTTGAAACCTTGTCCGCGATAGCGGACAAACATCGTCACTCTTGCGAAAGCGGGGGTGACGATTTTCTTTTCTTTTAAATTTCGTATACTTAACTTTGGCTAATACAATCGGTTTATTTTTTAATATAAAGTGAATATCGATTTGCCATTAGAAACTGCCTATCCAGCACTTGTAAGCAAGATAATATCAAGGCTTCAAATTAAACTAGCGACCGACTAGAAAACTCAGATAATTTTGAAAAAGATTATTGGTGAATAGATGGTGAGGGATAGCATTGAGGCTCTCGTAACTCTGACGGTAACGTTACGAACGTCAATTGGAATTCCAACAACGGCAAGGTCAAGGTCAACTGGTACAACACTAGTAATTCCAACGACAACGCGGGTGCTCGTGCAGAAATTTCGGATAAAAAGGTGTTTAGAATTTAGACGCCTTTTTATTTTACATATTTTTCCCAACCAAAAGACATTTTAGAAATTTCTTGTAATTTTTCTTGTAGAATAATATATCTTTTTTGTTCTATAACTTTAATATCGAAGCAAAGACGAATAAAATGTTTTAATATCTCTATATTAATTCGCAATTCTCTTATTGGAATATGTTTAGTTTCTTTATTTGTCAGTGAAGCAGTTAAACTTAGTTTTAAAGATTGAAGAGCTACTTCTTCTATTTTTTGCCAAATACCAAATTTGTGGATTTTAGACATTGAATTTCGGCTTTTATATATTTCTTTATATAATTCAGTTATATGCAAAACAATTGGAGCGACAGAGACAGCGCTAAAACTATCGTGGGGGGGGGCTTACTTTTCTAGTATTGTTAGTTTGCATAATTTATTTAAAGCTTGGCAAGAATTTAAAAAGGGAAAAACCAGAAAATCTGATGTTCAGGAATTTGCCCTTCATTTAGAAGATAATATTTTTAAATTAAACGAAGAATTACTTCAAGACGATTGGCAACCAGATGATTATACCGCTTTTTATGTAAAAGACCCAAAACTACGACATATTCACAAGGCCTCTGTTCGGGACAGAATTTTATATCAAGCGGTTTATAGATATCTTTATAAAATATTTGACCCGCATTTTATTTTTGATTCGTATTCGTGTAGAAATAATAAGGGACTACATAAAGGAGTTTTAAGGTTGGAAGTATTTTTGCGGAAAGCTACTAGAAATTACACTAAAACAACATATGTTTTAAAGTGTGATGTAAGAAAATTTTTTGATTCAATTTCTCATGAAATTTTAATTAAATTAATCTCTGAAAAAATATCTGATCAGAAAATAATAGCTCTTGTTGAGAAAATTCTTAGTAGTTTTTCTAAGAATGAAGGACGAGGCTTACCTTTAGGAAATGTTACCAGTCAACTTTTTGCCAATGTTTATATGAATGAATTTGATCAGTATGTAAAGCATATTTTAAAGGAAAAATATTACATTAGGTATGCTGATGATTTTTTAATAGTTAATACTAATAAAACCAAACTTGAGAATTTTGTTTTTGATATTAACAATTTTATTTTAAAAAATCTCAAGGTTTCTTTACATCCAAATAAAATAGAAATAAGAAAAGTTTCACAAGGAATAGATTTTTTAGGATATGTTTTATTGCCTAAATATAGAGTATTAAGAACTAAAACAAAGAAAAGAATTTTTAAAAAATTGGGACAGGAATATAAAAAATCTTTAAATAATAAAAATAATAAAGTTTTTGAATTTAGGCTAGCTTCATATCTAGGTCTGCTTTCTCATTGTAAGGGTAATAAGGTACGACATAAAATATTTAAAATAGTGGGCAAAAGAGACGATTAATGCTAGTCTAATACTCTATGTCTCGCGACGAAGTAATAGTTAGATTTGAAGAAATCTCTTTTGATTTCGGCATCAATAAACCCATCTTAGATGAGATTAGTTTTTCTATTCGTCGTGGTTCCAAACTGACAATCATGGGTCAAAACGGTGCTGGTAAAAGTACGCTCTTCAAAATGATTACCGGCGAGATTGTTCCAGAATTCGGTCAGATCCATGTTGGTCGTGGGGTGACTATTGCTATTGCTCGACAGGTGATTCCACGTGACGAACTGGATTTAACTGTGCGAGAATTTTTTGAAAAGTGTTTTGCTAAAAAAGTTTATGATATTGATCCACGAATCGATAATATTTTAGAAGTGGTGAACCTGCACGCACCACACGATAAAATCATTAGAACTTTTTCTGGTGGTCAGCAAGCCCGATTACTTTTGGCGTCAGCTTTAATTCAAGATCCTGATGTTTTACTTTTGGATGAGCCGACTAACAATTTGGATAAAGCCGGAATTGCGCACTTAACAGATTTTATTAAAAGCTACAAAAAAACTTGTTTGGTAATTTCTCACGACGCTGACTTCTTAAACTCTTTCACTGATGGAGTTTTGTATCTGGATATCTATACTCGAAAAGTGGAACAATATGTTGGAAACTATTTTAACTTGTTAGCTGATATTTCTGCTCGAATTGAAAAAGAAAATCGTAAGAACGCACAGTTGGCCAAAGAAATCCAAGAGAACAAAGACAAGGCCAACTTCTTTGCTAACAAAGGAGGACAAATGCGTATGGTGGCGAAAAGAATGCGTGAGAAGGCGGCTGAGATGGAAGAAGCCAAGGTTGATGTGCGTAAGGAAGATAAAACCATTCGTTCCTTTATTATCCCTCATCAACCAGAATTTTTGGGTGAAATTTTGCACATTAATTCTTTTGGCACCATGGATCCAAAAACTCATAAAATTAAAACTCACAAAGTAAATATTATTTTAAAGCGTAATCAACATTTGTTATTAAAAGGGCCGAATGGCATTGGTAAAAGCACTTTGCTAGAAGTTTTAGCTTCGACTCATAATGATGGGGCGGTGATTAGCGAAGGGGTGCGCGTCGGATATTATCGTCAGGATTTTTCTACTTTGAATTTTGAAGATACTGTCTATCAATCTTTGATGAGTGTTATGGCAGAACCAATTGAAGAAACTATGCGTTCTGCTTCTTCTGGATTTTTGATTAATGGTGAAATGATGAAAACAAAAATCGGTAGTTTGTCTGAAGGTCAAAAAGGTTTAGTAGCTTTT
>Ga0247840_10006634_pt1 | contig 16527 bp, 14 predicted proteins | sample LaCruzMarch2015__FD_192404 | JGI IMG/M metagenome (GOLD analysis project Ga0247840, IMG submission 192404) | Freshwater microbial communities from meromictic Lake La Cruz, Castile-La Mancha, Spain - LaCruzMarch2015_17m | ecosystem: Environmental > Aquatic > Freshwater > Lake | place: Spain... | reverse complement strand
ACAAGTCCTGGGGTCAGTATGCCAAGGCGTTGGAGTACTACGAGAAGGACCTGGCCATCACCAGGAAGCTTGGCGATGTGAAGGGCGAGGGCACCACCCTGAACAACATCGGGCAGGTGTATGACTCCTGGGGTCAGTATTCCAAGGCGTTGGAGTACTACGAGAAGGACCTGGCCATCACCAGGAAGCTTGGCGATGTGAAGGGCGAGGGCACCACCCTGAACAACATCGCAACGGTTTACCAATCCTGGGGTCAGTATGCCAAGGCGCTGGAGTATTACGAGAAGTCTTTGGAGGTTAGGAGGAAGATTGGCGATGTGAAGGGCGAGGGCGTGACCCTGTGGAACATGGGCCACCTGAACATGGCCATGGGCAAACACGACCAGGCCCTTGCCGATCTTCGAAAAACCCTTGACATCTACACCCGGATAAAAGTCCCCACTGACGGGGTTAAGGACTCCATCGGCGAGGCGTACCTGGAGATGGGCGACATAGCCGAGGCAGAGCCGCTCATCAAGGAGGCGGGTTACGACTCATCGCTCGGCAGGCTGGCTCTCCTCAAATCCGACTTCAAACAGGCTCAAACCCACTACGAGAAGCTCCTGAAAAAGGCTGAGGCGAACCGCAACGCGGACAACCTCTTCACTGCGTACACCGGTCTTGGTCGTGTGTACGAGTCTCTTCAAGACTATCCGAAGGCCGAGGAGTACTACCGAAAGGCCGTGAACGGGGTCGAAGAGATGCGATCTGGTCTCGCACCCTCTGAACGGGAAAACTTTTTCACAGTAAAGACCCAAGGATTCTACCGTACGGACCCGTACAAAGGACTTGCCCGGGTGTTATCCAAGCTGAACCGACCTGTGGAGGCCCTGAAGCAGTCGGAGTACACCAAGGCACGGCTCTTTTCTGAAGCCCTGTCAAGAAGGATGGAAGGTACCAGGATTGATGTTTCCCGAGATATTCTGGAAAAAGACTCCTCGCTGAACGACCAACTGGCAGCCCTGACCAAGAGCCTGCAACAGGCATACGAGAAGAATAACAAAGAAGTGATCTTAGTCCTCGAACCCCAGGTTAAAGACATGAAGGCCAAGCTGGCCGCTCACGTTGACACGCTTCGCAATCAGTATCCCCTGTTTGCCGCAACCCGGTATCCTCAGCCGATGGATCTGTCGCAAACGGCAGTGAGGGACGACGAGTGGGTGCTCGAGTATGACGTGACCGATTCGGGTGTACTCATCTACCTCACGAAGGCCAAGACCCTGGTGAAGGGTCTGTTCAAGCCCGTACCCAAGAAAGATATGGAGGAGCTTGTCCGTAAGGTGAGGGAACCTCTGGAGGTGGTTCCTGGAAAGGACAAGGTCTCCGACAAGCTGAAGACTTTCGATCTCGTTGCTGCCAAACGCCTCTCAGATCTGCTGCTCGCAGACATTCTTCCGGATCTTCCCAAAGGTGCTCCGGTAATCATTGTGCCGGATGATTGCCTCGGCATTGTTCCCTTTGAAATGTTAGTGCTCAACTCCGGAGGTGAGATCAAGACTGACCGCCAGGTACCCTATACTTCGGGAGTTGAGTTGTTAGGAGATCGCAACCCAGTTAGTTATTACCAGTCTATTAGTGCCCTTACCCTTGCACGTACGTTAGGGAAGCAGAAGAAGACTCAGGATAAGCTCCTCGTAATAGCCGACCCTGTGTTCGCAATGAAGGATGCCAGGGTTCAGGAAAGAGGGTCCAGCACAAAACTGACCGGAGTTGAGGCCAGGCTGTATGAAGATCTCATGGCTACCGTTGAAGACGGGAAAGTAGGCGGCCTTGCCTTCAACAGGCTGTCGTTGACCGGAGATCTGGCAGAACATCTGAGCACATCTTTCAAAGGTACCTGTACCCTGTACACAGGTCTCAAAGCGAACAAGCAAACCTTCATGAAGGAGATAGCTTCTGGACTGGCGGAATACAGTAAGGTCGTCTTCGCGACCCACGGGTATTTTGGCAAGGGTCTGCCGGGGATCAACGAGCCTGTGCTAGTGTTCACCCTGGTCCCGCCTGGAACGGACGGATATTTGCGCATGTCCGAGGTCATGGGCCTGAAGATGAATGCGGACATGGTGGCGCTTACCGCATGCCAGAGTGGTCTTGGGAAAGAACTTTCCGGTGAAGGTGTCATGGGCATGGGTCGTGCCTTCCAGTTTGCAGGGGCAAAAAGTGTGTTGATGAGCCTGTGGTCTGTTGCTGAGAGTTCTTCTGTGAATCTTGTGGAGAGTTTCTTCAGACACATCAAGGAAGGCAAGGGGAAGCTGGAAGCCTTGAAACTAGCCCGTGAAGAGATCCGCACACAGGGGTATGATCACCCCTTCTTCTGGGCTGCGTTTATTCTGGTGGGTGAGGTGAACTGATGTCCGCCAATGCTTCTGTAAAAAACATTTCAGAGAGGGTCTGCTATGTGTTCTTTTCAATAATTTTTCTCTTTTCCGGATCGTTGGCAAACGTCCTTGCTGAAGATTGCTCCCGTGCCAAGGAGTTGTATGCACGCGGCACAAAGCTGCTCAACTACCAGGAGCGCCAGGCTGTCTTCCAGAAGGCGGTTGATCTATGCCCATCCTATGCCGAAGCGCACTGTAACCTGGCAGATGCCCTGGAAAACCAGGGAGTACTCAAGAAGCACTTTGATGAAAAGAGTCTGAGTCAGGGCAATGCCCTGCTGGAAGAGGCCGTGAAACATTATCAGAAGGCAATTGAACTGAAGAGCAGCATGTACCAGCCCCATCTGGGACTGGCGGAAATCTACCTCGGACAGGCCAGGTATGCGCTGGCTGCCGAGGAATTCAAGAAGGTTTGCGATCTTGATCCTGGTAACGAAAGAGCCCGATCGACTCTGGAGAGGATAAAAGAAATCTTGTCAAGAGAACCGCAGCACGGATTGAGGAAATCGGATGACATCATCAGTCGAGCGAAGGATTCCCACCAAGCCCCTGATGACAGGACCATGGGCGTCGAAGACCATACCGTACGGGACAGAGAGAGTTTCGAAAACATTCTGTTTGCAGGATGGTCGGCCCAGATCGCTCCAGGGGAACCGACCGAGCAGGTGGACGAGATAGGCAAGGCCCTATCATCGCCGGACTTGGCCGAGTTCAACTTTATCGTGGAGGGGCACACCAACATAGTCGGTTCGTTTGACAAGAACATGAATCTGTCCTGGGATCGGTCAAGCTCGGTGAAAAACTATCTCGTGAAAAAGTTCGAAATAGATCCGGGTAGGTTGGCAGTGCAGGGATTCGGGTACACAAGGCCCAAAGTGTCTCCTGACAACGACCCCAGGAACAGACGGGTCGAAATAGTGTTTCTGCAAAAGAACGCCGGAAAGTGAAAGGACTGAAAGATGGCCAATAGTGTGCTGTGCCGATTTCACACTGGAACCGTGAAAAGCTTCGCACTTACCCTCGGAGTGCTGCTTGTACTTGCCGCTGCATCCCCGCTCCGTGCTGCTTCACAGGCCAAGGGTGAACTCTATGCGGTGGTAGTGGGGCTGACCAAATTTCAGGACACCGAAATCCGGCCGCTCACGGTCTCCGACAAGGACGCGAGGGACTTTTACGCCTTTCTCGAAGAACAGAAGCGCCTGTTCTCGAAGGTTCACCTGTCCCTCTTCGTCAATGAGCAAGCGACCCGGGACAATGTGACGAAGGCGCTCAGAGACGGACTGAAAGCAGCCGGCAAAGACGATTTCGTGGTGATATACCTGTCGGGGCATGGCGCTGCCGACCCAAAAAGACCAGACGAGTACTACTTCATCACCCACGACACCAAGGCGAACAACCTCTACGGCACCGCGGTCTGGATGAACCAAAAGGCCCTGTTCGCCGGTGTTGATTCGGACCGGGTGCTGCTGTTGTCGGATGCGTGCCATTCAGGGGGATTCAGCCCAGGCCTCGAAAAGGCCATTGCCAAGGAAGCCGGCACATTCTTTTCACTTTTCCAGGATCTCAAAGGTCGCGTGGCGTTGGCATCCAGCCGGCCTGACGAGAAATCTTATGAGGACCAAAGATTCGGCAACAGCATATTCACCCATTTCCTAATCAAAGGGCTTAGAGGGGAGGCGGCCAGAGATTCGCCAGACGGCAACGTCACTGCAAAGCAGCTTTACGAGTATGTATACCATAAGGTGAGAGATGCCACTAAACAAGGCCAGAGTCCCCAACTCTATTGCGTTAAAGGCAGAGCAGAAGACACCTCTGTTTTCAGAATCCCGGTTTACAACCAGCCCTTGAAAGTCAAAGTACAGTTTATATCCAAGGATGATGCAAATCAGGTTCATCATCTGACGAACGACTCGGTACTCAAGTCTGGCCGGCGTTTCGGGTGTCAATTTAGGCCTGAGTCGGACTGCTACGTCTATATATTCTGGTGGGATTCAACCGGGGCAGTGGGGCGGTTGTTTCCTGACGATCGACTCAAGGACGGCTCTGGAGCAGTGAATGCAGGACGGGACTACTGGGTTCCTACAAAGGATGACGGCAAGCATTGGTTTGTGCTCGATAAGAATGTCGGCGAAGAGACCATCCATTTCCTCGCAAGCAGGGAGAGGAACCCGAAGATAGAAGCCCTGTATGAGAAGCTCCGTTCTATGAGCCAAGCCGCTCGACAGGGCACGCAGGGTAAAGACCAATCTCTGCTGCTGGCGGCTGAACTGGAACGGCTCATGGGTGTTGAACCGAAGACGGTCCCGGACCAGCCGGTGGGAGGCCTTCAGGACCCAGGGTCGCTCTTTCAAGCTCTGGAAAACGAGATCAAGATCTCGGGGGCTGAAGCCGTGTACCGGGTGAATTTCAAACACATCGCCCCGTGATCGGTGGTGAAGCGGGAGGTGGCGAGGCCGTAGGGGCAACATTGCTGCTAGTTCAATCATAGGAGCTGCGCGCCTCCGTGCCCGGTCGATCCGGTAGTGTGGGCGTGCCTGCCTGTTAATTTTGGTGGTAGAGGCGATTCATGAACAGCCCCCGGGCATTTTTTCACCGTCGTGATTCTCTTCGGTTGCCCTCATATGATTATTCCGCGGCTGGAGCATATTTCGTGACGATATGTATCAAGGATCGGGTGTGTTTATTGGGTGATGTGGCGGATGGGGAATTGATGTGCAACGACGCTGCCTGGATGGTGCAGGCGGTGGGTGTGGGAGGACATGCCGCATTGTTACACCGGTGTGGTCCTGGATGCGTTCGTGGTCATGCCGAATCATGTGCACGGTATTCTGATATTCACCGATACCGTACGGACGATACCTCATGGGGCGACTGATGGTGAAACGCTCCGCAGCGGGGGGATTCATGGAGGGGCAATTCATGAATTGCCCCTACGGATGGTTACTCTGGTTTTGAATCCCGGGATGATGAAAAAGGCACGGCGGAACATGGGATTATCGAAAATCGTCGAACGGTTCAAAATGAATAGCGCCAAACGCATCAACGAGATGCGAGATACCCCTGGCGTTGCTGTTTGGCAACGTAATTATTACGAACACATCATCCGCAACGAAGAAACCCTGGACCGTCTACGTCAATACATCACCAACAACCCCGTGCAATGGGCCCTGGACAGGAAAATCCTGCACAGGCCATTCTCCGTACGGATGATAGATGATGGGACCATTCGGGGAGGGCGATTGATCAACGGGTGATGGTATACGGAGGATGCCCGCAGGGCCGATATAAGAGGATTCATGAATGGGCGATGCCGGTCGTATCCCGTAGGGGCAATTCATGAATTGCCCCTACGCCGACGGACAAACAACCATGCGGGCCGATACGCCCGCCGCAATCATCATATATTTCCGGAGGGATGTGTCATGGGTCGTCACGTATGTGGAATGGTTATGGTGTTGGTGGTCGTATGTGCAGCAACCCTCTCATGGGGCCAAACCTCCCAGGACGCCCTCCGCGTGTACAAGGAGGGGCAGGAGTTGTACAACAAGGCGGCTTCCCGTGCAGACCTGGAGAAGGCCCTGACGAATTTTGAACAGGCCCTGTCGATTTGGCAAAGGGTGGGCGAAAAGAAGGGTGAAGCAGCCTGTCTGAACAACATCGGCTTGGTTTACAAATCCTGGGGCCAGTATGCCAAGGCGTTGGAATACTACGAGAAGTCCTTGGAGATAACCAGGAAGATAGGAGATGTGAACGGTGAGGGCACCACCCTGAACAACATCGCTGGCGTGTATGACTCCTGGGGTCAGTATACCACGGCGTTGGAGTATTACGAGAAGGCGCTGGAGATAATGAAGAAGATTGGAGATGTGAAGGGCCAGGGCTACACCCTGAACGGCATCGGCTGGGTTTACGAGTCCTGGGGCCAGTATGCCAAGGCGCTGGAGTATTATGAGAAGGCCTTAGCGATTCACAAGAAGGTCGGGAATGCAAAGGAGGAGGGCAAAGTTGGCGGGCTCAGCTTCGCTAGACTACCCTTGACTGGGGACCTGGCGAACGATTTGAACGCATCGTTCAAAGGTTCCTGCACTGTGTTTACCGGTCTCAAGGCAAGCAAGGAGACCTTCCTGAAGGATGTTGCCCCACGGTTGGACGACTACAGTAAGGTCGTCTTCGCGACCCACGGGTATTTTGGCAAGGGTCTGCCGGGTATCAATGAGCCTGTGCTTGTGTTCACCCTGGTCCCGCCTGGAACGGACGGATATTTGCGCATGTCCGAGGTCATGGGCCTGAAGATGAATGCGGACATGGTGGCGCTTACCGCATGCCAGAGTGGTCTTGGGAAAGAACTTTCCGGTGAAGGTGTCATGGGCATGGGTCGTGCCTTCCAGTTTGCAGGGGCAAAAAGTGTGTTGATGAGCCTGTGGTCTGTTGCTGAGAGTTCTTCTGTGAATCTTGTGGAGAGTTTCTTCAGACACATCAAGGAAGGCAAGGGGAAGCTGGAAGCCTTGAAACTAGCCCGTGAAGAGATCCGCAAGCAGGGCTATGACCACCCCTTTTTCTGGGCTGCGTTTATCCTGGTGGGTGAGGTGAACTGATGACAATCAAAGCCCTCATGAAGCCACTGACCCGCGACCGATGCCGGCTTGTTATCGGAATCATCTTGCTCCTTACGGGCACGATCTCACAGGTCCATGCGGAGGACTGCGCCAAGGCCAAAGAATACTATACGCGAGGGACTGAAATCATCAATTACGAGGAGCGCCAGGCTGTCTTCCAAAAGGCGGTTGACCTGTGCCCGTTGTACGCTGAGGCTCACGTGAACCTTGCCGACGCACTGGAAAACTTGGGGATGTTAAAGGGCGAGTTCAGTCAAGAGGGTTTAGGTCGGCAAAACGACTTGCTGGACAAGGCTGTTGGGGAATACCAAAAAGCCCTTGAAATCAATAAGGAGCTGACGGCGGCGTACCAAGGTCTGGCTGACATATACACAGTTCAAGGAAGACTTGAGCTTGCTCTAAGCGCATACAACCAGATTTTGGCTCGGAGTCCCGGACACGAAAAGGGTTTGCAATCTGCAAATAGACTGAAGGCCCTCATTGCATCGCAGCCAGGAGGATTCAAGAAGGCTGAAGAGATAGTACGACAATCGGTAGCCTCTCAGTCCAGTGACGGCACCCGTACCATGGGATTCCAGGATAATACAGTCGTGAAAGCCAGGCAGCGTTTCGATAATATCCTATTTGAAGGTTGGTCGGCAGCAATTAAACCGGGTGAACCCAGCCTGCAACTCAGTGAGATAGGCCAAGCCCTGTCTTCTCCAGAGCTATCATCTTTTAATTATATAATTGAGGGACATGCCAACAAGGTTGGGGGCCTTGATGAGAACTTGAGTCTTTCCAGGCAGCGAGCGGAGGCCGTAAAGTCCTTCCTTGTCAACAACTATACGATCAGTCCCGGGAGGTTACTCACACAAGGATTCGGATATTCAAGGCCGCGCTACCCGGACAGGACGAATTCGGGTAATAGGCGCGTCGAGATTTCCTTCATTGGCAAGCCGGGAGAAGATATTGGTAATAATAATGAGTAAACCCCCGGCTCTGCCGGGGGACTCCAAAAGTTTGACATTTCCGGGAGTATATCAGAGCCTCCCCTTTCTGAACCGCTCAAAGTTCAAAAAGGGAGGCATCCGATGGACGAGTTTCAACATTTAAGTCACACGGTCTGGGAATGCAAGTACCACGTCGTGTGGATTCCGAAATACCGTAGAAAGGTGCTGTACGGAGAACTTAGAAGACATTTGGGAACCATTCTCAGGGAACTGGCAGTGCAAAAAGAGAGCAGGATATTGGAGGGTCACCTCATGCTGGACCACATTCACATGCTGGTCTCGATTCCTCCGAAATATTCAGTTGCACAGGTGGTCGGCTTTATCAAGGGCAAGAGTGCCATCCAGATTGCAAGAACCTTTAGCGGACGAAAGCGGAATTTTACGGGACAGCACTTTTGGGCCAGAGGGTATTTTGTTTCAACGGTTGGCAGAGACGAAAATGCCATTCGAGAATACATCAAGAAGCAGGAACAAGAAGACCGAAGACTCGATCAACTCAATGTGTTTGAATAGGCGCCACCTTCAGGTGGGCCCCATATTTAGACCGCTTTGAGCGGTTCACGATTTCAAGCCTCCGGCTTTGCCGGAGGTCACTGACTTATATAACGCACCCCGATCCTTGTGACCGAATCAATAACACCTTTTTGATTCAAGAGGTCAAAGAGCCTTGAAATCTCTTCTCGAAACACACTCCACCCAGGATAGCCTTTATCTAAAGCCACCACATTAAAAATCCGTGGCCCCAGTTGCAACAGGAATGGCCCATTCTGCATGCGGTAAAGGGGCTGGAAAATGAAATTCGGATCTTGTTCGCGAATTTCTTCGGGAAGTTGGAGAACCGGCAGAGGAGAGACTTGCCCATATTGGTCTTTTATCAAGCCATACACGAAACCAAAGACCGCTGCGGGTGGTATTAGTGGTAAAAAACGCACATCCACCACGGCTTCAACCAGGGGAGTCGGCTCTATATTAGCCCAACTTCGACACTAACGACGGTTAACTTGTTGTTATTGTAGGATTTGGTCATTTTATTTGGCACTACATATTTTCATCTTTCCTGATCCATGTCCTCACGGGGGAGATGATCGTCTTGGGGACCTCGAGCAATTTGTAGAGTTCCCGGTGTTCAGCTTCGGGCGTACCGGCCTTTCGGATTTTCAGAACGCTTCCATCTTTGCAGGGCAATATCACGGTGGAGATCTGGTGAGTCTTGAGCTTATTTCGCACGGTTGCGAATGAGAAGTGTACACCCTTATCCCTCAAACTGGAGTTTTCCAAATGGGGGTGGTCTTCACCTGCAACGGGTTGAGAACACGAATGAAATACTCCGCGTTAGTGTAGTAACACTTGTTCGATTTCGTTTAATCTAAAGAGGTGCCATAGCTTTTCCTGTACTGTGCTTCGTTCGGTGATCTTCCTGTGGGCCTCTGCCTGGTTATAAACCATGATGACCTCTCGAATGTCGGACAACTCATCCTTGAGAAACTGAGGGCTCATTGTGTATCCGGCCATGTGGGCCTTCCATTGCATGACACGCATCAACGTCAGTGCCAGTACGCAGCAGAAGGCGTGTGCTCTGATTTTTGTGTCGGTCCAGTGCCTTATGGGACGAAACCTGATGATAGTCTCGTCTTTCAGCAACTGGAAATCGCTCTCAATTATTGTTCTCTGAGTGTAGGTATCAATCAAGTACCCGGTTTCCGCAGCAACCATATCTGAAAAAATGAGGTTTTTGCCGAATCTCATTCGTCTTGATTGGATTTCCTCGTAATTTTCCTCAAGATGGATGTGCCCGTTACTGACGGAGATTCCGAGGCAAGCCCCATAGTCGCTCTTTTCATGGATCCTCATGATACCTCGAGTAAGCCCTTTTGGCTGTTTCTTGTACGAGTTCCATCTCGCAAGTACTTCTTTCTTGAGCTTTTCGATCCCCCTCTGAAGTGAATGTTCCTGCTTGCGGGCCGTGGCGCTGTTGAAAGTCATCACAACCGCGCATTGAATGCCCATAATATTCTTTTGAGTACGGTAATAACGCAGATCGTTCCACGATCCATGATACCGGGACAGGTCTCGTTCGATGAGTTCCTTGTGATGTGAAGGCACCAGCGCTCCCACCCAGGATATCATACCGTGCATGGCTTTGAAGTTTTCCTTGCTGTTATTCCCCTTATCCAGGACAATAACCACATCGGATCGGCTGCCGCACATCTTCTTGAGGGCCACGATCAGGTCAGCAAGGATGCAAGAGAAGATCCTGCTATCATGCCGGTTGGCTTCGTAGACTTGGCTGAGCAAAGGAATACCTGAGTTCTTCTCCACAGCCATCAAAAGCCCAATATGTTTCAAATGGTGCTTGGAATCCTTACTGTGGCACGTGTTGGCTAATTCTGAGCGCTTTGGTTCCTGGAAATAGGTGTAGAAATTGGTGGTATCGTAACAGACCACTCCAGGAGAGAGTCCTATCATATCGTCTATCATTGAAAAGAGTTCCATCTCAATCTTGGTAAAAATATCCTCACGTAAAGCCAGAAACAGGTGAGGGCTCTCGTATGCGCTGTTCCTGCTTTGTACGAATTGCTTTTGGGGCAGAATATCATCCGCGGCATACCAAAAGTTTTTGCCGGTGAATTTGCGTGGATTCAGACCGAGCACGTCCGGAAGAATGGTCTTGGAAAGCCATTGACGCATCTTATTCTTGCTGGTGGCCTGATCCAGGCGATTGATAATCGAGATGAGAAAGTAGACCCAACAGGGAATACCTCCTTGCTCGCCCGTCAAGTATCTGCTCAAAATTTCCGGCAGTCCGATCTCAACTGCAGTCTGATAAGCAGCTGCTACGAGTCCGAACTCCCGAATGGATACGCCAACCGGCTCCCTTTTTTCCTGAAGGGCGTTGAGTATCTTCTCTGCGGTGCCAAGATAGGTTACCTTTGTGCGCACCGTGCTCTTGCCGGAGCCCTTGGTCTTTCCGCTGCGCAGGGGATCTACCTTAACTCGACGAGCCTCCTGGTATACGTAATAGGTTGTGCCGTTCCTTTTTCTCGCGTAAATAGAGCCCATCGTGACCTCGCGGATGCTGTTTTACAACACTACCCCGCGATGTCAAGTCTTATTGCGCGCTTTTCGTAACAATAATGTGTTACAACACAATTAGTTCCATAAAACAACGCGAATTCAACATATTACGCGATACAGACAAGCGTCTTGGGAAAACTCCGGACAGAAACCACGCTAAGGTTGCCACAGCCCCAAAGACTATGAGAGAGTGGCCCACGCCTCTTCCGGATAATCCCAAGAACATGCTTCCAGGTTTATCCAACAGGTCTGGAAGGTAGGAGACAACTACAAGGAACGCAAGACTGTGCCTTTGATAAAAGGTCTGTTTGGCTATACCGGCAAATGCAAAATGTCCTAGTATCATTCTGTGGAGTATACGTCTGAGGCTTTTGTGTGAGCAAGTGGAAAGTTCCCCCCGGACCCGGCTGCACCATTCGAGGGGGCGAGACGAATCTGTGCCTTCCCGGCGATTCTGTGATCGGCCGGTTTTCAGACAGGGAGATCAGCCACGCAATCTCAGTTCCGACTTGAAGCCGGACATGATTTCCTTTATCTTTCACCGATCTGAAGAGTTTTTTGCAGCGGTGTCTGCAACCCGTATCCTCGGGGACCTTAGTAGTATTTCAAGACAGTTTCAGGAGCAGTGCCTATGGAGATTCAAGAAAAGAACGATGTCACTGTCATAGTGATGGACGAAAGATTCGATGCCGCCTTGGGCCGGGAGTTGAAGGACATCGTCCAGAACATGGGCGATCAAACCACGATCAAGTTGGTTATAGATTTGTCCAAGACCAGCTTTATCGACAGTTCCGCCAGCGGCGCTCTGGTTTTCTGCTGGAGATCCGCGAAGAAAAACAACGGCGACATGAAAATAACCGGTCCCTCGGACCATGTGAAATCACTGTTTCGGCTCACTCGAATCGACACAGTTGTAAAACTTTATGACAATGTGGAGGCTGCTCTGGAGTCCTTCGCTCAAAATGAGTCAATGCCCGAATAGGATTTCCTGTTCAGTAGCGTGTTATTCTGGTTACTTATTTGTTAGGACTCGATTAATGGAAAACGAACTGACTGTCAGGATTGAAACCCCAGCGACAATAGTAATGTTAACGCCGCTCGATTTGTTTGTCAGAAACATGATACAACAGTTTCCTTCATTTTCTGAGGCTGAAGGACTTGTTGACATGCTGGAACTCGCTTTCCATGAAGCCTTCTCAAATATTGCCTGCCACGCGTACAGGTCCGCCGTCGAGGGCCGCATCACAATTCAAATCATCGTGGGCGTGCATGAATTGGAATTTCGTTTCGAGGACAACGGAGAAAGTTTTGACCCCGACGACGTCCCGACCCCGAATTTGACGGACGGCCCGTGTGAAGAAGGACTGGGAATTTGGCTCATTCGGCAGATCATGGATGATTATCTCTATTCTTGCGACAAAGGGTGCAAGAATGTTCTCCGCCTTATTAAACAGATTCCAGGCCCGACACCTGACCTGAATAATGGGGTCGGGCCTTGAAATGTTAGTTTCTGTCAGGGAATTTTTTGAAAAAATTGCACAACGAAATATGTGAGAGGGCCGCTCTGACCGAGAGAAAAGAAAGATGCTCCGGAGGGGCGTGAGGGTGCATTGACGGCGAACCTTTCTTTGGTGGTAGACTCTACGTTACAAAGAACCCTATCCTTTTGATCTCGCAATAGTGTATTCATCAGAAGAAATGACGAGAGGGAGCCCCAGTTGTGAAAATTCGTACACGGTTGATGTTGTCTTATCTGGCAATAATTCTCCTGACAACCGTTGGGATGGTTTTTTTGGCGAACAAGATGGTTGACCGTCTGACGTCTGAGAATCTTGATACGGCTTCGGAAGCAGTGAGCGCCTTGGCTAAAGCAGACAACGACCTTTCTGAGAGGATTCTCACGAAATTTGGCGAGAAGCTTGTTGAGACAAAGGGGCATGAAGCGGCTGCATTACTCTCATTGGAATTTTCAAAACGGGACCTCCAGGATTATGATGTACTTCGCAAGGATGAAGAACTGCGAAAGATAGCTGCACAGAACATTTTTACACCGGAAGGAGACGGTATCGCAGGCCATATTGACGTATTCGACACTAAGGGAGTAGCTGTCTGGCACTTGAATAGTAGCGTGGAAGGAAGGAATTACGCACAATGGAAGGATGAATTTCCAGCCATGTGGAACCTTGTCCAGCGTTCTTTCACTGAGGATAAGGTGCAAGGTTACTATACGTTCATAACTAGAGACAACAAGGTAGTAAAAAAATTCATGGCTTTGTCCCATGTTCCAGGAACCCCTTTTATAGTCTCTGCCGTGGTCGAAATAGACAAGTATTTTTTGCCTGTCCAGGAACAGATCAGAAATGCCGACAAAAAGGCAGTCCAAAAGGCTCGAGCATCAATTGCGCAGTCCACGAGTTCCACACTCGAACAGGCAAGACTCCTCAGCCTTGGAGGAAGCCTCGTTCTTTTGGGGTGTACAGTTTTTTTCGGGTTCTGGTTCACCAGGTCCATGTCCAGGCCGATCATGGGCCTTCGCGACGGCGTCAAGCAGATAGGGGCGGGTGACTTTGAAGCGCAAGTGCCGGAGCGTGGGCCGGAGGAAGTGAAACAGTTGGCCCAAACCTTCAACAACCTGGGCCGGCAGCTTGCCCAATATGTACACAGACTTGCCGAGGCTGCCGCAGCCAGGCAGAGGATGGAGAGTGAGCTTTCCATAGCAGCAGAAATACAGAAAAGCCTGCTTCCAACCAACTTTTCGCCGCTACCGGGCCACGAGGACGTGGATATCTATGCCCTGATGCAACCGGCACAAAATGTGGGAGGAGATTTTTACGATTTCTTTTTTATTGATGAAGAAAATTTGTGTTTTGCCATAGGAGATGTGTGCGGGAAAGGTGTGCCCGCGGCAATTCTCATGGCAGTTACCAAGTCGCTTCTGGAAACGGGGTCCGGGGAAAGCTCAGACCCGGGCCAGTTGTTGAAACAAGTGAACCGACGGCTTTTTGTTAACAACGAGAATTGTGTCTTTGTAACAATCTTCTGCGGTGTCCTCAATTTGAAAGACGGGCAATTAATCTATGCCAACGGTGGGCACGATTCGCCTATGCTGGTTCGAGGACAAGAAAGCGTTGAGTTCCTCGCGCCTCCTGCTGGACCAGCCTTGGGACTGTTTGAAGATGCCGTTTTCCCAACCCAACAGGTCACACTCAAACCAGGCGAAACATTGTTTGCTTTTACGGATGGCGTTACAGAAGCGGTCGATAAGGAAGGCCACTTTTTTTCCAAACAACATTTGGCTAAATTGGTTAGCCAACAGGCGGATAGCCCGGTTCGACATCTTGTGGAACATTTGTTCAAAGAGGTTGAGGCCTTTTCTCAAGGGATGGATCAGGCGGACGACATAACTATCATGGCCCTTAGGCTGGGCAAGACGGCATAAAGAGTCTTGTCTGTTCTCAAAGGATCCTGAGTTATCTTGGAAGGCGGTATGTAATGGAATTGAAAGTGATTCGAGGAGATTTAAGACTGACCCGCATAGCTCTTTCCGGAAAACTAGACCTCGAAGGTGAAGGCCAAATCGGCGATGAATTCAAGCATCTTGTAGACACCAGTAAGACAAACTTCTTGGTCGACATGAGTCAAGTCTCCTACTTGGCCTCGTTAGGCATACGCCTGTTGTTCACTATGGCCAAGAGTCTGGCCTCGAGCGGAAAGAAGATGGTTGTCCTGAACCCACAGCCTATGGTGGAAGAAACCCTGATGAATTCAGGTACTGCTCGGCTCATACCCATAGCCCATGATGAAGACCAGGCGTCAAGGCTGTTATAAAAGCTGATGGCAATCTCTTTGGCATGATGTCAAGTCCGTGTTCAAGCTTCACATTTCTGCAAGACCAATGGCTCGTGCATTACGTTAATCCCTTTGCTCTTAACGGTCTCCTCCGATGCGCAGTAAAACCTTACAGACGTGATTTGGGATGGCAACGGCCAGGGGTTGACAATGAAGAATGAATTTCATTTGCTGATACGAAACAACGTCAGCGAGTTAATTAAATCAGTCAAGGCGGTCAACACGTTCTTGGAAGCCCATAGGATGTCGTCACGGATTGTTTACAATGTGAACCTGGTCTTTGAAGAAATACTTACAAATATTATGAAGTACGCTTTTCAAGACGACTGGGATCACGAAATACAAGTGCTGTTCGTATTGCAAGATGTGGACATAGTGCTCGAGTTTGTGGACGATGGCCAAGAATTCAATCCGCTGTCTGTCCCGCCGCCTGAAATGAGAGAGTCCATTCTGGATAGCGCAGCGGGAGGTCTGGGGATTCATCTTGTCAAGCAAGTTGTGGAACGGATAGAATATCGTCGAGAGAGGGACCGCAATATTTTGAGGATGAACATCAACTTGGCGGCCGAGGCTCAACGGCGGCTAAAGCTCGCAACATGATGCGAGTAGTTTACAATGGCAACAGTAAGAGTTCCATCTGAGCCCTCCACATTCAAAGAGGTGAAGCTTCTGAAACAGAGGGTGTGCCGTGAAACGCGTTCCTTTAGTCATGCTTTGGGCTGTGGCGTTCGCATTTGTGGAATCAGCGGTCGTGGAGTACTTGCGTACCATTTACTACCCCCTTGACGAAGGGGGATTCTTCTTTCCCATCAAGACTGTAGAGCAACTGCAGCTAATGGGCGAGGAACACATCAGGCGACTCGTCATAGAATTAGGCAGAGAGGCTGCAACCATGGGAATGCTTGCTACGGTGGGAATTATCGCATCAAACAATCGCCGCGAAGCCTGGGCTCATTTTATGATCGCTTTTGGCGTTTGGGACATTTTTTACTATGTCTGGCTGAAGCTGTTCCTAAACTGGCCGCCTGACATCATGACATGGGATCTGCTTTTCCTCCTGCCTGTTCCTTGGGTAGCACCAGTCTTGGCGCCGGTGCTCATTGCCACAACTCTGGTGGTGTCCGGGCTGGTGGTGCTTTTTTTTGAAACTACGAAGCGTCCACTAAATGTCGAATGGAGAGACTGGGCGTTCATTACTGCCGGTGGACTGTTAGTCATCGTGTCTTTCTGCCTGGATTGCGGAACCGTCATGGCCGGCGGATTCCCCAACCCATTCAATTGGCGACTTTTCTCGGCAGGCTTCTCGATTTCAACTATAACCTTCACATTCATTGTGATCCGCCGCCTCACCCGCCCCTCAACACGCAAACCCCGATTCGCAAAAAGGGCAAAACTATAGCCTCTTGGCTAAGCGCAAAAAACCTTGCCACCCACCTGCCGCTGCTCAGGGTATTAGCCCAACTTCGACGTGCAGTAAGTGTGCCAAGCCTGTTTTTGGGGGTTATGGCAACAAAAAGTCTCGTGATATCAGAATGAGGGTTTCTTAACGACGAATGTAGTGCCATAGAGTGGCAAAAT
>Ga0247840_10006628_pt1 | contig 16539 bp, 14 predicted proteins | sample LaCruzMarch2015__FD_192404 | JGI IMG/M metagenome (GOLD analysis project Ga0247840, IMG submission 192404) | Freshwater microbial communities from meromictic Lake La Cruz, Castile-La Mancha, Spain - LaCruzMarch2015_17m | ecosystem: Environmental > Aquatic > Freshwater > Lake | place: Spain... | reverse complement strand
GGTTACGCCTGCTTTCTTGGCCAATTGATTCTTAGCCAAGATGATGCCGTGACGTTTTTCAACATCACCACCTACCGCCATGGGAACATTGCGGTATTCTGGATGATGCAAACATTCCACAGAGGCATAGAAACTATTCAAATCACAATGTAATATGACTCTGTCCATGGGGTTCTCCTATACCTCTATTTTACTTGAAAATTATTCAAGTATCAAGTACTACTTGAAAATAATTCAAGTTTCATTTATAATAGATTCTGTTATGATCAGCTTGCATGAAAAACTAAAACAACTTAGAAAAGAACGGGGTCTATCTCAACAAGATCTGTCTTTTCATTTTGGATATAAATCCTTTACCACCATACAAAAATGGGAAGATGGTTCATCTTTGCCTCCGACTAAGATATTGACTCAATTGGCTGATTTTTATCATATATCGGTAGAAGAATTGATGAGCACTGAACGTCGTGTAGCCATACCTATCTTAGGAACGGTAAGAGGAGGAGCACTTCGATATGCTTCTCAAGAGTTTAAAGGAATCGAATATGTCGATGAGAAAGAAGGATCTCCAGAAGAACACTTCTATTTAGAAGTCATAGGGGATTCAATGATCAATGCGAGAATCTATCCTGAAGATCTCGTCTATGTCCATCGTCAAGATCTTGTTGAAAATGGTGCCATTGCAGTAGTTTTGGTTGGTGAAGAAGCTACCATTAAACGTGTTTTTTATGAAGAAGATAAATTGATTTTAAAACCAGAAAATCCAAAGTATCAACCCATGATCTATACTCAAGAAGAATGTGAAACGAAACCCATTCGAATCCTTGGGAAAGTCATCCACTGTAAAATAAAACTGTAAGTGCACCAAAGCTCTTCTTTTTTGCGCTTCTATAAGCTATAATTATCTAATGACAATGGAGGACCGCCGTGTTTTTAAAGCGAATCGAAATCCAAGGATTTAAATCATTTGCGGATAAAGTCAGCATTACCTTTGATAGCAACATCAGTGGTATCGTTGGACCAAATGGTTGTGGGAAAAGTAACATCACCGATGCGATCAGATGGGTCTTAGGCGAGCAGAGCGTGAAGTCTTTACGCGGTTCCAATATGACCGATGTTATCTTTACCGGAAGTGAATCCAGACGTAAGGTTAACTTGGCGGAAGTCACGTTGGTTTTTGACAATACAGAACGTATTTTTGAATTACCCTACGATGAAGTAGAAATCACAAGACGACTTCATAGAGAAAATGCAGAAGGGGAATACTTGATCAACAAAGCCCCTTGTCGATTAAAGGATATTTTGGATTTTACTATGGATAGTGGTATAGGAAGAGACTCTTTAAGCATCATTTCTCAAGGATCCATTACAGAATTCGCAGAAGCTAAACCAGAAGAATTGCGTAGTGTATTCGAAGAAGCTGCTGGTGTATCCAAATATAAGAAAAGAAAAAAAGAAGCCTTAAATAAACTAGAACATACTCAATCTAATCTAGAACGTATGAACGATATCTTTTTAGAGTTACAGAAACAAGTTTTACCTTTAAAGAAGGCAGCTCAAAAAGCCGTCATCTATGCGGAAAAGAAACAACGTCTACAAGAAATTGAAATCACAGTCTTAACGACAATGATCTCTCGTTTCAAGAAACTCGATGAAGACGCCAATAAAGAACTTTTCAATCTACAATCCAAAGAAGCTGTTTTAGAAGCTTCTATCCAAATCAATGAGAATTCTACGATGTTGGCTAAAACTGAACTTCATCAATTGGATCATTTGATCCATGAGGCTCAAACAGATCTTTTAAAACTGATCAATGAGATCCAAACTTTAGAAACTCGTAAGATCGAAATCGATGAAAAGCGTAAATATACTGTAGAAGTAGGTAATTCTGAACAAAGAACGACTGAACTAAGACAACTATTACAAGAAGCCAAACAAGAGTATGAAGATCGTCAACAACGATATGATGCCTTGGTTTTAGATATGGAATCCCTAAACAATCACAATCTAGAATTGAATCGTCAGTTGATCGATCAAAATGCCTTAGTCGATGAAAGCACAGTCGTCACTCAACGATTAAGAAATAGACTTGAAGTCGTTAAAAATTTACAAGCAAGACCATTTATGACCCAAGCAGGGGTCCAAGCTGTCTTAAATGCTCAACAGAGTCTAGCAGGTGTCTATGGGGTCGTATCTCAACTCTTGATTCCTTTTGGTGGCTATGAAGAAGCCATCAGTGTGGCCTTAGGTGGTGCAATGTTCAACATCATCACCAAAGATGAAAGTTCAGCTCGTCATGCGATTGGATTTTTAAAGAAAAATGAATCTGGACGTGCTACTTTCTTACCTATGACTGTTCTACAAAGTCGTGGATTACGTAAAGAAGATGAAGTCATCTGTCAAAACACCAAAGGATATCTAGGAGTCGCCAGTGCATTCATTGATACGCAAGAAAAATATAAACCAGTCAGTATGGCTTTACTCAATAATGTCTTGGTGGTTGAAGATCTAGAAGTAGGAAATCATTTGGCTTCACTTTTAAATTATGCGTATAAGCTCGTTACTTTAGAAGGTGATGTCATTCATAAAGGTGGATCGATGACTGGTGGTAAACAAAAAGACACTGGGTCACCTTTGACCTTACTCAAAGAATTTAATGAACTTAGTGCTCAAGTGGCCTCAAGTCATCAACTTTTACAGTCTCGTCAACAGCTTCAACAAGAAATGGCCATCAAGAAAACAGAGAATGAGATCCAATTGGTCGATAAGCGAATCGCAATGGCATCTCTTGAACCAGTATTAGACGCAAAACGAGCTAAATTTGATCGTTTAAAAAGCGATCTCAATACTTTGATTCCTAATGGTTCTACCCAAGAAAGCCCTGAAGATGATTTGATCACTTTATTGAATAAAGCCTATTCAGCACGCGATAGCATCAATCTTCAACTTAGAACTCATCGTGAATCAAGATTAAAAGTAGGTACTGAAAGTGAACGCAAAGATCAACAGATGCGTCAACAACGCCGTGAACTCAATACCTTACAGATCCAAAAAAGAGACATTGAACTTGAATTGGCTCGTAATTCAACCAACATAGAGAACTTAATGGTTAGATTGAGCCAAGAATATCAATTGACTTATGAATTTGCCCTTCAAACTCATAAAGAGAGTGATATCGAATTGGCTAAAGAAGAAGTCAAGACCTTAAGACAAGACATTGAGAATCTAGGCAATGTAAATATGGATGCCCCAGCTGAATTCGATGAGGTCAATACTCGTTATGAATTCATTAAGAAACAGTATGATGAATTATCTGATAGTAGAGATAAGATTCTAAAACTCATCGCTGAGCTTGATGAAGTCATGGTCACTCAATTCAGTGCGATGATGGATAAGATCAATAAAGAACTACCTGGTGTATTCTCAACCATGTTTGGAGGAGGCACAGCTTCCTTAACACTTGAAGATCCTAATGATAAACTGAATTCAGGTATCGATATCCATGTCCAACCACCAGGAAAAGCAATCAAGAATATTCGTTTATTTTCAGGGGGCGAAAAGAGTTTGATCGCCATCAGTGTTTTGTTTGCGATCTTGAAGGCAAGACATGTCCCTATGTGCATCTTTGATGAAATAGAAGCCGCATTGGATCAATCCAATGTCGATCGATTCGCACGTTACCTTAAACAATTCAGTCGTGAAACTCAGTTCCTTGTGGTAACTCATCGACCAGGAACGATGGCTCAATGTGATCTACTCTACGGCGTAACAATGGGTAATTCCGGAGTCAGTCAAATGCTAAAAGTTAAATTGACTGAAGCTGTCAAGATGATCGAAGAGGAAGTTAAGTCATGAGTTTCTTCAGTGCTTTAAAAGATCGACTTAAACCTAAATCTACGGATCGATACGTAAGTGGCTTTGAACGAACACATGAAGGTTTCGGTTCTAAACTAAAGAACTTACTCAAAGGATCACCTTTGATCGATGAACAGGTATACGCTCAAATCAACGATGTCTTATTAAAAAGCGATCTTGGGGTAGAATGTTCCTCACAATTGATTCGAGATCTAAAAAAACAAGCTAAAACACTTTCTCTTACAAAAACAGAGGAATTAATCGAAGGATTAACACAGTTAATGCGTGAATCCTTCACTTCGTATGAGCTCACTTTGAAAGAAGGCACCAACGTATTTTTGATCGTTGGGGTCAATGGATCGGGTAAAACAACAACTGTTGCTAAACTGGCCCATGCTTTCAAAGCCCAAGGCAAATCGGTCGTGATGATTGCAGCGGATACTTTTAGAGCTGCAGCAGTCCAACAACTTCAAACATGGAGCGATCGTTTAGATATACCTTGCATTTCCGGTAAGGAAAATGCAGATCCCAGTAGTGTCGTCGTCGATGGTTTGCGCTATGCTCAAGAACATTCGATAGATATCGTATTGATCGATACTGCAGGACGTTTACAAAACAAAGTTAACTTGATGGAAGAATTAGCGAAAATCAATCGAGTCATCACTAAGATCCATGGTTCACCCCCTGAATTCATCTGGATGGTATTGGATGGTTCTACTGGTCAACATGCCTTAAAACAAGCAGAAAGCTTCAAAGAACTGATCAATATCAATGGCATCTTATGTACAAAGCTAGATGGGACCGCTAAAGGTGGCATCTTGATTGCTCTTAGCAAGAACTTAGCACTTCCTATTCCTTATATAGGTTTAGGTGAGAAATTAGAAGACTTAGTCAGCTTTGATCCTGATGCCTTCATCTATAGCATCATTAAGGAACTCACATGATCAAGACAGATAGAATGAATTATCTCTTAGATTTCTATAAAGAGCTATTGACTGAACATCAACGCTCAATCGCAGAACTTCATTTCTATGAGGATCTCTCATTATCAGAAATCACAGACCATACTCAAAGCAGTCGAGCAGCAGTTCATGAGAGCCTTAAACGAGTTGAACAATTACTTGAAGACTATGAATCAAAATTACATCTGGTTGAAAAATACTTATTACGTAAGACTCACATCGAGTCCTTACGTTCACTAAACAATGACATCGTCACCAAAATCGCTCAAAGTATTGACGATTTGGATCAAAAGGAGCCCAAATGACAAAAATTATCTCAGTAAATGCAGGAAGTAGTTCGCTTAAGTTTCAATTGTTCGTTATGCCTGAAGAAACAGTCTTAACCAGTGGTATTATCGAACGTATCGGATTAACGGATGGGGTCTTTACGATCAAATTCAATGGAGAAAAGGTTACATTTACCCAAGCTATCCCTGATCATAAGGTCGCAGTAGCCTTAGTTTTAGACGCCTTGATCAAACATAAGATCGTTGATTCCTTAGAAGAAATCAAAGGGGTAGGACACCGTGTCGTTCATGGAGGCGAAGTATATGCTGCTTCAGTAAAACTCAATGAAGACGTTGAAAAAGCAGTAGAAGCATTAGCTGAATTGGCACCTTTACACAATCCTGCCAATCTTGTTGGTTTTAGAGCCTTTAAGAAAGAATTGCCTAATGCTCGTCATGTGGCAGTTTTCGATACTGCATTCCATCAGACGATGGAAGATGATATCTATCTTTATCCTATTCCTTATGAATATTATGAAAACTATAAGATCCGTCGCTATGGATTCCATGGGACCTCGCATTATTACGTATCTCAACGCGTAGCCCAGCTTATGAATAAAGATGCGAAAGACATCAACGTCATTACCTGTCATTTAGGCAATGGTGCATCGATTGCTGCGGTTAAAGGTGGATTATCTGTCAATACATCAATGGGATTTACTCCGCTTGCAGGCATTATGATGGGTACACGTTCAGGCGATATCGATCCTGCGATCATTACTTTCTTAATGGGCAAGCTGAATAAAAGCGCAGAAGCCATCATCGATATTTTAAATAAGAAATCTGGGATGTTGGGCGTCAGCGGTATTTCTAGTGATGCTAGAGACATCGAAAATGGTATCGCAGCTGGTAATCCAAGAGCTAAACTAACACGCAATCTATACGCAAATAGAGTTGCTCAAACGATCGGTAGTTATTTCGTTCAATTGGGTCATGTAGATGCGATGGTATTCACAGGTGGTCTAGGTGAAAATGATGTTATGGTAAGAGAAGCCATCATCGATCGCGTCAGCGAAGCTATGGGAATCAATCTCAATCGTGAATTGAATTTAAAAACACGTGGTAAAGAAGTCTGTTTAAGTGATGATAAGAGTAAAACAGCGGTTTGGATCGTTCCTACCAATGAAGAACTGGTCATCGCTCAAGATACCCAAAGGATCTTAGGACTATAAAATGTCTTTGTTTTATGAACTGATTCAAAAATATGACGTCATCACCGTATTTCGTCATCAAAATCCTGATCCTGATGCTTTAGGATCACAATGGGGTCTTGTCACATGGATAAAAGAAACTTTTCCCAATAAAGAAGTATATGCATTGGGAAAACATCTTGGGGTCAAACCTCATCTATTTGAAGCCTATGACCTTGTTGAGGACAACGTAATCAGTTCATCACTTGCGATCATTTTGGACACATCTAATGCGGCCAGAATCGATGATCAAAGATATGCAATTGCTAAAATGAGTTTAAAGATAGACCATCATCCATTAGGTGAAAGCTATGCTCAACAGCAAATCGTTATTGAAAGTGCATCAAGCACTTCCGAAATCATCGCTGGTTTGATCAAAGAGTTCATGCTCGATGAAGCCATCAGCTCAAAAGCAGCACGATACTTATATATGGGAATATTGACCGACAGTTTGAATTTTTCTACATCAAATGTTACTCATTCTACCTTAGAAAATGCAGCTTATCTGGCGAAAAGCAACTTGGATCTGCCGAAAATCAATGAAGAATTGTATTTGATCGACGAAAATGAATTTAAGTTTGTAAACAAGTTAAGATACTCAGCAATCGTAGAAGAAGGTTTGATCTATGCGATCGTAACCAAAGCCATGACCGATGAGTGTAATATCACTCCTAATATGGCAAAAGAACATGTAAATGATCTAGGTTTAGTTAGAGAGTATGGGATTTGGGTGCTCTTTGTTCAACAAGATGCTCCCAATCAACACTTATACAATGGGTCGATACGTTCGCGCAATGTAACAATCAATGATATTGCGATAAAGTATAATGGTGGTGGTCATCGATTGGCCGCTGCTGTAAAGAATTTAAGATTAGAAGAAATAAAGAGCGTCATTTCTGACCTCAAAGGGAGACTTTATGACAAGAAGATCAGCTAATCCTTATTATGTAAATATGAAGAAGAAAAGAACTGGGGCTGTAAAAGGCTTGATGATGTCTTTGTTTGTGACCGTGATATTTGCGGTAGTGATGGACTATTTATCTTTACCTGCCTACAATATCCATTCTATGGAGACCTTGTTCCTTTTTGCTTTCTACTTTGGATTATTTGCTTTCCTTAGTGTATTCTTCACAGGAAAGTTTACGAAATTCGCTTTAGGATCCTTGACTGTCGCAGGACTGATCGTAGGATTCGTCATTGTCATGTCTTTGTTGGGTTCAGAAATCCTCAATGCAGATGCTTTTAGAAATCAGATTAATCTTACAGAATCAGGTAATTTCTCTGATGATTTCGATTTGGTCAGTTATTCTAAAGTACCTTTAGTTGATTATGAAACTGCCAAACAGTTGGGTGATAAACAAATGGGTAAGATCCAAGGATTGGGTTCCCAATACAACATCAACCTCGATTATACCCTTATCAGTGTCTTGGATAATGTATACCGTGTTTCGCCATTAGATTATCAAGATCTCTTTAAATGGTTCGAAAACAAAGGTGATGGGATCCCAGGTTATGTCAAAGTAAACGTAAGAGATGTCAATGATGTTTCTTTGGTTACCTTGGATAAGGGGATGATCTATTCACCATCCGCTTTCTTCGATCAGGATCTTCTAAGACATGTACGTTTTGCTTATAGAACGGAAATTCTTGATGATTTCTCCTTTGAGATCGATGATGCAGGTCATCCATATTATGTTATTTCAATCATTCAACCAAAAATCGGCTTCTTTAGTGGATGGGACGCCCAAGGCGTAATCGTCGTCGATGCCGTAAGTGGAGCTATGAATAAATATGACTTAGAATCAATGCCTTCTTGGGTTGATCGTGTACAACCAGTAAGTTTGGCTTGGTTTCAAGTCGACAATTGGGGCTATTATGTCCATGGTTGGTTCAATACGATCTTCGGACGTAAAGATGTTATACAAACAACCGATGGATTCAATTACATTTCAATTGAGGGTCAAACCTATGTTTTCTCTGGTATGACATCAGCAGGTGCTGATCAATCCATCGTAGGATTCTCATTGATCAATCTTAAGACAAAAGAAGCTTTCTTCTATCGTGTAGGAGGAGCAGATGAAACATCAGCGATGAGTTCAGCTCAGGGTGCTGTACAGCACTTAGGCTATGTATCTACCTTCCCAGTCTTATTGAATGTTGAAGGTGAACCAAGTTATTTCATGTCTTTGAAAGATCAAGAAGGTTTGGTTAAGATGTTTGCCTTGGTTTCTGTCACAGATTATTCTGTTGTAGGTGTTGGGACTACCTTGGTAGAGACCAAAGCCGATTACATCAAGAAACTGATCGAAGCAGGTATCTTAGAATCCGCCGTTGAACTTGAAAAATCAGTAAGTGGACCCGTCACCAAGATCGTTTCTGCGATCAGTGGTGGTGATACCCAGTATTACATCACTTTAGAAGGGGATACTCATCTCTATGTTGTCCCGCTTTCTTTAAGCCCAGAAACTGTATTGACTCAAGTGGGAGATATAGTAAACATTCATTATTATGAAAGCACGGATAAAACCATTCCTGCTATCAGTTTCGACAATACCGTCTACGATTACTAAGAACAGTTAAACTGTTCTTTTTTTTGATGACTAATGTATAATGAAAGTACGTTTATGAGCACTCATTTGATGGTTCGCAGTGCCTACTCACTGCTTCAAGGTACCATGGGGATATCGCAACTGGTACATCAAGCGAAATCATTAGGATATAAATCTGTGGCTTTGACAGATCGTTTAAGTATGTCTGCAGTGCCTGAATTCATGTTGGAAGCTCAAAAAGAAGGAATTCATCCCATCATAGGGGTAGAATTGGATCTTGCTTATCTAGAAACAAGCTTAAACGTAGTCTGTTTGGCTAAAAACAATGATGGCTATCGCTGGATGATTAAGTTCTCTAGTCAACAAAATACAAACAAGGCTCCTTTAATTGTTCAAGATCTCTTAAAAGCAAAAGACGATGTTATTTTTATACTTCCAAGTGTAAATCCTTTATTCGAACCCTCTTTTTTAAGAGAAGATGCTCAATCACTCAAGGAACTTTTAAAAGGTCTATCTGATCAACTACCGTTTTTATGGATTGGTATAACAAAACAAGAAAGTGCTTTTTATCAAAAAACGAACGCTTTGATTAAAAAGCTTATATCTCAAGGTCCTATAAAGACTCTTGCCTTGCATCAAGTCTACTACGCAGACAGTAATGATGAAGAGATCTATCGCGTAGTAAGAGCCATCGATCAACAATTGACGCTCAAAGATGAACGTCTATTAAAAATGCCTTATCGATATATGCTTGATCCTGTTGAAATGAAGGAACTATATGATGCTCAAGATCTTATAAATACAGATCTTATCGCTGAAAGCTGTAAAGTAAGTTTTATTCAAAACAAAACTGCTTTGCCTCGTTTTGAAACTCCAAGTGGAACTTCAACTGCACAATATTTAACTCAACTTTGTCTACAAGGTTTAACCAAACGATGTGGTTTAAAAGTACCTACTGTATATAAACAACGTCTAAAAGAAGAACTCGACATCATCGTCTCTATGCATTATGAAGACTATTTCTTGATCGTATGGGATTTTATTCTATATGCGAAGAAAAGCGGAATCTATGTTGGACCAGGTCGAGGTAGTGCAGCAGGTTCTCTGGTTGCCTATTGTTTAGGCATTACTCATGTCGATCCATTAAAATTCAATCTCTTGTTTGAACGTTTTCTCAACCCTGAACGTATATCTATGCCAGATATCGATACAGATTTTCCCGATGATCGTCGTGATGAAGTCATCCGTTATGTCTGTGCGAAGTACGGTAATACACATGTAGCCCATATTTCGACTTTTGGGACTTTGGCAGCCAAACAGGTCTTGCGTGATGTAGGACGAGTTATGGATATCTCTGTTCGTGAATTGGATACTTTATCAAAAGCCATTCCTTTCGCAATCAAGATCACTTTAAAAGAGGCCTATGATAGCAATGTCCGTTTTAAGAACCTCATCGATTCGGATCTACGTTATACGAAGCTATATCAGTTGTCTTTAGGTTTAGAAGGTCTACCAAGACATATTTCTACCCATGCGGCAGGGGTCGTTATGTCGGGCGTCGATCTGTCTGAGATCGTACCTTTGATCCAAGTTGAATCAGATATGGTTTCTACCCAATATACTATGGAATACTTAGAAGCATTAGGTCTCATCAAAATGGACTTTTTAGGATTAAGAAATCTAACCATCATCGATCAAGTCGTCAAATTGATCAAGAAACATCAAGACATCGATCTTGAGATCCTTAAGATTCCACTAGACGATCCTAAGACCTTAGAACTCTGTAGAAAAGTCGATACAGTAGGAATATTCCAATTGGAGTCAGATGGGATGAAGAATCTACTTAGACAAATGAAAGCTACTCGATTTGACGATATCGTCGCGACCATCGCATTATTTAGACCAGGTCCTATGGAGAATATTCCAGCGTATATCAAAGCCAAAGAAAATGCCTCTTCTATACACTATTTACATCCTGATTTAAAACCCATCGTTGAAGATACCTATGGGATTTTGATCTATCAGGAACAAATCATGCAAGTCGCTCAGAAGATGGCAGGTTTTACCTTAGGTAAAGCAGATATCTTAAGAAAAGCAATGAGTAAAAAAGATCCAGAGAAACTTCTGAGTCTTAAACAAGAATTCGTCGATGGTTGTCTACAAAAAGGCAGAACACAAGAATTGGCCAATGAATTGTATGAATTGATCTTTAAGTTCGCCAATTATGGATTCAATAAATCTCATTCTGTAGCTTATGCGATGATCTCCTATCAAATGGCTTACTTGAAAGCCAATTATCCTAGTATGTTTTATGCAGCTCTCTTAAGTTCAGTCATTGGTGGTGAACAAAAAACGAGCCAATATCTAGAAGAAGCAAAACTACATGGGGTAAGTATCTTACCTCCATCGATCAATGAATCTACCGAAGTCTATGAACTCTCATCTCAAGGAATACGTTTACCATTGCTTTTGATTCGTAGTGTCGGAGGAGCTGCTTGTCGAGAGATCCTCAATGAGAGAGAATTTGGAGGTTTTACCAGTTTCCATGATTTTGTAGCCCGTATCAATACCCATCGTTTTTCTAGAGCGAGTGTTGAAGCACTTATAGATGCGGGTTCTTTCGATGAATTTGGATATAATCGTAAATCTCTTTTAGCTTCTTTAGATGAAGCTTATCAATATGCTGATTTGGTTAAGATCGAAGGCAAGGATCAAACTCGTATCGATTTAGGTTTGGTTATGACCCCTGAAATCATTACTATCAAAGAGAATCCACTAGAAAAAGCAGAAAGAGAAAAACTGGTCTTAGGATTCTATCTCAGTGATCATCCTTTGTTTCATATTAAAAAACAGCATAACATTACCAATAACATCCTTTCACTACAACCCAACAAGCTGCCTGTAAAGCTGATATGTATGATCAAGGGAATCAAGCAACATCGTACTAAGAAAGGTGATCTGATGGCCTTTCTAAGTCTCAGTGATGAATCCAGTGAATGTAGTGGTGTATTGATGCCCAATCTATATATCGGGATGAGTGATAAGTTAATCAAGGGAATATTTGTTATGATAGAAGGGTATTGCGAAGAAGAAGGAAGTCTATTCATCAAAAAGATCGATTTATTAACGAAAACTGAATAACCCAAATTATTGACATATTTATTGCGTACACTATAAACGAGGTGAAACATGGCAAAGATACTCATCGTAGATGACGAAATCAATATTCGTAAAGTCGTCAAAGAATATGCATTGGCCAATAACCACGAAGTCGACGAAGCAGAGAATGGATTAGAAGCCATCGCAAAGATCACAGACAATGATTATGATGCCGTCATCTTAGACATCATGATGCCTAAAGTCGATGGATTCAGTGCATGTCGAGAAATCAAGAAAATCAAAGATGTTCCCATCATCATTCTTTCAGCACGCCAAGAAGAATACGATAAACTTTTGGGCTTTGATTTAGGTGTCGATGACTATGTGGTAAAACCTTTTAGTCCTAAAGAACTGATGGCGAGAATACATGTTGTTATATCAAGACATGCGAGCAATACCAATACCATTCTTTCTTTTGATGGTCTTTCTATCGATGAAGCAGCACGTAATGTCTATATCGATGATGTCCGAATCAATATGACCCCAAAAGAATTCGATCTTCTCATCTTTTTGATCAGAAATAAAAACATTGCCTTATCACGAGAGGTCTTACTTGAAAAAGTATGGAATTATACCTTCTTCGGTGATGATCGTACTGTAGATACACATATCAAAATGTTAAGACATAGTTTAAAAAACTATCGTGATTATGTTAAAACCGTTAGAGGGGTAGGCTATAAGTTTGAAATTTAATTCTCATAACATACGTACTCGAACATGGTTTTACTTCATAACCCTGACTTTGGGTATTTTAGGTATGTTATGGATCTTTCAGATCGTCTTACTCAGTGCGACATATCAAGATATGAAGGTCACTCAAGTAAGAACAGTCGCAGATAAAGTCCAAGTTGGAATCATTCAAGATAACTTTACGATGTCGATACAGGTCGAAGCGGTAAAAAAGAATGTGTGTGGTCTTGTATATAACAGTAAAAGCGTCTTGCTATATCAGGTCGATTCTTTAGGCTTAGGCTGTGTGCTCAACGAAAAAGCATTGGCTTCACCCACGAAAATAACAGAATACATCGATGTCTTAAAGAACTCCATCAATGGAGAAATGATCGTTAAACTACGTAATGAAGTCATCGATCAAAATATGCTTCTTTATGGTAGAGAAGTAAACAGTGATTTTGGGAATTATTATATTTTTCTAAATACACCACTAGATCCTATCGATTCGACCATATCGATCATTACCAATCAATTCGTTTACGTCACCTTTTTCGTCTTTCTATTAGCGACAGTCTTGGCTTTCTATATCGCTAGACGACTTTCAAGTCCTATCGTATTAATGAAGAAAAGTGCGATGAGCTTGGCCAAAGGCAATTATGACGTTCATTTCGAATCCTCTGAATTTGAAGAAATCACAGAATTGGCCAATACTTTGAATCATACTGGTCAAGAACTTAAAAAGATGGATGAACTAAGACGAGATCTGATTGCCAATGTTTCTCATGACATCAAGACTCCTTTGACTATGATCAAAGCCTATGCTGAAATGATCAGAGATTTAACTGGAGACAATAAAGAAAAACGAGAAGAAAATCTCGAAGTCATTCTCGATGAAGTTGATCATTTGGATGCTTTAGTTAAAGATATGACCCAGCTTTCTCAGTTACAAGCCAATGTATTGAGTATGAATCGAATCGATTTTGATTTAGTGGCTTTAACCAATCATATCTTGAAACTCATGGATGCCTTGATTATTTCATCTACGATCGAAGTTGATTTCCTAACACCTGAAAAAGTGATGGTAAACGGAGACAAGATCAAGATCCAACAAGTTATCTTCAACTATATCTCCAATGCGATTAAATTTATCGGTCAGGATCGTAAACTCATCGTACAAATTCTATTGGAAGATGAATTCGTTCGTTTTGAAGTAACTGATCATGGGGTAGGGATCAAAGAAGAGGATCTTCCTCATATTTGGGATCGTTATTATAAGATCGATAAACATCATGCGAGAAATATTGGTGGAACTGGTTTAGGTTTATCCATTGCCAGCGCCATCTTAAAAGGTCATGGGGTTGATTTTGGGGTCATCAGTGAAATTAAAGAAGGTTCTACCTTCTGGTTTAATCTACCATTCTCTAAGAAAATGAAATCTCATGACTGATTACATACCCAATACTTCATTAAAACTGATCCAAGATGATGATAATTTCAAGATGACTTCTGACAGTGTTCATTTGGCTCAATTTATGGCCATTCGAAAAAACGATCGTGTCTTAGATGTAGGCTGTAACAGTGGTGTTTTGAGTTTAGTGGCCGCAACCAAGACAAAAGCGGAAGTTATAGGCATAGACATCAATGAATCAGCAATCAACTTAGCTCTATCTAACGCAAAACTCAATGCCATACCTAATCTAACGTTTAATAATTGTTCGCTTCAAAACTATGAGAACTCTTGTTTTGATGTCATCGTTTGTAATCCACCATACTATAAAGAAGATCATACTTTTAGCACTAAACAAGCCCAAGCTCGCTTTGAAATCGACTTAAGTTTAAAAGATTTAGCGATTCATTCCAATCGCTTGTTGAAGGATAAGGGAAGATTGGTTATAATCATACCTGTTGAACGTTTTCATGATTGGCTCATTTTAGCTCATCAAACACATTTAACAGTTAAACGTTGTGCATTTATTCATCACAGTCAAGATCATCAAGCTAAAACTGTCTTAGTTGAAGCTGTTAAAAACGGAAAGGGAACGATGAGGGTTGAAACCCCCATCTTTAATAGGTAAGCTATGAACGGAACCATCGTTAATGGACTTGCGATCGCACTAGGTGGTCTCATCGGTCTATTTCTACAAAAAAGCATCATCAAAACCATCAGTGGGAAACTGTTTGGTGCGATAGGGCTCATCATCATCGTCTTGGGACTTAAGGGCGTCATCAATTATGGGAATACTGTATCCACTGATCTCTTGATCCTTATCGTATCTATTGCGGTTGGTACTTTTATCGGTGAACTCATCGATCTTGATGGACACATCAATCGATTTGGCTTAGCTGTAGAGAAACGCTTCTCTAAAGATGCCTCTGGTAATTTCGCTCAAGGTTTAGTTTCAGCGACACTTCTATTCGCTGTAGGTGCAATGGCCATCATAGGATCTATGGAATCAGGATTACAACACAACGAAATCACCTTATATACAAAATCACTACTCGACTTTATATCTTCTATCGTCTTTGCATCTACCTTTGGGGTAGGAGTCATCTTCTCAGCGGTTCCTGTCGTGCTTTATCAAGGTACCTTGACCTTATTATCTGGTTTCATCCAACCTTATTTGACTCCAGAATTATTGGCTGACTTAACAGCGGTAGGTTCTATTTGTATTATGGCTTTAGGCTTTAATATGGTTGGGGCTTCTAAGTTTAAAGTCGCAAATCTATTACCTGCATTACTCATTCCTATTCTGATTAGAACTGCTTTATTTTATATCGCAGGGATCTAGTTTAACTTACTTGTTTTGTTTGACGAATGGCATCGATTATGATAAACTGACTACGTTGTTATCCCTTTTTTGGGGTGCAACCGCATGATAAGGGTCTAAGTGTCCTCAAAAACCACCCGATTTAGCGAGTCTCAAACCAAGAAAAGGAGGAACATTCATGTACGCAGTCATCGAAACAGGCGGAAAGCAACTTAAAGTCGAAGTCGGCATGGCCATTTTCGTAGAGAAATTGGAAGTGTCAGCTGACGATATCGTTACTTTTGACAAAGTATTGGTCGTCTCTAACAAGACAACCAAAGTAGGTACACCCTACGTCAAAGACGCCAAGGTCACAGCAAAAGTCGAAAAACAAGGCAAAGCTAAGAAGATCATTATCTTCAAATACAAGCCTAAAAAAGGTTCGACCCGTCGTAAACAGGGTCACCGTCAACCGTATACCAAATTGATCATTGAAACCATCGAAGGTTAATCATGGTCAAAATCTCTGTTTCGTTTAAAGATCAACACATCATCAGAATGACTGTTAAGGGTCATGCACAATCTGCTCTAAAGGGAGAAGATCTTGTATGTGCTTCTGTCAGCAGTATCACCACCGGCGCTTTAAACGCTTTGGACATTCTGGTCCATGATGCTTGTGAGCTTAGTTTAACGAAAGGGAAAGACCCTATCATTGACATCATTGTCAAAGAAGGTCAAAACAAGGATGTCCAAAACATCCTAAAAGCAGTATTGATACAGTTAAAAACTCTTGAGGAGACTCAAGGCAAGTACGTACACATACAGGAGGTGCAATTATGAAATTCATCTTAAATATTCAGCTCTTCGCTTCTAAAAAAGGGGTAGGTTCTACCCGTAACGGCCGTGACTCAGAATCCAAACGTCTCGGAGCCAAAAAAGCGGATGGCGAATACGCAAGCGCCGGTTCTATCATTTACCGTCAAAGAGGGACAAAAATCCATCCGGGTACAAACGTTGGCAGAGGCAAGGATGATACCTTGTTTGCCACCATTTCCGGCGTGGTTAAATTTGAACGCTTA
>Ga0247840_10006621_pt1 | contig 16551 bp, 15 predicted proteins | sample LaCruzMarch2015__FD_192404 | JGI IMG/M metagenome (GOLD analysis project Ga0247840, IMG submission 192404) | Freshwater microbial communities from meromictic Lake La Cruz, Castile-La Mancha, Spain - LaCruzMarch2015_17m | ecosystem: Environmental > Aquatic > Freshwater > Lake | place: Spain... | reverse complement strand
ACCTTCATCAGCTTTTCATAGACGCCGATGGCGCACTGTTCGCCCGCGATATTCTGCTCAAGGATCTTCCGGACGAACGGATCGGCCGGCGCTTCGTATTTACAGTTGGTGAGTTTCATCCAGTCGGCCGGCGTGAGGTTCGGAACCCCGCCCAGCTGAATAATGCGGGTGGACAGCAGTTCCGCATGCGCCATTTCTTCGGCGGCGTGCAGTACCAGTTCGCTGATTACCGCATCCTTCATTGGACCGGAAACAACTTTAGAGCCTACCCAATACTGGTAGTGTGCCAGCCATTCGTCGGCGAGCGCTTTGTTGAGTAGCGTCAGCAGCTTCTTGACGTCCATCCCTACGAGTGCGATTCCACGACTGCCCATGACACACCTCCAGTTTGAAGTTTACCTGTTACATCTGCAAAGGCTCTTCGCCCAATCCGGCTTTTTTGAGACACCAGTCGGTCTTTTTCAAAAGCAACCAGGCGGCAAAGCCCTGTACGACCGGAGAAGCCAGATTTTGAAGCAGCCAACGGATTACTCCGAGAAGAAACATGGTCAGATATTGCGGCTGCGTCATTCCTGCAGGAGCATCCGGACGGTAAATGATGGTCAGTATCAGACCGAGCACCACATTTCCCAAACCAATCACTGTCAAAGCTCCGAAATATATTCCGAGGAGTTTTATACCAACCGCAATCCAATCTTTTTTCTGCATAGTTCAACCGCGCGTCACGGGCTGTTACCGGACGCGAACTTCCTTTCGGGCGCTACATTACCGCTTCTGATTGAAAAAGCAACCGGCAGGAAAAAGGTTTCCTCCGTCCGCAAAACGGTCAGGCCAGAACAATCAGGAGAACGCCGGTCAAAACACCCGCCAACGCCCAGGCTTTATGACGGCGGTTGACATCACCAAAGATAAATACCCCGATCGCAAAGGAAACCACCACACTGCTCCGGCGCAACAGGGACAGGATGGCGATCAGTGCGTCAGGATTGCGAACGGCGTTGAAATAAACAAAGTCGGAGGCCGTCAGTAGCAACCCGATAAACGGAATGCTCCAGCGCCACTGAAAACGTGTGAACGCCGAACGGCGCGGCCACCAGAAGATAGCCGTGAAAAGACCCAGCAGTACGACGTTGTAAAAGGCGAACCAGAACTGCACCAGCATCGGGGTATAACCAAGCTGCTGGAGCAGGTATTTGTCGTACAAGGTGCTGAGCGTACCGATAAACGTCGCCAGAAAGATGCAGAGAATCCAGCGACTGCGGTGAAACACCACGCCCTCTTTCTGGCCGATCAGCGAGAAAGCATAGTAAGCTGTAAGGATAACGACCATACCGGCCCATTGCATCGGAAGCGGGCGTTCATGAAAAAGAAGTATCGCGCCGATCAGCGTCCAGACGGGGCCGGAGGCGCGGATGGGCGTCACAATCGAAATCGGTAGATGCTTCATCGCAAAGTAGGCAAGTATCCACGAAGCGGAAACAATTACGGCCTTGATGAAAATGTGCAGATGTTCGGAAAGGGTCGCGACAGGAACGAAACAATGAGCCTGCTGCATGAGTTCCGGCGCGAGACGTGATGCCGCCAGAAAGAACGGCATAGGCATAAATCCGAAAACGACCGAAAAAAATAACACCGGCATCACCGCGTTATGGCTGAGCGCGTGTTTTTTACAAACGTCGTACAGCCCAAGCAGCCACGACGAAATCAATCCAAGATACATCCACATAAAAATCCATACTGATTTTAAGACAGAACCCGTGCATGGTACGGATTACGATCCGGCGCACAAGGCCAAACGGCCCATTCAATCCTTTCATTAATTTTCCATTTCTTTCCCGTTGCACTCCGGCACTAAGACCTTATAGTCCGCACCTAATGAATGCGCCTGACGGTATAGATATAAATATTCTGATGGATGCCGCCTGCCACAATCAGGATCTCGCGGCAGGTCTGATGAAGCTTTTCTTTGAACTGACCGCTCAGGAGCAGACGCGATTGGTCAGTGCTGTCGAACAGGGAAATGCGGCATCCGCTTCGGCAATCTCTCATAAGGTCGCCGGATCTTGTGCGTCTTGCGGAATAAGCGGACTGGCGGCCCGCTTCCGCGAACTGGAACACCTCTGCAAACAAGCCATTCCGGATGACATTAACGAGCGGTTACAGACTATAAGCCATGAGTTGCAAAAAATCCGTCTCGGTCTGGAAATGTATTTCAACTGTTCCCTCGCGCCATGAAATCGATTCTGCTTATTGATGACGACCAGTTCGTAACCACGCTCTATAAAGCCAAGCTGCAGAGCGAGGGATTCGAAGTCAATGCAGCGCACAGCGGCAACGAGGCGCTTGAGAAACTGGAACAAAGCCGACCGGATGTAATCGTTCTCGACCTGAATATGCCCGGGATCACCGGCGCGGAACTGCTCAGGGCAATCCGGGCCGTTCCACTATGGCAGCACATTCCTGTCATCGTTTTTTCCAGCGGATACATCCGTTCGCTGGTCGAAGAAGCAACGCAGTTGGGCGTTCACAAATTTTTTGCCAAAGCTCAGTGTCCGCCTAAAATGCTGATTTCTGAAATCAAAGAGCTTTTCAGTAAAATGGCCTCAACGGAATCTCATCTGCCCGCTGATGCCGCCGCCCTGCCCGTCGCGCTAACTACGGATGATCTTCCCGCCCTGCTTGAGCTGTTCACCGCCTCCGAAGAACCGGCAATGCTGCATGCCGTACTGCTAAAAATCTACAAGGCCTCGCGCGACCATATCAGCAGAGCTTTGGAAGCGAACGACGGAACGGTACAAGGCCAGCTGGGCCATGCGCTTGAAAAACTTTTTGAAGACCTCTACGCCCATCCCGAACACATTACGGAATCCACCAAACATACACTGGCCGCCGGGCTCCAGAAACTGGGTCGGATTGACGCCGAAAAATCCAAACCGGCACTGGAATCCGAAATGGCATTAAAAGGTCTTCTGCGCTCGCTTGAAGATTGATCAAACCGTCTGGCTTTGCTCAATCTCCGCCCAGCGGGCGAAAGCCGCATCCATTTCGGCCGAAACAACTCCGGCGCGTTCCGTGACCACTTTAATTTCATCCGCCGGCCGGCGGTAAAAGTCCGGCGCGTTCAGTTTCTGATTCAGCTCCGCAAGCTCCGCTTCGAGCTGCTCGATCTTTTTCGGCAGATTCTTGAGGTCTTCGCGCTCTTTATTCGACAGCTTGCGCTTCTGCGGTTTCTGACCCCTGTTCCCTGACTCCTGACTTCTGGCCACCAACTCCTGCTCTTTGGCTTTCCTCTGATCCAGCCAATCGTCGTAGCCGCCGGCGTATTCGGTAATCTGCCCGTTGCCTTCAAACACCAGCGTCTCCGTCACCACATTATTGATGAAGGCGCGGTCATGGCTGACCAGCAGCACGGTGCCCTGATATTCCACCAGCAGTTCTTCGAGCAGATCGAGCGTTTCGACGTCGAGGTCGTTGGTCGGCTCGTCGAGCACCAGTACATTGGAAGCCTGAGCAAAAATCTTGGCGAGCATCAGCCGGTTGCGTTCGCCGCCGGAAAGCGAGCCGACCGGCTGAGTGGCGTCAGCCGGAGAAAAAAGAAAATTACGCAGATAACCGATGACATGCTGACGGCCCGTGCCGGTATTCACATATTCATTGTCGCCGCAGAGATTGAATTTCACGCTCTTCGTTTCGTCGAGCGCAATGCGGTGCTGGTCAAAATAAGCCACTTCCAGTTTGGTGCCGTGCCGTATTTCGCCCTGCCGCGGCGCGAGCTGTCCCAGCAGTGCGTTGAGCAGTGTGGATTTCCCGCACCCGTTCGGGCCGATAATGCCTACGCGGTCGCCACGCAGGATTTCGACGGAAAAATCTTTGATGATATCCGGACCGCCGTAGCCGCAGGAAATATTTTTGGCGGTGATTACCTTGCGCCCGGACATCTCCGCTTCGTTCAGTTGCAGTTTAACCGTACCGGTCCGTTCGCGCCGCTGGGAACGCTCGACCCGCAGTTTTTCAAGTTCGCGGACACGGCCTTCGTTGCGCGTCCGGCGTGCCTTGATTCCTTTGCGGATCCAGACCTCTTCCTGCGCGAGCTTGCGGTCGAATTCGGCACGCTGCCCTTCCTCGGCATCGAGCAGCGCCTGACGGCGGCTTAAGTAGGTTTCGTAGTCACAGGCCCAGCTGGTCAGATTCCCGCGATCGAGTTCGATAATACGTGTCGCCAGTTTTTTCAAAAAGACACGGTCATGGGTGACAAACAGCACTGTGCCGCGCCAGCGCAACAGAAAGTTTTCCAGCCATTGGATGGATTCAATGTCGAGATGATTGGTCGGCTCGTCGAGAATCAGCAGATCCGGTTCATTCACCAGTGCCTTGGCCAGCAGTGCGCGGCGGCGCATCCCGCCGGAAAGAGAAGAAAATTCCTGTTCCGGATCGAGTCCCAGCAGAGAAATCGCCTTCTCGACCGGATGATCCATCGCGTGTTCGTGGTTCCAATCTTTGGAAACCAGATCATAAACCGTTCCCTGAATATCCTGCGGAACCGTCTGTTGAAGCCGCGCAATCCGCACTTCGCGCGAGCGGACAATTTCGCCTTCGTCTGGCTCTAGTTCGCCGCTGACAATTTTCAACAGCGTGGACTTGCCCTGACCGTTACGTCCGACCAGACAGATACGTTCGCCCGGCTCGATTTGCAGCGTCACGCCGTCAAGCAGCGCCGGTCCGCCGAACGCAATATGAAGATTCTGTAAACTGAGTAATGCCATAAGAGGCGGAGAAGGTATCAGTCCGGCGGGCCGATTCAAACAGCATTTACACAAAATGACGGCCGAGCAATTCTTCGACCTGCCCGCGCCATTCAGCATCGTACTTCCGGCCTTTTGCCAGCCGGACAAAAATACGCCGCGAGGCGATCTCTCCGAACAGCTCCGCCGAAGCGAAGCGGTCCAGCAGATGTGGCGGCTGTTTTTTGACAGTCGCAATCAGCTCTTCCAGCAATTGCATCGGCTCCTCGCGTTCCGGACAGAGTACAAACTGCCAAAGCATATCCGGCTCGCTGGAAATTGACTCTTCGATCATCCGGCCGATTTCTTTACGACGGGCATTCATGTCGCCGCCGCGAATCATCACCGCGCGGCGGTTTTGAAATCCGCGAAGTGTTTCGGAATATAAAGGTAGGGCGGTCTGTCTCAGACCGCCGTCTGTTTTTAGTTTTTCCGAAGAGCGGACGGCTGGGACAGCCGTCCCTACCTGCTCCTTAAACAAACCGTTCAGCCGGTAACCGGTGAAACGCGCCGTCACCGGATCGGCTGGCATGTCGTCGCTGTCGTGCAGCAACGCTTCGATACGGCGCATGTCGTCTTCCGGCATCGTCGCCGTCGAAAACACGCCGTACGGCGGAAGCGCCATCGACTGCATTCCATACTGTTCCGCCTGCTCGCGCAAATCGGTACCCGGCAGCAGCAACGTCTGCATACACTGAATGGTGATGTTCGGGCCGAAATTGCGCGCCCACTCGATACTGCGGAGCACATCGTCCAGCGTCTGCTCCGGCAGACCGTACATCAGGTCGAGCGTCACCTTGACGCCCGCGGCGGTCAGCAGCCGGATGCCGCGCTCAACCTGCGCGATATTCGCCGGACGGCGGATGGTGCGCAGGACTTTCGGATCGGTGCTCTGCACACCAATCTCTACGTCCAGAAAATTGACCTTCGCCATCAGCGCCGCCTGTTCCGGCGTCAGCGTATCGGCGCGCAGCTCGGCGAAAAACCCCAGCTTCCGGTCGGCATTGATTTCCGCCAGCCGTTCCAACAATTGGGTAAAGTCGGCGCGGGCGTTAAAGGTCGGATCGACAAAGCGGATTTCCCGCGCACCGGCGGCTCGCAACTGCTGAACTCGTTGTGCCGCCGCTTCCGCCGGAAGTGCGCGGACGCCCTTCTGCAAATGGTGATAGCGGCAGTAGGTGCAGGTCAGCGGACAGCCGCGCGAAGTTTCGATATAAACCGACGGACGCGCTTTGATGCATTCAATCAGCGACGCCACCGGAACCTGCACCGATGCCAGATCGATTGGCGGCGGCGGTTTGCTTCCGCGCCGCCAGCCAGTATCCGATGAAATCAGCACATTGTCATACGCAGGCAATTTACCGGCGCGGATGCCTTTCAGAATCTCAGGGAAAACCGCCTCGCCCTCGCCAGTCACCAGCGCGTTAAAAACCGGCTCCTCCAGCAGAAATGGATGGTCTTCCGAAATCTCCGGGCCACCCGCCATTAGGAAGAGTTCCGGGCGCGAATTCCGCAACTGACGGGCGACCCGCAGACTGCGCTCGACGTTCCAGAGACAAAGCGTAAACGCCACCGCCTCGACACCGCTCACCAGAATCTTTTCGAGCAGATGCGCGTTATCCAGTTCGTCCCATTTCGCCGGAGCGGTCGCCACTTCCCAGAATTCGCCTTCCGGATGCTGAGAAAGCGCATGCGACAGCCACAGCGCCGCGAACGGAAAATTTTCACGCTTCCCCGCTGTGTCGTTGTCCAGTAGCGGAAGCTGGAGAAATAAAATTCTTTTTTTCATGGAATCCTTTGTCCTCGAAAATGGACATGTTTACAAAATCATTCCCGATAGCCGCATAGAAAAATATTCTTCATGATTTTGTCGGCCATGATTTTGTCGAATCTAGGTTCCCGTCAGGGGTGGTCTAACGGCGGACGGATAGCCGGGAATGATTTCAGAAAGCGCCTGCTTAATGCGGGCGATGGCGAATGGTCCGTTGGTGCGGGCGTTGACGGCATCCACCGCCGCCTGATTTTCCGGCGTCGGCTCTTTTTCAATCCGCAGATACGGAAGCGGATCAATATTGGCAGACGCGCTGACGAAGCCTTTTGCTCCCGCCGTATAAGCGGCGGAGATTTTTGTGTCGCCGCCGACAAAGTAGCGCGGCGTCGCCGGGACCAGCGACAAGTCGGCGGAAGAATCTTTGATTCCGTAATGAGGCACCTGCGAAAGAATCTCTGGCGTCAGCGGATTGCCGGTATGCTTAGGAAAGTTGTAGAGAATCAGCGGAAGCGCGGTGGACTCCGCCAGCTCATTAAACCAGCGGACAAGTCCCTCGACGGGCGCACCGGCGAAATAAAATGGCGGCAGTGAAGCCAGAAAGTCCGCGCCGATCTCCTCGGCGGCATGTGCAGTTTCCAAACACTGAGCAAGCACCGGACTGCCGGTATGGGCGATAATGATTCCGTCCCAGTTATCGCGTGCCACCTGAAGCACCCGCAACTGCTCTGCCGGTGTCAGCGAAAAAAACTCGCCGGTCGTTCCGTTGATCAGCAGATTGCGCACGCCGCACTCCGCCAGCCAGTCGAGATGTGCCAGAAACGCGCCGAAGTCGATCGCTCCGCTCTCCGCAAACGGAGTCGGCACCGGAACAACTAAACCGTTCATGCTTATTGTCATTTTCTACTTCAATACAGGCTCCGCATATTCTGGATCCAAAATTCCCTTGCCTAAAACTCTCCAATACAAGTAATAACCGTCCAGCTCTTTTATCCTTGAACATGCATCCACGGGCAGCATCACCGGAATCCAAGTTGCTCCCATTTCAATCTCTGTTTTTTTTAAGACCCTGACTATTTTAAATACCGTTCCCTTCTTATACCCGGCAACCACTTTTCGTCCATTATATGATCGTCCTATATTTTCTTCTTTATAGCTCATGTCGAAATCCGGTAATGACCCTGAAAAAAATTTAGTACACGGATAAATAATAAGGTCATTCCAGCTCCCGTTAAACTCTATTACATAGACATCAGTTTTCAGCTTCCACTCTGTTCCAACCAGCTTGTTATGAGGGGGATCCCGGCTCACGTCAGTCACGCAGCCTGATAAAAGAATCACGCAAACCAACAGCGCACAAAAGGTCGGCCAATAGACTTTGGTTTTCATTTATTCCTTTCGGTATGAGCTTAAAACCGATTTCGTTTATGAGTCGATATGCTAAATCTCTTCGGCCTGAGGACCTAACAACCATTCAACCTGGCCAGTCCGGTTTAAACTGTCTCTTTGAGGTGGAACGCGACCGCCGGGCGCGTTTTCTCCTGCACGAACGGATAAGCGTGCCCGGCGGTCACGCTCCACCTGTTTTAGTGTGCCAAACCAATCGGAATTGCTCTAATCTCTCCGGTCTGATGAAACCCCTACAATCAGACTGTAAATTTCCAGACCCATACGCTACTTGAGCGCTCCGCTCAACTCGGCCAGTTCTTCGGCGGTCAGTGATGCAGCAAATTTCTCATCCGCTTCACCGATTGCAGTCTTCAAAGCCGTTGCGTTGCCGGAAGCGCTGCGGACACCATCCACCTCATCCGGCATCAAGTCCACTTTGGTGCCGTCCGCTTTGCGGATCGAGCAGATCCCGGTTTCCGGACAAAGTTCAATATTCAACTTACTCATATCCTGTTTCTCCTTACTTCAACTCTGCAGTTAACTTTACAGGCTCGTATGGTACTCTCCGGCCTGATGACAAAACAAGAATCTATTCCGGCATGCCCGCTTTGCACCGGCAAAGCGACAAAGCCGTTTCACCGCGACCGGAAGCGGGAGTTTTTCCATTGTTTGGAATGCGACATGGTTTTTGTTCCGCCGGAATTCCACCTTTCACCCGAAGCTGAAAAGGCGCGCTATGAGTTCCACAGTCACAGTCTGGTCGATTCCGGATATCGGAACTTTCTAAACCGTCTGTTCCAGCCTTTGGAAAAAAATCTTTCGTCCGGTACGCACGGACTCGATTTCGGCTGCGGTCAGGAGCCGACGCTTTCGGTGCTGTTCGAAGAAGCCGGATTTCCCTGCGCCAACTACGATCTGCACTTCGCCAACGATCCAGCGGTTTTAGAAAAGCAGTACGACTTTATGACCTGCTCGGAAACGATGGAGCATTTCCGGTATCCGCGCGAGGAGTTCGAGCGGTTTCTGCGGCTGGTGAAGCCCGGCGGCTGGATCGGCATTATGACCCAGCTGCGCGAACCCGCTTCGCCGGGGCTTCGCGGGTCAAGCGAGACTCCGCCGTTTGAGAAGTGGTTTTACAAAGACGACGCGACGCACGTCTGCTTTTTCTCGCGGAAAACGTTCCATTGGCTGGAAACGCAGTACGGCCTAAAACTCGAGTTTCATCCGGGCAACGTCGTGCTTTTTCAGATGCCGGAATATTGAACGTAGATGCGACGCCCTCGTCGCATTTTGAGAGAAGAAAAACGCGACGAGGGCGTCGCGTCTACGATCTATTTCGTCTTTTTCGGGACGATCATCATGAAGATATTGCGGCCCATCAGGCGCGGCGCCTGTTCGATGGTCGCCACTTCAGCACAGTCGACGATGATTTTTTTCATCAGCTCGAACCCGAGTTCGCGATGGGCGTTTTCACGTCCACGGAACATGAGGGAAACTTTGACGCGATCGCCGCCTTCAATAAATTCATGCGTGTGGCGCAGCTTGGTCTGGTAGTCGTGGTCGCCGACGTTGACGTGGAACTTGACCTCTTTGAGCTTGGCAGTCGTCTGCTTCTTCTTCTGCTCTTTTTTCTTCTTTTCCTGCTCAAACTTGAACTTACCGTGGTCCATGATGCGGCAAACCGGCGGCGTGGTGGTGCCGGAGATTTCCACAAGATCCAGGCCCGTTTCGTGGGCGCGAATCAGCGCCTGGCGGGTCGGAATGATGCCCATCTGTTCGCCGTTTTCGTCGATGCAACGGATCTCCGGCACGCGGATCATGTTGTTCATTCTCGGGCCGAACTCTCTGCGCGGCCGCTCCTTGTAATTCGGATTAGCGATAACTCCCCCCTCTGGTTCCTTGGTTAAACTAGGCTTTACTCTGCACAGCCTTTTTCACTTTTTCAACAAAATCAGCCAGCGTCATGCTTTCCTGTGCACCGCTGCGATCGCGGACGGCAAGGGTGCCGCTCTCTATTTCTTTGGCGCCAAGCACCAGCATATACGGCACTTTGTCCATTTGCGCCGTGCGGATTTTCGCGCCGATCTTACCGGATTTACGGTCGACCGTTGCGCGGATATCCTGCTGACGAAGCTGTACCGCCAGTTCGGCGGCATACGCCGTCTGGTCTTCGGAAAGCGGTAGTACGCGCACCTGTTCGGGTGCCAGCCAGGCCGGAAACGCCCCGCTGTAGTGCTCGACCAGAATACCGAAAAACCGTTCGATACTGCCAAAAAGCGCGCGGTGCACCATGTAAGGCCGGTGCGGTTTGCCGTCTTCGCCGATATAACTGAGGTCAAAACGATCCGGCAGGTTAAAGTCGAACTGAATGGTGCTCATCTGCCATTCGCGACCGATGGCGTCTTTAATCTTCAAATCAATCTTCGGACCGTAGAATGCACCGCCACCTTCGTCTGTTTCGTACGGAAGGCCCGACGCCTTGAGCGCGGATTCGAGCGACGCCGTCGCCTGCTCCCAGCGGGCCGGATCGCCGACCGCTTTTTCGGGCCGGGTGGAAAGATAGGCCGTGATGCTTTCAAAACCGAAGGTTTTCCAGATGAAGGTCGAGAAGCGCAGCACTTCTTTGATTTCGTCTTCAATCTGTTCCGGCGTGCAGAAAATATGCGCATCGTCCTGCGTGAAACCGCGGACGCGGAGCAGACCGTGAAGGACTCCGGCCTTTTCGTAGCGGTACACCGTGCCGAGTTCAGCCCAGCGCAACGGCAGGTCGCGGTAAGAACGGATGTCGGATTTATAAATGTTAATGTGGAACGGGCAGTTCATCGGCTTGACGTAATAGTCCGACTTGTCGATTTCCATCGGGGCATACATGCCTTCTTTGTAGAAATCGAGGTGGCCGGAGGTCTGCCAGAGATTGGCTTTGCCGACGTGCGGGGTGTAGAGCAGTTCGTAGCCGTTGCGGAAATGCTCCTGCCGCCAGAACTCTTCAATCAGCGAACGGATCCGCGCGCCTTTCGGGTGCCAGTGGATCAGTCCCGGCCCGACTTCTTCGTGCACGCTGAACAGGTCGAGTTCTTTGCCGAGCTTGCGATGGTCGCGCAACTTGGCTTCTTCGAGCTGTTTCAGATAGAGGCCGAGCTGTTTGTCGTTCGTGAAGGCCGTGCCGTTAATGCGCTGAAGCATCGGGTTAGTTTCTTTGCCGCGATAGTAGGAACCGGCGAGACTCAACAGCTTAAACGCACGGATCTGACCGGTACGTTCGAGATGCGGACCTCGGCAGAGATCAAAGAACGTTCCGCATTTATAGAAGCTGATCGCCTCACCTTCCGGAATGTCGGCTAGCCGTTCGAGTTTATACTTCTGACCGGCGAGCATCTTCGCCGCTTCGGCGCGGCTGACTTCGATCCGTTCGAAAGGAAGGTCTTCGGCGACGATTTTGGCCATTTCCGCTTCGATGGCCGGGAAATCTTCCGGCGTCAGGCGCTGGGTCAGATCGAAGTCGTAGTAGAAGCCGTCATCGGTCGAGGGGCCGATATCGAGCTGGGCATTTTCGTAAAGCCGGCAGACAGCGGCGGCCATAACATGGGCCGTGCTGTGCCGGAGCGTTTCAAGTTGAAGATCATTTTTCATAAATAAGGCGCAAACTGTACCTTTGCGGTCATGGCGTGTCAATCAACGGAAACCTGCGGTTTTGGCTTTGACGCCGAGGTGGAAGGCCGTATGGTATGCGCCCGTTTTATATACAGGAGACAACATGGCCGCCTTGACTGAAGAACAGCTGCTCTCAACCCTCGAAGCCGAAATCGTCCCTTGCGCCGACCTGCTTGAACAGTTCGATGCGCTCTGTGCCGACGGCAAAGACGTCCGCGCCATCGAATGGGCCGAACTGCTGAAAGACACCCTGCTCGACCGCAAACTGCTCGACGAAGCCGTTGCCGCCTACGAATGGCTCGCGCTCAAACAGGGCACTTCGCCCGCCATTGCTCAGAAAGAACTGCTGCATATTCTCAGCACCAGCCGTAAAGAGCAGAAGTTCATCGAACCCGCCTTCGAAAAAGCCTCTTCCACGGAAGAGGCTTTTTCACGCCTGAAACATCTGCGGGCGATGAAAAACGGAATGCTCTGCTACAACAAAACCTGGGGCTTCGGCATCATCAACCGCGTGGATCCCTTCTACCAGAAAGTTGAAGTGGCTTTCGAAAAGAAAGGCGACCACGAACTCGCTTTCTCCTATGCCGCTAATTCACTTGAAGTGCTCACCGAGGGGCACCTGATGGCCATCCGCCACAATAAGCCCAATGAGTTCGTCCAGATGATGAAAGAAAACCCGGCTGAAATTATCCGGATCACTTTGCGCAGTTACGGCCCGCTTTCACTTAATCTGATTCAGGATCACCTGGTGCCCGACCTGCTTGCTACCGAAGCCGACTGGAAAAAATTCTGGGATGCGGCACGCAAAGATCTCAAAAACGACCCGCTCATCGAAATCCCCGCCAAACGCACCGAACCGCTGCGCTTGCGCCGTAAAGCCAAAGCATACGATCAGGCCTGGTTTGAAAAATTCAAAAACGAACGTGATGTTCCTGCCGTTTTCCAAGGGTTGGAAGAAATTCAGTCACAAAAGTTACAGACGCTGGAACCGTATATGAAGGAGGCCATCGCCAACCGCCTCGCTTTCGCTGTCAAAGGCGGTTCGCTCAACCAGCCCGGCTGGATTGCACAAGCACTGGTTTACGCTGAGCAGATCGGCATTGACCCCGAAGGAGTGGATTGCGCCTCCGAGCTGACAAAACTGGCCGGACGCGAAAACCTGCCAGCCCTGCTCGAAGAACTTCCCGCCCGTTTTATGCAGGCCTTTATCAATCGTCTTTTCACTGGTTCAGAAACCGCCCGCAGCTTCCTGCTGCGCCGCCTGCCTGAATTCGGCACCACCGCACTTAACGAAACGGTCGAAGCACTCGTCCGCAACGGTGCTGAAACAGAGCTGGCTGAACAGATTCGCGATACCGTTCGCCGTCGCGCATGCAGCCCGGCACTGTTACTCTGGATTCTGCGGAACGAAGAACGCGCCGCCAGCTGGCAGCTCACGAATAAGGCCGACCTTGCTTTCCAGACCATTGAACTGATCGAACAGGAACACAACGGTGCGGCCCTGCGTGCGCAGAACCAGCTCCGCGAACAGATCGAAGATACCGATTCACTCAAGGGCGTTCTCGCCGCGATGAGCGACTCGCAACGGCGCGATTTTATGCGGCGCATCAGTGAATCACCGGCATGGAGCAAACTCGACCGCCAGTCGTTTCAGGCCAAAACCATTAAAATTTGCCCCGACCTGCATGAAGTCGTCTTACGCAAAACCAATGCCGCACCGAAAGAGAAGAAACAGCGCATCACTTCGAAGCGAAGCTATCAGGCGCGCAAAGATCAGTTCGAGCACATCATTAAAAAAGAAATCCCGGAAAACTCCAAAGAGATCGAACTGGCCCGTAGCTACGGCGACCTGCGCGAAAACTCCGAGTTCAAATTCGCCAAAGAAAAACAGCGCCTGCTCGGCCTGCAAGCCGAAGAACTTCAGAATGCGCTTGATGAAGTTAAACCGACCGACTTCAAAGATTTTCCGTGCGATGTCGCTGGCATTGCCACCGGAATTGAAATGATCTATGCCGACGGAAATCGTGAGACCTACTATATTCTCGGTGAATGGGACCAGGACGAAACCCTGCATATCATCTCTTCTCAGACAGGTATGGCCCAAGCGCTCGCAGGTGCAAAAACCGGTGACCGGGTTAAAGTACCGACCGCCAGCGGCGAAGCTGTTGAGGTCGAAGTCGCTGCGGTAACACCACTGTCCGAAAACGTTAGAAACTGGCTTAACGGATAAATATGCACACAGCAAACGAATGGATACGGCACGGATTTGACGTCGTCATGATGACGACGTTTGTTTTGTCGGCTGGTTATTTTCTGCTCACCGTCATTACGATCTTTCTGCGCCGCCGGACCGTCCCGACCGAACAAACGGTTCCCGCCGAATTTCCCCGCATCACCGTCCAGATTCCAACCTATAATGAACTGGCCGCACTGAACTGCGCCGAACGCTGCCTGGCCTTTGATTATCCCAAGGACCGGCTCCAGATCCTGATCGGCGATGACAGCAATAAGCCGGAAATATCAGCGCAGATTGACGCCTTCGCCGCCGAACGCCCAAGCGTAAAGGTCTGCCGGCGCGGCAGCAACATCGGCTTCAAGCCAGGCAACCTGAATCACATGATCAACCAGACAACCGGCGACTACATCCTTATTCTCGACTCCGATTTTCTCCCGGAAAAAGATTTTCTGCGCCGCATCGTGCAGCCCGTCATCAAAGATCCTTCGCTGGCTGGCGTCCAGGCCTCTTGGCGCATCACCAACGTACACCAGAACCACACCACGCTGATGGGCGCGGGCATTATCAACGTCATCCACATTGTCATTCTGCCCTTTATCAAACGGTTCGCGCACACCGGTGTTTTCTGCGGCTCCGCCGAACTCGTCCGCAAAGACCTGCTCCTTGAAAACGGCGGATGGACCCCCGGCGCACTCACCGAAGATGTAGATTATTCTCTGCGCGTCATCACGGCCGGCGGACATATTGTCTACCTCGAAGACCTGCATTGTGCCTGTGAAGTGCCCTACACTCCGCGCGACCTTTTCCGCCAGCAAATGCGCTGGGCCTACGGCGTTATGCGCGCTTTCATAAACCACGGACACAAACTGCTGCTCTCACGACTGACCCGTACCCGTACGAAACTCGCCACCATCTGCTTCGGCGGCGGCTACATTATGGTTTCCTGCTTCATCCTCACCACACTCTTTGGACTGCTAAGCATCGCCAGCACATGGGGTATCGAACCGGTCGGCGGGCCGTACACGGCGGCGGATCTGGTCATTGATACCGTCGGAAACTTTCTGCTCACCTGCGGCATGCTCATTTCCAGCCTTTGCGCCAGCTTCATCGCGGGCTTCAGCCTGCGCAATGTCGGCAAGCTGGTTCTGGCTTCACTGAGCATCGGTCTCGTACTGACATTCTTTGTCGGTAAAGGACTCTTTAAAGCCGCCGTCGGCCTTCCGATGCAATGGTTCATGGTCCGCAAAAACGGCAACGTACTCGCCGCAACCTGACCGCCACGAACTCCTACCAACTGCCATACGTTCTGTTGACCTGCTCTAAATCCCACAGGTTGGTGTCGGTATTGGTGATCTGGTACAGCTTGGGCGACTCCGGATATCCAGGCACCATCCCCGTCTGAATCCACCAGGTATTTGTCATTTGGTTATTACGGCTGTCGAAATCCCAAAGCAGACTGATCTGCACGCCGGAATCAATCAAAGCCTGCATGAAACGGTGAAAGGTCGTTTTTTCATCCGCCGTCGTGCCGTCCCCGGTTGTACCCCATTCCCCGATAATCAGCGGGCGGCTCAGTGTTGTACTCTCTTGAATGAAATAATCAAAAAGCTCTTTATATTGTCCCGTCAGCCACTGAAGAGTAATCGGGTTGTTCGTCGGAAAATAAATTTCAGTGCTGTTGGTAGAGGGGTTTTGCGAATAAATATGCACCGTAACCGTATCCATCGGTGCGGGATTATCCACCGGAAGCACCTGCGCCAGCTCCGCACGGTTGTCCATTCTCCAGTTGTGAAATTTCCAGTTATGATATGCCGCCGTGCGCGGCCTACTGTCTCCGCTCATGATCAGCCGCCAAGTATCAATAGAACGGATCGTGCTGGCAAAATTTGCTTTCGCCACAGCGACGTCTGCGCGAGTCAGATCGTCGGGACCGGTCCATGCGGGAAGCACATTGGTGTCCAGACTGGTACTTGGCAGCGTCATTCCGTTTCCCGTATCCCGCTTGCGCGTAAGCTTCAGCTCAGGATGATCCACCATGTTGTTGTTTTCATTACTGAACTCCCAACCCCAGATGGCGGGAGACCCGGCATAGCGGCTGACTACTTCGCGCATGTAATAGGAGATGAACTCATTCGATCCGCTGTCCGGACGCCCAAGATCACGGGTGTATTCGGCATACGTCGGCACCCCGTTAATATCTATGTTCAACGGATTATCCGGCACAAAATTGACGCCTGGAGTCAGGATACCCGCCGCAACGGCATCATCAACAATCTCGCCGACAGTTGTAATTGAAAAGAAACTGTCGACGATCAAACCGACTCCATACTGCTCGGCCTGTGCAACAAAGTAATCAAGCCGCCGGTAGTACTCTTGTTTATTCGTGAAATATAAAAGCCAGTCCTTCGGACTGTACCCGGCGGCCATCACCCGGATAACCGGAATTTTATGCTCCTGCAAATATGAAAAGCCCTCAACGAAAGTGGTGTCGTTGGAATTCCGCAGATATCGCAGGAATGCGTCATAATAGTTCACACCAAAAGCCCGCAATAGCACCTGATTGCCGGATTGGTCATAATGAACCAGCTTCCCGGCATAAGCCCATAGGTGTTAAGTTAAGAAAATAATTACTCCGCCAAAGGGCTTGCCTTTGGCGGTTTTTTTTACAATATTACCGATAGCCGCATAAATGCTATCGGTTTGCAAAGGAGCCGTTTATGACAAAG
>Ga0247840_10006618_pt1 | contig 16553 bp, 11 predicted proteins | sample LaCruzMarch2015__FD_192404 | JGI IMG/M metagenome (GOLD analysis project Ga0247840, IMG submission 192404) | Freshwater microbial communities from meromictic Lake La Cruz, Castile-La Mancha, Spain - LaCruzMarch2015_17m | ecosystem: Environmental > Aquatic > Freshwater > Lake | place: Spain... | reverse complement strand
TACAACTACTACGGTATCCGGGGTAACTTCGACAGCATCGCTGACTTCTTCTATCAGGTCACACGGATGCTCTACCGCCTGTTGAACAGCCGCAGTCAGCGCCGGAGCTACAATTGGGAGGGCTTCGTCAAGCTGATCAAGGTCTTCAAGCTCCAACGTCCACGCATCTGCCACAGCTTCTGAGTATCAGCCTATGTCGCCATGTGCGAAGCGAGTAACTTCGAAGAGCCCGGTGCGGTATTTCCGCACGCCGGGATCTGTACGGGGGCGGCCGGGTAACTGGCCGTCCTACCGTGATACTTGCGCCCGTCACACAAGTCAAGACCTGGTCCCATCCACACACAAGTAGCTCGGAGGTTTCGGTGAAACGCGCAGGTTCGTTCCTTTTCGTAGATACTCCCCCGCGGCCTCTATGCCCTATGCCAGCGGCAATTACGGCATCCGTGTTACTGGGCATGCTGGCGGGGTGTGCAGGAGCCCCACAGACGTCGCAAAAAGCAGTACAACCCACACCGACTACCCTAACCACAGCCGATCCGATGCACGCGACGCAACTGAAAAAGCCGCTTACCAACTCAGAAAAACGTGCCAATTATATCAAATGCAGTACTGGAGCCAGCGAAAAAGCGAGAGCCAGCATCAACGGAATGAAAAGACCCGCGGTCATGGCGGCAGGGACTCTCGCAACAGTGGGTCTGCATATAGTGGGAACGTTCATACCTGGAGTAGGACTAATACCAAGCCTCATCGGATCTGCACCCGCTATAAAGCAAAAGATTGACATTGATAAATGTAAACAAGAAGCAGGGGATCTTCCTGAATCCGGCGAGGCGGTCAGAGAGGGGGCCAGAAAGGTTTTGACCGCTGTCTCCAGCCCACGACCAGCGCCGCGCCCGGGTCCATCTTCACCGGCTGGACCCCGACCGGTTGCGGCGCCTCCTTCGCCCTGACCGGGGACGCCAGTTGCATTGCCAGGTTTACCCTGGCGGCCGATCTGGATGGCGACAGTGACGTGGACAACAGCGACTACGCGGTCGTTCGGGCGGCGCTTGGGGCCTGCACCGGGGCGGCGCGCTACCGGTTGGCCTCCGACTATGACCGTGACGGCTGTGTGACCACCGCCGACTATCGGATCTGGTGTGGCTTCTATCGCAGTTTCCTGGCTCGGCCGTGAAGGCGTGGGGGGCCTCGATCTCAGTTCCGGCCAGTCGTTGAGTATCAGCAACCGGAGGTCGAGGCTTTAGCCGGTCGGGCATGCAGGCAGCACGCATTGGGCCTTGATCATCATCCCGGCCACTGGGAGCGCCGCACCCCAGTGCGGCGCGATCTCTCAGACGGCTGCGGCGTCGCATGTTGCGGATAGGCCGGGCCGCACTGGGGTGCGGCGCTCCCAGTCGGTCGGCCTGACGGCCGACCGACAAGCGTCGCTGGCCGGACCGATGATCAAGGCCACGCATTGTCGTCGGCCAAGTCGCGGGCCGCCACGGGCTAAAGCCTCGACCTCCGGTTGGGGGCAGGGGCGCGTCAGGTCCCTTTTTCGACCCTTTCATTGCAATGGAACAGGCGGAGCGTCTATGAAATCCTTTGTTGCGGCCACGGCCGTCTTGTTGCTGGGACTGACGGCGGTCGGGGCCGGTGCCATGGGCATCAGCCTCACCCCGTCCAGCAGCCAGATCCGGGTGGGCGACCATTTCAATCTATTGGTCGCGGTGAACGAGGCGCGGGACGGTGTCTATTCCGCTGACGAGGTGATTGCATTCGGCTTCGATGTGGCGATCGGTAATCCGTTGCTGGTTTCCTGGACCGGGGCGGAGGTGGCGATTCCGCCTTTTTCGGACGATCTCAGCGCTGACTTGCCCAACACCGGGGTCGCCGGCTTGGTCGGCGCTGGGCCCGGCATCACCGATCCGGCCTTTACCCTGGCCGTGCTGCATTTCGTCGCGACCGGGGAGGGCGTATTGGACCTGGGAATCGTCTCGGACGTCGGGGATCTCAACGAGGGGCTGATCTACCTGACCGAGTCGGCGCGCGATCTGACTGCCTCAACGCAAGTGACTATCCATGCCGCGGGGCAGGCCCCGCTGCCTGGGACGCTGGTGTTGTTGACGGGCGGTTTGCCGTGGTTCACGCGGTGGGTCAGGCGTCGTTGAGGATTCGCCAGGGGGCGGCTTATAGGTTTGCGTTGGGTGGCTTGTTGGGCTTCGTTCCTCAGCCCAACGGTCATGATCGCCGCGCTCACCCCCTCCCATGAAAGTCGGGCTATGCTTAGGGGGCCGAGCCAAGGCCGCGAAGTTATAGGCATCCACGGGGTGGTGCTTGACCGAGCGCCGCAGGCTCGGCCAGCGCCGTACCCTTATCGTGTCTCTTCGAGACTGCGAGGTTTGTCCTTGTCTCCGGCCCCGCCCGACTTTCATGGCAACCTACGAGAATCCTTGCCTAAGGTCTGACGGTGTCACGCGGGCGCGGTGGTTGGTCCGCACAGCGGACCCTACGGCGCGCGGCCAACCGCGGGGCTGCCGTGCGGGGCGATTGTCGCCGTGCCATGGGTCACCGGTCCCGCGCCAGCCGAAACCCCCGCTCCCCGCTGCGGTCCGAGGGCCAGACGCTCTGGCGCTCGGCGCTGCGCACCGCCGCCGGACGGCTGAGCCAGGAGCCGCCGCGGACTACCCGGTAGCCGTCGGGGCAGGGGCCAGGCCATACGGAGCCATCCGTTGGCGCCGCGGTGTAGGTCTCGTGGTAGCAGTCCTGGACCCACTCCGCGACGTTTCCCGCGGTGTCGTAGAGTCCGAAGGCATTGGGTGTGAGGGTCCCGACGCGGGCGGTTTCGCGGTCGGCGGCGGGTCCGGCGCAGCCGTCGCAGTTGGCGTTGCCGCGCCCGATCTCCGGGCCCCACCAGTAGGCCGTGCGGGTCCCGGCGCGGGCGGCGTATTCCCATTCGGCCTCGGTCGGCAGGCGGTAGGGCGGGCCCTCGGTCTCGACGTTCAGGCGCTTGAGAAACTGCTGGACCTGGTCCCAGGAGACCATCTCCACCGGCCGCTGATCATCCTGGATTTGCGCCGGATTCGCGCCCATGACCGCCGTCCACTGGGCCTGGGTGACCTCGTGGCGGCCGATCCGCACGGGCTTGACACTGACCCGGTGGGCCGGTCGCTCGTCGCCTTCGCAGGCGTCGTCGCCAGGACCGCAGCCCATCTCGAAGCTGCCGCCGGGGATCTCCACCAGGGTCTGCGCCAGCGCCTCGATCATCTGCCGACGCGCCACTGCCGCCCGCGCCGCGGCCTCGCTTGCGGTCTGGGCGCGCGCCTTGGCGTCCGCCGCGGTGCGGTCGCGAGCGTCCGCCTCGGCCGTCCAACGTTGATCCAACTCGCGTTCCAGGTAGCGGTCGGCCGCCTGTAGCTCCTCTTCCGTCCAGGCGGCGGCCGGGGCCGGGTGCAGCAGCCAGCCCAGGGTCAAGGCCAGATGGAGTGCGAGGGGCCGGCGTTTCATGGCGACGGGCGCGCGTGCGGCAGCGACGAATCGCGCAGCCAATGGGCGAACTCGATTTCGGAGAAACCGCCGGCCGCCAACTGTTCGATGACAACGACCGCCGCGGGCTCGGGCGCAGCGAGCGTGAAGCCGTTGAGTTCCAGAAACAGTGCGGCAATCGCGAGCGCCGTGCGCTTGTTGCCATCGACGAAGGCATGATTCCTGGCCAGGCCAAAGCCATAGGCCGCGGCGAGTTCAAACAGCGTCGCCCGCGGTTCGTAAGCAAGCCGCTGGCGGGGTCTGGCCAAGGCCGAAGCGAGAAGACCCTGGTCGCGGATGCCGGGGCGTCCGCCGTGCTCGGTAATCAATAGCCGATGAACCGCCACGACGACCTCATCCAAGACCCAGCGCGGCTCGGTCATTTGGCCAGCACATGAAGGGCGTTGCGGTATTTCTTCAGCACCTGTTCGGCCGCCTCCAACTGGGATTCAAACTCCCGGCTGTACGGGGTCAGGGTGAACCCCTCTGCATTCTCAACGAGATACAGGGTATCACCCTTCCCGACCTTCAACCTGTTCAGTGCCTCTTTGGGAAGCAGGATGCCCATCGAGTTGCCGACCACGGTCACTTTGACTTTCAGCATGACGGGGTTTGTATCGCGATAGTATTACGTAGGTTATAACGCAGTGTAGTCAGGCCTGACCAACTGGTCAAGCGACCCGAAAGATCAGGGGTTCCGACCCGCATGGCACCGCGAGTATCCGCCGTCATGGTCTTTGGTGGGGTCGCAAATCCCGCGCCACGCGCAAGCCGAGGTGGTCGCCCCGCAGTGCCGGTGGACCCCAGGAGCGGCGGGCGCAGCCCAACCGGTCGGGCGGGTCATCCCAAGAGCCGCCGCGGTACATCCGGGTCGACTCGACGCAGGTCTCGCGCCATTCGGTGCCGTCCGCCGGGGCGCCCGTGTAGTTTGCGTGGTAACAGTCCTGTACCCATTCTGCGACGTTGCCCGCCGTGTCATAGAGTCCGAAGGGGTTGGGTTTGAATGACCCCACCGGGGCGGTCTTCTTGCCATCCCAGGGACCGCCGCAGCCGGTGCAGGCGGCCTGGCCCTGGCCCGGACCCTGGCCCCACCAGTAGATCGTCCGGGTGTCGGCGCGGCTGGCGTATTCCCACTCGGCCTCGGTGGGCAAGCGGTACGGCGGGGTCTGTCCCTCAGCGTTCAGACGCCGCAGAAACTCCTGGGCCTCGTCCCAGGAGACCCCCTCTACCGGCCGGTCGCCGCGTTTGAAGCGCGCCGGGTCCTCGCCCATCACCGCCTTCCACTGGGCCTGGGTGACCTCATAGCGGCCCATGAGGAAGGGTCGGAGGTTGACGCGGCGGGCCGGTTTCTCATCGTCCGGACAGCGCGGCGCCCCGGGGCTGCAGCCCATCAGGAAGCTGCCGCCCGGGACCTCGACCAGTTCATGTGCGAGGGCGCCGACGGGTCCGCGCCGCGGCCCGGTCGCCAGGAAAAGGCGCTTGGCCGCGCGCGCCTTGGCGTCCCAGTCCCCGGCCGCGGTCAGGGCCAGTTCGACCTTGTCGGTCTCGCCGCCGGCCTGGGCGCGGCGGGCGAGCTCGCGATAGAGGTCGGCCCGGTCGGCGTCGAAGGCCGCCACCTGCGCGGGGGCCGACACCGCGGCCCGTTGCAGCGCAAGGTCCGCGGCGGTCGCGGACCCGCTGGCCAGTGCCGTGCGTGCCTGGGCCAGATAGGACGCGGCCAGCACCGACGGTTGGGTGCTCCAGCGGTAATAGACGAGGGCGGCCAGGGCCGTCAGTGCCAGGGCGCCGCCGACCGCGATCAGGCGCTCGCGGTTGAGCGAGCCCGGCCACCAGGCGGGGGGGGCCGCGGTGACGGCCGGGACCGGCGGCGGGGCGGCGTGGCGTGGCGGTAAGTGGCGGATCGGTGGCACCGACGGCACCACCGGCGCCAACGACGCCGCGGTGGCGGTGGCTGGCCCGATCGGCGCCGTCGCCGAGGGGCGCGCCCGCGGCCGCCTTGGCGCCACCCGGCGGGGCGGCGTCCGGCAGGCGTGGCAGAAGTCGCCCTCCGGATAGCGCCAATGGGTGCCGGCCGCGCAACGCACCAGGCGCTGCTGGGCCAAGTTGAGCACGTCCAGCCACTCCTTCGCGCTCGGGCGCAGCGTCGGCGTTGCGTGGCCGCCCACGAAGCAGCGGTCGAACAGGTGCCGCAGTGTCGGGTCGAGGGTGTCCAGGGCGCGCGCGGCCGGCGGCTTGCGAAAGCGCCGGTCCTTGCGCCACGGGAAGATGCCGTGCTGGATACACCACTCGTCCGCCTTGCCGGGCAGTGAGTCCCGGGGGTCGCGCAAGGCCCCGGCGAAGGGGTGGAAGCCGTCCATGAGCAACTGAAAGACCAGCACCGCCAGCCCGAAGCGGTCGTGTTCCGGGCTGCGGTCCACCTGGTCGAAGCGCAGCCCTTGCAACTCGCGCGGGGTGTATTCGGGCACCCCCACCGGGCAGCGGTACAGGGTCGGACCCGCCCGTACCTGGAATGAATCGGTATCGACCAGGGTCACCAGGCCGCGGGTGGTGACCAGGATGTTGCGCGGATTGACATCGCCCATGACGTAGCCCTTCACATGCAGTGCGTGCAGGGCCGTGCAGAGGTTTTTCGCGACCTGGTGCCGGGCGTGCCAGTCCAGCTCCAGCGCGTCGCGGGCGCGGGGATTGTAGGCGTTGAGCAGGGAGCGCCCGCCGTCGATACGGGGCATCAGATAGCCGACGAAGCGCCCGTCCTCCTGGAGCAGGGCCAGCGGCCAGGTGATGGAGGCGTGGTTGAAGCGCTCGCGCATCTCGTCGCGCGGCGGGTCGGCGAGCATGGCCCGGAGCTTGGCCGCGCGCGCCTCGGTGGCCTGCCCGGGCAGATAAATCTTCGCCAGGCAATCCGCACGCCCCTCCAGGGTCAGGATGATGCCCTCGCCGCCGCGGGCCAACTCGTCCTGGGTGCGGTAGGTTTCGCCGTCCGTGCCGGTGAGCAGGATCATGATCCGGTGCGGCCCCGCGGAGGCGCCAAACTAGGCGCTGGCCCAGCCGATGGGGGCCTGCAGGGGCACCTCGGTGTCCAGTTCGGCGTGGGAGACGCTGCGCATACTGGTGGAGAGCCACTGGAACATCTCGCGGAACTTCAGTCCGTTGAGCATGAGCGGCTGGCGCGGCCCGAGCTGGGCCAGGATGTCGAGATTGGCCCCGCCGACCCCCACCGCGAAGAAGGCGACCTTCTTGGCCGCCTCCGCCGCCTGCACGCGCCGCGCCGCCTCCTGCCACAGGTCGCCGTCGGTGGGCTCACCGTCGGTGATGAGAAAGACCCAGGGGCGGAAGAAGGGGATGCCGTTGGTCTTGTAGCTCACCTTGCGCTGTTCGATGAGGTCCAGGGCCAGGTTGATCCCGCCCCCCATGGGGGTCTGGCCGCCGACGCCGAGCAGCGGCGGCTCGAACTGGTTGGCGGTCACGAAATCCTGGACCAGTTCCGCGCGGCCGCCGAAGCTGACGATGGCGATCTCCACCCGCAACAGGGCCAGTTCGTCCTGCTCCAGGTCCATGCGAAAGCTCGCCAGGCCCTGGTTCAGGGCCGTGATCCGCGCCCCGTTCATGGAGCCGGAGGTATCCAGCAGCAGCACGCAGGGGCAGCGGGGCTCGGGGTTGCTGGTGTCGAATTCGGCGGCATCGAAATCGGTGGACATCGGGGGCTCCGTGGGGGCTGGGGCGGCCTTCCTGGGTGGCGGTCGCGCGGACGGGGGATCTGGGAGTAAGCGCCGGGATTTTCCGTCCGGAAGGGGCGGAATGCAAAGCCTGGGAGCGCCGCACCCCAGTGCGGCGCGATCTCGCGCGCGAGCGCGGCGTTTACGTTCTGCGCAGAGGCCGCGCCACACTGGGGTGCGGCGCTCCCAGCCTGTCGGGTCACTGCGACTAGGTTAACGCGCACTCGCCGACCGCGTCGCCTCTGCCTGGAGTCCAAGGCTTCAGCCTTGGCGCGCGCCAAGGCTGAAGCCTTGGACTCCAGGGGCTTGGGCTGCGGCGCTTAACTTAACGGCAGTGAGCCTGTGGCGGATGCCCGCAGGGCGATCCGCCATTGCGCCGACCCCGACGATTGCGCCGACGCCGACGCAGGCGGAACCGCTGCGCGTTCCGCCCTACGCGACCGCGCGCCGGGCTCCCGCCGCCTGTCGGTTCAGTCTTCCGGTCTTTTTCTCCCACCCCCCGGCTATGGTAATATCGCCTTAGGCAGCACACGTCGCCCAAGTCGCAAAGAAACCACCGGGCCCCGCGTTGCCGAATCCTATGTTCAACCGATAGGCCGGAGGAAGGCGATGAGGGCGATAAGAATCACGGCGCACCTGCTCACGGGCACGTTGCTGCTGGCGGGCGGTGCCGCGCAAGCGGCGCTGGTGAACTACACGTCGAGCGGCGTCAATCTGGTTTACGACCAGGACCGGAACCTGACCTGGGTGGCGGACGCCAACCTGTTCCGGACCCAGTATGTGGCCGACAACAGTGTGGTCAGCAAGATCAGCACCGCGGTGCCGACGGTCGCGGGCCATACCATCGTTGTCGGCGATTTCGCAACCAGCACGGGCGTCATGACCTGGTGGGGCGCGACGGCCTGGACCCAGTGGCTCGGCAGCATCGGTTACGGCGGGGCGAGCGACTGGCGGCTGCCTGCCACGCCGCAGCCGGACGCGACCTGCGGCGATCAGTACGATCCCGGCGGCGGCCTTCCGCTCCAAGGCTATGGCTACAACTGCACCGGCAGCGACCTCGGGCACCTGTTCTACACCGAGGGCCAATTGACTGCCGGGCAGTCGATCCTTGCTGATCCTCCGGGCATTCTGGACAACCACTTTGCCAACATGCAGTCGTCCGTGTACTGGTCCGGTACGCAGTTCGCGCCGGATCCCTACTTCGCGTGGTTCTTCACCGACGACGGGTACCAGAGCCGCGACGACAGGGGCAGCCAGTTCTACGGTTGGGCCGTGCGCCCCGGACAAGTCGCCGCCGCTCCGCTACCCGCGACTGGCCTGCTGATGGCACTGGGCCTGCTGGCGCTCGGAGCGACCCGACACGGGCGGCGAGCGACTTTGGTTATTTGGTGATTCGGGTCCCTGATCTGATAAAGGCGGCCCTTTAGACGGGGGGTCAGGGGGGATACTTCCCCCCTGCTCGCGCGTAGCGCGCGCGGGGCCTCGATAATGATCCCCGGCCACCGTGCTGTCCGCGAGGCCATTGGTCCGCACAGCGGACCCTACGGGCACCGCGGACCCGACGGGCGCGCGGCCACCCCGTAGGGTCCGCTGTGCGGACCGATACTGGGATTCTCGCCGATCGGACGGTTTCCATGACTGCCCAAGGCGTCCCGACGCACCGGCGCCTGCCGCTACGCGATGGGTGCCCCTGCGCCCGGAGTCCAGGGCTTCAGCCTTGGCGGGCAGGGCGCCGAGGCTTGCTCCCCGCGGGCCGGGCCTCTGATTGGGCTATCCTTAAGGCCATGGCCGGCAGCAGACAGTGCGACATGAGGACCGATCCGTCGATCTATGAATATCTCTCCACCGGGGCCGAGGCGTTTCGCATCCTGAGCGGCGGCCTGGCAGGTGATCCGGACGGCCGCCGTGGCGCCGCCGGTCCGCGCCACCCTGGAACGGATACTCGAATTTTTGCTGATGGAGCGGTTTCCACTACTCACCAACGAGGAGTTGCGCATCATGTTGCCGGTATTGGTTCCCCTGGAACAAACACGCGCATATCAGGAGATTTTTGCCAAGGGCGAAGCCGCCGGCAAGGCCGATGGCAAGGCCGAGGGGAAGGCCGAGGGTGAGGCCAAGGGCAAGGCCGATGGACTCAAGCGGTTGCTGAGGCGCCGCTTCGGTGTTCTGCCCCGCTGGGCCGTCCTGCGTTTGGACCAGGCCGCCATCGATCAGTTGGACGGCTGGCTGGAGGGGATCTTCGAGGCCCAGAGCCTGGAGGACCTGCTCGGTCCCAAGCCTCGGCGCAGCGTGCCGAAGGCACGCTAGCGGACGGCAGTGCCTGCTGCCGTGCGGCGCCGTGGCGTATGCCCGCAGTGGGTAGGATGGGCAGCGCGTAGCGATGCCCATCATTCGGCTGACACGCGGCGGCCGGGGCCAGGATCAAGGCCCCTGACGCCGCGCCTTGTTGGGATTGCGCAGGCCGTCGCTCCAGCGTGATTCGATGGCGATGTGGGATACTTCAAAGCTGACGCGCGTCAAATCTGAAGTGAATCGTTGCTAAAGTCGGCAGGGTGGCAGGGCGCTGCGCGAGCCTTGATCCCAGAAAAGGCAGTCCGGATAATCTTTTACCCATACCACAGACCGGAGGTCGAGGCTTCAGCCGGACGCGGCGCCACCCGCTGAAGCGTCGACCTCCGCTCGAGTCGCCTCGCTCCCGCGCCAGCCGGCCGCGTCCGTGCCAGAATGGCGCACCCCATCCGGCACCGAGGCGCCATGCTCCCGATCGTCGACCGCTACATCCTGGGCGAGGTCGCCAAGACCCTGCTGGCGATCCTGATCACGCTGATGCTGATCGTCGCCAGCATGCTCTTTCTGCGGACCCTGGAGGAGGTGAACCTGGGGGCCTTGAACGCCGACCTGGTGCTGCGCTTCCTGGGGCTGCAACTGGTGCGTGATACCGCGACCCTGCTGCCGCCGTCCTTCTTTATCGCCGCCCTGGCGGCGCTGAGCCGCCTGGCCCGGGACAGTGAGTTGGTGGCGCTCAATGCCTGCGGCATCGGGCCGCGGCGCCTGTACCGGGCACTGGTGCTGCTGGCGCTGCCGGTGGCGCTGGTCACGGGCTGGTTCGCCCTGGTCCTCCAGCCCTGGGCGGCGGCGGGGATCGCCGAGATCCGCCTCCAGCAGAAGGACCAGGCGACCCAGATCGCCGGGGTTCAGGCCGGGCGTTTCTACACGGAAGAGGGGGGGAAAGTCGTCGTCTATGTCGGGGCCATCGCCAAGGGCAAGGGCCTGGAGCGGGTCTTCGTCCTCGACCGGCAAGGCGATAAGACGCGCATCGTGGTCAGCGACAGTGGCCGCCACCGGGTGGATGAGCGCACCGGGGATCACCTGGTGACACTCATCGACGGACACCGCTTCGACGGTAACGCGGGGGAGGGCAACTATCTGATCGCGCGCTTTCGCGAGTATCAGTTGCGGGTCGCGGGCCAGGGCCCCGAGCCGCAGGTGACCAAGAAGTCCACGACGCCCTCCCTGGACCTGCTGGGGTCCGCGGACCCCCTGGCGCGGGCCGAACTGGAGCACCGTATCGCCGCCCCCCTGGCGATCTTCACCCTGCTGCTGATCGCGGTCCCCTTGGTCGCCATCTCACCCAGGCAAAAGACCTCCGGGCGACTCTTGCTCGCCTTTCTCGCCTACTTCACCTTCTTCAACCTGCAGCAGTTGGCGGAGACCTGGTTGGGAAATGGGACGACCCCGCTGTGGTTGACCAGTTTCTGGTACCAGGCACTGGTCCTGGTCCTGGTCTATCTGGTGATGCTGCCGGAGACGCGCTGGTACAAGGTCCTGCGCGAGCGCCTCGGGCGGGGACACCCCGGACCCGGACGCGATCAAGACTGATGTTCTGATCGCACCCTCCCGGACCCACCCTTGCCCTTGATCAGAGACGGGGCCAAGCTCGCCCCCGGCCCCAATTGGCGGTGGCGAATCGGACTGCGGCGGTTGAATCTTGTCTTTCTTCTTCCCTTCCACCCGTGGCGCGGCGGCCGCGGCGGCACGCGGACCCGAGGTTCGCCGGGCGGCCTGGCCGGCGGCGATCAGCGTGTCGGCCTTGCTCTGGGTGTGCCCCACGGCAGCGTCGACGGCCGAGCTGACCATCGTCTGCGGTCTCCAAGGGATCGATCACCCCCATTGTCGGCAGGCGGCCGAGACCTGGGCCCAGGCCCGCGGCCAGCGGGTGCGGGTGCTGCCGACGCCTGATGACCTGCCGACGCGGCTGCGTCTGTACCAGGAACTGCTCGAGGTCGGCTCGCCCAAGCCCGACGTCCTGGAGATCGACGTGGTGTCGCCGAGCCTGCTGGCGGACCACCTGCTCGATCTTGGGCCGCGTATCGGTGCGGCCGCGGCGGATTACCTCCCCGCGCTGATCGCCGCCGATACGGTCGCGGGCCGGCTGGTGGCCTTGCCCTATTCGCTGAACTTCGGGCTGCTGTTCTATCGCCGCGACCTGCTCGCGCGCAACGCGATGCCGGTGCCGGACCCCTGGCACGCGCTGGAGCGGGCCGCGGCGGTGGTGCAGGACCAGGAGCGCAACACCGGTAACGCCCGCTTCTGGGGCTTTCTGTGGCAGGGCGAGCGCGCGGAGATCCTGACCTGCAACGCGCTGGAATGGATCGGACCGGCAGCAGCGCGAGGCGCTCGGGTTGCAGGCGGACGAGGCCGTGGCCCGCGCCTTCCTGCGCCAGAACGATCTGGAATTGGTGTTGGCCCAGAACCGACTCGATGCGCTGGCGGCGCTGCGTGAGGACCCGCTGATCCCGGTGCGGCTGCTGCAGGAGGCGCGGATCAAGCTCGATGAGGTCAACGACATCGCGGATAAGGTCGCTGCCGAGCTGACCTCGACCGTCAAGGCGCTGGCGGCGCAGCGCGCGATCTTCCGCACCGCGGGCGTGCGTGACGCCCAGCGCCTGGAGTTGAGCGACAGCCTGGAGGTGCTCGGCCGCTTCCAACAACGCGATCTTACGGCGCTGCACGCGCGGCTCCAGACCGAGCGTCAGGCCTATGCGCGCCTGATCGGTGAACGCAGCGCCCGCTCGCTGCTGGAGCAGCGCTCGCTGCCTCTGAGTGGGGCCGACTCGCGGCGGGTCGCGGCCACTGCCGGGCAACTGCCGCACCTCAGCGCGGCGGCGGTGCGTGACTTGATCGAGGTCACGGCCGGGCGCGCCCGCGCCGCGTCGGCGGGGCACTGGGTGGCGGCGGTGCTCGGGTCGCCGGTCCTGGCCCTGCGCCCGGCGCGCCGGGCGCTGTGCGCCGACCCGGGTGACCGTCTGGCCCTGACGCGTACCGCCCTGGCCCGGGTCCTGCCCGCGCTGCTGCCGGCCGCGCTCTGGTTGGTCGCCGGACTCGCGCTCGCCCTGCCGCCGACGATCCGGCTGCCGGTTCTGCTGGTGCTGCTGCTGTGGCCGCTGCAGGTCTTCGTGCTGGATCTCAGTCGCCGGGCGGTGGCGGCCAGGGTCGAGGCCGACCCCGGCGGCGCTGCGGCGCTTCCTGCGCCGGCTCAAGCTCGGCGTGATCCCAGCCGTGCTGGTGACGGCGCTCTATCTCCTGTCGCGCGCGCTGCCGGTGGCGCCGATCCTGGCGGACCTGCTGGACCGGCTGGCGATGCTCAAGCTCTGGGGCTGGAACGCCGGGCAACGCCGGGATGCCGCGCCTGGCCGCCGGCCGACTGGAGGCCTGCACCGGGAGCGACTGGCGCGCGCCCGCTGACGCCGAGCCAGCCCTTGTCTTCGTCACCAGCGCGACCCATAACGGGAACTTTGGCGGTCTCGCCGGAGCGGACGCGCGATGCTATGCGGAGGCCGTGGCCGCTGGCCTGAGCGGACCTTCAAGGCCTGGCTCTCCACCCGCAGCGTCAATGCCAAGGACGGCCTGACCGGCGGTGGCCCCCTGGTGCAACACGAACATCAAAGGAGATCGACGATGCGCATCTTAAACTCCCCGCCGACGATCATCTTCTCACTCCTGTTGCTGTGCTCGGGCGGCGCGCCCGCCGGGGCGCCGCCCGCCCCGGCCCTGCTCAGCTATGTCGGCACCCTCACCGATCCGCAGGGGGCGCCGGTCGCGGACGGCACCTACGAGGTACTCTTCGCACTCTATCCCAAGGCCAACGGCGGCGAGGCACTCTGGAGCGAGACCTGGAACGCGACCACCACCCCCGTTCATACCAGCGGCAGCGGCGCCTTCAGCGTCGTCCTGGGAAGTTACAGCGCCCTTCCCGAGGCCCTCATTCAGGCCCAGCCGGTCACCTATCTGGGCGTCACCGTCGGCGCCGACGCGGAGCTGCGGCCGCGCCAGCGGTTCCCGATCGCCGCCTACGCGATGCGCTCGGGCGACGGGATACCCTCCGGGGTCATCCTGCATAGCCACGGCGGCGCGACGGGAAGTGCGGGGGCGAGCGCCCTCGACAACCGGCCGCCCTATTTCGCGCTTGCCTACATCATGAAGCTCTGATACCTCTGCGTCGGCACCTTGGCGGACCCCAAGACGCTGCATAACGTCTTTGCGGATCGAACCGGTAGCGATTACGTGTTTGCGTGTATCCGAGTCATCGACGCGGTAGAGAAAGACGTTCGATCGGTTGCGATTGTCGTACACCGCGTCGGCAGAATCGTCAACTGCCGAACCCCGGCGATCCAGGAGCGCAGTTCCTGGGCACGCAACCGCAACTCCGTGTGGTCGCTGTCGTCGATCCAGCCTTGCGCCTGCTTGAGATGGCGCTCGGCCCCGCCCGGGTCCTGCTTGACCAAAGACAGACCGAGATTGAGATGACAACGCGCCACCAGGCCCTTGTCACGCAGGGCCTCACAGTCACCCAAGACGTCGCGGCCCAGTTCCAGGCAGGTCGCAAGCCGGCCCAGGTCGCACTCCTGCTCGGTCTGCCAGATCCCACTCGCCGCCGCCAGCCGGTCGCGTTCGAGCGCGGTGCGCTGGTCCGCGAAGGCGGCTTGCGCCTCGGGGACCCGACCCAGGTCATGCAGCAGACTGGCGCGCAGGCACCCTGAAAAGACCTGCTGGTCCGCGAGGCCCGCCGCGGTCGCCCCATCCAGCGACCAGTCGCAGGCGATGAGCGCCTGGCCCAGGTGCCCGCGCTGCCGCTCGGCGTAGGCCAGGGCGCGCCAGGCGACCGCCTGCCCGAGGGGTGACTCCGCGGCCTGCGCGAGCGCCGCCCGGTAGCATTGAATCTCGCCGACGACGCCACCCCGAGCGCCCCGAAACAACCCCCAATCGAACGCGACGCGGAATTGCTGCGCCGGTGTCAGGCTGGGGGGCAGGCCGACCCGATCCTGGCCCTCGCCCACCCCGGCCAGGCGACGCAGCAGCCGCTCGCCCAGGACCATCCATCCACGTCGGTGCCCCACCTCGGCATAACCGCCCAAGTAGCCCTGGTAGATCTCGAACGCGAGGTCGGCATGGTCGGTCTCCACGGCGGACTCGAACAGCCCCACCAACTGCCTGACCCCGGCGTCGTCGAGCCCCGGGGCCGGTGCGCCGCCCGTGCGCAGTGCGCCCTCCCAGAGATTCATCGGACGGTCGGGGTGGGCCGGCACGATGCCCAGCGCTGCCAGTATGCGACGCAACTCATCCAGCGTGCCCGGTGCGGCTTCCGAGCAATCCCCGCCCGGGTCCGGGGCCCCGGCGCGGCGGCGCTTGAAGATCGCCAGCAATTTCCTGGCCTGGGCGTTCCCGCGACCCAGCGACAGGAGCGCGAGCTGCCAGCGCCAATTGGCCGCGGCCTGGCCCGCGGACCAACCGCCGAAGGCGCCCTGCCGCGCGTCTGCGGGGGACGCCGCCGCGTCGCCCCAGTCCGGCGGCTGTTCGCGCCACCAGGACCGGATCGCGGCGTGCAGCCGGTAGCGCGTCCCCTGCGTACAGGACACCAGGGCGAGTCGCTCCAGCCGCTGCAGCGCGCTGCCGATCGTCTCCGGGTCAGCCCCCGCGAGCGCTCCCCCAAGGCACGGGGTTGCCCTTGCCACGTCCAGCAAGGTGGTCAGACTGGTCTCGTGCGGCAGGGCCGACAGCACCCGCATCAGGTCCCGCTCCAGTTCGCTCAGATAGCGTTCGTCCTGGCCGAGGACCGCGCGCAGGGGCTCGGCCGACGCCTCCTCCCGGCCCGGTTCGCAGACCGCCACGGTCGCACTCCAGACCAGGTCCCGGGGCTGTTTGCGCAATTCAGACGCGAGGCCCGCCAGGATGCGCAGCGTCAGTGGATGGGTGCCGAACGCATCGATCAGGTCATCCGCGGCCGGGCGGTCAGGCAGCCCGAGGCGCATCAGGAGGTCCTGGGCCTCATCCCGGGAGAATCCCGCGAGATCCAGGGTGCGGGCGGACGCCTCCCCCTCAAGCTGCGGAAACGGCAGGCATGAGGCGATGACGGCGCGCGTGCCGCCGAGACCCGCGCAGATGCGGGTCAGGAGCTTGCGCACCGACGGATCGGTGATCGCGCCCGGGGTCCCACCCGGCCGGTCCTGGACGGCCTCGAGGCCGTCCAGGACCAACAGGTGATCCCGGGGGTCACGCCACTCCAGCCAGTCCATCAAGCGCTCGACCGAGAGATTCGCGGGCGCCGTGCGGTCCGGCGCGAAATAGGACAAGGCAGCGTCCAGGAACTCCTCGATCCTCGGATTCGTGGAAAAATTCCAGAACAGGATGCCGAAGGGCCGCGCGGCGCCGTGGTGGCTATGCAGCAGATCAGCCAGCAGGGCGGTCTTGCCGGAGCCGCTCGACCCGCGTACCACGAATACCCGGGGGGTCGGCGGGCAATCAGCCTGCCATTGCTCAATCGACCCCAGTGCGTCCAGCCGCCTGACGAAAGGCTGGGCGCGTGGCGGCCACTGCGCGGGGCAAGGCGGCAGCGGCGGCGCCACCTCCGGCAGAAAGAGGAGGTCCCAGTTCGCGGCAACCCAGTCGAGATAGACATCTCTCAAGATACGCAACTGGTAGGCAAGACCGGCCTCGTCGAACACGCCGTTCTCCCAGTTCAGATAGAACAGCACGTCGATCAGGCCAAGTTCCTGCGCCAGCTCGGTCGGGGTCTCTGCCAAGGTCGTGCGGATGTGCCTCAGGTACTTGCCGTTGAGCCTGCGAGTAGGACCTTCCTGCGGCTCGACCATCAATTCGTTTAGTTCAATGCCGAGCTCTTGGGCTAAGATCTGCAGCTTGTGCAGTGTGCTGCGTATTCCACGCAAACTGGACAGCCGTTCCACCGCAAACTGGACACCTGTTCCGCCGCAAACTGGACGGCTGTTCCAGGTCAAACTGGACCGTCGGAGCGAAGCGCCGCGCGGGGGTGATGCT
>Ga0247840_10006614_pt1 | contig 16556 bp, 15 predicted proteins | sample LaCruzMarch2015__FD_192404 | JGI IMG/M metagenome (GOLD analysis project Ga0247840, IMG submission 192404) | Freshwater microbial communities from meromictic Lake La Cruz, Castile-La Mancha, Spain - LaCruzMarch2015_17m | ecosystem: Environmental > Aquatic > Freshwater > Lake | place: Spain... | reverse complement strand
AAAAAACCACAGAACGATGGCAGGAGTGAGGGCAGCCAATGCTAATTTTGTATCAATAGTTATCAGAAAAATACCCGCACCCAACATCGTGAAAATACTGCTCATAAACTGCACCAGCGATTGGGAGAAAAACTGATTAATTTTATCGGTATCGTTGTTGATGCGCGAAATAAGGTCGCCGGCTTTGTTTTCGGTAAAAAATCCGATGGGTAAATCCTGCAATTTGCTGAAAACATTGTTTCGCAGATTATACATCATACGTTGACCAACACGCCCCATTAATTGTGCTTGTGTGTACCCGCTAACAAGAGCTAACAGAAAGATTCCTAGTAATATTACAGAGTATTTTATCAGTCCATCGTATTGATTGGTAACAATAAATTTATCCACCGCCGTACCCATTAAGTAAGGAGTAATCAGGTTAAGGCCGGAATTGATAAAAATAAATACGATGGCAATATACAGGTTTTTGCGTTCTTGCCCCACCAACGACATTAACCGACTGAGAATAACTTTTGTGGTTATTTTCTCCGCCGGATTTTCCGCTCCGTTTTTATTTTTGTTTAAATTATAACTCATAATGGTTTGTGCTGCGTTGCGAATTAAAAATCTGTACGTATTCAGGGCTTGTCTCCATTAATTCGGTATGTGTGCCCGATGCTAAAATTTCACCTTCTTCCAATACAATTATCTGACTATAACTGGCTACCGAAGCAATTTTTTGTGTTACCGAAAGCAGCGTTATTTCAGGATAGTTTCGTTGTACATTAGCAAGTATTTTTTGTTCGGTCTGACTGTCGACCCGCGCTGTAAAATCGTCGAGTAGCAGAATCTTCGGATTTAAAGCCAAGGCGCGAGCCAGCATAATGCGTTGTTTTTGTCCGCCCGATAAGCTGGTACCTCGTTCGCTAATAATGGTGTCGAGTCCTTGCGGAAGTTGGTCGATAAAGTCGTGCAATTCAGCTGTTTCAATGGCTTTTTGCAACGATTCGTCGGTTACTTTTTCGTTAAAAGCAATGTTTTCGCGTACGCTAAGACTAAATATTACACTGTCCTGAAAAACAAAACCTATTTGGTGCTGAAAATTTTCTTTTCGATAATCGTTTAAATCAATATCGTCGAATAAAATTTGACCACTATCGGGTTTCAGCAGTCCGGTAAGCAAGTAAAGTAATTGTGTTTTCCCGGCAGCTGTAGGGCCAATAATAGCTGCTTGTGTGCCTTGCTGTATGGTAAGCGAAATGTCTTTCAATACGGGTTTTTCGCCCATTTTTACATTTATGTTTTTTAATTCAATTTTTCCTTTGAGTGGTGTTTCAATAGTACCTGTATCGCTTGTCTCGGGGGCATTGAGCACTTCACTAATGCGTCCATAGGCCACAGAAGCTTGCGCAATAAAATTACTAATAAAACCAATAACCATAATGGGAAAAATAAGTAATACAAGGTAGGAGTTGAAAGCTGCAAAATCGCCCAACGACATGCTGCCGGTCATTACAAAATGTCCGCCCAACGCCAAAATTGCCAACGAAGCCATATTACCCACAAACACAACAATGGGGATAAGCGTGGCAAAAAGCCGCAGAATAGATAAACTAATATCGCGAGCAGTAGAATTAGCATCCATAAATTTGTTGTATTCCGTAATTTGGGCATTTAGCACACGAACCAAAGCAGCGCCGATAATACTTTCGTTGATAATTTTGTTGAGGCGATCCACCATTTCGCGGCTTTTTTTGAAAAGCACGCTTAATTTGCCAAAAACAATACCGAATGCTCCAATGATAACCGGAATTATTACCAATACGTTAAGTGCTAATTTCCAATTTATGGAGAGTAACAATGCGCTTGCGCCAATTACAATAAATAAGGAAGATGCCAACATAACCACCGCCATCGACACAAACAATTTTATCGAATCTACATCCGATGTAAGGTTAGTGAGCAACTTCGAAGGGTTTGCATTATTAATAAATGCATAGCTTTGTCGCGAAATTTTATCGGTAAGTCGGGTACGCAAATCACGTGCAACCCTTTCGGAAGCATAAGTTTGCAATATGCCTTGCAGAAAAGTGAAAACAAAAATAATGATGGATGCAGTCAGAAATTGCCATACAATAGTTTGGAGCGAGAAATTACCGCCCGAAAAATCGTCGATAGCGTTCGAAATGATTTTTGGAATTACCAAATTGACAGCATTGCTCAACAATGCAAATGCAATTAACCCCGAAATTATCAGTTTATAGGGTTTTAATACGCCAAATACACTTGGTGTTTTGGGCTTATCACTTTGTTTTTGCTTTTTTGACATTCAAGTTTATGTTACTACGAACCTAATAACACAAAATATCCCGAATATGTTGAATAATTCGGGATATTTAATATTTCATACAAATCATTTTATAAACTTATCGATATCCGTTTTATGCTTTAATGGTACAACACCTACTCCTGCATTTTCAGGAAGTGTTATTTTACCGTCAATAATTTTCAATCCAGAAAACGGATCGTTTGAAATAAGCAAATTACCGTCCAAATCGGCCCAATCAGCCAAAGGCGACAATTGCGCAGCTGCCGTTACAGCGCACGAAGTCTCTGTCATACAGCCTATCATTACTTTGAGTCCCATGTTTTTTGCTACATAACAAATTTTGTGAGCAGCTGTTAAACCACCACATTTCATTAATTTAATATTTATTCCGGTGTAAACACCTTTAAATTTTTCTAAATCGTCAATAGTTTGAAATGCTTCATCAGCAATTATTGGTAGTGGACTGTTTTGTGTAAGCCAAGCAGTGTCGTCGAGGTTAGTTTTAAGCATAGGTTGTTCAATAAAAACCACTCCACGTTCTTTAAGCCAATGTATCATATCTAATGCCATCAAACGATCGGTCCAGCCTTGATTAATATCGACAACAAGTGGTTTATCTGTTACTGAGCGAATGGTTTCGATCATCTCTTTGTCATTTGTTCTGCCTAATTTTACTTTCAAAATTTGGTAAGGTTCTGCCTCATTAACTTTTAGTTTTATCATTTCGGGCGTATCAATACCAATTGTATAGCTTGTTTTAGGAGTTTTTTCAGGGTTAAGTCCCCATATTTTATATAAAGGTAAACCAACAATTTTTCCAATTAAATCATTTAAAGCAATATCCACAGCAGCTTTAGCGGCATAATTTCCTTTCATGCTTTTTTCTACATAATCAAGAATATCATCGGTCAGAAAAGGGTCTGAGAATTGTGATAGGTTTAGTTGACTTAAAAACCTGATTACACTTTCATGCGATTCGCCCAAATAGGGTGGCATAGAGGCTTCACCAAAGCCACAATAACCATCGAATTCAATTTTAACTAGTACGATGGGGGTGGTTGTACGCGAACTTATTGCAAGATTAAATGCGTGACGCAATTGCAGCGTATAAGGCATAAAACTCAGTTTCAACATAGAGTTTGTCTTTTTCATTTTAAAGAATTTATTGTTCGTTGCAAAAGTTTTTGTCGAATTACTAATAAGTAATCCGCCAGTAGCAATTCCAGTTGTACGTAAAAAATTTCTTCTGTCCATTTTCTTGCAATTTTTTAAAAATACATTTGGTTGTTAGTAATTCTTAAATTTTCAGTGCTTGTATCAATCAATCGTTTAACCAGCAACAATCTACCGTGATAATACTGATTGAAATCTTCACTTTCGAAGTCAAGACTATTTACACGAACCCATTCCGATTCGTGTATAAATTTTTTGTCTCCAATATATAAACCTACGTGCGTAATGTTTGGCTTATTGGGAGTTCGATGCCCGAAGAACAACAAATCGCCTTTCTTTAGTTGACTGAAATTAGCTGTTATTTCAACATCAATTCCTATTTTATATTGTTGCGAAGCATCGCGCGGTAATAACAAACCATTCATAAAAAAAAGTGTTTTTACAAAACCGCTACAATCGAGCATGTGAGCCGAAGTTCCACCCCAAAGATACGAAACACCTTTAAAACGATTGGATAGAGTAATAATTTCAGCTGCATTGGGTTGCGTGTTTTTTGCCCAATCAGCAAAGTCGGTTAGATTTTTACTTTCCACAAAACCCTGACGGTTATCGGGCAAACTAATTTTTGTCCACTCATCGTCATGATTTTTTGCTAAAACAATGGATGTCATTACAATGTCGCTAACAACAGCACTTTTCAAGGTGTCGGCATATATTATTCCAGCCTTATCGGTGAAAATCATCCGTTTTTCGTTTTTCCATGTTTTAATTTCTGCTATCGTTTTGCGTACAACGGAAGCGTGAGTAGCCCAACCAATATAGTTGTCTGGTGTTTGAATTAAGTAACAGTTATTCGAATCTTTTAGTATACGAACAGGCGTTCCCAATATAGCCTGCGACAGTAGCTCAGATGAATGTAGCGATGACTTTCGTATATTCATAACGCTTACAGTTACCAAACCAAAACTCTGCTTATCAGTTGAAGTGTCGGGCAGTAGTTTGATTCCATCATAAAAACGGATTTTTTTAAATTTCATAACTTTATAAAGTTCTTTGATTGCATTCAGTTCTGTGGTTTCGCCAGAAATAAACACGCGGTCTTTTCTCCAATTTGCCCTAAGAATGCATATTGTTTCCCGCTTATCGGGTGCCCATTTTGAGGCTATTGAATCGAGGGTATATTGTAGTTTTTGTTGGGCAAAAAGTAAATATATTGTAGCGAATATCAATATCAAAAATGTTTTTCTAAGCATTTCAAAACGTATAATTATTTTTTCAAAATTAATGAAACAAATAAGCCCCCTGTTAGGGAGGCTTATTTGTTTATAGGGTTATAAGTAAATTACCAACCAATAGTTTGAGTTAATGTTTTACTATTTCCAGAATAGAGATCAATTTGGTCTTTTCCAATAGGAGCTAAGTATGATTTATCTGTAAAAGCATCACGGTTTGCTACACCTTCGGGCAAATAAAAACCTACCATATCCGATTTATTTGTTCCATCATAGGTAACAATAGTTCCATCACCTTTTTTAACTTTAAGCTTACCCTTTTTCGCGTCAACTAAAAAGCTCGACATTTCTTTTTGGAAATCAACCCAAATTCCCATTAACATGTCGGGATTAGTCGTGCCATTCATGTAATTCAGTTTTTTCCATCGTTTAATATCCAATAGTCTTGAATGTTCAAAAACAAATTCCATACGACGTTCACGACGAATTTCCCATATCAATGCAGGTACATCGTTGTCGCGAGAAGGATCAACCGGAAGTGCTGTGAGCGACATAGCGGTCGTTTTTGATATACCTTTTGATGTTGCCTCTGCATCAAGTGGTCTGTTACGAATTAAATTTACCGACTTATCAATATCGGCCTGAGTTACTGCTGCACCTCCAAGAGTTTCAATTTCAGCTTTTGCCTCAATCCAGTTTAACAATACTTCAGAATAGCGCATTACTGGGTATCCGTTTGTATTGGTGCTACTACTATATTTGGGTGGTATGCCTACTCCTGTTGAACCAATTCGGGCACCATCGCGGTCGATAAATTTACATGCATAAAGCAATGTGGCTGACTGACTACGCGGTAAATTCCAAAATGTAGCTTCGAAGCGAGGGTCGCGCGTTTTTACCAAATTTGCTATATTAAACGAGTCAGCTTTAGCTACGCTGGAGTTTTGCCACACCTTGCCATCATTACAAATAAATGACTTAACTAATGCAAGATTTGGAGCTACAGCTTGAGCTTCCGTGCAATTCGAGTACGAAGCAATTGCATGTGTAACTGTTTGCGAAGCACTATAATGTCGGTACAAAATACATTCTTTGTTAGTAGCTAAGTTTTCTGACCCAAAAAGCGAACGGAAGTCTGAATTAATTAAGTATTTGTTGCTTGACATTACAACTCCTGCAGCCTGAGCAGCTAATTCTAAATATTTTTTAGCTCTAACATTATCGTTGTTGTGGTATTTTTGCCATGTACCCTCAAATAGCATCCAGCGCGATATAAATCCGGCAACTACAAATCTATTTACATTCATAGTGCCATCATCTTCTTTTACATTTGCCATTGCAAATACAAAATTGCTGTATACCGAATCCATTACTTCAGCACGTGGTGTTCTATCTTTAAACATGATATCAGTATCCAGATTTGTAAAGTATTTGTCAAAATAAGGTACATCCCCAAAAGTGGCAGCTAAACGACTATATTCCAGTGCTTTGAAAAACTTAGCAATGCCATACCAATGATTAAACTGCTTCGCATCTAAAACGCCAGTCATTTTCGAATTCATTCGTTCCATCATAAGGTTGGCTTTACGTATGTAGTAAAAGCTCCATGTTGGTCCATGATATGTTGAAAGCCATGCTGCTGTCGATGAGTTAGAGCCTCTTGATGTTGGTACACTTGTTTCGAAAAGTGGTTGTTTGTTTGTGCTCGTAAAATCATCGGAGAATGTATATCCTCTTAAAGGGGCATAGTCCGTTCCAAAAGAAGTGTTATATCCTGGAAAAAAATAGGTGTAATTTTCGTTGACAAATAATCTAAGATTTGATTCTGATACCCAAAATTGATCTTCTTCAATAGTAGTCAATGGTGGTCTGTCAAGCAATTCTTCGCAGCTCGAAAAGCTTATTAAAAGCAATATAATGGTTGAAAAATAAAATATTTTCGTTTTCATAAGATTTTTATTTTAATTATGGATTAGAAACTAATTTGTGTACCTATCGAAAAGCTTTTAAACATAGGAGTACCTAAACCTACACGACCTAAGTTATAGTTACCTTCGGTAGAACCAGAAATGCCTGGATTTTGACCTGCAATTGATTCGGGGTCAATAGGTAAACCGCGTAAATTGTCAAATGTTAAAAAGTTTTCTAAACTTACATAAAAACGAGCTTTTGAAATGTAAATATTTTTGGTTATTGTAGTTGGTAAAGTATAACCTAAAGTTACATTCTTAACTCTCAAATAGGACATGTCAAGCAAATATCGCGACTGAATTTGCATGTTATTTGTAACACCTGAACCAGCATTATTATACGGTCTTGGATAGAATGCATTTGTTTTGTCTTCTTTCCAGAAGTCTCCTGCAATGGTTTGTGGCATACCACCATCCGACGATTGGTAACCAGCAATAGCCAATGAACCATCTCCCCAAATATCCATTTTTCCAACTCCTTGTAATAATACGGTAGCATCAATTCCTTTGTAGTCGGCACTCAAGCGGAAGGAGTATTGAAAACGAGGAGTTGAGTTGCCAATAACACTTAAGTCGCCCATATTATCAACAATATTCGAACCATTGTTTAATTCTCCATCGCCGTTTAAGTCTGCAAATTTCACATCACCTGGTCCAAAATAGAAGCTTGAAGTGTTTTGTAAATATACTTGGTAAATTGGTTTAACTCCGTCAATAGTTTTCAACTTATACGCTTTTTTACCAACATTACCTGCTACTGATGTTTCGGCAGCTGTTAAAGTTATTAATTGTAGTTTTCCTGCACCATCTAATTCGAAATCATCCATTTGATACAATCTATCAGTGGTATATCCATAAATATCACCGTATTGTTTTCCTTCGAAAAATTGATTCGAAACAGTTTTGAGTGCACCTTGTTGGTATTTTGTAACCACGGTTGAAGCGTCCGATAGCGAAGCCATTACGCTTAATCCTAATCCACCTCTGAATCTATGATTAAAGTCTACAGCAAGTTCCCAACCAGTAGTTGTTAATTCGCCAAAATTTCCAACAGGAGAACCAGATCCCAACGAAATTGGTGCTGCTGCTCCTGCAACTAACATATTCTGATTTGTACGTTTAAACCAATCAAATGAAACTCCAACTTTATCTTTTAAGATACGCATATCGAAACCTAAATCCAATGTATTTATATCTTGCCACATAATATCAGGCTGTACTAATGGTGGGTTAGAAAACGCATTATATTTGGTCTCGCCATTTAGCCATGTACTAGTGTAAGAACTTAGTCGAGCTTTATACAGACTTGAAGGTATTGTTTGGTCGCCAATTGTACCCCAAGAGCCTCTTAGTTTTAATGTTGATAAATAGGGATTTAAAGGTTTCATAAACTCTTCTTCAGTTACACGCCAACCTGCAGAGAATGATGGAAACCATCGCCACATTAAATGTGTTGGAAACTTATTAGCAGCATCGCGACGGATATTAGCTTCGAATAAGTACTTATCCATTAATGAATAGTTTACGCGACCAAAAAAACCAATTTGAGAACTCCAACCTGCGTCACCACCAGATGTTTGTGTACCTGTAGCTAAATCAAATTGAGGATTATCGTACACCATTAGCGATGCTTTCTGAGCCCAACTACTTTCATAGTCAACTGTTACCATATTCATACCTGCCATAAATTTTAAGGCATGTTCGTTGGAATCGCCAAATTTTAAATTATAGGTCGAATAGATATTGGTAGTTCTTTGTTTAATATTTTCAGAGCTGCGGTAAATATGGTCGGGCGCAGCACCAATACCTGTATAGGTTGTTGAAGCTAATCGGTATGCAGCAATAGCTCCTGTTGTGGTAGAAGGTACATATTCTCCATTTTCGTTAACATACAATTGATTACCACTGGTGTCAACATCTTTAATAGGTGCAGCCCACGATTCGCGTAATGTAAAACGAGTTCCGGGTCGTAACCATGAAAATTCTTGATTCGAAAAAGTAAAGTCTGCTTCTACATTCCAATTTTTTGTAATGTTAAGGGTTGCGCCTACATTAACATTGTTGTAATTCCACTCTTGTTTAGCAGTATTTGCCGACATTGCTTCGCCAACTGGACCTCTTAATTGTTCGCCGCCCTCTGTAGTAAGTGGTTGAAGTGAACCCCAACGATACAAGTAAAGCCAAGGGTCAGCTCCTGTTGTTACATAAGCATATTCTTTGCTTCGGTTCGAGAAAAGTAAACCGGCTCTTACTGTAAGGTATTTATTTATCTCTGTACTTATCTTTGCCGAAGCATTGTATTTTGTAAACTCATCTTTTTTAGCTGGTTTCATCATACCCGATTGGTTTAAATAATCGAGTCCAATACTGTAGGATGTATTTCCACTTTTTCCGCTTACTGTTAAGTTATGATTTTTTGATGGAGCCCATTCACGAATCATATAATCATAAGGATTATACATGCGAACGCCCATTTTGCTTGTATTTGGTACATCGTAATACCAGTCGCGTCCATAAAGCATAGGGTCGTTAGGTTTTACAGTATTTCCGTAGTTCTGTAACCAAAGCTTTGATTTTTCGAAGCTTGCTCTGTCTACTTTCCAAAATGCACCTGCTACTGTTGTATTAACTCGCTCAGCAGCTAAAACCGAATACTCAAGGGCATCAATTGATCCCATATTCATATCTTTGGCAATGTTTTGCCAAGAGTAATTTGTTGAATACTGAACATTCATTGATTCTACGCCAGTACCTTTTTTCGAAGTAATTAAAATTACACCAAAAGCACCTCTTGATCCATAAATAGATGTTGAAGCAGCATCTTTTAATACCGAAATTGATTCAATATCGCTTGGATTTACTAATTGAATACTTGGTATCTCAACATTATCTAATAGTATTAGTGGTGATGACCCGCCATAAAGTGAACCTATCTGACCCCTAATTTTCATTACTGCATCGGAACCAACTTCTCCATTTCCAACAATCACTGTTAAACCTGGCACTGAACCTTGTAATCCTCGTCCAACATCAGCAATTGGGCGGCTCGATAGCGACTTGTTAATATCAACAGTACTTACAGCGCCTGTTAAATTCTCCTTTTTCTGAGTACCATAACCAATAGCAACAACCTCGTTAAGTATTTTCGAATCTTCTTCGAGCGTTACATTTTGTGTAGCCTGAGTAGCGGTTAATGAAACCGTTTTGTACCCAACATACATAAAAGTTAAAATGCTGTTTCGAGATGCAGAAATACTGTACCTTCCTTCCGAATCGGATATAGTACCTGATGTAGTCCCTTTAATCAGAATACTAACACCCACAAGTGTTTCTCCAGTGGGGCTTTTGATAGTTCCACTCACTGTTAAATTCTGAGCAACAACTGTTAGTGAAATACATAACGCAAAAATTGGGAGTAACAAGCTCTTCCACGAAATTGTTTTTAACCCCTTCGTTCTCTGTTTTTTCATGTTTGTGATTTTTAAATTTAATATTAATTGAAATAAATATACGCTAAAATACATTTGAAGACGCTGCAAATATATGTATATACTTTGAATAATTTTATTTTTTTTGCAAGAAAAGTGAATAAATATTTATAATATTCTGAATAACAAGAAGATGAAAACAATAAAAAAATTAGAATTTATTTATATATTGCTAAATGTATTGAGTAAATATAAGGCATTAATAAAATATTTTAAAAATTTACTTTGATATATTTCGTGTTAAAAGCACATTTTTATTGTCGTAACTACATTAAACGTTTTTATAATTAAATACTTTTATGTAACCGAAAATTTGTGCTGAGGTACTTATTAAGAAATTTGTAATAGCAATAATTACAGGTCGAATATTTACATTGATTTTTTTTTGAACGTAAAGTAAAAAAGCCCCATAGAAACAGGGATAGATGTATGTTATACAGTACTTTGAGTGTCGTTTGGATAAATTAATACTGTAAGATTTCCCATGACTCGGGTTAGTCTTTTTAGTGTTCAAATTACAACATTTTATAGAGTAATTTACTTCATTCATCATTCAAAGTATTCAATATATTAAAAGTTTTTTTTATAGTTTAATAACTCGAATACAGTTAATTCTCTGTTTTATGTTTCCATTGTTGAAAACTTTTGTTTTGATGTTTTTATTTTTTCACGTACTTTTGTTGCAGATTATGGTATCGGTTATTCAAATCAAAACTTCTGAATACCGATAAAAGGGAATATGGTGAAAATCCATAACAGTACCCGCTGCTGTAAGCTCTAAGCCCCTCCAAACCTCCCCGATAGGGAGGCTTAAGATAGGGAAAACGTATTGAACAACACTTTTGCCACTGTTAAAAAAGACAACAGACGGCGGATAACTGACAACAGTATTAAATTCTGTCGTCTGTTGTCTGATTACCGTTGTCTTTTAATCGGGAAGGCGTTCAACTACGGGAGCAAGTCAGAAGACCTGCCACGAATCTATTTTTTAGTTTTTGCTTTCGGGAATAAATGCAAAAAATAGGGATTCGGCACGTGTGTTCTTTTTTCTCCAGCCTCATCGTTATTTTATTTCTATTTATCAATTCGATTTTTTTTTCGGAAGCAGTTCTGTGTTTTGTAATTTATTAATTACTAATTATATAACTTTCAAAAAAAAATGAATTGTATGAAAAAAAGTCTTTTCTTTCCGTTGATGTTGTTGTTTTCGTTGTTTTTAATTTCGTGTGAAGAAGAAGAACCAATTGTTGAAAAAACACTTTCGTATGTTACTTTCGAAGATGTTGAATTGACCGATAGTGTTTGGACAGGCTCTAACGGAGCAGGAAAATTTTCAGCGAGTGGTTTTGATTTCGAGAATAGCTTTTCAAAATTCGATTGGGGTTCATCATGGAAAGGTTTTGCTTGTTCGGCAAAGACTGACACGCAAACAGCCGGTTATTTAAACGAGTATTCGGTAATTGCAGGAATTGGAGCTGCCAAATCGGCAAAGTTTGCAGTTGTGTACGATACTGCAACGGTTATTTGCAACGCATCAGTAAAATTATCAAGCATGATGTTGACAAATAATACATACGCCTACCTCGATATGAAAACCGGAAGCCTTTTTACAAAGAAATTTGCAGCCAACGATTGGTTTAAAGTTACAATTACAGGATACAAAAATAAAATAAAAACAAATAGCGTCGATTATTATTTAGCTGATTTCCGCGATGGTAAAACATTTATCTCCAACTCGTGGAATATAGTAGATGTAAGTACCTTGGGTGAAGTGGATATGTTTAGTTTTGCTTTCGATTCAAGCGACAAAGGTGTATATGGAGTTAATACCCCAAAATACGTTTGTATTGATAATATAAGCTATTCAGAAATTGAAGTTTCAGCAAAATAGAGATACATAACATTTTGATATCTAAAAATATAGTCGTCGAAAAACTCGATGGCTATTTTTTTTGCAATAAAAATTATTGTTAAAAATACGGTCTTATTTAAACTTTGAAGAACGCGTTTGGTCAATAGAGGTACAAAATATAAAATACGTTTTACAATTTTAAAAATCAATCGTTATGAAAACCAAATTAATTTTATGTGCTTTGTTGTTTTCGGCAAGCACACTTTTTATGAATGCACAGGCACCTCGCCAAAGTAAAGGAGCTGGTCAAGGTCAAGGACAAAATCGTGAAATGGTAACTCCAGTAGCTCGGGCCGATCGTATGGCAAAACATTTAGAGCTAACAGATGCTCAAAAAGCCAAGGTATTGGAAGTGTTTAAGCAGGAAGATGTTAAAATGAAAGCATTGCGAGAAGAGGTAAAACTTTCGCGCGAAAAAAATGAAAAAATGAGTGATTCACAGCGTGAAAAATTTGCCGCCCAACGTAAATCGCACGAAGCCGAATTAGAGAAAATAATTGGTGCCGAAAAATATGCAAAATGGCAAACTGAACGCGAAGGCCAAATGCAAAAAATGAAATATCAGCGAGCTAAAATGGAAGGTGGAGCACCTGAAACTCATAATCAACCGATGAATCGCCCAGAGATGAGAGCTCAAAAGATTGAAAAAATAAAAGAACATAGTACACCCGAAAAACGTGCTGAACGATTAAAAACTGAATTAGGATTGACTGATAATGAAAAGGATGCATTAGTACAATTGTTTGATGCCGAAAAGAAAAAAATAACCGATGAGCGCAAACAAAAAATTGAAGCCAATAGAAAATTGCATGATGCAGAGGTTGAAAAGATTATTGGGAAAGAAAAAATGGTTAAATATAAAGAATTACAGAAAAACAGAATTGAAAAAGCGCAAAGAAACCACTAATTTAAAGAGGTTTAACTACTTCGCCCCCCACCACTTGCTAAGTCTAAGCTTTGGGCGAGCAAAGAAGGGGGGTATTTCTTTGGTTATTTATAAAACCAAAAGAAAGGATTAAATTATGCCAATAGCAGGAATTAAATATGAAAGAAATGTACGTGGTGTAGCTACACATGTACGTATTGATTTGAAACGTTACGGCAATAACGAAGTACTTGAAGATTTTTTGGATGGTATGGAAGCCGAAAGTTTACGTGGAGGCGAAACGATTACATTAGATGAATTGAAAAAATATATGGATAAAAGGTTGAAAAAGAATGTATAGTGTAATCATTAACAAAATTGTAAAAAAGCAACTAGATAAAATTCCTATTGTTTACGCAAAAAAAAATAGCCTTTGCTATTTACGATTTGGAAAGTAATCCACCACCATCGGGTTGTAAAAAATTAGTTGGGTATGATGATATTTACCGTATACGTGTTGGAGATTACCGTGTTATATATACTATTAATGATAATGTACTAATAGTCGAAATAATCAAAGTTGGCACACGTCAATCAATTTATGATTAATAATGCTTAATAAAGTATAGCAATGTTTTGGTAAAACTTATGTGCCTTACGTGGTTAATTCTTGCTTACTGAGCTTGTCGAAGTACCACCGCCCGCAACCCAACCCACCAACGATATGGATACCACAACCACCAGAATTTTGATGTGATGATGTGATGTCAATTGTCTGTCTTCTTTTCTCATTGTACATTTCAGTTATTTTCCCAACGAAGCTAACGAAATTACGTTTATATCATCGGAGCGTTGATGGCTCATTCCGGTACCTGTAATTATATTTAATGATTTTGGTACATCCATTTTGGTCGAGTCTATGTTTTTTGCAAATTTTTTTAAACTTTCGGCAGCTTCTTCAATATATCCTACACCCAGTTTTATTTCGAAAGCAGCATAATCGCCATTTCGTTTCTGTACAATAGCATCCACTTCCAAACCGTTCGAATCGTTATAATGAAAAACGTTTGCGTCATTCGCTTTGGCATACACATTTAACTCGTGTGTTGCCAACGATTCAAACAAAAATCCGGTATATTTCATATCTTTAAGGAGCGATTCTTTGTTCAAACCCAATGCTGCAACTGCCAACGAGGTGTCGCACAAATGCCTTTTAGGTGATTTTCGCAACGAAGCCGAAGAGCGTATATGTGGATTGAAAGCAGGTTGTTCATACAATATCATTAAGCGCGACAATGCATCAAGATACTCCGACAGTGTATTTCTCGATAATTCATTTTTATCCAGATTTTTCACATCCAATTCTAAGGTTTTATTGTCTACCAAGGTAGCTATATTTCGGGCAATGGAGCGAATCAAACTTCGTACTTTTGTAGGGTCTCGTTTTACTCCTGTAGCCCTGCTCATATCAACTTCACAAAGTAAATCTACATAGCCGCTATTCATTATGATGGCATTTTTTGTGCTTTCGTTCAATAAAGTGGGCCATCCGCCTATTTGCATTTTATCAATAATGAAATCGAGCGAAATACCTGTGTCGTAAAAGGTTGGGAAAGTACCTTGAAGCAAATCCGAAAGTTTTACTACGCCGGTAGAATAACCTAATTCCTGCCAGGTCATTGTATCCATTTGCACAACAGTAAATCGCCCTGCACCGCTATGTAGTTTTGCATCGTCGACAGGGTTAGCCGAACCGGTAAGTATAAACTGCCCTTTCGTTTTACGGTCGTCCACTTCGTGGCGTATATAATTCCAGATTTCGGGTTGTTCCTGCCATTCGTCAATTAATCGTGGTGTATTACCAACCAATAATAATTGGGGATTTGTTGCCATTACAATAGGAACCTGTTTGTCCCTATCCATTTCCAAAAAACTTTTTGCATATTGTTTAGCTGTTTCTGTTTTTCCACACGATTTTGGGCCTTTTATCAGCACAGCACCCGAAGCAGATAACTTCTCCTTTAAATCTTCTTCGGCTAATCTTTTTATGTAACTCATAATTAGTTATGTAAATTCATTGCAAAAGTATAAATAATTTTTTGTTGTGCAAATTTCGGGTGTTTTATTGTGCAAATTTAGAGTATTTTATTGTGCAGATATTTAAAATTCTATTCAATAAACAAGAACTTAATGTGATGTAAACTGTCTCGTTCTTCTCCGTATTCCCCGTTACCACATACCAAAGCCCCTTTAACCCCATTAACCACCTATAAGGATACAAAAACCACCAATATTTTGATGTGATGATCCCGACACATTTCCGATATATCGGAACAGGCAGGGACAAGTTATGATGATGTGATAATGAGATGATGTTTCTCCTCGTCTGTTGTCCGTTGTCTTCTTTCTGTTGTCCGGTGCCTGTCGTCTGTTGTCCATACTTAGAAATCATAAACTCCTTACCCGGAAAAACAACCTCCACCATTCTTGCTCCCCCTTCGGGTCCCGATAGCTATCGGGATGGGGGGCATTAACAATGGATTTTTGATGTGTTTGATATTGCGGAAGTGAACCGGAAGAGATGAATTATCCCGATTTCGTTCTCAATACCAACGAGATATACATGTGCTATTTGCTAAATCGTAATGGGTTAGATATAAATGGAAATAACTAGTTGCCACAAAATTTGCGATAAATAGATTGTCAATTACTGTGTGGAATTTATATTTTTAGTTTTCCAATTTCCCTTGATATAGATTCCAAATAGGGAAACACATTTCATAATCATTCCATACAATATCACCATATTCAATTGTAAATTTACTAAACAATTGCTTGTCGAGGTATTTTTTGGTCATAGAAGTTCTGGCATTCATTAAGAATGTAGAAAAATCAATCAACTCCTCTTTACCATCGTTGAATTTGAATTTAATTGTATAGTTATCAATATATTCTGCTTTTTGAATAGATACTATCATAAGATTTATATTTTTTGAGTAATTTTTTCGGGAGAAAAATCAATATTATATACAAAATACTCAACCCATTTTTGTACAATATCATCTCTGTATAATTCCACTACCTTCTTAAATTTCTTTTGATTTTGTGGGTTTAAAGTTTTCAGGGTACTGAGCAATTACTTTAGTTCTTTCTGTTATTAAGCGAATTAATTTTTCAGCATATATTGTAGATCCGTTTTTCAATGTCCAATACTTTAATATTGAGCGACGCTGATCTCTGGCTGTATGCGTCCAAACTACATTTCTTTGAGCCATTTCATGTCGTTTTTATTCATGTCAATTTCTGAAACAACTCTATTATTTAACAAATCATCTTCGCTTAATTGAAGCATAATTTTTTGCTCAGCACTAAGATGTATTTTTTCAGCTATTAACGAACTATTATCTACAATTTTATAGATGGCTTTCAAATAATCTCGATTTGATATTGTTATTAATTTATCAATTATGCTGTTCCTAATACTATCTGTTTGATTCATATTTTTTATTTTTTTGTTTGGTTATTTTCTCGCCACAAATATACTAATTTAGTTTATAAAGTTCATATAGTAGATTTACCATTTTTTCATTTACCATTTACCATTT
>Ga0247840_10006613_pt1 | contig 16561 bp, 22 predicted proteins | sample LaCruzMarch2015__FD_192404 | JGI IMG/M metagenome (GOLD analysis project Ga0247840, IMG submission 192404) | Freshwater microbial communities from meromictic Lake La Cruz, Castile-La Mancha, Spain - LaCruzMarch2015_17m | ecosystem: Environmental > Aquatic > Freshwater > Lake | place: Spain... | reverse complement strand
ACACTTATCAAAATCGTAAGTGTAAAAGCGTAAGTTATAAATATTTAAAGAAATAATATTATATATAAAATGCCACACTATAATCCCTATGATATGCTGGAATTCCTCCTGTCTTACAAGGTAAATGATGCTACTTTAAAGGCTCTTAACCATAAAATTTACACTAAAAAAGAATTCACGCAAAAGGAGTTAAGTTATATTGAGAGCATCTTTCAGTGTGAGATAGCACGGCTTAGGAGAATAACAAATACTCGCTTTAAACAGACCTTCTTTTAAATACTTAAAGAAATAAAATTGATTATTATAACAAAAAAACTTGTTATAATAAAATGACCGGTATGTCTAATATTATCTATGAGGCATTCAATGACCTCGTCCATGAGTATAGAACGAACTACAATCGTGGTATAGAATACACACATATTAAGGAGTTCAAACTGCTCCTATTCAATATGTTAAAGGGCTTGTATGATATACAACTACCATATAGTAGAGATAGTATAGTTCAACTTGGAGGCAATACTCCTACGGATGAGTGGATAATCTCCCATATTGATAGTCTATTATATGATGAATAGCCCCCCGCACGACAAAGTTTAAAAGTATTTTTTCTCCTTATAATATAAATGATATTATGCGAGTATATTTTGATAGGCACTATAACTGCATCGGTGATAACAATTTCAGGAGTACTATTTGGCTATTACCATACAATAACATCGTTAGTAAGGCAGATAAAGCAACTTGAGGATAAAATTAACGAACTGAATGAAAAGTTAAAGACTATACAAATGAAAGTCTTAGACTTGAACGAGATATCAGGCTTGAATGAGACTATTTAGTATTTTACTAAAAAAACGATAAAAAGCGTGGGTACCTATACACACTCGCTATTTCTCCCCTATAAAAAGGGTTTTTCTTTCCCTATAAAAGTCCAATTATAGACTTTTTTAAGGTTTTCGTAAATGTTCTTGTAAAATACTCTGTATTGATTGTATTAAGCCATTGTAGTTATCTCGTGGTTTAAAGTAAGGCAGTATCTCGCTTATAATCAAGAACAAACTAATCACAGCAGAAGCGATAGTTAAACCATCTTTAGCATTTAGGCACTGACTGGGTATGATATCAGTGGTAGTATTCATTTATTATATAAGAGTTTTTTCTTTGTTTATAATAAATGATTAAAGAGGAGCAACTCAAAAATATCAAGGACATAAAGCCCCTTATTAGTGGAGTAGGTAATGACCCATCAAAAGTTAAGTTCGGGCAAGTATTCGCTAATCCATACAACACGACTTTTTTATGTGCCAAGCGTAAGTCAGGCAAAACAAGCGTCTTGGCTGAGATACTTGATAAGACAAGTAATAAGCATACTATATTTTGGATTTTCTGCCCTACAACCAATATAGATGATAGTTGGAAGGCTATATTAAACAAACTACAAGACAAGGGCAATGTAGTTAATGTATTTGATAGTATAATGGATGGTAAAACAAATCAACTTAACCAGATAATAGATAGTCTTGCCAAGGGATGCGAAGATGAACCAGACAAACCAGTCAAACCAATAAAAAAACTTATCTGTGATGGTAAAGGACAAGATGAACCCGATAAACCAGAAAGAAAACCGAAGAAAATCTCACCGGAGCATATATTCGTTATGGATGATTTGAGCCATGAACTTAAAAACCCTGCTCTATATAAACTCTTGAAAAACGGAAGGCATCTCAAGGCATCAGTATATCTTTCATTTCAGTACCCGAATGACCTATTGCCTCAGGGATGGAAAAATTGTGAGTATGCTGTTTGTTTCAAGTCATTCAGTGAGGACAAGTTAGAGCATATACATAAACACCTTGACCTAACAATACCGATAGAAAAGTTTATTGACCTATATGAGTATGTAATGAAGGATAAAGGCTACGACTTCCTGTTTATTGATGTTAAGAACGAAAAGTATCGTAAAAATTTTAATAAAAAACTTGACATAGAATAAATGACACTGATATCAATCAACCCTTATGATATAACACTTACTGCTACATCTATCAATGTGGAGATATATGAATTCCAGTTTGGAAGCCATATACTACTTAAACTTTCTTTCTTTGATGCTGATGGCATATTCCTCCTATACAAACTCGTCAAAATAGAGGGACAAGACTATACTGATATGACAACATCAGGCAATAGCGATGCTTATATTAAGAACTATGTAGAGACAGCCTTGAATATGGTTATTGTATTTAAAAAAATATAAAAATACAAAATCTTTTTGAATATAAATGGAATATATAGTAACTAAATTATATAGTGATGATTACATGAAAAAAAGAGAAGGTAAATTTTTTACAGATAAAAATATAACTATATTTGATTCTGATGTTGATATTTATACAGATGAAGGTGAAATATTACTTAAATTTAGAAAAAATGTTTTACCTGAAAAAGATTGTGTATTATTATATAATAATTTTAAAGGCGCAGCAAAACTTGGTGCTACTAGACCAAATGCATCTGGAATACCAAAAGAAGGAAAATATAAATATATAACATCTAAATCTTCTGGAAAAAAATTACAAGTACTTACAACTAAATCTAGAAGTGGTATTGTAGGATTTTATGATACCATATCAAATTTTGGAAAAGTTCGTAGTAAAAATTTAAATTCAAAAATAAATTGTAGAGAAACCGCATTTACTTCAAAACATTTTGAAAAATTTCAAGAGTGCTTACCAATTATAAAAAAAATAGATAAGTTGTATAAAAAACTTGTACCTAAACATTATAAAAAACAAAAAGAAGCCATAAATAAAATTAATAATAATTATAAAATCAAAGATACAATATTTACTACTGTAACTGTTAATAACAATTTTAGAACTGCTCTTCATTGTGATTCTGGTGATTTTAAAGAAGGATTTGGAAATTTAATTGTATGTTCAGATGGTGATTATGAAGGTTCTTATACAATGTTTCCACAATATGGTGTTGGAGTTGATTGTAGACATGGAGATTTTCTTGCAATGGATGTACACAAATGGCATTGTAATTCAAAAATGACTGGTAAAGGAACTAGAATATCGTATGTTTTTTACATGAGAGAAAAAATGTTAAAAACATGCCCAAAGTAATGTTATTTATTTAATATTTACCACATAATTCGTGACAATATTGTATTAGAACCAGAAGTTTAAATATTTAAAACTTAATTTTCATAAATCGTGCCATATTATTCAAACGATTAATATGACCCAAGCTTTGTTCTGTTCTTAACCTATCATTATCTCTTTTAAGAGTATCAAGTTGTTTATATATGTCAAGAGGATTAAAGGAAGGTTGTATTGGTTGAGCCTCAACTGGTGGCTTAACTTTTTTAGTATATTTCCTCTTTTCTTTTTTAACAGGAGGTTCTACAACTTCAAGAGGTTGTGGAGGTATAACTTGTGGCTGTACCATTGCTCTAATAGGTTCAATAGTATATTCAGGCTCATCGTCATCGGTCTCATATTCAATAACTATCGGTTCTTTCTTTTTCTTCTTACTCTCTTTAACTTTCTGCAAAGCAATTTCAACCTTAGTCTCAGGTTGCTTTTGTTCCTCTTTGACAAGTTCATTAGGTAATGGCATTAGAGTATCTTTTTTTCTTCGGGGCATTCTTTATTATATAAACAAAAAAAATTAAACAAAATATTTTCTATAATAAAAATGTCATTAGCAGATAATACTTTCTCAGCACCCTATATTGTATATATATCCAGCAATAACAGGGCATCAGGTGATAATTCTAACTTTCAGTCAGTCCCCATAGATTTAGGCATAAACAAGTTTGATGCCTGTTGTGTGTGTCAGGCATCAATACCTCGCTCTTTTTATAATATACCATCAGGGTATAATTCTTTTACCCTTAAAGAAGGAGTATCAACAGCAACTATAACTATACCGGTAGGTAGTTATAATCGCATTAACTTACAGAATGTATTACAAACCCTATTGAATTCAAGTAGTCCTAATACTTGGACTTATGTCGTATCCTATCCCGATACAGCCACCCAAGGCGATACCTTTAAATATACCTTTTCAGTATCAGGTAATTCAAGTCAGCCTCAGTTCATATTCACTAATAGTCTTTTTCGTCAACTTGGATTTGAACCTAATTCTACAAATACTTTTTCAAGTGATAGTTTAACCTCTACTAATTGTATAAACCTTGCCTATGCTACAAGGGCATTTATTAAGAGTAATATATGTATTGGTAATGATGGCATATTACAGGAATTTTTTGGTTATGGGTCATTCCCTATGCTTAGTATAGCCTTTTTTGAGCAACAGGACTACGACCTGAATAGTCGCATATTAAATCCAAATAACTTGAATAGTTGGACTTTCGTTCTTGTAGATGCCTTTGACCAGATAATAGACTTGAATGGAGTTCCTTGGAGTTTAAGTATTGTATTATATGACCGCAATAATACACACGAGATATTGAAGACTGATTTGGAGTTTAGAAACGAGGAGAGGCTTATTCAACTACAAAACAAGGAGGAAGAATTAAAAGGTATAATAGAGGAAACAGAACCTCCAATACCAGAAGTATTTTCAGGGGCAGATATATCATTAGGAGAGATACCGATAGATATGCTAAGTCCATTATTCCCAGTCAAACCATTTAATAGTAGTACCAGTTTAGAGCCACAAGCACCTCAAGCACCCTTACCAGAAAAAGAAATCATTGAAAAACCTAAAAGTAAGGTTGAAAAAAAAACAGAAAAAAAATAAAAAATTTTATCCCTATATATAATAAATGGAAAAATTCAGCGAAGAACTTCAATATAGTCCGGTAGTGAGTAATCACTCTACCGTTATATATAGGAATGTTGCTCCACAGAGTAGCACGAGCGTCACCCTATCGGCTACCTCATCAGTAGGACCAAGTGAGATAATCATCCCACCCTCTGTTTTCAACCCCTCTAAAAGTCGCCTCAATTTCAACCTTAGAATTCCAGAGGTTAATACGAAATATACTTGGACTAATGCAAACTTACTAACTACTATCTCTCGTGTAGTCCTCTATGATAGTTCTACATCTGCCGTCTTACTTGATTGCGGAAATTTTGATAAATATGCCAGTCTTGTAGTGCCAGCAGGAACTCACATTGATAATCTTCTTACCAAGTCATTCGTTTCTGGAGCCCCTGCTATTACAGAAGCACTTGCTAATCCTCGCCCAGTTGAGGATATAACCAAAGCAAATGGACCCATAACAGCAACATTTACAACCGGTGCGGCTTTCGTTGCGAATACAACTAATATTTTGCCTACGGCAGTAAATAACTTCACAGGTCAAACCACAGGTGATATTGGTGCTTTTGCTCCATACACTGGACGAAGACAATTCTACATCTCACCCGTAGGAGATGGTGCTGCCGCAGGAGATGCCTACTTTAATGTTTCTATTCCTTTTGAGGCTTTCAAACTAACCTTTTTATCTACTAACAAGATGGTCTATTTTCCCTCAAATATTGTGCTCCAAATTTACTGGAACGCAGGTAATCAGTTCTTTTTCACTGCTAATGCTAACAATGATACTACTACAGCACAAGCAGCCGCTACTACCCCCATTATTTCTAACCTATCAATTGCCCTCGCAAATGAAGCCAATCTTGCCATCGTCTCACAGGTCATAAATAAAGTAATGAGTGAGGGCTTATCAATGCCTATTGCCTACCCTACTACAACTCGTCAGTCATTGTCAGCCTCCACAGCCCATTCATACTCCCTCCAACTTACTCGCGGTTATGGCGCAAGAATTTTGGCTCTAATTTCAGCACCTTTTAGTGCGGCTGGAACAGCAACTGTAGGTCAAGTTCATTCAAGAGGAACTCTTGGTGTATATAATACGCTAATTAATAATGTTGCCCTATTATACCCCTCGGGAATGGATGCCACAAAAGGACAAGATTATACTATTGCCAATAAAGAGTATTTAACTAAATCAGCGGTTCAGGCACTGGGTGAATATTTGACTGCTGAATGGGTCCATATAGACGGGTTCGCAGGTCAAAAATCACTTTGGAAATATGATGAAGACCAACACCAGATAGACGGATTAGATGTTGGAGCCCAGAGTTCAACTTGGTCTATTCAGGCAGCCCTAACAGCCTCTACGGCTTATATTTGGATTACTGCTATTATCGGCCAGAAGATGCTTACTATCAGTAATCAAGGCTCTATGGTCGTATAAGGTATATAAGTTATAATTATTATTTTATTTTATTATGTATATATATAATAAAATGGAACAGACACAAGAACAGGCTCTACAACTATTAGATGATATAGTTGAGACAACCGAAATAACATGGAACCGATTACAAATATTTTATGAGAATTATCAAGATAGACAAAGATTAGGCTATATTATACCAAGAGAAATTTATGAAGTATATCCAACTGAAGAAGAATGGGAACTGTTATGGAATACAATAGATACAGCATTAGGATATCCACCCATACCAGATACACAACCAGAGCGTGAAATATCAGGTGCGGGTTTATTAGTTCGTGATGAAGGTCGTCTTCCACCTTCAGTAAGGAATATTCTAAAATCACACGGCGACGAAAAGATAAAGACAGTTCAGGTTTGGAAGTATCCATTATTCAATAACGTCACACAAACTTTAATAAATAGTCTGGTTAAGCAACCTTACGATAAATTTTTTCACTTAGGGATTAACTTCAATGACGCTTATAACTTAGATAAGAATGTAGTGCTTAAAATGGCTAAGGGGAAAGAGATGAGCGATGCGAATGAAAATAAGCCCGGAGAGAAGACTGAAACGATTAAAGTAAATAAAGATATAACTATAAATGAATTATTTGAAAAATTAAAAAAGAAGATGGGAAACGACCTGGAAAATTATTCAGCCAGAACTAATAACTGTCAGGACTTAGTTATGAATGTGTTAAGTATATTAGGACTTAGTAATCCTACTCTTAAAAAATTCGTTAAACAGGATACAGAAGCAGTATTTAAAAAACTTGGATTTTTTGAAGGCATTGTTGAGGCAGGTGCAGAAGTATTAACAACAGTAAAAAAAGTAAAAAGTAGAGTACAAGAAGGAGAGGGAAGTTGTTCTTGTCAAGAGGGGATGGGAGGGGGGCTGAACCCCCCCACGACCAAAGGGAGAGGTGAGTATGTTTATAACTACGCACTACCCAGATGTAAAATCCAATATTAAAATAATCTATTATATAATAAACAACGATGGATGGAAAAAATTCTGGATACTTAGAGTTATTAAACCTAACTGAGGTTCAAGCCGACTTATTAAACACTCCATATATTACCTGTGATACTTTAACGGCATCGGTTGGAAATATTACAACCGGTAATATAACGACTTTAAATTCAACTGATATTAATACTAATAATGCCGATATAGATAATTTAACTATACCAACCTTGACTGCCAACAAGATAGTATTGAGTAATGCCAGTGATAAACTTATATCCAGTCTTTATACGGATACTGATATGGCTATTAAGTCAGTAGCAAATACTTTTACACAGACTAACACCTTCAATAATGTCGTTATTAATAATCAAGTTTTAGGCGCTACTGGAAGCGTTGCTCTACCCACTTATTCTTTTGACGGAGACCCAAATACTGGCATGTATAGAACTGGTGCTGATAGTTTAGGCTTTTCTTGTGGTGGGTCAAATAGGTTAATAATGAGTACTGTTTTAACCTGTGGAGGTGCTGTTCGTAATGTTGATGGCACAGCAGGAGGTCCCTCTATTACATTCGCAAATGACACTAATACAGGCTTATTTAGGTCAGCGGATGATACTCTAAATATCGTCACCAATGGTAATACTCGTTTATCAGTAAGCAATAGTGGAGTTAATGTCCCAAACTTGAATGCCAGTAAGATAGTATTAAGCGATGCGAGCGATAACCTTATTTCTTCAACCTTGACTGATACTGATTTACCAACTCTTGCTGGTTCAAACACATTTACAGGTGCTACAAATACTTTTAATAATGCTATCAACTTACCAGCACGAACTGCCTCAAAGTTATTACTTACAGATGCCTCAAAAAATGTAGTAAGTTCAACCTTGAATGATACTGATTTACCAACCCTTGCTGGTTCAAATACTTTTACAGGTGCTACAAATACTTTTAATAATGCTATTAATTTACCAGCACGAACAGCCTCAAAGTTATTACTTACAGATGGTTCAAAAAATGTAGTAAGTTCAACATTCACCGATACTGATTTAGCCCCTAAAAATGACCCTACATTTACGACCAAGATAACAACTCCTGATATCGTCTTGAATAATGCAAGAGTTTCTCTTGGTTCAACACAAACAACAACAAGTCTAACTACTGGGTGTCTTATAGGCGATAATTTATCAAATGGAGGGTTCAATAATGTAGGTATGATAAACTCATCGGGAACTCTCATCACGGCACAAGGAGCAAATAGGTTCTATGTATCCCAATTAAGAAACGCCCAACTCAACGCTGGGGTATTGCTATACGATAATACAACAAAGGAGGTGTCGTATTCAGCGACATTACCAACGCTGACAACAAGCGGATTAACTATCTCAGGTCTTACAGCAAGTCGCGCCGTAGTTTCAAACGCAAGTAAGGCTTTAACCTCAGCATCATTTAACTTACCTTCAATCTCAGGCACAAATGGTTTTTTACTACTAACAGACGGGACAGCAACTACAAGTTGGAGCGACCCTCTACTTCTACCAATATCAACAGCAACTCAAACTGCCCTCAATTTGAAGGCTAATATAGCCTCACCTGCTTTCACAGGTCAAATAACTATGCCTCTTGGTAGCGTGGCTACACCCTCGCTTTCTATAACAGGTGATTTGAATACAGGTATTTTTTCAGCTGGTGCTGATACTTTAAACCTTGTAAGTAATGCTACTACTCGTTTGAGTATATCAAACTCAGGAGTTAATGTGCCTAACTTAACAGCCTCAAAACTTGTGCTTAGTGATGCCAGTGATAACCTTGTTTCAAGTGCTTATACTGATACCGATATTTTGAATAACAAGATGATTGATACCTGTAAAGCACCTTTAAGTCTATTGACTTTCACAAATCAACAAGTTTTTTATTGCCCGATATATGTAGATAAGCCCCAGACATTCAGTAGTATATATTTTGGGTTCAATATTCCAGCAGGAGCGACAAATCTTAATCCATATATGGGTCTTGCGACATTAGCGGTATATAATGCCTCATCTTTGACAAGCACACACCCCAATTTCATATCATCAACTGTATCCACAAAAATTACAGCCAGCGATACAGGGGAAATAGGTCTTTTCCTTATTAATATCCCTGCTACTAAGTCATATAATACCATGTATAAACATACATATAGTTCTCCGTTCAGTTTATCAGCAGGGCGATATTTCCTCGCTCTACTGATGGAGAGCGCAGCCCCAGCATTGTATAACAACGCTTTTCAGGCATCTTTCCCGTCAAATTCAAATGTGATGACTATCTCAGCGTTTAACTTAGATACTATATCGCTTACTGTTGGGTCATGTTCGGTGTTCGCTGATTTAACTCATTCGGCAAGCACAACTTTCACATACACTATCTCAGGGACATCATTATCAATTACTGGAACTCCAAGCCCCTATTATGTCTTTCCAAATTGTTACTTAAATAGTATTTCGGGTGGCTTATACATTGTATCTCAGACATCAGGTATGATTGGAGGTATTGGTCTATATACCGTATCTACATCGCAATCTCCATCATCAGGGACTATGACTTTGTCATCGTCAAGGTATTCAGGCACGATATTATCACTTGGAACTGGCACTGGACGAACTGGAACTTATAATATGACCCCGTCGTTCGCAGTTATTACGGTAGGCTCTATTACAGGTTCATCTACGGCATTTCAATTCACACACACGGCAGCGACTACTGCTTCTTATGTCCCTCTTGGCGTCACGACAAGCAATAGCTACAACTACCAGCAAACAGGTCAAACCTCTTTGCCATCCACAGCAACACCCGCGGCATCAACGAGTATGCCTTATATGGCTTTATCCACATAAGACTTTTAAATATTTAATAGAAATACAATGACGAGATAATCTAAAACTAAAATCGTCCAGAAAGTTTAGATTGAGTTAAATAATAATATAGATTAAATAGAAAGTTATTAATCTATATTAAATTAAAATTAAAATTAATGTAAATAATAAGTAAAAATAGTATATAAAAATTTTTATATACTATTTTATCCTTTATTTTAGGTTAAATAATCTTAGATTATCCTTACATTATATTAAAGTTAATCCAAACTTTATAATATAGTTTGGTTTTAGATTATTTCGTATATCTATATCTAAACTTTTTTGTAAATTTTATTTTTAGATTTTTTCTTTGATATAATAAATGTCATTAGAACAAACTATAAAAGAGAACCGACCGAATGTCTCTTTATCATCAATCAAAACCTATCTCTCTAATATCAAGTCTATTAGTAAGGCTATTGATAAACCTTTAAAAAATGCTACTGATATACTACAACAGGAAGAAGCCATTTTCAAGTATCTATTAGACCAGAAACTTAATGTTCGTAAAACCAAACTTTCAGCCTTTATTGTAGTATTAGATAAAGGCAAAGAAAAGAACGATGCCGAGACTGAGAAAGTCCTCTCTAAGTTCAGGAAACAAATAACCGAAGATGGTGCAAAAAACGATGAACGGGAAACTAAACAAGAACTAACCGATAGTCAAAAAGAAAACTTTATACCTTGGGACGAGGTTATGAAAGTATATAATAACTTAAAAACTGAGGCTGAACCTTTATTCAAGTTAGAAAGACTAACTCTCGGTCAATTCAAAAAACTACAAAACTATATACTATTAAGTCTCTATGTATTAATACCCCCGCGTCGTAGTCTTGATTATGCTGACTTTAAAATTCGTAATGCTAAGACTACCGAGGATAACTATATGACTATTAAGGGTAAAAAGAAGACAGGAACTTTCATATTTAATAAGTATAAGAATTCAAGTCGTCTTGGTCCTCAGTCAGTAGAAATACCGAATACCTTAAAGATACTTATTAATAAGTGGATTGAAAAGAACCCGTATGACTGGTTGATTGTAAATGGCAAGGGCAACCATATTACTCAGTCTAAAATTAATGAAATGTTAAACGACATATTCGGTAAGCGAATAGGTTCAAGTATGTTAAGACATATCTATCTAACTAATAAGTACGGAGATGTTGATTTAGCAGAGATGAAAGAGACGACCGAAGCAATGGGTTCATCAAACATTGACCGAACGCTCAAGTATGTTTCTAAAAAAGATGCTTAATTTTTTTTCATAGTATATAATAAAGATGAATATACAACCTATGAAAATTCAAGGTGGAGCAAAACCTACCGGTATGCCTATTTATTGTGGGTCAAAACCTAATGTCCCAAGAGGGAAGGTTAGAGGCAGACCTAATCAGTGTTTTATGGCTGGCAGAAAAGCAGGTTTCTATGCTGGTGTATTAAGGGGGCAAGCACAACAAGCACCTCAACCTGCGCAACAACAAGCGCAACCATTCACTTATATACCATTAGAAGAAGCAACCAATGATATACTTAAAGGTATTCTAATGAGAACTGGTAGATACCCAATAGGTCAAGTAAGAGCAATGAATAGAGACAGACTATTCAATATTTTTAGAAACGAGTTAAACATAACCCGTATTCCAGTTCCAGATATTTAGGCTTAGTTTAGTAAATTTTATACTTACCTTGTAGTATAAAATTTTTATTTAGTTAATTAAATATTTTTACTTTAATAATTGTCCCCTCTTTGAAAAACAAACTTTCGGTTCATCCCTCTTACATACCTTGAAACCTGTTTTTACTTTCTTAATTATATAAGGCATTCTTTATTATAAGAAAATACTTTATGCTTGAATTTTTCCAAACTCACTTGATACCATACCATAGGCTGTTCCACCATTTCCTTTCATTGTCCCCGGTATTTGCTGATATACTCCATTATAACCATAAGTATATCCTGAACCGAGCATCAAGGGTTTAGTAGAGTATCCTTTACCTTTCATCTTGCCGTATCCTTGTGCCTTTAAAAAGTCGTTAAGGGCTAATCCTCCTGCTGCCCCTGCTGGCACACCAAGTGGGTTTGCAGTCGCTAATCCAGCCAAAGCCCCTCCTGCCGCAGGTAATAGAACCTGTCCTACCTTAGAAACAATCTTTGACTGCTTTAAAAATTTATCTACAGTCCCAATAGCATTTTTTACTTTGGGGTCAGCAAAGAACTTGCCGATGTCTTCAATAACTCCATCGCCTTTCATTCGTTTTGTATATTTGCGTTTTGCCATTTTATTATATGTAAGACTTATATTTTTCAAAATAATTTTTTACATCCTTTTCCCCGTCCTTACTATCATCGGGTCTATGTTTATCCATATAATCATTATAACCAGTAGCATCATCCCATCCTACACCTTGATATCTGTCATCAAGAAACTTAATACTATGCCATCCACAAGTACTGGTTCCGTCTGGCTGTCTCTTTAAGTTATTCACTTTAAATAAGAAGTAGTTCTCTGGGTTCATTTTTCGTGCTATCTTTTTCATACCCTCTAATAACTCTGGTTCTGGATTACCCTCTGCCAGTGGGTCAAAATACTCGGCACTCTTAAAGTCATCCTCATTATTAAAATATACACTGCGCCAATGACCCTCTTTATAACCATCTTTTCCTGAGCCATCACTTGTGCTCGGGTTCGTATTGACAATAAAGCCAAACCTTTTCATTTGAGGCTTAATATACTTTACCATATCCTTTACTTTATCAAGGGGGATAACAGGCACAAAGTCCTTAATTCTCTTCTTTAATACATTTTCAATCTCATCGTTGTAAAGCCCTTTATTAATAGAGGCACCTCTACCTTGTTGTTGTCTGGAAAATGAGTTTAAAGTTGCTTTAAAACTTTTTAAAGTTTTTATATTGATGTCTCCGTCTTTGTATGATGGGTATTTTAATTTCAACTGAGATATAATAGGCTTCCTTTTATTCAAGGTATTAAAATCTTCTTTAGTAAAGGTTTCACCCAATAATTCTCTAAGTATTACTTTTGTATCTCTAAGTATTGTTGGTACCTCTTCTTCCTCTTCTTCATCGCCTAATAATAGAGAAGGTGGTGTTTCTTCTTCTGCGGTTAAAGATTTTTCTTCTTCGCCACTCTCTTCTGCTTCAACCGATGTTTCTGTGATAGGACTAATTCTACCAGTCTCTTCTACCTCAGGCAGAGGTAATTCCTTAAAGGCTGGTTGTGGTTTTAATCCCTGATATAATAGAGCCAATAACTCCCTATTCTCTCGCTTACTATCCTCAATAGCCTTATTTATGGCTTTCAAGTCATCACCCTTTAACTCCTCTATCTTTAGTGGTTTAGTTTGGTCTGGTATTGCTGTTATCTGCTTTTGTGGCTGAAAAAAATAAACTGGGAGTTGCGTTTTAGCACCTTGGGTTATATCTGCCTTTTTCATTCCATCAACTATTGGCTTTTCATACTTAACTCTAACTCTCTTTTTTCGTCTCTTAATCCTCCTTCCTTCTGGGGCAACATTTTTAATGTTAATCTTAACAACCTGTTTTTGACTTATGCCATCAGGAACCTTAATGTACCTCTTTTTGCCCTTTATTAGATAGTAATAGCGAGTATTACCATCCTTTTTAGTCTTGTATAGTCTTTTAGGTCTTACCATCTATCTTTATTTATATTGTAGAAAAAATATCTTTATTAATAATAAATGAAGATTACTAAAAGCATATTCTTATCGTTCTCAGGTAATTCAGCCACTGCTTATATATCAGTGCCCTTTAAAGTAGCAAGAGTTCATTGTAAAGGCATTGGATATACCCCTCAAAGCCAGCCTGCTTCCGGAGCATCAGTATATGGTTGTATCAGTAGCGACTTAGTTGATAATCAACCTTTAGGACTATTTTATAACGATAGCACCTATGCCTATGCTACTAATAAAGATATGGAACTCACCTTATATACTCCAAGAACTATTAACGGCACATACACTTTTTACCTACAAAACAAGGTAGGGAACCCTTATACTCCTACAGGCTCAGGTGTAGATGATTGTATATTGATATTAGAATTCAATGATGCCGTAGAAACATATTAATCGGTAAAAAAAAAATAATATCTTGTATTCAATAAAAAATGACTGAACCGGTTAAAAAAACTAATACTTCTGCTTGGATGACCGCCCTCAAACAATACAACGAGGGGAAACAATGGTGCGTGCCTAAGAAAGACACACCCGAATACCTTGCCGTAAAAGAAATTGCCGATAAAATTAAGGCTGAAAAAAAGGCACAGGTAGAAACAGGGCCTTCTGGTATTACTAAACCTGCACTTGTTGTCCCCACAAACCCAAATGGTCCAACTGAAATTATAGTTAAAAAAACACGGAAAAGAAAAGTTAAAGAACCCGTTGAATAATTTTTTAAATTTTTAAAAATTTTATTATCTTATATATAATAAAATGACATTCATTGATGATTTGAAATTTGGTAATATATACGAACAAGACTGCCTTACAAGGTTAAAAGGTGCTAAGATAATTCAAGGCAAGTTTAAGCCTTATGATTTGATTGATGAGAAAGGTATTAAATACGAAGTTAAGGCTGACCGATGGACTTATAGAACCCATAATTTGTGTATTGAATTTGAATGTAATAATCAGGCATCAGGTATAACCTCAAGTGAGGCTGACTATTATATGTATTATATTGTTAATACAGATAATAAAGAAAAGCCCTACGAGTATGTGCTTAAAATACCAAGTGATGATATCCGTGCCTTAATAGAGGATAAAAAGTATCACAAGGTACATAAAGGCGGTAATGGGTGGAGGAGCAATTTTTATTTATTTAGAGATACTTTATTTGAAAAATATCTCTTGTAATAATAAATGACCGAATACCATAAACAAGGCTATATATTCGTAGCACCCAGTAAGAGTAGGTATAAAAAGTATGATGCTTATAGAGAGAATGATGCCAAGTATATAACATCATTCGGTGATAATAGGTATAAAAATTATTTTGATAAGATAGGACACTACTCTAAGTTAAACCATTATGACGAGAAAAGAAAACAACTATACTATAAGAGGCACGGAAAAACAGCAGACTTTGAGAGCGCCAAATGGTTCTCCCATAAGTTTTTATGGTAGGTAAAAAAAATTCAGCGTCTATGGTTATTAAAAAAAATTTCAGCCTCTGTTTTATCTTTAAAACTTATACTTTTTTTTGAACCATCAGTATAATAATAAACCCTCCAATAAGAATAAGTTTTACCTTTGACAATATCTTTTCTTTCGTGTATGCTACCTTTCATTCTATTACTACTATTATCACTAATACTCACCCATCGTAAATTAGATAAGTCATTATTTAATCTGTTTCTATCTATATGGTCTATCACTGGTAAATTATCTGGATTTTCTAAAAAATATTTTCCTAATAATCTATGAAGAGTGTATCTCTTTCTTTTACATAAAGTATATGACATATAACCATTTTTTCCAACAAAACCTTTTAAAAATTTACAAGTAATAGTAGAGAATACTCTGCCTTGATTAGTAAGATAATAAGACCCATCTTCAATAGACTTATAATTTTCATTTTCGTTTAATATGAAAAACTCCGCTATTTTTGAGGCTCTTTTTTTCTCGTAGTATCTTAAATTTATTTCTTGTTTTGTTAAAGTCATTTAATATATATTATATATCTTTAAATTGTTTATTTTTTATATCCAAAGATTTTTTCAATGGTGAAACCTACTAAACGAGTTTCTATAAGACACTTTGATACTTGGTATTATCTCTTTTAGTTTATCGGTTATCTCTTGCGATACTCGTTCTATATCCGTAAAACCACAGCCAAATATGTCTATAGCAAGGAGTTTTGATACATAATAAAGATGGGCTGATACATGGCTACTATCAAGCTGGAAAAATATAGTTCCACCCAACTCGCTCTTGTGGGGTGGTATAGGGAGTAATACACTGCTCTCCTCTACTATCATTAAACTTGTTTTTTTAATACTCTCTTTAAGTATGTAAAAGATACTGAGTAATAACTGCTCGTTATTTAAGGTGTTTGTATCCCATACGAAATCTAATACGACCTGATAACCTTTTGTTTTGTTATACATTTATATATTATCAAGAAATATATAAATTAATGAATATTACTCCACCGAACAATAACATAGTCCTTGAGGTTTATCTTATACTGCAACAGGTTCTGCCACATCGCATTTCTGCTTTCTTTCGTACTTATTAACCTTACCACCCATACTTGTCCTGTATCTCTCCCTCATATAGTTCCTAAAATATTCTTTATTCTTTTGAGCGTATAACTTGCTTTGATTTAACTTGATATATACTCTAAGTTGTTCTTTATCCTTAAAAGGAGAGACATCAATGTTATAGTTG
>Ga0247840_10006611_pt1 | contig 16564 bp, 14 predicted proteins | sample LaCruzMarch2015__FD_192404 | JGI IMG/M metagenome (GOLD analysis project Ga0247840, IMG submission 192404) | Freshwater microbial communities from meromictic Lake La Cruz, Castile-La Mancha, Spain - LaCruzMarch2015_17m | ecosystem: Environmental > Aquatic > Freshwater > Lake | place: Spain... | reverse complement strand
CTGCACTTATCACTTCAAAAGAGTAAACAAACAGGGGAACTACTAGCCGTTACCTATACCGATGATGAGCATAGGATTGTGGAAGTGCTGTGGGAAAAGCCGCCAGTAAAAGAACTAACAGATGAGAAAATACTAGAAGTATGGCGAGAAAACGAAAGGGTTTACCCATTGGACAGAAGTAGGTTATTGGATAGAACAAGGGCTTGCATAAGAAAGGCACAAGAGAAATGAGCTTTACTATAACTACGCATGATGGCATGAAAGTTATTCAATACTTTTTTAATGTGGATGAACTTATTAAATCAATGCTTAATAACCCTAGAGATAGGTACTGGAGAAACAAATGAAAACAATTATCCATGTAAACCAGCATGAAATAAAAGCGAACGCTAAGAACGGGACCTCACCTGACAAGCCACTATCTTGTGGTGCTAGGGTATGGATAGAAACCCAAGCTGAAGTGGAGATAGTTAAATGAAAGCGAGTGACATGCAGATTGGTGGCGACCACTATAAGAACATGGGTGTAGAACCATGGGATGTGGTAGATACATGGTCTTTAGAACAACGCATTGGATTCTATCGGGGTGGTGCGCTTAAATACATCATGCGTATGGGTAGTAAAGACGAATCACCAAGAGAGGTTGCCAAGGGTAGACACTACATGACCAAACTACTTGAGGTGCTTGATGAACAATCAGATTACCTGTAACACAGGTGCATTCGGGCAGACCTCGTCTGCATCAGTAAACTTGGGGCATACCACTATAAAAGAAAGCGACTTCATTAAGTTGCTAGAGATGGCAGAGTTTATAGAACATGTGGTGCGTATGCACCCCGAGATGGCTGAGTTGTGGTCAGCATACCAAGCAAAGAAAAGGATATTACGATGATGGATATTGTTACCATCGACTTTGAAACATACTACGATCAGAAGTTTAGCCTGTCGAAGCTGACTACCGAAGCATACATTCGTGACCCGCAGTTCGAGATCATCGGTGTAGGTATTAAAGTCAATGACTACCCAACAGATTGGTATGCGGGGGACAATGTCGGTAAGTTTCTAAAGTCGCTTGACTATTCTAAGCGAGCAATACTCTGTCACAACACAGCGTTTGACGGGGCGATACTCGCATGGCATTTCGGAATCAATCCGAGGTTATGGCTAGACACCCTATCAATGGCACGACCACTCCACAACTTAACGGTAGGCGGTAGCCTTGCCGCCTTGACTACACACTATGGCTTGGGTAAGAAAGGAGATGAAGTAGTGCAAGCGTTAGGCAAACACAAGGCAGACTTTACTGCTGAAGAACTAGCGAAGTACGGACAGTATTGCATTAACGATGTGGAGTTGACGCATGCACTATTCAATAAGCTCAAGGTCGGCTTCCCATCTAGCGAGTTGTTGGTGATAGACCAAACACTACGCATGTACACCGAGCCTGTCATCGAACTAGATGTGCCACTATTAGAAAAGCATTTAGAGGAAGTGCGCACACGCAAGCGTATGTTATTAACTGACTTGGGGCTGACGGGGGTTAGCGAAGAAGCACTCACCAAGATGTTGATGAGCAACGAAATTTTTGCCAAGTACTTAAAGAACTTGGGCATCGACCCCCCCACTAAGATTAGTGCTCGCACAGGCAAGCAGGCATGGGCATTTGCCAAGACCGACAAGGGCATGACCGACTTACTAGAACATCCTGACGAGAGAGTGCAGGCGGTGGTGACAGCGCGGTTAGGCACTAAGTCTACGATTGAGGAGACCCGCACCGAATCTTTGATCGGGGTGGCAGGCAGGGGTAGGCTACCCATCATGCTAAATTACTATGGTGCGCACACAGGCAGGTTCTCGGGTGGTGACAAACTGAACTTACAGAACTTACCATCGAGGGGAAACACAACGATACGGCGGGCTTTGAAAGCACCCGAAGGACAACTTCTTGTCAGTTGTGATTCGTCACAGATCGAAGCTAGGACTGTCGCATGGGTAGCAGGGCAAGTTGATTTAGTGCAAGCCTTCCGAGATAAGCGAGATGTATATAGTGAGTTCGCTACTGAAGTGTACGGCAGAGCCATCACTAAAGACGATAAGATCGAACGGTTTGTTGGTAAGACCTGCATCTTGGGGCTTGGCTACGGCATGGGCGCAGAGAAGTTACGGCGCACACTAGAGATAGGACAGGGGGGTATCAGCGTGGCGATGGAGTTGCACGAGGCAGAGCGCATTGTCAGAATCTATCGAGCCAAGAACTTTAAGATCGTGCAGTTGTGGCAGAAGATGGGCAACATGTTGTCGCATATGGTCAATGGATTAGACGGAAGTATCTGCGATGCGGTTAGCTATTCTAATCAAGGAATCCTATTGCCGAACAAGTTACTTATTAAATACCCTGCACTCAGGCAGAACGGATCGGGGTTTGAATATATCGGTGATGCTAGAACATATCGTAAGGCGGTGCGTGATCGTGTTACTACTGGTGCTACCGAAGACATAACATGGACAAAGATATATGGGGGAAAGGCAACGGAAAATTTAGTGCAAGCATTGGCAGCGATTGTAATTCGAGAACAGATGGCTAAGATCGGTCAGCATTATCATGTGGCTTTTCAAGTTCATGATGAAATTATTATCTCAACACCAGATGGAAAGATCACGCAAGCAGAACAGCAACTTGTTGCTGTAATGTCAACCCCCCCGAAGTGGGCACAAGACTTACCAATAGCATGCGAATCAGGGCATGCGAAAAACTACGGAGATACATGATGAAAAAGAAAAAAATACCTCGGGAAATACTACCGAGTAAACCCTATGTACCATTACCTCACCCGATGCAACATAGGCTAGATGAATTTAGGGTGATACCAAGTATGTGGAATGGAAAAATTACGGAGAGTAAACAGAAATGACTAAAAATATTATAGAAATTAAACGGCAACCACAAAACACCGAAGCATTGCAGATAATGAACGAGGTGATGGGCATTGTGAAGGACAACGAGGATGCAACCGAAGTATTCATGCTAGTTAAAATGGGCGGTGATTACCATAGATTTTCGTCGGGTATTACAGACTTGATGAAACTTGTTGCCACGTTAGAACTAGCTAAGTTTGATTGCTTGCGTCGCATGTCAGACTAATGTATACTGGAAGTTCAACTTAAACAGAGAACCCTGTGGTAGTCCCACTCGGTGTACAACATGCGATTATCCCACTCCTATTCGGCTATTAAGCTATATGAGAACTGCCCTTTACGATACTTCCGTCAGCGTATTGTCAAAGATGTTATTGATGAGGGCGGAGAAGCAAGTAAGTATGGGGAACGAGTACATGCTTTTCTTGAGTCTAGATTAAAGGGGGAAGACTTACCACAAGAAGTTGCTCAATATGAAATCCTCTGCCTAGCGGTGGAGAAGATGGCTGAAGGTGGAGAATTATACATCGAGAAGGAACTAGTCCTGACCGAGAATCTTACACCAACAGGTTGGTGGGATGCAGACGCATGGCTACGCAGTAAACTTGACGTGCTTGTAATACAAGGTGCAGATGCTGTGGTTATGGATTGGAAAACAGGCAAGCGCAATGCAGACCGCTTTCAGATGCAACTCTTTGCAGCGCAGGTATTCAAACACTTCCCCGATGTAGTTAGAGTAAAGACTTGCTTGACATGGCTAAAGACTTTAGAGATGGATACTGAGGTATATAACCGTGTAGATATTAACCCCGTATGGGCTGAGATTATGAAGCGTATACAGCGTATACATAGTTCGGTTGAGCATGATAATTGGGCGGCTAGACCATCAGGGTTGTGTCGGTTCTGTCCTGCTCGGCACGACTGTGATTATGCTAGGGTTTAACCTAATAAAATAAAACTTGACAGGCGCGTAAAGGTAATTACAATGAGTGTAGCAACACCCGAATCAAAGACTAAACGCAAGGTAGTAGAGGTGTTGAGGGAGTATAAGGTTTGGTATTTTTTCCCTGCCAACAATGGGTTTGGTAGAGGCGGTATCCCCGATCTGATTGCGATTGTATCGGGGCAGTTTGTAGGGATTGAATGTAAAGCGGATAGGACAAAGAAGCCAACCGCCTTGCAGTTGCAGTGTGCTAGGGAGATACAAGATGCAGGCGGTACTTGGTTCTTAGCATACGACGAGCAGTCCATTGAAGCAGTTAAGCAATTCATACAAAAGAATAGGTGATTACATGGTAGTGGTAGAGAAGGCACAAGCCCTCGCACTAAAACTTAACAATCCGAACAGGGTACTAGATAGTATTCCCTCGGCAAAATCCTACGAGGTTCGTGGTGTACCACTCGTGGTTACTCCGCATCGACTAGACGAAGTAAAGGTATTGCGTAACCTTGGTATCAATGCGCCTAGTCCCATCTTGCACTATTACGACTGGCCCGGGCAGTACACACCGTTTGCCCATCAGAAACAAACTGCTGCGTTCTTGACGCTCAATCACCGAGGACTTGTACTGAATGAAATCGGTACAGGTAAGACAGCTTCTGCTTTGTGGGCGGCTGACTACCTAATAGAAACCAAGTATGTCAAGAAGGTACTTATCCTATCGCCACTATCTACACTCGAACGGGTATGGGGTGACGGTATCTTTACAGAGTTAACCCACAGGAAGTTTGTGGTTCTGTACGGTACGGCAGAGAAGCGGATGAAGCTGTTGAAAACAAAAGCAGACTTCTACATCGTCAACCACGATGGGTTTGGTATCATTGCCCCGCACATCAACGGCATGTTTGATCTTGTGATCGTAGACGAGGCGGCGATCTTGCGCAACCCATCAACACAACGGTTTAAGATATTCCGCAAGTGGGTCGACAACAATCCTGCAACACGCTTGTGGTTGATGACTGGCACACCCACACCCAACGACCCGACAGATGCATGGGCATTGGCTAAGTTAGTTAACAGTCCGTTCTGTACCAAAACTTATACGGCTTTCCGTGAACAAGTGATGATGAAGATTGGGCAATGGCGGTTCGTACCCCGCCCCGAATCAATAGAGATTGTCAAGCACATACTACAACCTGCGGTACGGTACACCCGAGACGAGTGCTTTGACTTGCCCGATACCATTGTGCAGACACGGCAGGTAGAACTGACAGCAGATCAGAAGAAACATTACCAACAAATGTTGCGCCACTTTGTAACTGAAGCGGCACAGGAGGGGACAATCACTGCCGTTAATGAAGCAGTGAAGATTCAGAAGTTAGTGCAGATCGCTTGCGGAGTAGCGTATGGCGATGACGGACAGAACATTGAACTGGACTGCACACCACGTATCAACTTAGTGAAGGAGGTGATAGAAGAAGCAGGTGAGAAGGTGATAGTGTTCGTACCCCTGACAGGTACGTTGCATATGTTGGAGAAGGAACTTAGTAAGCATTGGTCAGTCGGTGTAGTGAATGGCGAGGTATCGTCAAACAAACGGAACGTAATATTCCACGACTTCCAGCACAACAAAGAGCCTCACGTTTTAGTAGCCCACCCACAGACAATGGCACACGGATTAACTTTGACCAGTGCCTCGACAATCATATGGTATGGACCGATTAACTCCAACGAGGTGTATGTACAAGCCAACGGGCGCATCGAACGGATAGGCAAGACCCATGTATCCAATGTGGTTCACATAGAAGGAACTGAACTGGAACATAAAATGTACGAGCGATTAAAAAATAAGCAGAAACTGCAAGGACTATTGCTCGATTTAATTCAACAAGAAACTCAGAGGTGACACAATGAGCATTAACGTAGATGATGTAATAGCAACATACATGAAGTTGCGGTATCGGAAGGAAATTATCGAGGCGGGAATCAAAGAAGAAGTAGCAATAATTAAAGCCAAGATGGAGAAGTTAGAAGCATGGATTAAAGAACAAGCCGATGCACAGGGAGTAACTAGTTTTAAAACTAAGCACGGCACAGCGTTCTTAACCACAACAGACTATGCAAACGTGGCTGATTGGGATGCCGTACTAGACTTTGTTCGAGAGAACGATGCATACGATATGCTTGAGAAACGCATTAGCAAAATAGCTGTCCGTGGATACATTGATTTGAATAAGTCAGTACCCGCAGGTGTCAACTATGGCACTAAGTTAGAAGTAAATATTCGTAAACCGTCTGCATCAGCAGATTAACGCTCACTATTAAGGAGAAATCTATGAGCAATGCATTAACCCTCGCAAACGTAACAGTCCCTGCGCACCTTGCCAACCGTGTTGGCACACCATCTGTACTATCACAAGCCTTGACGGGCGGTTTAGGTAACGGTGGCGAATCATTCCCACGCATTAGTATTAAATCAAGTCGCTTCCGTATTGTCGAGGGAGATACAGAAACTGTTTTAGATTCTACATTCATTGATGTTATTGTTGTTGGTGCAAACCCACGTCTATCTAAGACATGGTACGCCAAGGCATGGACAAAAGATGCAGAGCCTACTGCACCTGACTGCTTCTCGCTTGACGGTATCGGACCAGACCAACAGGCAACAGACCCACAGAATGATCTTTGTGCATCATGCTCACAAAACGCATGGGGTAGCAAAGTAACTCCGACTGGGCAACAGATCAAAGCCTGCTCGGATAATAAGCGTCTTGCCGTAGTATCTGCGGATGACCCATCAGGACCTGTATATTTATTGTCAGTTACTCCTGCCGCATTGAAGGGACTGAACCAGTATCAGAAAGAACTATCTGTTCGTGGTATTCCGCCTGAGATTGTTAAGACCCGTGTATCATTTGATACTGACGCATCGTTCCCCAAACTAAAGTTCGGTTTTGCTGGCTTCCTTGAGGCAGATACACAAGAAATTGTCGACAAGTTATTTGGCACAGACCACGTTAAAGAAATTACAGGCGAAACTTTACGCCAACCAGTAGCAGTTCCTAAGATTGCTTCTGCACCAGTTGCTCCAAAACCCGTAGTTAAAGTAGCACCCGTAGAAGAACCGCCTGCCCCTGCACCTATTGCGGCGGCTACTCCCAAGCGTGGTTTTGGGGCATCCAAACCCGTGGCAATTAAGCCTGTTAGCAAAGTTGCGGCAGCCGCTCCAGCCGACACACAAGCAGCAACATCTTTGGCTGACGAGATTGCCGCTCTCGTAGGGGAGGTGAACGCAGATGATGCTTAACCCACCCCTTGATTTTAAAAAAGTTGAGGCACTCCGTAAGCATATGCTCCTGACAACTAGGGATATATCCCAGTTGTTAGGGGTTAGCCGAATGACGTATTATGGGTGGGTGAAGGGGAAACCTATTCGCAAATCTAATGATGATTCAGTACGAATAATGCTAAGGCGGTTACTTTTTGTGATGACCAAACACTCTTGGCCTATGCCTGAGGTAATTGCGTCCGATCAGAAGCAACGGATGGAGCGTCTTGTTGAAATATTGAACCAAGATAAATGAGGCAATGACGGGGGTAGTCCCCCGTCATCAATAGGCAGGGGCATATGGACACGTTGAATTTTCTTCAGCGAGTTTTACCGTCAGAAGGTTTTTATGCGGCAATCACAATTAATGATTCGCCAAAGCAAGGATTTTTTGGAACAGTAGAAGAACTCGCAAAAGCGGTGATTGAATTAGATCATCGTGGTAATAACACTTACTTCGCTATCTCTGCGTTTAAAGAGAAAGGGAGTAGGAAACAGGACAATGTACGGGTTACTAAAGTAGTAGCCTTTGATGTGGACTGCGGTGCAGACAAACCATTTCCGACATGGAAGGAAGGACTGTTAGCACTCGGCAAGTTTATTAAAGAAATGAATTTACCCAAGCCACTAGTGATTCACTCGGGTGTGGGACTGCACGTCTACTGGATACTGACAGATGAGTTAGAACCCCAGCAGTGGAAACCGATTGCACAAGCTATGAAAGCGGCGGCATTAGCAAAAGGGTTTGAGATAGACCCTGCCGTACCTGCGGATAGTGCTAGAGTATTAAGACCAGTGGGCACACACAATCCTAAGAGCGGTGCAAAAGTAAAGATGCTAATGGATGCAAGTCCTGTAGCCCCTGAGTTATTAACTTCGCTTCTTACTGCATACATGGTAGCTCACCCAATGAGCCAGCGACAGACAACCAACAGCAAGTTGGCACAAGCCTTAGTCATAACGAACGACATTCCCCCAGCCGTAGCTGGAGTGGTAGCAGTGAAGTGCCAGCAGATTAGTTGGGCTGTTAAGAATCAGAACGAAGTACCCGAGCCTATGTGGTACGGCATCATGGGAGTAGCCGCATACTGCCAAGACCCTGATGCAACTGCGATTGCTTGGTCAGAGAACCACAAAGGGTTTAATGCAGGTGAAGCCTTGCGTAAGATGCACCACTGGAAGGGTGCTACGACTGGACCAACAACTTGTCAGAAGCTAGACGACCTCCGCCCGAGCGGATGCAGGGGATGCAAATACAAGAACAAGATCGGTACACCAGCACGGTTGGGTATTCAGTATGCAGAAGTAGCACCAACAGAAGCTCCCGACACATCAGCATTTGAGATACCTGTACCCAAACCATTTAAGCGTACTGCTCAGGGTATGAAACTAACCATTGATGAATCAGATATAGACATCTGTCCGTTTGATATATACCCCGTATCGTATGGTAAAGATGAATCCCTTGGGTATGAAACTGTTCGCTACCATTGGAATCGCCCACATCTTGGATGGCAAGAACTGAAGTTACGACAAGCCCACCTCACCGAAGGGCACAGAGAATTTCCTACTGTAATTGCAGACCAAGGTATTGTCCTTAACAATAAAAACCAAACGGAGTACTTCCAACTTATGTTGCGCTCATACATGAACGAGTTGCGGCAGAAACGAGCCATGACTAACCTCTATTCCACGATGGGGTGGAAGGAAAACTTTAGTCAGTTTGTCATTGGCGATACGGTTCTGCGTCGCAATGTTGACGGTACAGTCAGCGAAGAAACCATCACCTTATCAGCAGTAAGTCAACGACTAGGGGAAACCCTATGGGGTACAGCAGGAGAACTACAAGACTGGGTAGACTTCACCGCTTTGATGGATAAAACAAATCTTACTCCGCATATGTTTGCCCTTGGGGTTAGCCTATCATCACCTCTCTATGCATTTACTGGACTGCATGGATTGACTATCTCCCTCTATGGACCAACAGGTGGTGGCAAAACGCTTGCACAGTACTGGCAACAATCAGTATGGGGATGCCCCGACAAGCTACACTTTGCCGCCAAGTTCACACAGAACACGCTGTTCTCCCGCATGGGTTTGTACTGCCACTTACCGATGACGATTGACGAAGCCACTATGGTGAACGACAAAGAGGTAGGTGACTTCCTATACTGGGTATCCCAAGGGCGTGACAAGGCAAGACTAAACCGTAACGCTGAAGAACGAGATGCTAGGGTGTGGTCATCACCAACTACTATATCTACCAACAAGTCGTGGAATTCCAAGCTGATTGCTTCTGGTCTGGATACCGACGCACAATTAGCCCGATTATTAGAAGTATCTGTACCAGTACACCCCATGTTTGTACAAGGTAGTAGTGCAGGACGCAAGGTATATGAGTTTTTAATAGACAACCACGGGCATGTAGGCAGAGTATTCCTCAAGAAGTTGCTAGAACTAGGCGAGCCAGCTATCCGTGCCATGATTGCTGAAGCAACTGATACATTCCATAAGCGATATAAATGTACCTTTAGTGGAGCAGAACGATACTATGAGCAAGCAATTATTCTAGCTGATCTATCCTTACGATTGGCAAGCGAGTGGAAGTTAATTGCTTTTGATTACACCAAAGGTATCGAGTGGGTACTACAACAGATGGGTGCTATCCGCAGGTCAGTAGCAGAGAACAAGATTGATTCGTTTGATTTATTGGGTGAGTATCTTGCCGAGCATGCTGGTTCACAAGTACAGATATTCCACACGGGTGCACAAAAACCCACGATGGACTATGCCCGTATACCTCGAGATGAGATTAGGGTTCGCTTTGATTTCTACCGCAAGACCTCAGGTGACCAAGTTGACCATGGGACTGTGATGTTTGACCGCACTCATTTCCGTAGATGGTTAGCCCACCGTGGTGCTGACTATAAGACATTTATGCAGGAACTTACTGCGGCAGACATTATAGCCACACCCAAATCACAGAAAGCATACCTCGGTAAGGATACCCCCGTGAAGTTAGGGCAAGCATACGTCATCGGTATTAACTTGAACAACCCACGTACTATTGGGATGTTGAATGACGCAGACCAAGCGATTGAAGACCTATCCTATGGGCAACTAAAGGTAGCTAATTAATCTCATCATAAATACCATGAGCTTTCAGTAACTCTATTGTTTCAGGTCGCATCTGTTTAGGTGCTGACTTGAGATAACGGAGTGCTGTTGGTCGACCAGCTTCTAGTGCCGCACGATTAGCAGACTTCTCGAAGTTCTTTACCTCAAGCCCTGTGCCTTTGGCATCTTCATTCCACTCTCGTACCGTGGCAGATAACTCCTGCATGCGGTCAGTATCCCCAGCCATCTTAGCTTTCACATACGCACCAACATAGTCTGCTTTGATTGCCTTGTTGTATTCAGATACATACTTAGACAGACGGACAATATCGTTTTGTTGTGTTGCAATAGCAGGATAGAAACCAAGTAAACGAGCGATGATGGTATGCGCCCCAGCTTCTTTAGCCACCACTTGACCACGCACGTTGGTAATCATACCGCTCTGTGTATAGGCAAGGGAATCACCAACGGCACGCATTGCGGCAACTGGCGACTCACGCAAGATGGTATTGAATGATGTTGTGTCATCCCGCAAACCAATAACCTCTGCACCATATTTAGCTAGGCTACCTGCTGTACCCACAAGTCCTGCAATACCACTAAATACTGGACCAGCAAAGTCAGCAACCTCACGAGCAGGGTCAGCACCAGCACGGAACGCACCTGTTAGTGGTATTAAATCCCCCATTCCCATACGGGAAGAAATAGTTGAGCCAGTCATTTGGTCAAGCACACCTCGCATTACATACGGTGTCATCCCAGGAGCCACGGAGTCCACCCACATAGCAATTTCTTTCTCGATGCTTGCCATCTTTAGGCCCAACTTCTGTGCGATTGTGTCAACAATATCAAAGATGTCTTCTGCAAACGGAAGTCCTTTGATACCACCAGCCAGCAACAAGAAACCTAGCATTAGCATCTGACTCTTTGGTGGCAGGTTACGCAGCAACTGTACAGTAAGAAGAACGAATTGTTTGTACACGAATACATATTGCAACACGTTGCCACGCGCCATCTCGGGGCGGTTGAACATTGCATACTCACCCTGTGATGTATTAACTGCTTTGCGTGCAGCTTCTGTGGCTTCAGCGATTGCTTGTGCTTCGGGAATACCCTGTGATAAAGCCCGTTCTTTTTCAAGGCGGTACGCAGCCAGTGCTGTGGCACGGCGGTTCATCTGTTCTGTATAGGAGAACATACTCATCCACGCTTTAATGGCTGCTTGCGCACGGTTGTCGAACACCTTACCCCGTGCCGTACCAATAAGAGCATTAAACTGGGCTGCCTGCAATGTGCCTTCTTCTGTTTGATTAAATAGGAACTTAGCTTCGTCTTCAGTCAGACCATAATCATCCCAATTCTTATCTACTTCTACCATGTTGTTTAACCAAGCAGGGTCAGCCATTTTTACATTTTTTACATTATTTAAGGCTTCGTATAAAGCGGTACTAGATTTAGCAAACCCGTAGCCACCACCAAATGCTCTCTTAGGGTTATAACTGGCTAAGTAAGGCAAACTATGCGTGGCAATAGAGGCTAAGTTAATCACTGCTGTGGCAACAGAACCACCCAACTGCATCAGCACGGTAATTAATTTAAGTTTAGAACCTACTTCACCCGAGAGTAAGTCTTCAGTAGAATCGGTGATGTTAGTTGCTTCGCTGTACCAACGCAAAACTTCCTTTGCATCTTCACGATAGTCTTCACCACGACCAAGGGTAGGCACTTGCTTGCCGTCAATCTCAACTGTCTTAGCACCGCCGGGGCGACTACCTGCCATATATTGGTACTGGAAAGCATACTCGTCATAGGCACGCTGTGCTCGTGCTCGTTGTCCATCAGTCTGTGCATTATCAACTGCATCTTTTAACGCACGTAACTTAGCGGCATCGCCCAACCAATTTGAATCATTGAGCAATACATCGTCAAGTCTGTGACGGTAGAGTTTCTTAGCAGCGACGTGCGCTGTGGTTTCCAGATGCTCGGACACAGAACGTATAACATCTTTATCCCAGCCGGGTGTACCGCTACGCTGTAAGTTCTTACGAGCACGACTGTTCTGACTGGTCAGTGTGGTGATGATTTTCTCACGCACTTCAGGAGCGATGTTAGCATTGAGGCGGTTTAATACATAGATAAACTCATTGAAGTTTACCGTTTCGGTTAGGTCAGGAGACTGACGCACCTTGGATATTTCCGCAACAAACCGTACAGATACTTCGTTTCCATTCTCGTCAAGCAGAGTATAGTCATCGTCACCAAACTGAAGTTCAAGATCAGCGGCTGCTGCGTCTGCTTCGGAACGACTATTAAACTGGAAGTAAGGCAGTACATTGCGGACATTCTCATCTAGCTTAACGGGATTACCCTTATCATCTACGGCAACGATACGAACTTGCTGATCGCCACGGCGGGTAAATGGTACGTAAGACCCAAGGATAGTATGCTTTGCGTAGTACTCAGCGTTCTTAGACTGTAAGTCAAAAAAGAACAGATCACGAATGGCTTTCTGCGCAGCAAACGAATCTTTATCAGACCGTATCTTGGCACGCAAACTCGGTAGTGCCGCACGCAAGTCATCGTACTCAGCACCAGCAAACGCAGCCGCAGTACCAGTCTTATTCATCCAATCATTGAACGCATTGGTATTAAACAAGGCACGACCAAAAGCCACAAGGAAATCTTCGGAGTTTTGAATAGACTTATTCTTTAGTTCAACACCAGCATTTGCCACGTCACTGCTCGCATAGCGAGCGTTCTGATAGAGTTCAGCTGCCTTACGAATAGCCTGCAAATCTTCTGCGGTGAATTTGTTTCCAGCGGAACGACCCTTGTTTACATCACCAATAATACGATCGCCTTCGGCTTGTGCGGCTTCGTAGTTTGCCAGCATCATATCAATAGCAGCTTCGTTTACTGCTTCTCGTTGCTCAAGGTAAACCTTCCATGTGTCACTGTTCTCATCTACATCCATTTGGAAACGCTGCTTGGTAACATTACCCATGCCATCGTCGTAGTCAATGTCAAACCCTTTGCGGAATTCTTCAGCCGTAACACGACCAACTTTTTCTATCTCCTCCCGAACCCAATGATCGATGTGCAGACTACCAGCAGCATCTTGATAGATCATGCTGTCGAACGATTTAATAAATTCATCAGTAGCGCCACGGGCTTTTAGCAAGGCAGCATGGGCTAACAACTTACCAGTTTCTTCTTTCTCTCCTTCTGTCACACCCTTCTTGAAAATACCGAGGTCAACTGAGTGGGTGAAGGAGGTCATCCGCTGGTACTTCGACAGGAGTGCCCGTGCGTATTGCTGTTGTGACTCGAGCATCCGATAGATTTCTGATAAGCCAAAGCTACGACGAGCCTTGTTGTCTAGTGTCTGAATCTGTTCAAGTAGCGAAGCCACTGTACCCGGAACATCTTTGCGTTTACCGAAAGCGTTCTTGGCAAAGGCTTCAACTGCACCACGTAATCCTCTAGTAGCGCCAAAGCCCGTGTTGTAGTTGAGTCCACCAGCAGCAAATGCATTAGAAGCCATCTCTCCAAAACCCATGCGGGCATAGCGACCATCTTCTACTGCCTGATCTAATCCTGCTACGTCAAGTGCGATGGACTTGGCGCTAATAAAATTGCCTGTGTCTCCACGGCGCACGTACTTGCGTGCTTGATTTACGAAATACCTAGCCTCGTCATCTTGGAATTCAAAGCCCAACTTGTTGAGGAAGTTCTTCAGTACGTTCCAAAGGCGAGAGATGATAGACACATCAAGGTCAGCGGCATTATCTGCTAAGTATTCCTCAATCGCTTCTAGCTTAGACATGCCTTGGTTATTTACCATTGCATCTACAGCTGCTTGTACATCAGAGTCAGAGTTATAGATACTATTTAGTACCCTGTCAAGGTCGGCCTTGGGTACAACACCACGCATACCGAAGTGACCCAATGTTTCGTGGGCAAGAATGAACTTGAGTTGCTGTTCGGTGCGGATAAAGTCGGTAAAGATAATGACGTTCGGACCAAACGAGTAACCACCAGCGTTGGTAGTATCGAAGTCACCTTCTTTACGGGCAGCAGCCGCACGCTTGTATAGTGCAGGGTTACGGGTCTTTAAGTCATTCACATTCCTAAAGATGTTGACCGTTGGTTTAATCTTAAGTTTGCTAAGGAAGCTCCTAACCAATAGAGATACACGCCCAGCCGGAATGGTAGCAGTAAGAGGAGAACCGTCGTCACGGTAGAACATACCAGTGTCGCTATCCCAATCATCTTCTTCTTTAAAGCCTTGCTTCTCTATCTGTTGACGTTCAAACTCAGCCTCTCGTAGTGCCTTGTCCTCAGCAGCCAGTGCCTTGAGCGCTTCCTTCTGTTCCTTTTCGATCTGCCTTTGCTGCGCCGCAGTCATCTCTTTGTTGGTAATAAGAAAGCGATCACCAGACTTCATTGTCTTTGGTGTACCATCAGCCTTAAAGTATTCTTTAAGTGGAAAGCCACGGACTATGTAGTTCTTACCAGCCGCAGTAGTCTGCGCATATAGGTCTTTAGCAAGTGCTACGATGTTATCAAAAGTTTGACCATTAGATTTAAACGGCTTATCCAAACCATATGCATTGCGGATTTGGGTAATTAGATCGCTAATTAACTCACCAAGCATTGCTTCAGGGGTATTAAAGATACGTTTTGTTGTACCCTCAATTGGTTTAGTAGTAGCAATCTTACCGCTAACTGGACCCACACTTGTCTTGTATTGCGCAGGCAAGTTGATTAGTTTGGCACGGATACTAGGTAGTAGGTTACGCTGAACAGCATAGGTAAACCATGGCTTCTCTTGGTCTTTGTTTTTGCCACGAGTGTACGTGGCTTCTAGTTGCATATAGCCACTAGCTACGTCAAGCAAGGCTTGGTTAATGGATTGGCGCTGTGACTCAGTAAACTGCGTGTTGTTTAGGAACGCTTGTGCTCGTTCAATTAAACCAGCCTTGACGTTGTTTGAATCTGTATCAAAGAAAGCATGGAACACCACCGTTTGAATCGCATCTTTAAATGTACGAATGTCCGTAGTAGTTTCTGCAATCTGTATTTCTTCTGTCAATATCTCGGTCGGTGTCTGCTCAACTTCTGCAATAGCAGCACCAGCAGGGCGAGCGGCAGCAGCCTCAGCTTCTAGTTCCGCTACAGTCTTGGGTTTAAATTCTTCCTCAACTGGTGCGATTACGGCTGGGGCTGCGACTGGCTTTTTTAGTGGGGTTTCCTTAACTGTTGTTGGTTCAAGGTGCTTACGCATATCTTCAAACAGTTCTTGAACGTCATCAGTAAGCGGTTCGTACTGTGTAAACGGTTGGTCAAGACGGAAATAGCGGTAGACAGTTGCATCTTCGTCATCAGGGTCTTCGTCTTTAACAACACCAAAGTGCTCGCCATCCACGTTAGCGATGTATTCAACCTCATTTACCAAATTAAATGAGTTGTTGTCAGTAATCTTCTTCAGCTTATTAGAAGGTTTTGGTAGTAAGTTCTGCGCTTCAAACAAGTTGTAAGCGTAATAACCACCTTCCATATCAGAAGGCATAGTGTTATCACGTACATCCTCATCCATATCACGGATAACTTTAGCGCCATCCTGTATCTCTTTAGGAGATGGCAAACCTTTCTTAGGGGGTACAGTAGTTTTAGTTACTACTGGGGCAATCTGCCTAGTGGCATCAATAGTAGGTTTTTGTTCCTCGACAACTAATTTGCGCCATTGTTCTTGTTGCGCAGGGGAAAGGTCTTCCCACTTAGGTTGTGTTTTAGTATCTGCATACTGCGGCCATTGTCGTTTAGCTTGAATAAGTTCCCCTCTTTTAACGGCAGCATTAGTTAGCGCATCTTGAATAGCTTGTCTTTGCTCATCATCTTTACTTTTGGCTTTGGCTTTGAGGGCTTCACCTTTTCCGGCAACTTCCCGCTTACTGGGTATTTCTGCTCCCACTCTTTTGCCAGCTTCGGCTCGTTTGCGTGTAAGTAGCGCCTCTGCGCCTCGCTTTTGAACGGCATCTGCTTTCTCCTTTGCTTTAAGTTTCTCAACACCAGCTTTAGTTTTAGCCTTTGCTTCAGCTTCTTTCTTAGCTGCTGCCGCTTTTGCCTTGGCTACAGTTACAGCATTTACGGGTTTACCCGTAGGTAGAATTTGAGTAGCACCAGCTTCTATTTTTGGTGCAGGTAGCTTACTAGTAACACCAGCGGCTTTTAGTGCAGGCATTGAAGGCTGACCTTGCTGC
>Ga0247840_10006609_pt1 | contig 16568 bp, 12 predicted proteins | sample LaCruzMarch2015__FD_192404 | JGI IMG/M metagenome (GOLD analysis project Ga0247840, IMG submission 192404) | Freshwater microbial communities from meromictic Lake La Cruz, Castile-La Mancha, Spain - LaCruzMarch2015_17m | ecosystem: Environmental > Aquatic > Freshwater > Lake | place: Spain... | reverse complement strand
AAAGCTTTCACTTTCGATCCAGCGGGTGATGATTTCGGCGGCGACAAGACGGCTGTTTTCTTTCATAAGGACGGGCAGTGAACCGGAAAGTTCCAATGATTGGAAGTCTATTTAACTTTCGCCAAGGCTCTCTTTGATCTTTCTTAAAATAAAACAGAGCGGCGTACGTTCTCTTATAATAATCCTGAAGGATATTAAGCCTATGAAAACTACGGTTCTCCGTTTCGCCTTATTCGTTGCAACTGCCGCCGGATTCCCGCTTAACAGCCCGGCCCAATCGGATGACGGACCGCAATGGGTTCTGCCGGAGATTCAGGCACCACATCTCCAATACAACACCTTTGACAGCGCCGCTGCCAAGACGGAGGTCAGCTACCAGATCTACACACCAAAAATCTACGACGCAGAAACTGCACGGCGCTTTCCGGTTCTGTACTGGCTGCACGGATCCGGAGGCGGCAGTGCCGGTGTGGCTCTGCTCGTAAGCTTTTTCGATGACGCTATGCGCGACGGAAAAATACCACCCATGCTTGTCGTCTTCGTCAACGGGCTGCCCAACGGCATGTGGTGTGACTCCAAGGACGGCAAAACGCCGGTGGAAACCATTCTGATTAAAGAGCTCATTCCGCACATTGATTCAACCTTCCGGACCATTGCCGCACGCGAAGGCCGGCTGATTGAAGGGTTCAGCATGGGCGGCTATGGCGCGGCACGGCTGGGATTAAAATATAACGACCTGTTCTGCGCCGTATCCATGCTCGCCGCCGGACCGCTTCATCCGGAGTTTGAAACACGGCGCGTCGGACCGCCCGGACGCGACTATCTGCTGAAAGAAATTTACGGCGACGACATGGAATACTTCAGAGCCGTCAGTCCGTGGCGGCTGGCCGAACAGAACGCCGAAGCGGCAAAGAAAAAGCTGCTGATCCGGCAGGTCATCGGCGAAGAGGACGAAACCCTGGACTTCAACCGCGATTTTTCCGAGCACATGAAGCAACTGGATATTCCGCACACATTCACCCTACTGCCTGACATTGGCCACCAGCCCATGGCTTTGCTGAACGCCTTAGACGAAAGCAACTGGATGTTTTACCAAACCGTGTTCGGCGGTCTGGAAAAGACCGGCAACTGACCACCTCAGAGCTTTGCGATTTAAACGGTTTCGGGCACAATGCCACACGCATGAATCCCGCCGAACTGCCAATCTACGAACTGCGCGACGAACTGATCGCCGCGCTGCGCACCGATAATCGCCTGATCATCGAAGCGCCGACCGGCTCCGGCAAATCGACGCAGGTTCCGCAGATGTTACTCGACTCCGGACTGTGCGGCGGCGAAATCGTCGTCCTTCAGCCGCGCCGCATCGCGGCGCGTATGCTTTCCCGCCGCGTGGCGCAGGAACGCGGCGGCGAAACCGGCGGCGAAGTCGGCTATCAGGTTCGCTTCGAAAACTGCGTCTCCGCAAAAACCCGCATCCGCTATGTCACCGAAGGAATTCTGCTCCGCCAGCTCCTCGACGATCCGCAACTGCGCGACGTCTCCGCCGTCATCTTCGACGAGTTTCACGAACGCCATCTTTACGGCGATATCACTCTCGCCCGCGCGCTCCATCTGCAAAAAACCCGCCCCGACCTGAAAATCATCGTCATGTCGGCCACGCTCGACGCCGCGCCGCTCCGCGAATATCTTGCGCCGTGCCGCGAACTGAAATCCGAAGGCCGCATGTTTCCGGTCGAGATTTCGTACGCCGCAAAAAAAATCGACTTCGAGCATCATCCCGTCTGGGAAGCCGCCGCCGATGCATTTGAAAGCGCTGTCCGTTCCGGCGCAGAAGGCGACGTACTTATCTTCATGCCCGGCACGTATGAAATTTCCCGCACCGTCGAAGCCGTCCGTGCCAAATCGTGCGCCAAAGATTTCGCCGTTCTGCCCCTGCACGGCGAACTTTCGCCGCGCGATCAGGACGCCGCCGTCGAACCGGGCAATTATCGCAAAGTCGTCGTCGCCACCAACGTCGCCGAAACATCGATCACCATCGACGGCATCCGCACGGTGATCGACAGCGGACTCGCCCGTATCGCGAGCTACGATCCCAACCGCGGCATTGACACGCTGATGGTTGAGCGGATCAGCCGCGCTTCCGCCGACCAGCGTACCGGTCGCGCCGGACGTACCGCGCCGGGAATCTGCCAGCGCCTCTGGACGCTTCAGGAACACTCCACGCGCAAAGCGCAGGAACTGCCCGAAATTCTGCGACACGATTTAGCCGAAGTGGTACTCACGCTTAAAGCCGGCGGCATTGACGATGTAGAAAATTTTGCGTGGCTGGAAAAGCCCGATCCGGTTTCGCTGGCGCGCACCCTCACCCTGCTCACCGATCTCGGCGCGTTAACACCTCCGCGAAAAACGAATACCGAATCACTTGTAGGACCGGCTTCCTGTATTCAGGAGCCGGTGGAAAAATCACAACATGAGCACACGCCCTCTCGAATACGAGAAGGACGTCCTACAACCCAACAACCGATTCCCGGCGGCCAACTAACCGAAGTCGGAAGGCTCATGGTCCAGTTTCCGATGCATCCGCGTTATGCCCGGATGTTGCTCGCCGCCGACCAGTACCATTGCGTCCGTCAAGCCTGCCTGATCGCCGCGCTCACGCAAGGCAAAGGTATTCTCGAACGCAACAAAGGCAAAGAAGTCCGCGGACAGCGCGATGATCTGCTCGGCGACGACGACTGCTCCGATTTTAAACGGCTCATGCGGGCGTGGCTGTTTGCCGACAAAAACAACTACAACACCGGAGCCTGCCGCGAACTCGGCATTCACGCCGCCGCCGCGCGGCAGGTGAAGCCGCTCTATGAACGCTTCCTGCAAATTGCTGAACAACAGGGACTGAAAGTTAACCGCGCCGCACCGGAAGATGAATTTCTGCAAAAGTGCATTCTGACTGCGTTCTCCGATCAGCTCGCGAAAAGATGCGACCGCGGTACGCTACGCTGCGAACTGGTTCACGGACGCACCGGCGAACTGGCGCGCGAAAGCGTCATCCGCGACGCCGAACTGCTGGTCGCCGCCGAAATTACTGAAATCGGCCAGACGCGCGGACAAACCGGCGTTCTCCTGAATCTCGCCACGGCCGTTCAGGAGGAATGGCTTGAAGAATTGTTCCCCGAAGATTTCAGTGAAGTCCGCGTGCCGCAATACGACACGTCGATCAAACGCGTTGTTGTCGAACGGCGGCGGCTGTTCCGCGACCTCGCGCTCGACACATCCATCACGCACGATCCGAAACCGGATGAAGCCGCCACCGTACTCGCCGCCGAAGTCCTCAAAGGCAATCTCGACATTCCGGGCTGGGACGATGAAATCGAAAACTGGATTCTGCGCGTCAACCTGCTGGCGCAATGGTGCCCCGACAAAGAGATTCCGGTGATCGACGAAGCGGCGCGGCGCACGATGCTCGAAGAACTCTGCCTCGGTGCCGTCTGCCGTAAAGATTTATGCGAAGCCAACGTCAAATCCGTCGTGCGCGACTGGCTGACCTACGAACAGCAACAATGGATTGATAAACAAATGCCCGACCGGTTTTCCATGCCCGGCGGACACCGCGCCCGCATCCGCTACGAAGCGGAACACAAACCGGTACTCTCCGCCATGATTCAGGATTTCTTCGGCATGACGAAAACTCCGTGCATCGCCTTCGGCAGAATTCCGCTGGTTGTCGAACTGCTCGCCCCGAACCGTCGGCCAGTCCAGATCACAGAGGATTTGGAATCCTTCTGGAATACCGCCTATCCCGAATTGCGCAAAGCGCTTTCGCGGAAATACCCGAAGCACAAGTGGGAATAAAGTGCTGTGAATCAGGCTCCGAGCCGGTCGGCTTCTTCAAGCCAGCGAGCCTCGATGGTGTTCAGTTTTTTGGTGACGTCGGCGAGCTGTATGTTGAGCGCGGAATAGTCGAGCGTCGGATCTCCGGAAGCCATTGTTTCATTCAGCTCCTGCTGTTCTTTCTGCAGTTTCGCCATTCCCTCTTCCATCTTCCGCAGTTCCTTCTGCATCTCGCGTTCTCTGGCGCGGGCGATCCGCAGATCCTTTGGATTGAGGTTTGAGGTTTGAGGCTGGGGGTTAGAAGTTTGGTATTTTTTAACCTCAGACTTCAAACTGCCAACTTCAGACTTTTCCAAATAGTAATCGTAGCCTCCGGGATAACTGACGACGCCGTTGGAGCCGATGGAAATAATATGATCCGCCGCGCCGCGCACGAAAGCGACATCGTGGCTGACGAAGCAAACCGTGCCTTTGTATTCCTTGATCGCCTTTTCGAGCGCTTCGCGTCCGTTGATGTCAAGGTTGGTGGTCGGCTCGTCGAGTAGCAGAAAGTTCGGCGGATTGATAAAGATACGGGCAAAGGCGAGACGGATTTTTTCGCCGCCGCTCAGTACGCCGGACGGCTTATTCACTGCATCGCCGCTGAAGCCGAATGAGCCGAGCAGTCCGCGCACGTCGCGTTCCTGCACCGCGGAGTTGGCATTGCGGATAATCGTCAGTAGCGACTGATCGGGCGGCATGGTTTCGGCGAAGTCCTGCGACTGGTAGCCGAGCACCACTTTATGCCCGGTCTGCCGCGTTCCTGTCTGCGGCGTAAGCGCTCCGGCCAGCAGGCGTAGCAGCGTGGTTTTTCCCATGCCGTTGTAACCAACCAGCGCGATCTTCTGTCCGTGTCCGATATCGAGATTCACGTCGCGCAGAATCTGCCGCTTGCCGTCGTAGGAAAAACTCATCTCTTTGACCGACATAATATGCGCGCCGCAATGCGGCGGCGGCGGAATCCGCAGTTTGGAAAAATTCGGCGGCGCGACTGGCGCTTTTACCACATCCATCTTTTCGAGCATTTTGATACGGCTCTGCACCTGCGCCGCCTTGGTGGCCTGCGCGCGGAACCGGCTGATGAAACTTTCGAGATGTTCCTTCTGCTCGACGTAATTGCGGTACGCCGCTTCCTGCTGCATGTGACGCTGTTCGCGCTCCCGGATATAATAAGTGTAGCCGCCGGAATATTTGGTCACCGCGCCGCCGCAGATTTCGAGCGTCCGGTCAGTCAGCGTTTCGAGCAGGTAACGGTCATGGGAAATCAAAAGCATCGTCCCTTCGAAGCCGCGCAGAAAGCGCTGAAGCCATTCGACGGCAGGCAGGTCGAGATAGTTCGACGGTTCATCGAGCAGCAGAATATCAGGCCGCGCAATCAGCGTACGCACCAGTTCGGCACGCATCTGCCAGCCGCCGCTGAACGAGCGGAACGGATTGGCAAACTCGCTTTCCTTAAAGCCGAGTCCGCTCAACGCGGCTTCGGCGCGCGCTTTCAGATCGTAGCCGCCGAGATGTTCAAACTCGTGCTGAAGATCGCCAAGCCGGTGAAGCATCCGCTCCTGCTCCGCGCCGGAAGCGGTCAGCAGGTCGTGTTCGATCTGATGGATTTCCGCCACCATCGGTTTGAGTTCCGGAATGGCGTTACAGGAATAATCGAGAAGCGAGCCGTCCTGTGCATGAGCGTGAAGCTGCTGATGCAAATGACCGAGGCGGACGTTTTTCGGCATCGTAATGTCGCCGCTGTCCGCCGACATTTCGTCGCTGATCAGGCTGAAAATCGTACTTTTGCCCGCGCCGTTCGGGCCGACCACGCCGACGTGCTCGCCGGAATTGATGCGGAACGACACCTTATCCAGCACTTCCTGCGTGCCGAACCGTTTACTCACCTGGATAAAATCAATCATGAGGGCAAGGCTTCTACCGGATATTCCGCGGCTTGGGAAGCAGTAGCATCGTGTTGTATAGATTTACCTGAATCGTCCGTGCGCTTTTATTTTGGTATGTAGTACCGGCTTTAGCCGGAACAGCTTGGGAGCCGCCTGAAGGCGGAACTACATACCCGCTTCACCGACCTTGTTTGAAAACTGGCATTGCCGGTTTATTCAACCCTTGCCGCCCCCGAACCGCCGCGCTACATTCAGGCCTGTTGGGAACTCAAGTAGGGCGAATCGCACTATTGGGCTGGAGATAAAATGAGCAAACTGGAAGACGAAGTTGCAGGGGCCCTGACGAAGACAAATCTCCAGTTCGAGTGTCAAAACAAGATACCACTGGACACCTGGCCGTGGAAAAAACCACGTTCTCATAAACCAAAATGTGATTTTTTTCTGCCGCAAGCGTCGATCTATGTAGAGGTCAAAGGATTCATGACAATCCATGCCATGGCCAAAATGTCGTGGCTCTGCCGCCAGAAAAATATCCGGTATTACATACTCCAGGGAAGTGAGAGTGATTGGAATCCGTATCTGAATTCTCCGCTAAATAATTCAGGCCCAGCGCAACGCACCTCTCAACAGAATATTGAACAACAAATCCAGGAACTCCGTTGGCTTATCCAGCACAATCCGGATGGTGCCGCGCAATTATCTCTGGCGCGCCTCAAAGATTATATTCGGATCAGGATCGACGAGTACACGACGTGGAATGGCGAGTGGTACTGAAAACAAATTGCCGAACCAGCAAATGTTCGGCACGGCATATCGCCATACGATCTTTTCTCCGTTACCCGAAAAACTCATCAACCGCTTGGAGGATCGCGGCGTGGTTCGCCGGAATGAATTGATGGGCTTGAATACCGGCGGCGCGGGCGGCTTCGATGTTACGTTCCAGATCGTCAAGAAACAGACACTGCTCACCTTTGACGCCGAGATCGTCCAGCATGTGGCGGTAGATTTCGGCGTTCGGTTTGCGGGCACCGACCTGATAGGAAAGAAAAAGGCCGGTGGCACCGTCGAAAAATCCGGGCCAGTTGCGTTCAATGGCTTCGATGTGGTGTTCGGCGATGTTGCTGAGCGTGTAAACCGGCAGGCCGCGCGCAATAGCGTCGAGGAAAAGCTTGCGGCCGGTTTCGTTGACGGTAAACATTTTCTGCCAGACGCCGATCAGCGTGTCCACCGTCCATGAAAGTCCTTTGGCTTCGTTCAGATAATCGACGAACGCCTGATCGCTGATGACGCCCTCTTCAACCGCGTGGTGCATTTCGAGGTCGCGCGCCGTCGGCTGTTCGATCGGCGTGCCGGAATCGGCCGCGATTTGCTGGAGCAGAACCTGAAAATCAAAGTCAACAAGGACATTGCCGATATCGAAAATGAAGTATTTAGAATTCATACGGTGAGTTCTTAAAATCAGATGAAGTCCGCCGGACGGGCGAGACAGAAAGCGATAAGACCGGTGATGGCGGATGCGTCCGCACCGCGCCAGAAGACGATCCATTCGCCTGCATTATGGCGTCCGTCAGCATGCCGGTCGTACCACTGGTTAATCGGATTGCTCTTGCGCGACCGCCAGAAAAACGCCGGATGGTTTTTGCAGACTTCGTCCCACAGTTCCTGCGCCAGACCTTCGCCGCGCGCTTCGGAACCTACGGCGAATTTTGAAAGGTAGAGCCCTTCCGGATGCTGTTCCAGCAATGCGGCACCACGGTAGTTTTCTTCAAAATAAATCTGCGAAGCCGCCGCAAGGACACCGGCTTTCGGCTTTCTGCCGAAACTTTCTTCGAGCAGTGCCAGCAGTCTGACCGGGTCGGGCGTGCCGCCGGAAAGGATGGTTGAGCCGCGCCGGAAAACGGTGCCCGCGCCTTTGACGGTGAAGATTTCTTCGAGCAGGTTCATCGGTGCGGTGACGGAAATATGGGTGCCGGGTCGCGCTTCGAGCAGTGCGGCGGCGGTGTCGGCCAGCACTTTGTCTTCCGGCGAGAGGGTTACCAGCGGTTTTTGCGTGTAGTAGTAATCAACCGACAATCCACCGGCGGCGCGGATGAAATGGATCCGTTTCCCGATCGTCGGGACCTTCTGCAACAGGCTTTCCAGTGTCTGCAAATTTTCTTCGACGAAAACGGGAATGCCGGCTTTCCGCCGCCCGAGTTTCGGGAAAACCGTCCGTTCAAACAGCTGATTGTCTTTGAGAAAATCCCACTTGGCTTCGGCGTCGGCACCACAGAGTACGACGGCCGGTTTCAAACCGAGTTTGAGCAGAAAGTGAAGATCGAAGGCAAGCGCCTCGGCGCCCTGCTCAATGCTTTCCAGATCGGGAACGAGCATGGCAAAGCATTCGGTGCCGGCGGACTGGAATTTATTGAGATAAAATTCGTATTCTTCGCGCCGCCCGATGCTGTCAAGAAACAGCTGTATGGTTTTGTTTAATAACATGCGCAGAAAAAACCATCATTCACCGGAAAAGTACACCAAAATTAATGCCGGGCCGGCATTCCGGGGGAAACTTGATTTCCACGGGGTTTGTCTCTATCGTGCCGCGGTGATTAAAAAGCAAATTTCTATCGGCCTTCGTTGCTCCGCAGTAGTTTCCGCGCTTCTTTTCCCGGCGACGGCGTTCAGTCTGACAGCGGCCTGCGAGATGCTCCCGGTCGGAGCTGTCAAACCTAAGGGCTGGATCTATGAGCAGATGGCGAACGATGCGGTCGATGGTATGGCCGGCAATCTGCAGAAATTCCGGCCGATGTATACGAGCAGCACCTGGGTAAAAAAAGACGGAAGCGATGGTGCGGCGGAAATGACCGGCAACTGGCTGGACGGATATGCCCGCATGGCATATATGACCGATGTAGAAAGCGCAAAAAAGAAGGCCGATGCGTTCGTAAAAGATGTCCTTAAAGCACAAAAACGGGACGGCTATCTCGGAAACTATCCGGATGACGAACGCTACAAGAGAATCGGTCGCGAGCTGTTTAATGAAAGCCGCATCGATGTGGCTCTGCTCGCCTACTACGAGCTCACCGGAAACAAAAAGGTGCTGGAGGCAGTTGAGGAATCGGTGAAGCTGACGATGTCGAAATATACTCCGGACAATCCTCCGTACACTTTTGTGGAAGGCGATGCCGGCTTCAGGAAAAACAAGAATGAAAACGCCGCCGTGGATGATCTCGTGGATGAAGGCGATGCCGCCCCGACCAAACAAAACAGTATCAACGGACACGTTCTGATGTTTGTCGATGTGTGCGAATGGCTTTACCGGATCACCGGCGACCGCGAATATGTTTCTTACGCGGCGTTTCTGTATAACGACTATTGCAGTTCGCCGGACGCGCATCCCGATGATCTCAAAATAAAAAATCTTCTGAATCTCGATTCACCGTACGAGGGACATGGCGCGCATGTCGCTGAGCAGTTACGGGTGCCGCTCTTCCTCGCCTACGCCGACGGAAGCGAGCCGTATCCGCAAGTCGCCAGCAACGCCTACGAAAAAATACTGCGCTATATCGTGCCGGCCGGCGCTATTGCGAGCGATGAAGGCATCCATAATTTTTCGCCTGTGCCGACTCAGGGATACGAATACTGCGCAACGACCGAATTGGCGACGAGCCTTGCATCTGCGGCGGAAAAAACCGGATCAATGAAATACGCCGATATGATTGAACGGCTCGTGTTCAACGCCGGACAAGGGGCGCGCACTCCCGACGGTAAAATGATTACCTATCTTTCGGCCTCGACACTTCTTGCTGCGGTCGAAAAGCTTAAACTGGGAGTAAACCACAATTCCGGCGGCCGGTTTCAATATTCCCCGGCGCACCAGGTGGGCGGCTCCTGCTGTTCGGCGAACGCCGTAAAACTCATGCCATACTATGTTTCCTCCATGTGGATGAAAACAACCGGCGACGGCGGACTTATTGCCATGCTTTTCGGACCGTCACAAGTAAGCACAACGATAAATGATCGGTCGGTGACCATTGATGAGGAAACAGAATATCCTTTTTCGGATTCCATCACTTTCCGCATAACAGCAGAAAAACCGGTCCAGTTCCCGTTGCGCATACGGATTCCGGCCTGGGCCGGTACGGTAAAAATTGAGGCGACCGGTGCCGACATAGAAACGGCTGAAAATCTGCGCGTGCTGAACAAAACCTGGCAAACCGGCGATTCAGTTACAATCACCTTCGAAAATCCGGTTATGACGGACAGGTGTGCAAACGGCGAGCTGGCCGTCTATCGCGGACCGCTGCTCTATGCTCTGCCGTGGCCGTCGAAAACCACGGTGCTCAAAAAGTCGCGCGGCGGAGTTCCTGAATTCATCGAATGGGATGTGACGGCGGTTTCATCAAAGACGAACTCCGGATATTGCATTCCCCGGTCGGTCATTCTGCAGGCGGAACCCAACGAAAAGTATGACCCCAAATTCCCTTGGTCACAGCCGAGTGTTATACTGACCGGCGAAGCGTCCAACGAGCGGAATACGCCGAAACCCATAACGCTTCTCCCGATGGGTTCAACCATGCTCCGCTTTGCCAGTTTCCCTGAATCGAAATAGGCCGCAGAAAAATCATGATCGTTAAAACGTCAGCGATTCCGCTCTACTGGACCGATGTCTCGAACACGTCGCGCATCGTCACCTGGCTGACCGCGCACTACGGCAAACTCTCGACCACCATCAAAGGCGATCAGCGCAAGAACAGTCTCTTCCGTGGGCAGTATGATTTCTTCTCCACCAGCGAACTGCTCTTTTACGACCGCACCGAGCGCGGTACGCATATCGCCAAAGAGTGCTCCATGATCACGCCGCGCACCGTTTTCCGCACCGACTGGCGCGCCTGCGCCGCCGCCGGCTATATCGCCGCCCTGTTCGCCCGCACCACGCCGCGCCACGGCCATGAGCCGGGCCGCTTCGAGTTCTTCGAGGAAATGCTTACGTACGCGGAATCCCATGGACGCCACGCCGGGTTCCTCATCTGGTTCGACCTTAAGTTCGCCGAGTTTCAGGGACAGCATATCCTGCTGGACGACAGAGATCAGGAGTCAGGAGCCGGGAGTCAGCGGACAGCGAAGCGCTTTTCGGCAGATCATGGCGGGATCATCAGCCCCGACTACGCCAGACGGTTCCGCATCCCGTCCACACCGATCGCCCCAGAGTCTGTTGCGCTGCTCAAAGCGTGGCAGCAGGCCGATACGCCGGAATGCGTGCTGACTTCAGATTGCACGCCGGCGCACTTCGCACAGATTGAACGCGTACTGGAAAAATTCGTCACCTTCCAGTTCGACCTGCCGCCGCACATCCGCCGTACCGCCGCCGCAACGCTCCGCGCTGCCTGATTTTTTCAGAACCGTGAAAAATGATTCGGCTCGCATTCTGCACCGCAGTGTTTACTGTGTTCTCATGAATGTTGACGCCCAGAAACTCAGTATTCTGATGCCGGCCTATAATGAAGGTCTCCGCATTTATGATAATCTGCTGCACACCGTAGCCGTACTGGATGAACGTTCGCTGAATTATGAGCTGGTGGTGATTGATGACGGCAGCAGCGACCAGACTGCCGAACAAATTAAAAAAGCGGCGGCGCGGCATCCGGCGCTGATCAAGCCGGTGCTGCTCCCTAAAAACCGCGGCAAAGGCGGCGCTTTGTGCGCAGGATTTTACCAGGCGACCGGCGATCTGATTGCTTTTCTGGATTCCGACATGGACCTGCCGCCGGCACAGCTTGTCCTTTTGAAAGACCTGATGGGTCTGACCGGCGCAGATATTATCGTCGGCTCAAAACGCCATCCCGACTCGACAGTTGCGTATCCGCTTCACCGGAGACTGATGAGCGAAGTCTACTATCAGTTCGTCCATTTGCTGCTGAAACTGCCGGTCCGCGACACCCAGGTTGGCATCAAGCTTTTCCGGCGCGCCGTGCTGGAATACGCCATGCCGCACATGACCACCAGCCGGTTCGCCTTTGATGTGGAACTGCTCAGCCTCGCCGCCGCAAAAGGCTTTACGATGAAAGAGGCTCCGGTCTTTATCGATTATCAGTGCACCTGGGGCCGAATTGGCGTCCCTTCTATCCTACAGATGATTAAGGACACGGTACTGATTTTCTACCGGCTTCGGGTAAAAAAAACCGGCCCGGAGAAATAGACATGAACCTGCCGGTCCGAGATAAAAACTCCATGCATACCGCCCCTATTTTCAGTGTCATCATGCCGACTCTGAACTCAGAGAAAACCCTCCGCCTGGCTCTCAATTCCATACGGAACCAGGAATTCCCCCAGGAAGACATTGAGATTTTGCTCGTGGATGGAGGCTCCACCGACACAACGTTAGATATCGGAGCCGCATATGGATGCCGGGTAATCCCCAATCTGCGGGTACAGCCCGAGTGTGCAAAACACGAAGGGTTGCAACATGCCGCTGGGAAGTACGCTATTTTTTTGGACTCCGACGAAGTGCTCGAAAACCCCTTGGCCATTCAAAATAGATTTCAAATTCTATCAAACGAAGAAGGCATTACTTTTGTTATGACCGGCGGCTACAAGAAACCCGAAGAAGCCCCCCTGATAAACGACTATATTAACCTGTTTTCAGATCCCTTCAGTTACTTTATGTACAGAGTTTCCAGCGACTGCCGCTTCTATTTTCAGTCACTGGCCAGAATTTATCGGATGGAAAAAAACACGCCGGACTTCGGCATCCTCCGTTTCGACGATACTACGCCGCTTCCGCTGGCGGATCTGAGCGCAGGAAACACAATTGACTTAGCCTATCTGCGCGGGCATTACGCGGAATATTTGAAAGAGGTCGACGTGGTTCCTTTGACATTCTTCCTTTTGGCAAGGGATAGCGGAAAGGCAGCAGTTCTCAAACAGGATCCGGTTATTCACCACTGTGCCGATACGCTTTCAACATACCTCTTTAAGCTGAAATGGCGGATCATCGTGAACACACACTATGCGAATAAAAATAAGGTCGGCGCAGGCTTTTCAACCCGCAAACGTGAACAGCCGCGTTGCTTTCGCATCCGCCAGTTTTTCTTCCTGCCCTACGCTATTCTTTTTCTTCCCGCATTTCTGGACTCTCTTCCCGTCGCTTTCAGAGCAAAATCGAAGATTGCACTTCTTCATGCGCCGTTAGCTTTGTACGTCGCATTTCATATTATCGTTCAGACCGGGTTAAAAGTACTGGGTTACACTCCTGCGCTAAAACCCTACGGGAAACGGCAGGGCTGAGTCCGCGAGCAAGGTTACGATCCGCTGCTTTTGAGCAGATGATCCACGATGCGTACCGAGGGACTCTGCCGGATGAGAACCGGAGCCCTGCGGTAAAGTGACGGATCAGCCAGAAACTGCTGAATGCAATCTACGCTCTTACCGCTGAGTACGGCATTTTCACCAAGGCCTTCGATACGTTCCGTTTCGCGCCGGAGAATCAAGCAGGGTTTGCCGAGGAAGAAAGCCTCTTCCTGATTGCTCCCGCCATCGGTCACAATAAAAGCCGCCTTTTCAAGCAACCGGGTGAAAACCCGGTAAGGCAATCTGGATACAGGATAGATTGCCGGATTGGCAAGCAGCGCTGCTTTAAGTCCAATTTGATCAAGCACCACCTCCATGGGTTTATGCAACACGATCACGCAGGGCAGACGATCCGCCTGCCGATGGACTTCATCCATCATCTTGCGCACAAACTTCCGGTCGAACAGGTTTTCCTGCCGATGCAGAACAAAAAGAAAAAAGGTTTCAGGCAACTGACTTAATATCGCGTGCTCCGGATGAGCAACGAGCGCTTCCTGCATTGCATCATAAAGGGTGTTGCACTGCGTATTCACCCGCTCAACCCGCCGGAATTTACCCAGGTTGTTCAACGCCCATTCGTTCGGGCAGTAAGCAACGCGGGCAAGATGGGAAACCCAAATACGGCAGATTTCTTCGGGGAACGGACGCATTAATTTGAAAGAACGGAGCCCGGCTTCCACATGACACAACTTAAACCGGAATAACCGGGCTAGAACAGCCCCCATCAGCGTGGAAACGGTATCGCCATGCACCAACATCAATCGCTGTTTCACGCATCCTTCTGCACGCAGCTGTTTCCGGATCAGCCGAATTCCTTTAAAAAAGGTACTGACAAACCAGCGCAGCAGTCCCGCCGGATTCTGTGAAATACGGATGTCGGACAGCCAGAGAATATCACAGCCGGCCAGTTCCGGCCACAGATCCGAGTTCCGCAGATCATTCTGACCAGAAGCTATGATCCGGAACGGAGTGCCGCGATGTTGCAATTCCCGAATCACAGGAATCAGCTTAATCAGTTCCGCAACAGTTCCTATAAACACATTTATTTGCATTCCGGCTCCTGCATAGTAAAGGCCTTTTCGAAAACTGTATCCCATTTATATTCCTGACTCAGCGCCAATGCCGCAGTACGGTAAGCATCATAATGCCGGAGTACTTCGGCAATCTGAGCGGCAAAGTCATCCGCATTATATCCAGCAATCCGGCCCGCGCCGTGCCGGACAATTTCTTTTACAAACGGCGGGACCTCAGTGGCTACTACCGGCAGTCCGCATCCGATATAAACCTTCAATTTCCCGGCATCAGCATAAAAGGAAAAGCTGTTGGCATCTTCCGGGTCATACGGCGCAAGGGCGATTCCGCCCCGAGACAATTCGGCCAGCACTTCATTGTGATCCTCGATATAACCTCTCACATGAACAGATCCGGAAAGGCCGTGCTCCTCCACCTGCCGCCGCAGCAGAAGCTCCAGCGGACCTTTACCAATGATCACCATCTCCGGCGGAGACCCTATGGGGCATCGCCGGACCACTGCATCATAAATTTCAATCAGTCGATGGGCTCCTTTGGATTCGAACAATCCGCCCATATAGACCAGCCGATTTGAACAAATGGTTTCCGGGAAGGACAGCTGCCCGACATTTGTTCCGTAGGGTACCAGCTTCCATCTGACTTTCTCAGGACTCAATCGACCGTCTTCGAACCGGCCGGCAATTGTCTCCTCCGCAGGCACCCAAATCTCGTTGCACCGTTCTGATGCCTGCCGATCCATCCAGTAGTAAAGCCCGTTCAGAAGTCCAGAGACATACCGCCGCGGCGTGTAATCAATCATGTAGTAGCAGACTTTTTTGATCCGGCACAGACGGCGCAGAATCAGCCCGCAGAGACTCAGTAAATTATCTCCGCCGAAAAACCAGTCAGCTTTCCGTCCATATCGAATCCCCCATAACAGGCCGTACAGAAAATCTTTCAGATAGGAGAAGACAAAAGGGGATTTGAAGCGCACCAGAGAACGGCGCTCTTCAACCAGCAATCCGTTTTGGTAGCGGCTCAGCTGCACTCCCGTATCCGTGCAGTCGCCAAAAGGAAAAGCGATATAGACCAGATCGCGAATTTTCTGCCGGATCAGCCAGTCGCGCAATTCTTCGGTGTTTCCGTGGCCGGCAAAATGCGCGTAAATGACGATTTTTCTATTCATAACCTGCTATTGTTTATCTACTATGCGGCTTTTAAACCACATTAACCGGACTAAAGCCAGAGTTGTTAAAATGAAAACAAACCGGAATACGCTCTTTGTTTTACCCATTATCCTGCTGATTGCAGTCATGAGCCCGATCCTGTTTTCTCCGCAGGCTATCGTATCGGGTGACGCCCCGCTGTGGAGCCTCCGGTATGTCGCCAGTGTTTTCCCTCAATCCTCTGCCGGCTACTGGGATAATCTGTTTTTTACCGGATATACCGTCCCGGCCGCGCTTCTTACACCCCAACGACTTCTCCTTCCGTTCCTCGATCCTGCCGTCTTTATCAAATGGATCCTGTTCAGCAGCGTACTGTTAACCGCCATCGCCACCTGGTTCTGGATGCGCGCCCAGGGCCGGACGGCACTGACATCCGCCTGCGCAGGAATCGGACTGTCACTCTCCGGACACTATTTCACTATCATCAGCGCAGGACACATCGGCAAATTGATCATGTTTCCCTTAATTATCGGCTCACTGGCCTGTATAGAAACCGCCTTCCGCAAAAAAAGCCTGATAGCTTTCGCATGGTGCGGCGCGCTGATGGCGCTGGCATTCGGAGAACAGCCGGATGTCACGATCATGACCGGCCTGCTGCCGGCCGCACTGATCCTCTTCAAAACATTTTCTTCACGAACAGATGAATCAGTTAAGACCCGCCTGTTTTTTACGCTAAGAGGAGGATTTCTCGCCGCAATCTGCATGATGCTGACGGCCGCTCCGGCTCTGACGAGCCAATTCGGCGCGCATGTCAAAGATACCGCGCCACTTGAAAGCACTGAAACGGCGCTTCAAAAATGGGATTGGGCCACGCAATGGAGTCTGCCGCCGGAAGATACTCTGGAACTGATTATCCCCGCCCCTCTCGGCATCAAATCTGATGATTCAAAACTCCCTTACTGGGGCCGGCAGGGCCGTACACCCGGATGGGAGCAGAACAAAGCCGGATTCCGGAATTTCCGTCAGGAAGAACAATATACCGGCGTAACCTTCATTTTCTTCGCGGGACTCGCGCTGGCCGGATTGCGCAAAGGCGGAAAAAACCGGACGGCCATACTTTTCTGGAGTCTCTCTGCGCTGATTTTTTATTTACTCGCACTGGGCCGCTATTCTTTTCTCTACCGGATATTTTACGAGCTCCCTTTCATGAACAGTATGCGTAATCCCGTAAAGTTCATGTCCGCGCTTTGCATCTGCCTGACCGCGCTCTTCGGGTATGGATTAGACGGCCTTTTGGAAGCGGGAA
>Ga0247840_10006607_pt1 | contig 16570 bp, 14 predicted proteins | sample LaCruzMarch2015__FD_192404 | JGI IMG/M metagenome (GOLD analysis project Ga0247840, IMG submission 192404) | Freshwater microbial communities from meromictic Lake La Cruz, Castile-La Mancha, Spain - LaCruzMarch2015_17m | ecosystem: Environmental > Aquatic > Freshwater > Lake | place: Spain... | reverse complement strand
ATTAGAAGAATTAATTTAGAGGAATTTATTAAATTTTTAATAAAATATAATAATGCTTCTGATGCCACTTATAATCGTGTTGATATTATATATATTCAAGTAATTTATAAAATAATTAAGATTATACAGAGTTTAACTAATTTTATTACTACATTAAAGAATGATGGTTCTATAACTAATATTTATAACAATAATTTAGATAATAATATATATACATTTATAAAAATAAGAGGTGGATCAGATGATAAAATATCACAAAGATTTAAAGTTAAAATTGATGAGAGAGATAGATCTATGATTATTGGATATGATAATAGACCATATGTATTTTATGATAAAGATAAAAACTTAATTGAAGAAATGAAATATAATGATAATTATATATATGGGCCTTTTACTAAAATTTTTGGACCAGAAATATCTAATAAAAAAATTGCAGAAGATGATTCTATAAAAAACTTAATAGATAAATTAAAAAAAAATGAAAATATAGTTATAATTGGATATGGTGCAAGCGGAGCAGGTAAAACATCTACTTTAATAAATTTAAAACAAGGGAGTTATAATAATGAAGGTATAGCTATACGTATGGCAAATGCAGTTAATAAAGATCAAAATAAAGCAATAATCAATTTTGATAGTTTAGAATTAAGTATGATTGAATTAGAAGCAGATACAAATAAAAAAGATATAGAAGATATAGAAGATAATCCTTTAATATATCCTGATAAAAATAATAAACTAAAAGATTTATTATATAATAAAAAAATATTTAATTATAAAAATGAAAATTGGGTATTAGACTTAAAAGAAAATGAACAGACTGAGTTAAAAGAAGAATTAGATACAATTAATAAATCAAATACTGAAAAGATAGAATTATTTGATAATAAATTAAAAGATATAAACTTAGGAAATTATATAGTTGATATTTTAGACAAAATTAGAAATGTACAAGCAACAACAAATAATCCTGTATCAAGTAGAAGTCATATGTTAATATTTATGAAATTTAAAAAAGAATCAAATGAATCAACAATGATCATATGTGATTTTGCTGGTGTAGAAAATAAATTTGATTGTAATAATAAATCAGTTAAAGATGCGTTATTAAATATACCTAAAAAAGATTCTAATGAAGGGTTTTATAAAAAATTATTATTAACTACTAAAGAGAAATTGCCTGATATTTCTATAAATATTATTAATTATAAATTTAAACCAGCGAATATATCATTAGCTGATCCTACAAAAAAAACTAATATTAATCCTGTTGTAAAAAATATACTAGAAGATGTAAAAAATATAGATGTAGGTACTCCTAAAATTTATATATTTCCCGGTTATGGAGAAATTAAAAAAAGTAATCAAATATTACCTATTGAAAACATTTCTTTAAAAAAGTTGAATATAAATAGTGAATTAGATTTAATAAAATACATAAATAAAGATAAAGATAAAGATAATCAAAATACTGATTTAGATATTTTAAAAATTAGATATAAAATTTTACCTTCTTTTAGTAGAAATCTTAATATTAAGAGTTTAAAAGATAAAAACATAGACGAATTAATTAAATATTTATTTAATTTAGAGCTTATAAAAAATTTAGTTGATGAATTCAACAAAAATTATTTAAATTACTATAAAAATGATAAAGATCAAGTAAGAGATGAATTTGATAAAGATAAAAGTTTTGTAAAGGGTTTACAATTTTTTTTAACTAATATTCCTATATCTGATTTAGAGATTCTACCATATATTTATAGTAACTTTACTTCGAGCAATATACCCAAGGGACCCAAGGGGGAAATAGTAATAGAAAAAGAAAAATTTAATTTTATTAAATTTTTGACGGGCGATGATCTTAATGAACAGATAAAATGGATAAATTATAATAATGATGGTAATGTATATAATAGAATAGATGAAAAAATATATAATAAGTTTTACAATGATAATCCTAGCGGTTCTGATAAAAAAATTAAATTAACAAAATATGAATTATTTAAAAATACTCTACTAAAATTAATTATTGATAAATTAGATGATAAAACAATTAAACAAGTATGTGAAGATAGAGTTAAAGAAGGTTATTTTATAAATAATTCTTTAGAAAGAATGAGACATTTTATTTCTGAATTTATTAAAACAGAGAAAATAAAAAGTAGTATTTCAGTTCCTCAATTTAATGATATATGTATCCCATATCAATGTAATCCATTTTTTGATGATTGTTTTGGAGATAGTAATTTTATTTCTAAAAACGATAAAACAAAAATAGATTCTATTTTAATAAAACAAATTTATAATAAATTATGTGAAAATAAAGAGAATAATTGCGATTCTTTTAAAAATATAAATTTTGTAATTATGAATGTAATTAATTTATCACAAGAAGCTAATAATCCTCCTCCTATACCTTATATAGATATATCTGGGTTATATATAGAATTAAATAGATTAAAAAGTTTAAATGTAGATTTAAAAAACAATCAAACAAATTATGGCATAAGTATGTATGATAAAACCTTGTATAATAAATATTATATAAACTCTCTATCTAAAGGAGGAGATGTAAAAGATATATTTTTAGAAGACTTAAAAAATAAATTGAATATATATAATAAAAAAGCTGAATCTAAATCTTATATCTCAAGTGAAAAATATAAAAATTATATGAATAATAGAGGAGTAATTGAAGCTAAATATAATCAAAAAGCTATTGAAGTAGACTTAAAAAGAGATAACTTGTTGTTGACGATTAAAAAAGGTACAGATTCATACCAACTTATTACAAAAAATGCTGATGAAAAAAAAAAAAAATTAAATAAAGAGAAATTGAAAGACATAAGTGTACTTGATAAAGAATTTCATAGTAAATATATTAAATCAATTGATGATTTAACTCATCAGGATTTAATGAGAGATATAGATAGTATAAATAAAGATAAAGGAAGCTATAGATATATCCAAAATAATATTAATAATTTAAAAAAATTAATAGATAAGATAGAAAAAATGAATGCTATAACAACAATAGGGACAATGGATTTTATAGATATGATGGCAAAATATGGACTAAATAAATCTATATGTAATTATAAGAATAATGATGATGATATTATAAAAAAACTACATATAGATGAAATAAAAGATTTAAAAGACGATTTGGACATGTTGAAAAGCTTTTCGATTAAAGAAATAAAAGATATAATCACCAGAGAAAATGAAAAATCTTTAACAAATATATATACATTATTTAGTAAGGTAGTATAATTTCATAGCGTATTTATTATTTTTTCTGATAATTTATATTAAAAAATGATTAAAAATATATAAATAAACTCTAAATTTATATTAAAAATAATATAAATTTGAATAAAAATAGAATAAAAATAAAATAAAAAATGATTAAAAATAAGGAAAATATAAATACTTAACTTTATTATATTCTATTAAATTTATAAAGACAAGAAAAATAAAAATTTTAAGATTTTTTCTTTATATATTATAAATAAAACAATATGTCTTCTAATACCTCTTCTTCTAATTTAACAGCCGCTTTCGTTGATTTAGCTACCTATGATGAACCCGAGAAATATATGTATGGTGGAGAAACTGCTGTAACTTATTTTGTTAAAAAAGTGCGTAAATCCACCTGGTTTTCCGTTGCTCCCACTGTTTTATCTATTTCTGGTGGTAACCCTGGTTTTGGTCAATCGTGGGGTCATAAAATTTCCCGTGCTGGTGATTATTTGTTGCGCACTTGGTTACGTGTTCAAGTTCCTTCTGTAACTTTGGCTCAAACTAACTTGCCTGCTGGTTGGGCATTTGGAGACTGTGGTCTTCGTTGGACTCGTAATTTGGGTCATAACTTGATCCGTGAAATTAACATTTCATTTAACGATTTGGTAGCTGAACGTATGGATTCTTTTTTCTTGGATTTCTGGTCTGCATTCACTATGCCTGGTAACAAACGTAATGGTTACAATAATATGATTGGTAATTATGCTGAATTGACTAATCCTCGTGCTATTTCTAATAACCCTAATCAATATCAAACTTTGCCTCAAGTTGTATTGAACATTCCTCTTCCTTTCTTCTATTCTCGTGATACTGGTATTTCACTTCCTACTGCTGCTATTCCTTATAATGATATGGTTCATTATGTTACTTTCCGTGATATCAATCAATTGTTGGTTATTGATAACTACAATCTCCATTTGTCAGTAGCTGCTCAAAGACAAAACTTGACTAATGCTACTCCTCAATTGTACTGTGATATGTGGGCTGAGTATGCTATTGTATCTAATGTAGAGAGATCTCAAATGGGTAAAGCTCCTCGTGATATTTTGATGGAACAAGTACAAACTGCCCCTCAAACTACTTTTACTGCTACACAAAACTCTATTACTAACACTGATATTCGTTTTGCTCATTCTATTAAAGCTTTGTTCTTTGCTGTTCGTAACAAAACTAATCAAGCTGAATGGTCTAACTATACTTCAGCTTCTCCTGTTCCTTATCCTACTGGAGTTCAATTTTCACCTTCGCTTGCAAGTGATCCTATTCAACAAACTAGTTTGTTATATGAAAACACTGCTCGTTTGGTAAATATGGGTAGTGATTATTTTTCTTTGGTAGTACCTTGGTATAATGCAGTTTCTATTCCTATGGAAACTGGTTATCATTTGTTGTCATACACTCTTGATTTGATCAACACCAATCCTATGGGTTCTACCAATTATGGTAAATTGACTAATGTCAGTTTCCAATTTCAACCTTCCTTGGATGCTTCATTGGCTGCTGCTGGTGGTGATCTTTTGGGAGGTGCTCCTGTTGAACAACAATTTGAAGTTGTTGTTGTTGGTATGAATCATAATATAGTTCGTATAAGTGGTGGTGCTAATTTTGGAAATCAAAAAGGGCACCAACAGCAGACTGCTCTACAAGTTGCAAGTTAAATCTTGTAGAGGAAAACAGTGTAATAGCTTGCATTCAAACATATATGTTTGAATTATATAATCTGCTAGTCTTTTAAATATTTTAACTTTCCTTAAGAAAAAATGTTTAAAAGGCAAGATTGTCAAAATGCCGGAAGTTCCTAAAGCTTTTTCTACCGTCATAACCTTGAATAAAGAGTTATAGACACCAAGCGTAATGGCGTGGGTATGGTAAAAATGAAAAAGATGATTTTTTATATCTAAAATATTGTTAGAATAAAAATGAAATGGATAATCGGCAGCCAAGTTCCTAAAGGCTAATTTCATATTTGAAATAGATACAGGAATGCAGTTCAGAGACTAGACGGCAGTCGGTGTTTTTATAAAATTTTATAAAAATGCTTAAGGTATAGTCCACTCTCTTATTGAAAAATAAGAGTTAGTAGTTAAATTTACCGCATTTAACTATCTTATTAAGGCTTGGGTTCCCTATTCTCTAAGCGGTTTAAGTTACAATATTATACTGATTGTAACAATAAAATATATAATTCCTATTCAAAAATTATATATTTAAAAAAAATATATAATTGATTTTTAAATTTAAAAATACAAACTTATTAATAATTTTACATAAGGAAAGAGTCCTCGATAATAAGATTTCTTTAAAAGACAAATTTATTTAGATCTTTAAGTCATTCTTTATCTAAAATGCAAAATTACAAATATCAATTAAGAGATAATATTATGTCTTTTTTAAATTTAAAAAACCATAAATTAATAACTCCTTTAGATACAATTAATAATTTTGATCAAAAATTTGATTATGAATGTGCATGTGGAGAAATTAGAAATAGATCATATGCAAATATTAAATGTTCTAAAGATTTTAAAGAAAATGATTATTTACCTAAATGCTGTAAATTAAAAAGTAATATTTGGTATGTTAATAATAATAATAATGAACATTATGATGAAAAATTAAATGAAAAATGGATTAAATATAAAGAATTATGGTTCTCTAATAAAGGTAACATAATTAATAAAAATGGTAATCCACAAATTTCAGATGAAGATAACAATTTAAAATATAATGATAGAATATATAATCAATGTTCTATATTAGCTGAATTATTTAAAATTAATAACTATGAAAAATTAAAATTTAAAAATGAATATATAGCTATATTCGGTTTAGACGAGGAACGAGTCCTCGATAATAAAAAAGATAAAAATATAGATAATATTATTATCATTAAAATTCAAGATTTTAATAAATCTTTAAATAATGAAGATTTCAAAACTAAAGACAGTTCTGACTCTCTTCGTGAAAATGCAGATATAACTGATAATAAAATCATTGATACAAGATCAGAAGACCTTCATAATGAAGAAATTAAAGAAAAAGAAGTTGATGAATTAAAAGATTATATACTTTATAATAATGGATGTATTATTAGAAAACAATATAATAAAAAAGGTGAAAAATTAGTTTCTTTTTTAGATAAAAATAATAATATAGTATTAAGAACAAAAAATGATAGATATTTTAGAGTCGATAAATTAATGATATATGCATTTAAACCTGTAGAAGGAAAAAATAGTTATATTGATTATGAAGATATTGAAGTTAAACATATAGATAACAATTACAAAAATAATCATGTATCTAATTTAGAAGTAACTGAAAAAAATATTACTATAGCAAAAAGACATAAATTAAATGTAGAAAAAAGATTAAAAAATTTAAGAGATGATGTTTTAAATTATATCCAAAAATTTAATGGGAAATTAATAACTAATATTGAAGATATTAATACAGTTCGTTGTAAATTTAAATATATTTGTAAATGCAATGTAGAATATGAAAGAACTATGAAAAATTTAAGAGATAGAAATGAAGATCAAAAATGTTTAACTTGTATAAGATCAGAAAGATATGATTCTACAGTAGATGAAAAATTAAATTATGTAACAGATCAAGGTGAAACTTTTATAAAAACAGAATTATGTTATGTATCAAATAAAGGAAATATTCAATCATGTGATAAAAGAAAAACATTAATAATAAGAGATGATAATTGTGTTAAAATAAATGGAACATTATATAATGTTAAAGTTTTAATAGCAAAAGCATTTAAAATAGAATATTATGAATTTTTAGAAGATAAAAATTATTTCGTAAAAACAAAAGATAAAAGTAATGATTTTAATGTTGATAATTTATATGTATGGTCATTTTCTAAAGAAAATTGGGATAATATACCAAATTCAAAACAATATTATAATTTCACTAGAGATAGATATAGATATAATTATTCTGATGATAAAAAAGATATAGAATATAAAGAATTTTTAGGTAAAAAATTTTATAAAGATGGATCGTTTGAAAAAGAAAATAATACATTTTCAAATGGATGTTTTTCATCTAATAATGATTATCTACAAATAACTATTGATAAAACATATAAAGTTCATCGTATTATTTGTTTCTTATTTAATCCTATTCAAAATTTTAATAATTTTGATGATTATAATCATCTTGTATGTAATCATATTAATGGTATTAAAAATGATAATAGATCTGAAAATCTTGAATGGATTACTCCAAGTGAAAATACTGTTCATGCAATTCAAACAGGTTTAGTTAATTATTGTAAATCTATTAATTTATTTAAAAAATTAAAAGATGGTAGTAAAGGTGAATTTATAAAAAAATGTGTTTCAATAACAGAAGCAAGTATAGAAACAAAACATTCTAAAGATTATATTAAAAAATTAGCAACTCTTAAAGAAAAACAGATAGATAAAAATAAAAAAACTGAATATTGGTTTGAATTTGATTTATAAATATTTTTAACAAAAAATAATTAAATATTAATATATTTTTAATACTTATACAAAAGTATAAGTATTAATTCTTTCTTAAATAAAATTTTATCAAGAACTTAATCTGTTAGGATTACTTATTTTTACATCTATAATTATTTTTATTCTGTTATTGGTTTACTAATTGTTACAAAAATTGGACTCTTTTGTTTAGTTGTATATGCTTCTTCATATTCATATGTAATTTCTGCTTCATAACCATCATATTTTATAATATCTGGCTCATTATCTCCATATTCTTCAATATATTCTTCTTTAATAATTTTAAAAGCTTTTTCTCTAGCTTCTTCAATCGTATTACTTATATATAAACTATCAACTAAAAATTTATTATATCCAAAAACAGTATTTTTAATAAGAATAAACATTTTTTAAGTATTTTATTTTAAATATTTTTTTTTAACAAAAATTCAGTTAATTATACCATTCTATTTAACATATATATATGTATCATTTAATTTCATCATTAAATTTTCATATTTTTCTAATAATCTTTCATCTATTTTATTCTTAATTTCTTTATCATTTAATTTTTTAATATAATTACAGATATCTTTATCTTGTTCTTCTAATTGTATTTCTTCTATTTGATTTCTTCTCTCATATATCTTAAAAAAACTATATGGTATTATAGTTTTAATTTTAGATATATAATACGATTGATTCAAATCAGATTTTTTAACAATCAAATCTCCATAATTACTTACATATATTTTTTTAATAAAATTTTTATAAAAACATTCAGTATAAAATATCCATTTAATATCATTAAATTTATTATATAATTTATTAATATAATGTTTCCTATTATAATGATAATTCTCTATTAAAAATTCTTCAATTTCATTTTTAGTATACAAATTCATTTATTATACCAGAGATATATATTAACTAATATAATAAGTAATTAATTGATTTTAATGAAAATAATTAAAATCAATTAAATTTTAAAAATATATCAAAGAACCTTATAAATACAACTATAAATAAAAATTTAATAAATGGATAATAATTTATTACTATTTTTTGTATTATTGATATCTAATATATTATGCAGTCTATCACTTATTTTTTTATATTATAAAAAAATAATGAATAATAATCTTAATAATATTAATACTAATAATAATTTGTATACTAAATTAATTAATATTTATATTATTATTTTAATGATGTTTACTGGAACTATCGTTATATATTCTAATTATAAAATTTGGTATACTATATTATTTATATTCATTTTTAATTATGGTTTTAATATATCTTCATATTTTGTCTTAAAATATAGAAGTAAATTATATCACGTATTATTTATTAAATGCATGCTTTTATTATTTACTTTAAATTTAATCAGTATAAAAAAAATAGAAGATGATTTATTATTTATTAATACTAAATTATTTGGTTTATTTGTTTTTCAATCGAACATAAGTTCAGTTATAACTATATATACATATACAATTATTCATAATATCTTAAAAGATAGTAGAATTATTCCCTTAAGAATTATAACAATAAATGATAATAGTAATAACGATAATAATAATGATAATAATGATAATAGTAATAACGATAATGATAATAGTAATAATGATAATAGTAATAATGATAATAATAATGATAATAATAATGATATAATTATTAATGCGAATGATACTATGAATGAAGTATTAAATGATTCAAAAAATGAATCAATAGATAATATTTGTCCAATATGTCTTGATAATTTAAAAATAAAAATAAGTATTGAGACAGTATGTAAACATTATTTTCATAGAGAATGTTTATATAAAAATTTTGAGAGAAATTTTTTATGTCCAATATGTAGAAGAAATTTAGAAAACAATTTCACTTTATAATAAATTGATTTTTTTATTCATAATATAAATTATAAATAATGAATATAAAAGAAGCTATAATTAAAAATGAGTCAATTACAATTTTTTATGATGGATTTAGGAAGAGAAATGCTTAAAAATTGTGATAATTTTTATGATTATATAAAAAATTTTTTTATATATATTCTTATAATGATTATTATATCTTTAGCAAATATTATTTTTGATTTTAATAAGATCTCGGTCCTTATTAAAACTTTAATAATTTATATATTCAATATTATATATATTATTTTTAATATAATTAAAAATTTAATTATTCATTTATATATTCAACATGTTTATTTTCCATTGAAAAGAGATTTATCTTAAATATCATAATTTGTTTATAATTTCATAATTAAATGATTTTTAATACTTATAAATAGTTATAAGTATTATGAAAAGATAAAGTGAATATAAAAGTAAAAATGAATGTATTTTGTTGTTCTGATTTATTATTTTATTTATCAGAATTCTTAGAAGATAAATATAATTTCAGATTTTTTAATAGTAATAAAACATTTTCTTCTATAATTAAAAAATATCCAAATAGATATACTATTAAAAAGACAGTATTTAATTATGAATTATATTTTCTTTATAAATATAAAATTATCAATTATAGACAACATACTTATGATATAAATTATTATCATTATATATATGATAATAATACCATTCAAACTTTTATAATTGGAAATAACTTTAAAGGAAATTTAGAAAAATATCCAAATAATATTAAAAAATTTACTTTTAATGATACTATTAATAGATCTTTAATAAATTTACCTCATTCTATTACTGAATTAAGTTTATGTTGTATTTTTAATCAATATATTTGTAGTTCAAATTTACCTAAATCTTTAAAAATATTAAATATTTATAGTAGAGAATTTAATAAACCATTAGATGATTTACCTAATACTATTACACATTTAACATTAGGTTCTAAATTTAATCAATCATTAAATTATTTACCCAAATCTTTAACTTATTTAAATTTAAGAGAATGTAATAATTTAGATATAATATCATTTGATCATTTACCTTCTAATTTAATTAAATTAATATTACCTGAATGTTTTGACGGTCCTGTTGAAAATTTACCTTCTAAATTAGAACATATAGAATTTGGAATATGGTTTAATCATTCTATTGAAAATTTACCTAATTCTATAACTAATATAGAATTATCTAGTTTATCATTCGATAAAAAAATACCAGATTTTCCAAAATTAAAAAAATTAAGATTAAATAATTTTTATAATTTGCCTTTGAATTTTACTAATAATATTGAAATTCAAATTGATTAATTTCAAATTATATATAAATAATACTAAAAGTATAATTTTTCATATTATGAAAAATTAAATTATAACTTATAATTAATTATAAGTTATAAATATCATATTCTAAAGAAAAATCTTTTAAGATAGAATGTAAATGATCAATACATCTATTGAAATATCGTATTAATGTAAAAATGTAATAGATAACAAACCTTTAGGTAAATTATTAACAGATTGATTAAAATTTCGTGGTAATTTAAGAGATATTAAACCTTTAGGTAAATTATCAACAGATTTATCAAAATTATCTGCTAATTCAAGATCAAGATATAATAAACTTTCTGGTAATTTATCAACAAATTGATTAAATTCATCTTCTAATTTAAGAGATATTAAACCTTTAGGTAAATTATCAACAGATTGATTAAAATCATATCCTAATTCAAGATATAACAAACTTTGTGGCAAGCGATCAATAGTTTGATTGAAATAATTTCCTAATTTAAGAGATATTAAACCTTCTGGTAAGTGATCAACAGACTGATTAAAATCAGCTCCTAATTCAAGATATAACAAACTTTTTGGTAAATGATCAACTAATTGATTTAAATCACGACCTATTAATTTAAAAGATAATAAACCTTCCGGTAAATGATCAACAGATTGATTTGAATTACCTATTAATTCAAAAGATAGTAAACTTTTTGGTAAATGATCTAAAGATTGATTAAAATCATTTGAAACATGAAGTTTTAAATGTGTTAAACTTTCTGGTAAATGATCAACTGATTGATTAAAATCATAAGAAGTAATTACTAATTTTTTAAGATTAAATGGAAGATCATCTAAAGACTGATTAAAATTTTGAATATATTTATTTTCAAAATATAATTCTTCAATATATTTAGGAATATGTAATTCTTTTACAGGGAGATTTCTTTCTTCATGATATATTTTAATCTTATATTTTAATAACTCTTCTATATAATAATCATCACTTGATACTTCTCTTTTAAGAGTATATTTAAGAGATGAGATTTTAATCATTTCATTATAATATCTGTTAGAATTAAAGAGTCTAAAAGAAGAAGTGTCATCTAAAAAGTTAGTCAAATAAAAGACTAAGTCGCTATTATATAAAACGATATTTTTAGAAGTCATTTTTTATAATTTGTTAGTTGTGATAGGATCTAATTGTATTTTAATTTATAAATAAAAAATCAATTATTTTTATATATAAATTAAATTATTATAAAATCATATCATTATTAATACATTCAGATAAAAAATTATCAATATAACTTAATTCTTTTGAAGTTTGTTCATGAGTAGGTATTTCATTTGTATGAATATATTTAACATTAAAATTATTAAGATATATATTTTCATTTTGAAAATAATAATAATAACCAGAGGGACTATTATTAATAGTTAAATTATTTTTTAAAATAATATAATTACATATTAACATTGTTCTTTTTAAATGAAAAGTTGAAGTGCAAATATTTATATATATATAATTTTTTATAGGTTTACCAAAATTTGTAATTGATGTTGATAATTGTGTGTTTGAATCAAATATATCTTTTATCATTTTAAAAGAATTAAAAATAGATTCATATGTTGTCATTGAATTATTCTCTTTAATTATATTATCTTTATTTATTGATTTTACTAAATAATCATACATAAAATCAGTTTCAGATATTTGTTTATCATCTGGTTTTTGAATTCCTTTACCAGATACTAAAAAAAAAATATTTTTAAGATATGAATTATTTATATTATTATTTATATTATTATTTACATTATTATTTACAGAACCAAAATTAAAATTAGGTGTATTATTAGATGTATTAGAACCAAATATAAAAGGGAAAGGTTGTATAGTATTATAAAAATGAGATAGTTTATGATAATAAGCAAGAGCTCTATCTAATCTTTTTTTCATAATATCAATATTAGAATTACCAAGAACTAAAATAATTTGAATAGGTTTATCCATTTTTATTAATCTATTTTATAACTTATATATAAATTATAAAATTTTAAGTTAAAAATCAATTTTTAATAAATTAAAAGAACTTAGTCCTTTTTAACATTTTAATACATTTTTTGCTCTATTCCATTTATTTATTCTATCTTCTAATCCATTTATTCCTCCATTTATTTTTTTAGTTAATGTTATAAAATCATTCAAATTATTGGTTGAATATTGATTTAATTTATTTTCTAACCAATACCATTCTGATACTTTAAAACCATAACTTGGTAATACTAATAAATCTGGTTTTTCTACAAAATCTTCTCCTATATATTCACTTACTTTTATATAATTAGATTTACCTGTTATTTGTATCGCTCCTCTACCTTTATATTTAATACCATCTCCTGGTGAACAATTTCCTAATTGTTTACATCTTCCTTCATAATTTTCTCCTGAAGCAAATTCTTCAAATGTAGTTAAATCTAATGATTCATGAGCAATCTGTGCCGAAAATGATGATATTATATTACATTTAATTTTAGTATCAATTATATCATCTAATATATTAGATAATGCTTTATTATACCATGGATATAATGTATTTATTCTTATATCACTTAATAATGGAAATAGTCCTTTAAATTCCTCTTTTGAAACATATTTCCAATATAACCAAGGAGAACTATTTATATCATCAACACAACATTTAAAATTACCAGGACATAAATTATTATAAATACCACCATCACATGAAGAAGGAGTTCTACAATTACCATCAAATTTATTAATTTTAGTTAAACAAGAAGTTGAACTTAAAGAGGACTTACTCTCTGATAAATCAAAATTATCTTTTGTGTCAGTAGATAGAATAGGATTAAATAATGTAGAAAAAATAATAAATAGAGATTTTAATAATTTCATATTTACTATTTTAAAATAAAATAAAAAATAACTGATTTTTTATTTTAATTTTATTTATTATTTATAAAATTGATTTTTCCAGAGAGAAAATTATTTATCTATAATATAAAGTTAAAAATAGATGACTTTTTCTCTTAAAAATCTTTTTTTTAATTTTAGCATTCTAAGTTATAGACTTATTATGTTAATAATTAAAATTTTAATGGATATAATTTATACTTTTTTTCTAAATATAGTTATATTTCACTATGTTAAATACTTAAAAAATTATTTTTCTAATTACTTAATGGCTTATCATAATCATATTTTTTCACCATTTGAGACATTTGAAAAATTTCTTTTAATTGATAAAGTAAAACCAGTAAATTTATTAGATTTAACTATTCAAGCTTCTTTAATAAAATCTTTATATGATTTACTTCAAATTAGTTATTTCTTATATATTGTATATTTATTTATACAAATTATTGTTTTGATTCATAAAATAGGTAAATATTCTATTGCATTTTTTAAGAATGATTTTTTGAGAGATCTTTTTTAAAAAGAATTTATCCTCTAATATATAAAAGGATATAAATAATACTCATATTAAAATATGAGTATTAATACATATATAAAAAAATGATTTTATCATATTAAAAATAATATTTTATAAAAACTTTAAAATGAATAATATTTTGATTGATTTTAATAATATTTTTATTGCATGGGATAATAATGTAAGTTCATCTGATATTTATCACATGATTTTAAATTGGATAAATCAATATGGAAATGATATAAATTCAAAAAATGAAATAGAAAATATATTAGAAAGAATGAATTCAAATGATTCAAGTAATGATATAGTTGAAGATTTTATCTATGGAAATATCTATCAAAAATTAAGAGATGAATTTCAATAATTTTCATTTTTAAAATTAATACTTATATTTTAAATATAAGTATTATATAGTGATTAATAAGTTTTCTGTCCTTTAAAAATTAGTTTTTAGAGACTAGTCTAATATTCATCATCTTAGTCATTATTATTAATTAACCAATGATTATAAAAATCATTATATGTATTAAATAAATTTTTATCTCCAGTCTTTGAATTAACATATGTATAAGATTTAACATTTTCTGGATATTTTAATATATATTCAATAATAGTATTCTTTACATCTCCGTCATCTTCAATTTTATCTAAATCTTTAATATAAAAAGTATTTGAATATAAAATTAAATCAAATGGTTTTTTAATATCTTCTATAAAAATAAAATGAGGATAATGTCCTGAAATAATTAAAGTGTCACATTCTTTTATCTCATTTTGTAATATTTCATTATCATAATAATCATAAGGCATAGATGTAGATATATAATAATTTAATTTAATATTATTAGTATTTTTAAAACATAATTTAGTAGATTCTAAATGAGGTTTATTAATTTCTTCAAAATTATTTGTTAATTGAATAGAATCGTATAATATAAAATCATTATCTTTTAATTTATTTATTAATTTATCATAAATATCTCTATAAAATGGTCTATAATAATATCTATAACCATATTCTGTTCTAGGCTGTGAATCTATAAATACAAATTCTTTTACATTTACAAAATGATTTATTACTTCTGTATGTAAAGCAGCTCCAATATATAACATTTTTGAAAACATTTTTAAAATTAATTTATTTCTATGAAAGAAAAATAAATTAAATAATTCATTTATTTATATCTATATTTAAAAAGGATTAAGTCATTTATATTTAATTGATTTTTTAATAAAACTTAACTAATATATATTATTTTCATTTATAAAATACTAATAAAAATGTCTAGTAGAAAATCTCTCTTAAATTTAAAAGAGAAATCATTTAAAAATTCTATAGATATGAAAAAATTAATTTTCCAAAGGGGAAAATCGATTTTTCCTTCGGAAAAATTAAAAAAGTATAATTATTATTGTATTTTGAAATGGAAACAAGGTAAAGATATATATGAAGAATCTACGTTTATTTTATATAAAAATTATAAAGAATATAAAGACATATATTATAAATTATATGATTCTGATTCTATAGATGAAGATTTTTCTGATCCTAAGTATTATAATGAAAAAGGTGTATTTTATGGAGTATATGCTCCTGAAACATTTGAAGATATGTATATAATTAGATCTAAATATGAAACAAAAAAAAATAATTTATTACATTCTTTAAATGGTAATAACTCTGTTAATAAAATTTATTATGAACGTAGTGAAGATTATTATGGCAAAGAAGACGATTACGATGAACATATTTCAGAATATCATGAAGATGGAATTTTAAATAATTTATATGGATTTTCAAAATCTTTAGATGTATATCCTAATTGTTATGGATGGAGTGGGAGACATACTAAAGACTATTATATAAAAGGTGTAGAATATGAAAAAAAAGAATATGAAAAAATAAGAGATAATATAATAAAAGAAAAAAAAGAATTATTAATAAATAAATTAAATAGTTCAAATATATGTGACAAACAAATATCAATCATTATATCTAATTATTTTTATTAAGAACTTATTAAAGTATTTTTAAATATCTATATATATTAATATATATTAATACTTCTATTTAAATAGAAGTATTAAACATAAATAATTTATATTATTGATTTTATTTA
>Ga0247840_10006606_pt1 | contig 16571 bp, 1 predicted proteins | sample LaCruzMarch2015__FD_192404 | JGI IMG/M metagenome (GOLD analysis project Ga0247840, IMG submission 192404) | Freshwater microbial communities from meromictic Lake La Cruz, Castile-La Mancha, Spain - LaCruzMarch2015_17m | ecosystem: Environmental > Aquatic > Freshwater > Lake | place: Spain... | reverse complement strand
TGATGCTGAGTGCTGCAGGTGCATTGATAGTAAATGTTGCAGAAGAAGAGCCAGATGCACAAAGATCAGTAACGGTGTAGGTTACTGTTGTAGTTCCTCCTGTGCATAATACCGGGGCAAGTGGTGTACCGTAATTACCTAATGGAGAACAACCGCCAGTGACTGTGAAATCAACAAGCCATGAAGCAAATGCAGCATCGACTGCATCCTGATCAGCAAAGTCGCAAGCTGTGGCGCTGAAGTTTGCTGGTTTAGTGATGCTAAGTGCTGCCGGAGCATTGATGCTGAAAGTTGCCGAAGAAGAACCAGTAGCACAAAGATCTGTCACGCTGTAGGTAACAGTTGTTGTACCTCCTGTGCATAAAACAGGGGCAGTTGGTGTACCGTAACTCCCTTGTGGTGAACAACCGCCAGTGGCTGTAAAATCTAATAGCCAAGTTGCAAATGCAGCATCCACAGCATCCTGGTCAGCATAATCGCATGCTGTGGCGCTGAAGTTTGCTGGTTTTGTGATACTGAGTGCTGCCGGGGCATTGATGCTGAAAGTTGCAGAAGAAGAACCTGTAGCACAAAGATCTGTCACGCTGTAGGTAACTGTCGTTGTACCTCCTGTGCATAAAACCGGTGCAGTTGGTGTACCGTAGCTTCCTTGAGGCGAACAACCGCCAGTGGCTGTAAAATCTAATAGCCAAGTTGCAAATGCAGCATCCACAGCATCCTGGTCAGCATAATCGCATGCTGTGGCGCTGAAGTTTGCTGGTTTGGTGATGCTTAATGCTGAAGGAGCATTGATGGTAAATGATGCAGTCTCGGACCCGTTGTCACACAAATCTGATACATTGAAGGTAACTGTTGTGGTTCCTCCTGTACATAAAGTAGGTGCAACTGGTGATCCCATATCTCCGGCAGGAGAACATCCGCCATTGACAATGAATTCATCAAGCCAGCTTGCGAAAGCCGATTCAACAGCTGTCTGATCTGCAAAATTGCAGGCATCCTGATTGAAATTGGCAGGCTTGCTGATACTCAGCGGGAGAGGTGCATTGACGGTAAAGTGGGCAATTTCCGAGGCGTTTTGACAAGTAGAGGTAACAATATATTCAACATTAGTTGTTCCTCCTGTACACAAAATTGGTGCAGCCGGTGCTCCGTAATCTCCTACAGGGCTGCAACCACCATTAGCATAGAATCCGGTTAACCATGCAGCAAAAGCAGCCTCTACTTCAGACTGATCTGCAAAAATGCATGCATCTTCATTGTAAATATTCGGAATGTGAACGTCCAGGGCAGTCGGTGCAACAATGGTAAAGCTTGCAGAGGATGTTCCGTTACTGCAAATGTCTGTCACAGTATAGGTGACAATTGTCGTCCCTCCTATGCAATAATCAGGTGCGTAAACAGTGCCAAAATCTCCTGATGCAAAACAGCCACCACTTACAGTAAAACCGATCAGCCATGTATTAAATGCGTTTTCTATTTCAGTCTGGTTAGCAAAAGTACATGCATTTGCACTGTAATCAGCTGGTTTAAATATTTGTACGGCTTCGGGTGCTTCAATTTTGAAATTTACTGTTTCAACAATATCCGAGCCACATTGATCAGTTACAGTGTAGGTTACACTTGTGGTGCCACCGCTACATAAAACAGGCGCTGTTGGCGTACCATAATCAACCGAAGGAAAACACCCACTAACAATAGAATAATCATTTAGCCAATTGTTAAATGTAGTTTCAACTTCAGCCTGGTCATTAAAATCACAACTTGAATAGGCAATTGAGCCAGCAGAAGAGAAACTGGCAGTGGGAAAGTTTTCAACTGTGAAAGTAGCACTGCATGTTTCATCAGCACCGCAATCATTGGTAACGGTCCATGTAACAGTGGTTGAGCCACCGCAGGCATCCGGAGCACCCATATTATCATCCGACATATTCGCATTACAACCCCCTGAATAGGTTGTTGAATTTAACCAGTCATCGAAGGCAGAATTAATTTCTGTTTGTGTTTGGCAGGAAGGCTCTGTAATGTCCCCTGCACAGGTCAATATTACAGGGACATCACTTCCCACAGTAAAACGGGCACTGCAAGTTGAAGGAGCTTCACAATCACTGCTCACTGTCCATGTAACGGTAACACTGCCGCCAGTAGCAGGAGGGGCAGCAGGCAATGCAGGAGTTGTTGCAGCTGTTGGATTGCAACCACCTGTTGGGCTAATAAAAGTGTTAAGCCACGAAGCAAATGCACCATCAATTGCGGTTTGTGTTTGCCCAGTGCTTTCTGTTGCATCCACTGGACATTCGAAAACAATTGCATCAGGATTGGTAACCGTAAATGTGCTTTGGCAGGATTGATCAGCCTCACAACTACTTGAAACGATCCACATCACAGTTTTACTGCCACCACAGGCAGCAGGTGCGCTGGGTGTTGCAGGTAAAACAGTAACAGCTGAATTGCAACCACCTGAATGACTGAAAGTTGCAAGCCAGTTGGCGAATTGTAAATCGATAGCTGATTGTTCCTGACAAATTGGAGATGTCAATGGCGTTGGACAGATCATTGAAACTGTCGATGCAGGAGAGAGGTTAACCACCTGCTCACAGCTGGAAACACAGCCATTGGCATCGGTGACGGTGGAGGTCAGTGTAAAGTTATCATCACAGATATTGCCTGCATTTACAAGAAGGTTGACCGCATTGGTAGCCCCTTCTGTTGTGCCGTTTCCACTGATAGACCAGCTATAGGTTGACATCCCGCTTGTGGCTGAATAGCTGCTGCCATCACCCGGACAAAGATGATCACTGCCTGTAATTGAGCAGGAGGGAAGCTCATTGACTGTCACACTTGCGCTGTTGGAGGCTGTAAACCCATTGCCATCTGTGACGGTTACTGAATATGAAGGTGAACCGCTTGCTGCAGTGGAGGGTGAAATGGCAGCAGTAGTAGCACCAGTGCTCCAGGCATAGGTGAATGTTGCATCTCCCACAGGATTTGCGGTAAGCGTTAGGGAGGCATTCTGGCATACGGAGAGGGAGGGGTTTGGGGTAATGCTAACTGTTGGAGCTGCCCCGGTGATCCCGGTAAAGTCAGAGAAACTAGTAACACCAGCCGCTGTTATTGTGTTGGATGTAACAGTACCGTATTTAGCCCATGATCCATTCCATTTTCCGGTGATCATATTTCCGACAGTGCCGTTAACATCAGCAGCAGGGAAAGTTCCTGTAACAGTGCATGAAAAGGAACTGATGCCAGGGCTGCTAATAGTCCAATACCGTGAGAGGAAGTTTGTGGCACTAGCGTTGTTGGGATGTTTGGCGTTAGTAAGCCTGACACCAGCATAGGCACTTGCATAAGTGCCTGAGGCAAAATCTAAAGTAATTGGTGAGTATTCAGCTGCTCCTGTGGCATCTCCTACAGGGAAAGTATAAGATCCGTTTCCGGTAAATAATCTGCGTAACTCACCTGTCCCCGTGGCAACAATCATATTGTTTACACTTGGAGTTCCGGCAACATTTGCTGAACCAAGGAGGAGATTGTATGTGCCAAGAGTTAATCTTCCAGCAGTAAGCGTTAAAACACCATTGACGATGATATTGTTGCTAAGCGATGCGTGGCTGGAATTGTTTAAGGTGAGGTTAATAAATGTAGTTATACTTGTCCCTCCAATAATCTGAGCAGATGTGCCGTTTAAATTAACTAATCCACTGGAATGTGTAAATGTCGCATTATTTGTAAAAATTCCTGTAACGTTTAAAATTGTTGAGGTAGACACAAAAGTTCCTGCATTAATCGTAAAATTACCTACACTAACATTAGCAGTTCCACAGCTAAGTGTGCCATTTCCTGATTTAACTAAATGCTGACCTCCACTTATAACGCCGCTAAAAGTAAGATCTGATGCACTGCTGCCATCATCAGCAACAGTGAAGGTACGGTTTCCCCCAAGTGTAACTGGGGATGAAACTAAAGCTCCATTAGTACCTGTTCCTATGCTATTTACTGTTATGTTTCCGCCAAGTGTGAGGGCTGCAGATCCTGTAATTGACGATCCGGTTGGAGCCCCACAATCAAGGATGATGCTTGATGGCGATCCTAATGTAAATGTCGATTTAGCTAATGTAGCACCGGCTTTTACTGTTAAAACCCCTGCAACAGTGGTGTTTCGTGCAAGGGTTGTTGTTCCTGCATTAATAGTTAAATGATTAAAAGCACTAAGTTGTCCGCTATTATTAGTTGATGCGAGCGTATTAGGTAATGATAAAACAATTGTTCCTGTTCCTTCTGTAAAAATATCGGTTGTACTATTGGACGTGATGGCTCCGCATATTAATGTACCGCCGAGGGTCATCGTAATGGTCCCAAACCTTGATGTTGAACCTGAATTGCCAAGTGAGACTGTTCCTGCAACAGTTAATTGTGATAAGGCATTAAAAGTTAAGGTACCTGCACCATTGCCGCTTGTTGGACTACCAATTTGAATGGCGGTACATGCTGCATTCGCAACGTTAACGGTCACATTATCACCACCTTCAATGTATACCACATCCCCTGCCACAGGAACGCTGGCTCCGCCGCCCCCGCCTGATGAAGTTGACCAGGTACTTGTAGAATTCCAATTACCTGAAGCAGCAGAGTACCTATTCAAAGCATTTGTTATAAGTACAACAAACATCAACATAACCATCAACACCACTCCCTTTCCTGGCAGTAAAGAAATTGTCCATGATTTGTTGTTTGTGCCTGCCGTGAAACCGCTGCGGTTTCCGGTCATTGTTTCATTACAGGCTAATTCCCGTAAGCTTTGGCCAGCCCTGGATTGCGGGGTAATTCCTGAAAAAAAAGTAGTTTTTCCCATACATGATTTTGTTTAGTAATTTCTGTTAAACTGTTGCGGGCTTGGGACAACAATGTCATAACATCAGTGAATACAGCCTCAGCCGTGGACACGGATACTAAACATGAATCTGATTGGCCCCCCAGCCTCCCTATGTTCATTATTTTGGTAAATGATGCCAGTAGGCATATTTACTTTAAGCAAAAATAATCAAAATGTAAATCAATTCAAATTTTATATGTTAATTTTCTGTTTAGTTATGCATTTCTGAGCAATTCCGGACGAAAGCCGGGTTTCTGTTTTGTTTATAATTCCCTCTTCCTTATATGTCGATGTGATGGGTTTTGCTTTTTTACTCATATTGTAGAAAAATGGTTACGATAATATTTAGGCTTACAGAATTTGGTTGAGTTGTATTGGCCTTGAAGCCATACACCGGATATAAAAAAGAGAGGTCTTTCTCAAAAGATGCAACCACCTTCTTTGTTTACAAAATTTTCATTTTCTGATATCTTTTAAGGTCATTTTAGGTTTTTTTATCTGTCCAGGCCACTATGCCACCTTGCGGTTCTGCTGCTCATATTACAGGCAAAAATGGCAAATTACAAGCCTACAGTTTGGAAAAGATCGATTCCAGTAGCCGCAGAGCGACCTTGGCTGCTGCGGTTCCGATGTAGCGAAGCGAAATCGGAAGCCCGACGATAGGAGGGCAGCATCAGGCGCAGTCGCGGCGCGGCTACGAGGCCATGCGGCCCGAGCATTTATTAAAAAAGAGGGCGACTCAGTTTTGAGACGCCCTCCTCTTTTTTACTAGTGTTGCATGTATTTCATCAAGCGAAAAATAACGCCACAAGGATTATTTGTTTTTCACGATCCGCTTTACAATCATTTCGGTCTTGTCACCTGATTTAACGGTCATTCTGCACAGATAAACACCGGCAGGCAAGCCTGCAGCATTGAAGCTGTAATCGAAGGTTCCGGCCATGAGGTTTTCTTCTGCCACATCAGCAACTTTATCACCCAGCATGTTGTAGACAACCAGGTTAATTTTGCTGTCCTGTGAGACAGAAACCGACAATTGAACTGATGATTCGAATGGGTTAGGGTAGGCCTGCAGAGAAGCTGTCATGTTGTTTACTTCCGGTGCAATTCTTGGTCCGATGCTAAACTCATCTGCGCCAAAATCTACAAGTACTGACCTGGATTCTACATCGATGTCATCTGTAACCCATGCCAATGGTACACAAACATTGTTCAGGAAAGCATTAGAAGCTGCCAATGTGCTTAAGTGCAGGTTTGCAGGTGAAGCAACAAAGACAGGTGCAATGTTGATGCTGTTTGCGTCTTGTGAAGTAGCAATTTTCCACAAAGCCAGGGTCGCCTGATTTGATGCTCCCCAGAATCCTAGGTTGGCAGAGGCCACAAACAAGTCGTTGTAGTCGGCTGTCCAGTTGAGCATATTGGCTGAACTGACCGCATAATGTCCTACAGGGCTGGCAGGGCGGCTGTTGTAGAAGATGTTGTTTCTCACATCCACAATCCCGTTATAGTTACGTTGGAAGGCAAAAGTCTTGTTAAAGGCCGTTGCACCGCCATAAACCTCAACGCTGTTGTGTGCATATCTCCCGCTAGGAATAATAGCTGTAGCAGAATATGCATTGTCTTGAATACCAAAAACTTTTGGATTGGAAGAGCTGCCACCATCCAGGGAAACCATGTTGTTAAAGACATCGGTCATAAAATTGCTGAATCCCAGGTTCATGATGCCAAAGACAACAGGGTAGGCCGTCGTGCTTAATGATCCTACTTTGAAGATACGGTTGTGAGATACAGTCCCTGTACGCACGTAAATGCCATACATATTCGGATAGCCGGCAGCGATACTTGAACTTGCATTGGCTACAATGTTACTGTTTACAACTGAATTTGAATTCGTTGAAACACTGCGAATACCAAAGAAGTTGACAAGTCCGGCCATGGTGATGGAGCTGGCTGTAAGGCTATCCCCGATGATGTTGGGGCTTGTATGTGTTCCGATGGTGGTAAGGCCATTCATCATGTCAATTCCGATGAAATTGGTTGCCCCTGTATTGCTGAGGGAAATCCCTTTGACAATGTTTCCGCCCAGGAAGGAAGCTCCGGCTGATACTGCGATGCCTTTGAATGTAATGGCACCTGAGTTAATCCAATATCCTGTATGCATGACATTTGCGCCACCAATGGTATTCAGGGTGATGTTGTTGTTGACAGAGGCAGTACCGGGGATGAAATTAATCACGGTTTGAGCAAGGGTGGCCGGGCCTGTAAAATCCCAATAGAACTGGTTGTTGTCAATGTTCCAGTTACTTCCGTTGCCTGTTCCTGTGACATAAATACCATTTTGAGTGAAGTTGGTAAATGTATTTCCCAAAATGCTAACGTCATGGTTAGGTGCTGTCGCTGTACCTGATGAAAGGATGTGGTTTGTAGGCAAACCATCGCTTTGTCTGAAGAGGTTGTTGTCGATCTGTATGAAGCTGTTACCCACCGAGGTAGTAGTACCCAAAACAAGAAGTCCGCTTGTCGTTGTAGTGTTTTTTCCTTCAATGGTACAATAAGAAACCTGCTCATTGGTAGCACCGTTGGTAAACGACATTACTGGTGCTGTTGTACTGGCGTTCCTGAATCTGAGTCGTCTGTTGGGATCTGTTGGGCTGAGCTGTCCGAGGATATTAACTCTGTCAGCACCATTGATACGGATCAAAGCCAGAGGGAAGTTACCGGTCAGCACTTTTTCAACAGGATCAGCAGGTTTGATGGTAAGGGAATAAGCTCCCACACCATATTCAAACCACTGGTTCAGGGCGATAATTCCGGGTTCAGTGATGTTTGTTGTGATGTTGGCGACAACGTCACCACATAGACCTTTGGCATTAATTGCGGCAAATAGTCCTGTGGCTCCTGTTAATGTCGGATAGTCATCACCTACATTTGCGCCAACATTAACTACTTGTTTCACAGCATCGTAAATCAGAATGTCGCACTGGACAGTGGCCTGGCAGGATTCACCAATGTTTACTGTATAGGTGATGGTATTATATCCGGGGTTGGCAAGTGAGGGGTCAAACATTCCACCGCTTACGCCAAGGCCGCTATAGGTACCACCTGCCGGTGAGCCTCCTGTAAGCGCAAAAGGAGCATCATTAGGACAATGGCCATTAAAATCGCAATCAAAGGAAGCAAGCAAGACCTCCACCTGGAAGCTGCATGTGCTGCTATTCCCGTTTACGTCATAGGCTGTATAAGTTACAGTGGAAGTGCCGATTTCGAAATAGGTTCCACTGGCATCAGAACTGCCACTGCCTGAGCTTGCACCAGTGATGTAATAGGTAATGTAATCAATACCACAGAAGTCATAAGCTGTTGGTTGGATGTCAAAAATCTGCGCTGGTCCACCGAATTGGGCACAAGTAACAATATCTGCATGACAGACAAGATTTGGCGCTGAGTTGTCAACAACATCCACATTAAATGAGCAGAAGGAGCTCAGAAAAGAGCCATCAACAGCAGTCAAAGTAACAGCGGTAATGCCAAGCGGGACAAAAGTGCCTGCAGGAGGTGATTGTGTGTAGCTTGGAGTCCCACAGTTGTCTGTGAGGCTTGCAGGTGTATAAGCCGGGAGTGCAATACCACAACCCGAAGCTGAGGCTGTATAGAAATGATCAATTGTTGGCCAGCCGGCTGCGACGCCAACTACAAAAGAAACAATCGGCACTTGGGATGTAAAGCCCAGGAAATCCATGTGATTGAGAGGAGTAAAGGTGTGGTTTATCGTATTGCCATCAGAGAGGGTAACCGTGGCATTGATGAAGTCTCCAACAATGTTTGTGGCAGTAAACCAACCTCCGATTGCATAGACATCTTGTCCTGAAAAGGTAACATTGAGCGGGGCCGTGGCACTATTGGTACTTATTTCCCCGGTATTTGCATAGACTCCATTAATTGCGGAATAGGTTGTTGTAACTCCATTACTGCCTGTCATCATGTAGCTCAGAGGTGCGCCGGCAAAAGGTGCTGCGCCATAAACGAAGTTGTTGTAATCTTCTACAGCAGTGCTAAAGCCTGCAATGGCGGCCTGGAAAGAGGCCTCTGAAGTAAAGGTAGCATTTGTTGGATTGGGGATTGCGGAAAGGACCTGGGTGCCCGGGCATAAAAGTGAGGGAGGTTGATTGTCAGCAACACCAACAACTGAAAGGCAAGTAGCTGTTGAATTGTCGAGATAGGTAACCATCCATAGAATTGTTGTATTACCCACAGGGAATGTTCCACTGGCATCATATCCCGCACCACTGAAGGAATTGAATACACTTTGTACAGAAGGGTCTCCGCTTGTGGGAGAAAGAAGAGATACAGTGGTAGTGGCACTACATAGACCAGGGTCATTGGTAAGAGGAATGTAACCCTGGCAAGAAATGGTAGTATTTTCCTGTGTAACCTGGGCATTAACAGTTGTGGATCCTGTTCCCTGGCATCCATTGGCATCAGTAACTGTTACTGAATATGAACCCGGTAAAAGAGATGATGGATCTTCTGAAGTTGAAGAATAGCCATTTGGTCCAACCCAGGAATAGGTATAGTTTGGACTTCCATTAAGCACAGAAAGTGCAATTGATCCTGTTGGACAACTTGGGCACAGTGCCTGGCTCGGTGTAAAATTGAGAGAAAGCGTAACACAAGCGGTCCAGGTAATTTGAACTCTTCCTACCGCACCATTTGCACTGCTGCCGGATGAGCCTCCTGCGCCGCCACCACCACCAGGGGCAGTGCCTGCAACACCATTCCCACCACTGCCGGAACCTCCGGCACCACCAGGACCTGTACCAATACCGCCGATACCGCCGGTATTGCCAACGCCATTACCGCCGAGACCTCCAGCACTGATGTTGAAGGCAGAACCACCACCACCACCACCACTGTTGCCACCGCTATTGCCACCTTTGCCTCCCGCAAACTTTGTCGTTCCTGTGCTGGATGCAGTAGATCCGCCAAGACCACCTGTTCCAGATACTGTGGCTCCTCGGCCACCTGCGGCAACAACTAAATTGGCTCCGAAGATTGAATTCCCTCCATTTGTAGGGCTTCCGCCACCGTTTCCGGCACTACCAACTGTTACAGGGATCACTGATCCTGGAACTACAGTTAAAACACTGCTGGCATAAGCTCCGCCACCACCGCCGCCATTGCTGCGGGAACCGCCACCACCGCCGCCACTGGCATACACCGTGATGCTGGTTACGCCGCCGGGGACAGTAAAATTGCCATTCGTAACGAATACCTGGCTTTGTCCGGATGTGTTTTCTGCATAAATAAGCGTCAATAAAATAAAACAAGCAAAACTCAGCGCCTTGCTTAGACTAAAAAAAGATAATTGTGTTCTCATAGATTTTTGGGTGTTTGTTTAATTGCATTTGCGAACATAAGGGATCATATGTGTGGGGTGGGAATAATAAAAATGATGGGAATGTTTTATTGGTAACAGGCAGGGTCAACCTTTCTCCCCCCTAATCATGAGTCCGGTTGCCCCCCCTGCCGAATGTATAGAATATATAAAACTAAGTCACTATGTTCATAGCTTTATTTAGACCAAACAAAAATAAGGAATAATCCTGGCTTGTCAAATTCTTGCTGAACTTTAACAAATAATTAACGACATAAATAACAAAAGCGCTTGTAATCAAGCGCCTTTGTGTTAACAAGTTAACAATGTAGACTATTTATAGCTCGTTATAATAGAGATTTTCCTGGCCGGTGAATTGAAATTGTTTTTCAATGGCAATCTTTAAGGGCTATTACCGCTCTAATACCAGTTTGCCGGTTTTAATGCTACTCGTATTTCTACCCTTTACAATCATTCTGTATTGGTATATCCCCTGAGGAAGTCCTTCTCCTTCTATAAGGAAGATATGGGTGCCTGCGCCAAGATTTTCATCACTGTGTTTTCTCATCACCTCATGACCAAGATAGTCGTAAATGGCCAGGTCGGCTGTGCAGTCGTCTGTAGTCGTTAGGCTTAGACTTGTCCTTTCTGTGAATGGGTTAGGATAGACATTTATCAGATAGGAGTCATTTCCTGGAACAAGCTTTGGTATCGTAAGACCTTGTTGTGTTATCCAACCCAATTCATTCGAAATTTCACTTCCACTCAACATAGTAAGATTCAGGCTTTCAGGATCAGCTTTATCTTTCATCCTGAGCGTTACATAGAAGACTGCTTCATTGCTGTTGAATTCAACGCCGTCTTTGCTAAACCAGCCAACCCGCAATTCGCCATTCTCTGCCCTGAAAAGCATTGTTGAGGCTTGTCCAGCAGGGGTATTTACTTCAAGGATTTCCATAGATTCCGCAGGATATTCCATGATGAGCGACATTGATCCGGCTTTGTAGGCTTTGTCTATACGCACCGGTATTGTTACAGACTCATTGGCGTTGTAATACTGTGTTCCTTCCTTGCTCATGTCAACCAGAGGTGCAAGTTTTGCAATTGGCGGGATGTAGGAACCGTTTACATCACCATAGCATTGTGCACGGAAATTAATCAGGGTGTCGTTGCTGTTAATGGTAAAGGTTGGTGTTTCACTGAACCAGTCGCCTACTGGGAAAGTGGTAATATCTCCAACAAAACGTTTGGTGACATACAAAGCATCAATTGAGTTCACAACACCTACATTGACAACGTCTGCCGCAATCAGGTTCATGCCTGTAAGGGTGATGATCTGAGTAAAATGTCGTGTAATCAACATCGCATCCAATGAATTCACCCCTCCCCATACTTTTGTAATGTAGGTACTCAGCGTATAGGTTCCTGGAACCAGAGCAGGGAAGGTATAGTTTCCAAGCACATCCGTAGTAGCTGTTGCTACTGTAGTGGTACCCTGTTTTGCAATGACAGTTATGTTAGCCATTGGACTGTCATAAATATTGTTGTACACAACCTTTCCTGTCAACACATAGGAAGTGATTTGTCGTAATCCAAAGTTTGCATTGGCAACACTATTGGAGTAGGTGTTAACATTCAGGATTCCATCAGCAGTCATGTCGCTACCGATTCCTGTTCCAAGGTTTTCTCCTGTAGATATCCATGACTGAGGGTAAGTGGCAGCTGTAAGCACTGTACCCGGACTTAAAGCTGTATTTGAAAGTTTGAGATTGTAATAGGTGTTGATTAATACGTGCTTTGTAGTTCCGAAACTGTATGTTCCGTTGCTGTTAACAAGAACAGAAGCAACTACCTGGTTTGTGCCAACCGCAACAAGGTTCATGTGAATGTTACCTGAGGCGTTCATCCCTATTCCATCAACCATATTGTTACTCATACTATCTGCATCATGGAATACATTCCCGGCAATGGTCAAATCTGTAAAGTTCAGTGTGGCTGTTGCAATATTGGGATCAGCCTTCATTGCCGCGTCATAACAGGAGTATTTAAAGGTCACAACCAGGGTACTGTCATTGGGATCAACAGTAAGAAGGAATGGGTTGTAATTTGAGATGGTCTGGTTCAGCGTAACAGCAAGATTGTTGTAATATAATGTGCCATTCGTAGCCAGTGTGGTAATTACAAGGTTGTTGCCAATCCCAAGAGGTCCGTCTTCAAGGTCAGTACCGTGTAAGGTTGGAGCAACTACTTTATTTGTTCCGCCCGGATTGTAATAAGTTTCGTTAACACTAAATGAATAAGGTATTTGATCAATACCGAAATTAGCATTAATGATATTCGTGGTGCCCATGTTAATGGAAAGTTTCCCTTCTGCGTTTCCGTCATTTCCGCTACCTGTACCAACAAATTCACCAGTACTTACCCATTTTGCAGGAAGGATACTAAGTGGAGCTGCATTGCCTGCAACTCCGGCAATGTTCGACAAGATCAGGGTATAGGTTGTTGAGGCCTGGATTCCATCAAGACTGTATGTTCCACTTGGAAGAACTGCAGTAGATTTCACAACGATGTTTGTATTGTTCACCAGATTAACAAACAGTACGCCTGAGAGGTTGGTACCTGTACCATTAACAGTGTTGTCAGTAAGTCCATTCGCATCATCATAAACATTTCCGCTGGTGGTCAGACACTTCACGCTAAGCGTTTGTGTGCAGGTTGAACTATTTCCACAGGCATCAGTAACGGTAATTGTTACCTGGGAATTCCCGGCTGCAACAAGTGTCCCGATGGCGGGTGATTGTGTATAGGTCAATGTTGTGCCTGAACATTGATCGGAAGCAACAACATCACCGATGAAGCTGGGAACTACACCCATACAATTCGTATTTGCGATTACTATCTTAGGTGTTGAACAGGTCGTAATTACAGGTCCCTGGGTATCATGGATTGAAATGGACTGTGTGATGTATGAGGTATTGTTACAGGCATCTTTCAGGCTGTAGGTACGGGTAACATTTCCGTTACAACCCGGGTTAGGTCCATCAGAAACGAAAGTAACAGTCACTGTTCCACTGCAATTGTCAGTTTCACCAACTACATCCAGTGGGTTTGGGGCAGGGATGCTCGCATAGCAGCTGTAAGGACCAATTGCCGGCATTGCTGTTGCTGTAGGAGCTATATTATCCAGGATATTGATTGTTTGGGTGACGTTTGCAAAATTGCCACAAGCGTCTGTAATTTTATAGGTGCGGATTACTGCTCCTGAACAACCGGGATTCGGTCCATCAGATACAAAAGTAACCGTTACGGCTCCTCCACAATTGTCAGCTTCACCAACAACCATGAGAATGTTTGGTGCAGGTTTCAGTGAATAGCAGGCATAAGGTCCAAGTGAAGGCATTGCATTGGCTGTCGGAGGAATGTTGTCAAGGATAACAATGTTCTGTGTTATGAATGCGGTATTGTTACAAGCATCTTTGAGGCTGTATTTGCGGATAACAGTACCTGAACATCCCGGGTTAGGACCATCAGAAACAAAGGCAATGGTAACTGATCCTCCACAATTGTCGGATGCACCTGTTACATTGGCAATACTGGGTGCAGGAATATTGGCATAGCAGGCATATGGTCCAAGTTGCGGAAGTGGGTTGGCAGTCGGAGCAATGTTGTCAAGGATTGTTATACTTTGTGTTAGGAAGCTGGTGTTGTTGCATTCATCCTTAAGACTATATGTCCTTATTACTGTTCCTGAACAACCAGGGTTTGGACCATCGGAGACAAAAGCAACCATGACTGTACCACCACAATTGTCTGTTGCCCCTGTTACAATGAGTGGGTTTGGAGCAGGAATACTTGCATAGCAGCCAAATGTCCCCAAAGAGGGTAGTGGGTTGGCTGTTGGTGCAATGTTGTCGGTGATGTTGATAGTTTGTGCAGCTGTTGAAGTATTTCCACAGGCGTCGGTTGCCGTCCATTTGCGTGTTATACTATAAGAATTTGCGCAAGGTCCCGGAGTATTTTGGTCAGAATAGGTTAAAGTAAAGGCACTTCCACACGCATCACTGGCTGTTGCAGTTGCAAAGACTGGTATAGCGGGACAGCTGATTGTCGTTGGGGCTGGCAATGCAGCAATGACGGGTGCAGTTATATCTGTAACGGTAATGGTTTGTGAAGCAGAAGATGCATTACCACAAGCATCTGTAGCTGTCCAGGAACGTCTTACACTATAATTGCCAGCACAAGCTCCGGGTGTAGTGACATCAGCAAAAGTCAAAGTGAATGCGCTACCACAGGCATCGGTTGCTGTTGCAGTAGCAAAAGCAGGAGTTGCAGGACAGCTGATAGTTGTATTTGCCGGTAAAGCTGCAATAACTGGAGCAGAATTGTCAATGACATTAATTGTTTGCGCTGCTGTTGAGGAATTGCCACAAGCATCAGTAGCAGTCCATGTACGTTTTACACTGTAAGTTCCTGCACAAGCTCCCGGAGTAGTGACATCAGCAAATGTTAAAGTGAATGCACTGCCACAAACATCAGAAGCAGTAGCTGTAGCAAAAGCAGGAGCAGCAGGACAGCTGATAGTTGTATTTGCAGGTAATGCTGCAATTACTGGAGCTGAATTATCGATAACATTAATTGTTTGTGCAGCGGAGGATGAATTGCCACAAGCATCTGTTGCTGTCCATGTGCGTTTTACACTGTAATTACTTGCACAAGATCCGGGAGTAGTGACATCAGCAAATGTTAAAGTGAATGCACTGCCACAAGCATCGGATGCAGTTGCTGTAGCAAAAGCAGGAGTAGCAGGACAGCTGATCGTTGTATTTGCAGGTAATGCAGCAATAACTGGAGCAGAATTGTCAATTACATTAATTGTTTGGGCCGCTGTTGATGAATTGCCACAAGCATCAGTAGCAGTCCATGTACGTTTTACACTGTAAGTTCCTGCACAAGCTCCCGGAGTAGTGACATCAGCAAAAGTCAAAGTGAATGTGCTACCACAGGCATCTGTAGCTGTTGCAATAGCAAAAACAGGAGTAGCAGGACAGCTGATCGTTGTATTTGCAGGTAATGCAGCAATTACTGGTGCAGAATTGTCAATGACATTAATTGTTTGCGCTGCTGTTGAGGAATTACCACAAGCATCAGTAGCAGTCCATGTACGTTTTACACTGTAAGTTCCTGCACAAGCTCCCGGAGTAGTGACATCAGCAAATGTTAAAGTGAATGCACTGCCACAAACATCAGAAGCAGTAGCTGTAGCAAAAGCAGGAGTAGCAGGACAGCTGATTGTTGTATTTGCAGGTAATGCAGCAATTACTGGAGCAGAATTGTCAATGACATTAATTGTTTGTACTGCTGTTGAGGAATTGCCACAAGCATCAGTTGCTGTCCATGTACGTTTTACAGTGTAAGTCCCGGCACAAGCACCCGGAGTAGTAACATCAGCAAATGTTAAAGTGAATGCACTGCCGCAAGCATCAGAAGCAGTAGCTGTAGCAAAAGCAGGAGTAGCTGGACAGCTGATTGTTGTATTTGCAGGTAAGGCTGCAATTACTGGAGCAGAATTGTCAATGACATTAATTGTTTGCGCAGCTGTTGATGAATTGCCACAAGCATCAGTTGCTTTCCAAGTTCGTTTTACACTGTATGTACCTGTACAAGCTCCGGGAGTAGTAACATCAGCAAAAGTTATAGTGAATGAACTGCCACAAGCATCGGATGCAGTTGCTGTAGCAAAAGCAGGAGTAGCAGGACAGCTGATTGTTGTATTTGCAGGTAAGGCTGCAATTACTGGTGCAGAATTGTCAATGACATTAATTGTTTGCGCAGCTGTTGATGAATTGCCACAAGCATCAGTAGCTGTCCAAGTGCGTTTTATGCTGTAATTGCCGGCACAAGGTCCCGGAGTAGTGACATCAGCAAATGTTAAAGTGAATGCACTGCCGCAAGCATCAGAAGCAGTAGCTGTAGCAAAAGCAGGAGTAGCAGGACAGCTGATTGTTGTATTTGCAGGTAAGGCTGCAATAACTGGAGCAGTATTGTCAATTACATTAATTGTTTGGGCCGCTGTTGATGAATTACCACAAGCATCAGTAGCTGTCCAAGTGCGTTTTATGCTGTAATTGCCGGCACAAGCTCCTGGAGTAGTGACATCAGCAAATGTTAAAGTGAATGCACTGCCGCAAGCATCGGATGCCGTTGCTGTAGCAAAAGCAGGAGTAGCAGGACAGCTGATTGTTGTATTTGCAGGTAAGGCTGCAATTACTGGTGCAGAATTGTCAATGACATTAATTGTTTGCGCAGCTGTTGATGAATTGCCACAAG